>ERZ841120.102-NODE-102-length-82748-cov-6.913257_pt1 | contig 82748 bp, 79 predicted proteins | sample MGYA00519572_ERZ841120 | MGnify/ENA primary metagenome ERZ841120 (study PRJEB31850, sample SAMEA3708890) | human gut metagenome | biome: human gut; feature: human-associated habitat; material: faeces | place: China | collected 2014 ...
TAGGAACGGCAAAATTTTTTACACTTCTATTACTTCTTTATCGCACATCAGTAAAGTCACAGGGAATCAAGCAGCTTGTCGCCGGAGGTGGCGTTGCCCTGATCGGTATGACCCTTGTTCCGCTGCTGTCCGGGCTGCTGGGATAACCCCCATGTGCCTTAGAAAACCCTCCGCGCCCTCTCTGATCTGGGAGGGCGCGGGAAAGGAGGTGTCCCCACATGATCGGTGATTTAATCGGGGAATGGATCAAAGGAATCCTGATCGACGGTATCATGGGCAACCTGTCCGGCCTGTTTAACACGGTCAATACCAAAGTCGGGGAAATCGCGTCGGATGTGGGCAGTACCCCGCAGGACTGGAACGGCGGCATTTTCTCCATGCTGCAAAACCTGTCCGAAACGGTGATCGTCCCCATTGCGGCGGCCATTCTCGCCCTTGTGATGTGCTATGAGCTGATCGACATGATTGTGGAAAAGAACAATATGCACGACTTCGACAGCTCCATGTTCTTCCGCTGGATTTTCAAAAGCGCCTTTGCCATCCTCATTGTGACGAACACATGGAATATCGTCATGGGCGTGTTTGACGCCACCCAGCAGGTCGTCAACCAGAGCGCCGGGGTGATTATCGGAGATACCAGCATTGATTTTGACACGCTGCTGCCCGATCTGGAAAGCCGCCTTGAAGCAATGGACATCGGGCCGCTGCTGGGCCTGTGGTTCCAGACCCTTGTTGTGGGGCTGACGATGAACATTCTTTCCATCTGCATTTTCCTTGTGACCTATGGAAGAATGATTGAAATTTACGCCGTGACCGCATTGGGGCCGATCCCCCTTGCCACGCTGGGCAATGCAGAGTGGCGCGGCATGGGCCAGAACTACTTGAAATCCCTGCTTGCGCTGGGCTTCCAAGCCTTTTTAATCATGGTGGTTGTCGGGATTTATGCGGTGCTGATCCAGCAGATCGGAACCGCCGACGACATATCCGGCGCAATCTGGGGCTGTATGGGCTATACCGTTTTGCTTTGCTTCTGTCTGTTCAAGACCGGCAGCATATCGAAAGCCGTATTTACCGCACATTGACAGACAGGAGGAATACCAACCATCAAAGAAACACAAAAGAAAACCTACAACATCCTTTACGCCGACCCGCCGTGGCGATATGAGTGCAAACGGACAGGGGCGGCGGAACATCACTATCCCACCATGAGCATTGACGAGCTGTGCGCCCTGCCGGTGGAAACGCTGGCGGAAAAAGACTGCCTCTTGTTTTTGTGGGCGACTTTCCCCCAGCTCCCGGAGGCGCTGCGTCTGATTAAGGCATGGGGCTTTTCCTTTAAGACCGTGGCCTTTGTCTGGCTGAAATTGAACCGCAAAAGCCCCACATGGTTTTACGGGCTGGGCTATTGGACGAGAGGAAACGCGGAAATCTGCCTGCTTGCCAAGCGGGGCCATCCCAAGCGTTACTCCAAAAGCGTCCATCAGTTTATCATTTCCCCGGTGGAGGAACACAGCAAGAAACCAGACATTACCCGTGAGAAAATCATAGAGCTTGCGGGCGACTTGCCCCGCGCAGAACTGTTTGCCAGACAGAAAACCCCCGGCTGGGATGCGTGGGGCAATGAATTGGACAGCGATTTTTCCCTGTCCGTACCAGAAACGAGGTGACTTTTTATGGCTTATGTAACTGTCCCCAAGGATTTAACCAAGGTCAAATCCAAGGTAGTATTCGGGCTGACGAAACGCCAGCTCATTTGTTTTGGCGGCGCGCTGCTGGTAGGCGTCCCGCTTTTCTTTTTGATCCGGGGCCGCGTCCCGACCAGCGCGGCGGCGCTCATTATGGTGTTTGCCATGCTGCCGGGCTTTCTGCTGGCGCTTTACGAAAAACACGGCCAGCCCCTTGAAGTGGTGGTGCGCCAGATCGTAGAGTGCTGCTTCATCCAGCCCAAGGAGAGGCCCTACCAGACCAACAACGCTTATACCGCCCTTGTGCGGCAATCCCAAATGGAAAAGGAGGTCAACGCCATTGTCCAAAAAGCAAAAGAACGAAACGAGCGCAAAAGCGCCGGTCAAGCTCACCCGCGCCGAAAAGAAAGAGATTCAGGCCGTCATCCGAAAGTATAAGGGCGACGGCAAACCCCATTCGGCGCAGGCCAGTATTCCCTATGAGGCCATGTATCAGGACGGCGTGTGCCGGGTAACGCCCCGCACCTTTTCCAAGTGCATTGAGTTTACGGACATCAGCTACCAACTGGCGCAGGCGGACACCAAGACCGCCATCTTTGAAAACCTGTGCGACCTCTACAACTATCTGGACGCCTCCATTCATGTGCAGTTTTCCTTTATCAACCGCAAGATCGACCCCAAGCAGTACGCCAAGAGCTTTGAAATCCGGGCGCAGGGGGACGACTTTGACGACATCCGCAGCGAGTATTCCGACATTTTGCAAGACCAGCTTGTGAACGGGAACAACGGCCTGATGAAGCGGAAATTTATGACCTACACCATCGAGGCGGACAGCCTGAAAATGGCCCGCGCCAGACTGCGCCGGATCGAAACCGACCTTTTGGGCTATTTCAAGAGCATGGGGGCCTCCGCGTGGGGACTGGACGCCAAGGAACGGCTGGAAGTCATGCACAGCATTTTCCACCCGGACGGGGAGCCGTTTTCTTTTGACTGGAAGTGGCTTGCCCCGTCGGGGCTTTCCACCAAGGACTTTATCGCCCCGTCCTCGTTCCGCTTCGGCAATGCCCGGATGTTCGGGCTGGGCGGCAAATACGGGGCGGTGAGCTTCCTGCAAATCCTCTCCCCGGAGCTGTCGGATGAAATGCTGGCCGACTTCCTCAACACAGAAAACGGCATTGTGGTGAACCTCCATGTGCAGGCCATCGACCAGAGCGACGCCATTAAGACGGTCAAGCGCAAGATCACCGACCTTGACGCCATGAAGATTCAGGAACAGAAACGGGCGGTAAGAAGTGGTTACGACATGGATATACTTCCCAGCGACCTTGCCACCTACGGGCAGGACGCCAAGGAGCTGCTAAAGACCTTGCAGAGCCGGAATGAACGGATGTTCCAGCTTACCTTTTTGGTGCTGAACACCGCAGACACCCGGCAAAAGCTGGAAAACGATGTGTTCTGGGCTGCCGGGATCGCCCAGAAATACAACTGTTCCCTTGTACGGCTGGACTACCAGCAGGAACAGGGGCTTATGAGTAGCCTGCCGCTGGGGGCCAGCCACATCCAGATTGAACGCTCCCTGACGACTTCCAGCGTGGCCGTGTTCGTCCCCTTTGTGACGCAGGAGCTTTTTCAGGGCGGCGACGCCATGTATTACGGGATCAACGCCAAGACCGGCAACATGATTATGCTCGACCGCAAACGGGCGAGGTGTCCCAACGGGCTAAAGCTGGGGACACCGGGAAGCGGCAAAAGTATGAGCTGTAAATCAGAAATTTTGAGCGTGTTCCTCTGCACCCCGGACGATGTGTATATCTGTGATCCAGAGGCCGAGTATTACCCCCTTGTGAAGCGGCTGCATGGGCAGGTGGTGAAGCTGTCGCCTACCAGCAAAAACTATGTGAACCCGCTGGACATCAACCTGAATTACTCCGAGGACGAAAACCCGCTGGCCTTGAAATCCGACTTTGTGCTGTCGTTCTGTGAGCTTGTCATGGGCGGCAAGAACGGGCTGGAAGCCATTGAAAAGACGGTGATCGACCGGGCGGTACAGGTGATCTACCGACCTTATCTGGCAAACCCCAAGCCGGAAAATATGCCCATCCTTGCAGACCTACACAAAGCCCTGTTAGACCAGCATATCCCGGAGGCCGACCGGGTGGCGCAGGCCCTTGACCTGTATGTGTCCGGCAGCCTAAATGTGTTCAACCACAGAACCAACATCGACATTCAAAACCGCATTGTGGCCTTTGACATCAAGGAGCTGGGCAAGCAGCTAAAGAAAATCGGTATGCTCATTGTCCAAGACCAGATTTGGGGGCGCGTCACCCAAAACCGCAGCAAGGGCAAGGCGACATGGTATTTCTGTGATGAGTTCCACCTGCTTTTGCGTGAGGAACAGACGGCGGCCTTTTCCTGTGAGATTTGGAAGCGTTTCCGTAAGTGGGGCGGGATTCCCACAGGTGCGACGCAGAATGTAAAAGACCTGCTTTCCTCCCCGGAAATTGAGAACATTTTGGAAAACAGCGACTTTATCTGCCTGCTCAATCAGGCCAGCGGCGACCGCAAAATCCTTGCGGAACGGCTGAACATTTCGCCCCAGCAATTACGGTATGTTGACAATTCCGAACCCGGCGAGGGGCTTCTCATTTACGAAAATGTGATCCTGCCCTTTAAGAACCCCATCCCGAAAAACACCCAGCTCTACCAGATCATGACGACCCGGTTAGGTGAGGGGGCGACGGTATGAGCGCCTTAACACATTTCAGCCTGTTTTCCGGGATCGGCGGGATCGACCTTGCGGCGGAAGCCGCAGGGTTTACCACCGTATGCCAGTGCGAATGGGCGGATTTCCCGATGGAAGTTTTGAAAAAGCACTGGCCGCAGGTACCAAAATTCCGGGACATTACCACAGTGACAAAGGAGGAATTTTTTGAAAAAACAGGACGAGAAACCACCACACTTATTTCCGGGGGATTCCCCTGCCAGCCCTTTTCCAGCGCCGGGAAACAACGGGGATTTGAGGACGAACGGTATTTATGGCCCGAAATGCTCCGCGTTATCCGGGAACTGCACCCCTCTTGGGTGCTTGGAGAAAATGTTGCTGGCTTCATCCATCTGGGGCTCGACAAGACGGTTTTTGACTTGGAGCAGGCAGGCTACGCCGTTAGGGTTTTCGTACTTCCTGCTGTCGCCGTCGGCGCATGGCATGAGCGCAAAAGAACTTTCATCATCGGCCATGCTGCTTCCCACGCCCCTTGCCAGCGACACGGGGGATGTGGGGAAAACTGTCGATGTACGGATGACCCCGACCGGGAGCTTCCGAAAATACAACCCCAGCGGAACCGTATGGACGGCGCGGCTGTCATGGGCGGTTTACAAACTGCTGGGCAGCCCGCCGGGGGATGTGAAACTGAATCCCGACTGGGTGGAATGGCTGATGGGATTCCCCCGGAGATGGACGGACATTCCATGTGGGCCAAAGAACCGGCGCAAATCCCGTACTTAATCAGCGACCCGCCGGCGAATGTGGCAAAGCGGTTAAAGACTTTGGGAAACGCAGTTGTTCCCCCGCAGGTGTACCCCATCCTGCGTTATATTGCAGAGATCGAAACCGGGCGCTGCCGGAACAGACCGCAAGGAGGTGATGTTACATGAACCCATTGAAACCCCGCGACAAGGTAACGCAGCACATGACCCGCGACGGCCTGACGCTGGATAACCAGACCACCGGCGAAAGCGTCAATGTGTCCAGCCGGGAGGCCGAGCAGGAATACACCGCCCAGCCGGAGGGCGCGGCGGAAAAAATACTGGAACGGGCGGACGAACTGCACGACCGCCACAAGGCAAAGAAAGCGGCCAAGGACGCCGGGGAAACCGTGGCGCAGACCACCGGCCCCGTTTCCCGGTTGCAGTTTACCGCCGAGGAACGGGCCTCCCCAGAGCTGGCCCCGTATATCAAAAAGGCAGAAAAGCGGGCGGATAAGCTGGAAGCGGCCAAAGAAGCCCTGCCGAAAAAGCGCGTCGTCACCAAGGAAACCGTTTATGACGAGGCCAAGGGCAAGGCCAAAAGCAGGCTGTATTTTGACAAGGTGGAGAAAGCCCCTCCCCAGCTCAAACCAAACCCGGCCAGCCGTCCCATACAGGAAGCCGGGCTTTACCTCCACGGAAAAATCCATGAGGTAGAACACGAAAATGTGGGCGTGGAGGGCGGCCACAAGGGGGAGGAACTGGCGGAACGGCAGGTGGGCCGCATGATCCGCAGCGGCGTCCACCGCCACAAGCTCAAACCCTACCGGGCCGCAGCCAAGGCCGAGCGAAAGTCCATCGCTGCCAACGCCGAGTTTGCGTATCAAAAATCCCTGCGGGACAACCCGGAGCTGGCGCAGGCGGTCAAGAACCCCGTTTCCCGCTTCTGGCAGAAACAGCACATCAAGCGGGAATATGCCAAGGTAGCAAGGGCGGCGGGTCAGACCGCACAGGGGGCCGCAGGCACCGCCAAGACCACGGGTGCCGCAGCCAAGAAAGCCGCAGAAAAAAGCAGACAGGCCGCGTCCTTTGCCGCCCGGCACTGGAAAGGGGCGCTGATCGTCGGCGGCGTGGGCCTCATGCTCCTGCTGGTGATGGGCGGCCTGCAATCCTGCACCGCCATGTTTGGCAGCACCGGGACGGGCCTTGCCGCCACCTCCTATCTCTCCGAGGACAGCGATATGCTGGGAGCCGAAGCCGCCTATGCCGCGCTGGAAGCAGACTTGCAGCACGAACTTGACAACTACGAAAGCCTGCACCCTGGCTATGACGAATACCGTTTCGATCTGGACGAGATCAAACATGACCCCTATGTGCTGACCTCCATCCTCTCCGCGCTGCATAACGGCGTGTTCACTTTGGGGGAGGTACAGGGCGACCTTGCCATGCTCTTTGAAAAGCAGTACATCCTGACCCAGACCATCGAAACGGAAACCCGCTACCGCACCGAAACGAGGACGGACAGCGAGGGAAACACCTATACCGTGGAAGTTCCCTACACCTATTACATCTGCAATGTGAAGCTGGAAAACTTTGACCTGTCCCACCTGCCCATCTACATTCTCACCGAGGAACAGATGGGCTTTTATGCTGCCTATATGCAGACTTTGGGCAACCGGCCAGACCTGTTTCCCAACGGCAGCTATCCCCACGCCTCCACCCCGAAAGAGCCGACCTACTATGAAATCCCCCCGGAGGCGCTAAAGGACGAAGCCTTTGCCGCCATGATCGCGGAGGCGGAAAAGTATGTGGGCTATCCCTATGTGTGGGGCGGCAGCTCCCCAAGCACCAGCTTTGATTGTTCCGGCTTCATTAGCTGGGTTATCAATCATTCCGGCTGGAATGTGGGACGCCAGACGGCGCAGGGGCTTTACAACATCTGCACTCCCGTTTCCCCGGAGCAGGCCAAGCCCGGCGACCTTGTATTTTTCGTCGGCACTTATGACACTGCCGGGATGTCCCATGTGGGGCTGTATGTGGGAAATTCGGTCATGCTGCACTGCGGCGACCCCATTTCCTACACGAACCTCAATTCAAGCTACTGGCAGCAGCATTTTTATTGTTACGGGCGTTTGCCTTAAACGCCAGAAAGGAGTAAATCACTATGGCAATGAACAAATTGGAACGCATTGAAAAGGATATTGAGAAAACCAAGGGCAAGATCGCGGAGCTGCAAAAGCAGCTTCGGGAGCTGGAAGCGGCCAAGACCGAACAGGAAAACTTGCAGATCGTCCAGCTTGTGCGCGGCCTCAACATGACCCCGCAGGAGTTCGCCGCCTTTGTGCGCGGCGGCGCGTTGCAGGCGGCCCCGGCCCCGATCCCGGACTTTGAACAGGAGGACAGCGCCCATGAAGAAATCTAAACTGTTCCGCACCTTGACGCTGGCTGTGGCCGCTGCGCTCTGCATGGCGACCATGACCGTTACTGCCTATGCCGGGGGCGCTGACCCTGACCCGGTGCCGCTGCCGGAAACCACCGAAGCCCCCGCAGAAGTGCCGGAGGAAACCGAAGAACCCACCACCGGCGGCATGGAGCCGGAGGGCGTACCTGTCACCCCGCAGGGTAACGCCGCGCTGGTGGATGATTTTTTCGGGGATAAGCAGCTTATCACCGTTACCACCAAGGCCGGGAATTATTTTTACATCCTGATCGACCGGGCCAACGAGGACAAGGAAACGGCAGTGCATTTCCTCAACCAAGTGGACGACGCCGACCTGCAAGCCTTGTTGGAGGACGGGAAAAAAGAGCCGGAGGTCTGCAACTGTACGGCCAAATGTCAAGCCGGGGCCGTCAATACGGCTTGCCCGGTCTGTAAAAACAACCTGACCGCCTGCAACGGGCCGGAACCGAAGCCCCAGCCGGAGGAAGAAAAGCCGCAGGAGGAAAAGCCAAGCGGCATGGGCGGCCTTGTGGTGTTCTTTGTGGTGGTGCTGCTGGGCGGCGGCGCAGCCCTCTACTTCCTGAAATTCAAATAGGAAAAAGCCGACACCACAGGCAATGACGATCTGACCGAGTATGATTTTGGCGAGGACGAGGACGACGAGGACGAAGCCCCGGAGCCGGACGAGGATATGACAGACGAAGATGGAAATAAGGAGGACGAAGTATGAGCTATCAGTTAGTAATTGCAGAGAAACCAAGCGTCGCCCGCAGCATTGCGGGCGTGATCGGCGCGGACAAAAAACAGGACGGCTATATGGAGGGGAACGGCTATCTGGTGAGCTGGTGTATCGGCCACCTTGTTTCCCTTGCCGACGCCGGGACTTATGACGAGCGTTTCAAAAAATGGCGCTATGACGACCTGCCGATTCTGCCGCAGGAATGGCAGTACATCATTCCCGACGATAAGAGAAAGCAGTTTGACACCCTGCGTTCTTTGATGGAGCGCCCCGATGTCACCGGCCTTGTGTGCGCCACCGACGCCGGGCGCGAGGGGGAATTGATTTTCCGCTTTGTCTACCAGATGGCGGGCTGCAAGAAACCGTTTCAGCGCCTTTGGATTTCCAGTATGGAGGACGCGGCCATTAAAGACGGCTTTGCCCATCTGAAACCGGGAACCGATTATGATAACCTGTATCAGTCGGCCCTTTGCCGGGCACAGGCGGATTGGCTGGTGGGGATCAACGCGACCCGGCTGTTCTCCATCCTCTACCACAAGACCCTGACCGTGGGCCGTGTCCAGACGCCGACCCTGAAAATGCTGGTTGACCGAGAGGCCAAGATCAGCAGCTTTCAGAAAGAGAAATACCACATCGTCCAGATCGCGGCGGGCGGCATGGAGGCGGCCAGTGAACGCATGGGAAACGCAGACGACGCCAAGGCCCTGAAATCCACCTGTGAAACGGCGCAGGCCGTTTGTGTGTCGGTGACACGGGAGAAAAAGACGGAGCAGCCGCCCCGCCTCTATGACCTCACCACCTTGCAGCGGGAAGCAAACCGCCTGTTTGGATTTACCGCCAAGCAGACCCTTGACTATGCCCAGCAGCTCTATGAAAAGAAGCTGCTGACCTATCCCCGCACCGACAGTCAGTATTTGACCGATGATATGCTGCCAACGGCGGAAAGCCTTGTGTCCGGCCTGTGGCCGCTGCTTCCCTTTGTGGCGGGGCTTGACCTGTCCCCGCAGTTTGGCCGGGTGCTGAACAGCAAAAAGGTGAGCGACCACCACGCCATTGTCCCGACGATGGAATTTGTGCAGAAAGGCTTTGACGGGCTGGCCGAGGGGGAAAAGAAACTGCTGTCCCTTGTGTGCTGCAAGCTGCTGTGCGCCGTGGCCGCGCCCCATGTGTATGAAGCTGTCACCGCCACATTCACCTGTGCCGGGAACACCTTTACCGCCAAGGGAAAAACCATCCTGACCCCCGGCTGGAAAGAGCTTGACCGCCGCTTTAAGGCGTCGTTCAAAACAGACGCCGACGACACCGCCCCGGAGCCTGCGCGGGAACTGCCGGAGATCACCGAGGGACAGACCTTTGACAAGGTAACTGCCGCCGTCACCGAGCATTTCACCGCACCGCCAAAATCCTACACGGAAGATACCCTGCTTTCTGCTATGGAGCGCGCCGGTGCGGACGATCTGCCGGAGGACGCCGAGCGGCAGGGATTGGGAACCCCGGCCACCCGCGCCTCCATCTTAGAAAAGCTGGTGCAGATGGGCTTTGTGGAGCGCAGGGGAAAACAGCTACTTCCCACCAAGGACGGCCACAACCTTGCCTGTGTGCTGCCGGAAGTGCTGACCTCTCCCCAGCTTACGGCACAGTGGGAAACGGAGCTGACGGCCATTGCCAAGGGGCAGGCCGACCCGGAGGGCTTCATGGCTGGCATTGCAGAAATGACAAGGGGCCTGATCGTGGGCTACTCCCAGATCAGCGAGGACGCGCAGAAGTTGTTTCAGACCGAGCGTGTGGTTATCGGCAAATGTCCGCGCTGCGGGGAAAGCGTCTACGAGGGCAAAAAGAACTACTACTGCGGAAACCGAAGCTGCCAGTTTGTCATGTGGAAGAATGACCGATTTTTTGAGGAACGAGGCAAGGCGTTCACCCCGAAGATCGCCGCCGCGCTCCTTAAAGACGGAAAAGCAAAGGTAAAGGGCCTGCGCTCCATGAAAACCGGCAAAACCTATGACGGGACGGTGCTTTTGGCCGATACCGGCGGCAAGTATGTGAACTACCGCATGGAACAGAGGGGCAAAAACTAAAAACAGCAAGCATAGGGAGTGTAGCCACACTCCCGGCAAAATTCCTGACCCGGCGCACCTGCCGGGCCGGGGATTTTCTCTTTGGGGAAGCCCCAAACCCTTATATTATGTGAAAGGAGCGATTCAATGAGCGAAGTGTTTTCCGTACTTCTTCATAACCGACAGCGTTATGAGCAAGGCAAAGAGGGCCTATGGTTTTCTCTGCCGACCACAACCGAAAAACTGCAAGCAGCCCTGCGGGAAATCGGAATCAGCACCGACAATCCACAGGACTTTTTTCTATATGGGTATAGAAGCCCACAGAAGCGACCTATTAAGCTGCCCCGTGATATGGTGCTGTCCGCAGGCATGGATGAATTAAACTTCCTTGCTGCAAGATTGGAAAAGCTGGACGCCGCCGAACTTACGGAGCTGAACGCCGCCCTGACAAGCCCGCAGAGTGATTTTCACAATATCGGCCAGATTATCGACTATCCCGAAAATGTGGACTTTTATGTGCATTTGCCGGATGTCACCAGCACAGGACAGTTGGGCGACTACTATCTAAACCGTTCCGGCATGGTGGATATGCCGGAGGAATGGAAAGCAGGGATTCTCCTGCCCCGTTTTGGCCTGCATATTGCCAACACAGAGCATGGTGTTTTTACCGATTATGGCTATCTGGTAAAAAGCGGCGACGAATGGCAGCGCGTCCATGAGGGCCAGCCAGTGCCGGAACAATACCGGGTGATGGCCTATCCTGCGCCGGAAATTCTGCGGGAGGAAAGCAAGGTACAGCCGGAGGCGGCAGCGCCTACAAAGGCCCCGCAGCCTGTCACCCCCATTCTCTTAAACGGCCAGAACAGCGCCGAGCGCATGAAAGAGATCACCGACCGGCTGGAAACCGGCATACAGGAGCTTTTCGAGAGTGAACGCTACAAAGCCTATCTCACCACCATGTCCAAGTTCCACAGTTACAGCTTCAACAACACCCTCCTGATCGCCATGCAGGGCGGACAGCTTGTGGCGGGCTACAACAAGTGGCGGGACGATTTTCACCGCAATGTAAAGAAAGGCGAAAAGGCCATCAAGATACTGGCCCCGGCCCCGTTCAAGGCGAAAAAGGAAGTGCAAAAGCTGGACGCACAGGGCAGGCCGGTGATGGGAAAAGACGGAAAGCCTGTTACCGAAGTACAGGAAATACAGGTTCCGGCCTTTAAGATCGTTTCTGTCTTTGATGTGAGCCAGACCGAGGGGGAACCGCTGCCCTCTATCGGCGTGGAAGAACTGACCGGCAGCGTGGAACGCTACGGGGAATTTTTCAAGGCGCTGGAACAGACCTCCCCGGTTCCCATTGGTTTTGAGGACATTCCGGGCGGTTCCCACGGCTATTACCACCTGACGGAAAAGCGGATCGCCATTCAGGAGGGCATGAGCGAATTACAGACCCTAAAGACAGCCATCCATGAGATCGCCCATTCCAAGCTCCACGCCATCGACCCGGAAGCCCCGGCCATTGAGCAGGCCGACCGCCCCGACAGCCGCACCCGCGAAGTGCAGGCTGAAAGCGTGGCCTATGCCGTATGCCAGCATTACGGGCTGGACACCTCCGACTATTCCTTTGGCTATGTGGCCGGTTGGAGTTCCGGCAAGGACTTGAAAGAGCTGAAAGCCTCCCTTGAAACCATCCGGGCCACCGCCCATGAACTGATTACCACCATTGACGGCCACCTTGCCCAGCTTCAGAAAGAACGGCAGGCCCAGCAGGAGCAGCCGCAGGCCGCGCCGCTGGAACAGGCCGCCGAGCAGCCAGACCCGGACAGCGTATTTTCCAAGCTGCCCCCGGAGCAACAGCAGGAAATGACCGCCAGCGTAAAAGCTATGCTGCAAACCCTGATTGACGCGGATTTGAAATCCACCGGCGAAGTGTCGCAGGGAACCAAGGAGGCGGCGCAGGCGCAGGGCTTTACCATTGCCGGGGATGGAACGCTGGAACAGGCCAAAGCCCCGCAGGAGGCCGCCTACCGTCTGGAAAGCGGCGATTACCTGTATATCCAGACATCGGAAACCGGCTATGATTACACGCTGTACGGCCCCGACTACAAAGAACTGGACGGAGGCCAGCTTGACAATCCCGGCCTGTCCCTTGTGGAAGCCGGAAAAGAAATCCTTGCGATCCATGAGCGACCGGCTGGGACAATGGAACCCCTGACCGGCGACGGGCTGGATGATTTTCTGGAAGCAACCGAACAGGCCAACGCCATTCCCCAGCCGCAGGCGTGGAATGGGATCGACGGCCTTTTGAATGGAAAGCCGTTCATGCCGGAGGCGTCCCCGGCTGACCGAGCCGCCGCTCTGATTGAACTGGCAGAGAAAAACGCCCCGCGTTTGGGCAGCGAGGAACGGCAGTTGATCGTGGCCTATGCCGAGGCCGTGGGCGATACCGACAAAGTAATCGGGCTTATCAACCGCCTGTGCGAACAGGGCTATGAGCTGCAAAAGGGCCAGATGGATTCCTTTGTGAAAAGCGAGATCGGAAGTGAGATTGCCGTTGCCAACGCCCAGCGGCAGATCGCGCAGAATCCGGCAGCGGAGCCGGTTGTCACGATCCTTTGGAGCGAAAGTCCCCATCTGAAAGACGGACAGCAAATGCCGCTGCATGAGGCCGAGGCCGTTTTCAAGGAGCTGGACAGTGCCAGACGCCATGAACGGGAGCAGCCGGGCTATACGGGCCATTGGTACGACAAGACCAAGTTCCGCATTGACTTTACCATGCAGGGCCAGCCGGACAGCTACGAGGGACGGCAGGACTTTGGCGACGGGGACGGTTCCCTGATCCAACATATCCGGGGCTACCACGAATACTATGCACAGGATGAAAGCTGGAAAAACCATGTGCTGCACCATGAGGGGCCGGAGGCATGGGAGGCGGACAAGGCCCAGCGGGATATGCTGCTGCATGAGTTCGTCCCATATATGGAACTGCATTGCAATCTGGCCGCTATGGAGCAGGAGGCCCGGCGTCCCCTGCGATCCGGGGAAACCCTGACGCCGGAACAGACCGCTTATTTCAACGCGGTTCTGGACTATGTAAAAGAGTGCCGCCCGCTTCTCAATCAGGGCCAGTACCACTTGCCGGAGCCGCCGCAGCTTGCCGACTTCGACCAGAGCTTGCAGGACTACAAAAAACAGATCGAGGCAGAGCTGGAACAGGAGGCCGCCGCTGCCGGGCTGACGGTGGAGGAATATGTTGCCTCTGACTATGAGGCCCCGGCGCAGCCCAACTTTTCCATCTACCAAGTGCCGCCCGGCCCGGAGGGGCGCGACTTCCGCTATCGTTCCTATGAGGAATTGCAGGCGGATGGGCTTTCGGTGGACAGGAAGAATTACCAGCTTATCTACTCCGCGCCGCTGGACAAGGACATCACACTGGACGAGATTTACCGCCGCTTCAACATGGAACATCCCGCCGATTACAAGGGACATTCCCTCTCGATGGGGGATATTGTGGTGTTCCGGCAGGATGGAAAACAGACCGCCTACTATGTGGACGAGGGGGCCGACTACCGGCAGGTGCCGGAGTTTTTCGCCCAGCCGGAAAAGCAGCTCACGCCGGACGAGTGCATGACCGGCGAACAAATCCAGACGCCGAGAGGCCGTTTCTATCTGACCGACAGGAGCCGGGAACAGATGGAGGCCGCCGGGTATGGATTCCACCACCAGTCGGAGGACGGCAGGTATCTTATTATGGCAAACGGCACAAGAGCCTTTGCCATCCCCGCCCAGCCAGAAAGCCATATCAAGACGGCGGAAATGTCCACCGAGCAGAACTACAACATGATCGACGGCATGATGAACAACGCCCCGTCTATGGAGGAACTGGAAGCAAGGGCAAAAGCCGGGGAACAGATTTCCCTTTTGGATGTGGCCGAGGCAACCAAGGCGGAGGCCAAAAAGCCCAAGCAGACCCAAAAGACAACGCAGAAACAAAAGAAGCCGTCCATCCGGGCGCAGCTTGCCGCCGCCAAGGAGGAGCAGAAAAAGAAGCCCCCGGCGCGGGAAAAATCAAAAGAAATGGAGGTATGAGGAATGTATTTCACCGTGGAAGAAGAAAACCTGATCTGTCTGTACCACAACGCCGACCGCCGCAGGACGGCGGCAAATCTCCGGGCAGCTTTGCCGGACATGGACAAGGAAATGGCAGCGCTGGCCTGCCAGACCGCCGATAAGTTGGACACCATGAGTGACGCCGACTTTGCGGCGCAGCGGTTCCACTTCACAGACGAATAAGCAAAACGCCGGGCGCGGAGGTGTCAAAGCCTCTGCGTCCGGCGCTTCTTTTTTGTCCATTTTTCCGCATTTAGAACCCCGTTTTGAGGGGAACAGGATAACTTTATCCACCTGCCTGCCGACCATGCGGAAAAACCCTTGATTTCCGTGGACTTTTACCGCCTTAAATGCGTAGACAGGAGGTATCTTTTCCGCTGGCGTTCCGCCTCTTTCTTCCGGCGCACCTGCACCGCACAATCCGGGCAGTATTTAGCCCGGTTGGAGTTGGGAGTAAACGCCGCCCCGCAGACGGCGCAGCGTTTGATTTCGTCCCGGCCTTTGGTGATCTCGGCGCACAGGGCCGCGTCCAGCGGCAGGACGGCTACCTTGAACCACCGGCACAGCAGCGAATAGGAAATACTCTGCACACAGACACATTCCTCCCCATCGTCCAGCAGGAGGCAGTTTCCGTTACAGTAGTTGCAGCACTCATGGGTGAGCCTGCGTGCCTTGCGGTATTGGGGGTAACTCATTCTCGGTATGTTCATCGTTCCTGCGTATGCTCCTTTCCCGGCGCTGTCCGCAAAATGCTGTCTATATTCTGTTTGACAATGCCGTATTCTTTCAATTTCTGTTTTGCTTCGCTGTACTGTGCGGACAGCCGTTCCCGTTCTGCGTCCAGCTTTTTATACTCGGTTTTGAGGGCGTACAGGTTGGGGAGCTTTGTGACCCCGGCCTCTTTGAGCGTCTTTGCCGCCGCCTCATACAAGATCAGTTGGCTTTCATGCTGCCGCCGGAACGCGGCCTTGTCTTTGGCGTTTCGCAGTTCCAGCGCCACAGGCCGGAGCTGCTTGTAGGCGGAGAGGTTTTTTATCAGCAGCGCCATATCCCCAAGGCGGCGTTCCGCGTCTTTCAGGGCGGAGGCCGCCGCGTCGTTTGCCGCGCTGATCTCGGCCAGCCTGCTTTCCAAGCCCTCGTAGCTGTCAATCTGGTGTTCTGTGATGAAGTTTAAGGAATTGGCGGCCTGCTTCAAGTTGTGCAGCTTCGCCCACCGCGCATAGCCCGCCGACTGCTGGGCCTTGATACTGTCCTCCAAGGCAATCCGCAGGGAGATTTCCCCGGCGCTTCTTCTGCGCGACCCCCGGTCAATGGCAATGCCCTTGATCCGCTGGGTGATCCGTTCCTCGGTGTAATCCTCCCCCAAGGTCTTGCAGCGGGTGAAGCGTTCCTGTCCGGGAGCGCGGAATGAAATAAACTTGCCCTGTTTGACTTCATAGCCCTGCGCCTCCATGAGCCGCAGAAAACTATCAAAGTCTTTGGCCTGCGGGATGGCCGCGTCAATGGCAAGTTTCAGTTTTGCTTTCCAGCTCTTGCCCTTTTTCTGTGCGTCCCACTCGGCATAGGTTTTGCCCTTGTCTTTGCCGGGCTTTACCACAGACAGGCCGTGTTCCTTGCACAGCCGGTCGCTGGTTCGCCGGATAAAGGCGTAGCTTTGGCGGTTGGAAATGTACTTGCGCTGGTTCGCCATATCCACGGCGCAGAAAATGATGTGGTTATGCAGATGGCCCTTGTCAATGTGGGTGGTAATCACATAGGGGTATTTGCCTTGCAGCACTTCATCGGCAAGCTGCCGCCCGATCTCGTGGGCCTGCTCCGCCGTGGTTTCCCCCGGTTCAAAGGCTTGTATCAGGTGGTGGGCCAGATTGTTGCCCTTTTGGTACGCCTGATCTAACAGCATTTGAAATTCAATATCCGCCGTTTCATAGGAACAGCCATAGGAAGAAACGAACAGCTTTTCATCGGTCTTGTCCGGGTTCTCGATGTAGTCCAGCGCCTTTTTCAGCGTTGACTTGATAGGATGGATCTTTGTAACTGCCATATCTGTGCCAGCGCCCCCTTGATGTCCTCCAAGTCCTGCGCGTACACAGTCCCGGTACTGTTGATACGCCTTGCAATCTGGTTGATGTTGACGCCGATTTTTTGCAGCTCTGCGGTCTGCGCCCGGACAGGGCCGGTGTCGATATGGACGATATAGCCGTCAATCAGCATTTTCCGGGCGTAGGCAGAAAAGTTTTTTGTGCCAAGCTGGGCCATCTTCTGCTGGATCAGCGCCCGTTCCTCCGGCGTCACCGGGACGCGCAGCACAAACTTTCGTTTTCGGTTTGCCACTTTCGCACCTCCATTCATTCAGGGGTTTGGGGATTTCCCCAAGATACAAACGGGAAGCCGTTTGCCGGGAGTGTGGCTACACTCCCTATGCTTGCTGTCTTTGTTCTTCTTCCCCTAAAAAGCGTTCTGACCCCAAAGAAATACCCGCAAAATCCCGGTTTTTCCGAAAAACGCATAAAAAAAGAGAGGGCGCAGCCTTGCGTCCTCCCAAAAACAAAACAGAGGGTTGTCATGCACCCTCCGTTTCGTCATTCTTCTGTTGAATTTGAATGGCCCCGTCAATCGCGCCCTCGATGATCGGCAGAAATTCTTCCGGGCAGAGTTTCAGCTTGTGGCTGACCCGCTGCCGCTGTGCGCTTTCCTCCCGCATGATCTCCGGGTTAAAATACCGTTCCACGGGAAGCCCGCAGATTTTGATAAGCTGTATGATAACCGGCAGGCTGGGAATCGTGCCGTCATTTTCGATGTTGGCAAGATAGCGCCAGTCGATATTGACCTGTTCCGCCAGCGTCTTACGCGATAACTGCTTGACTTTCCGCGCCTCTTTTACATCTGCGCCGAAAGTTTCAAAGCCGGGACAATCTTTGATATTTGCCATATAGCACCACCCATTTACATTGTATATTTCATATTTTCTCAATGGAATGTTGCTATATGCAGTAAGATTAAACTTTATAATTCATATCCCGAAACATGGGCAGAGGAAATTATTGCCACCCCCCTTTTTGAAATATTGACAAGATACGCCTCTCGTGTTATACTGTTATACAAAACAGCATAACAGTTAAAACACACGGAGGATGCAGCAATGAAACTGATTATTTCAAATGTATCTGGCATCCCCATATACGAGCAGATTAAACAGCAGATCAAGGCGGCTATTTTATCTGGCGAGCTTCAAGCCGAAGAAACTTTGCCCTCCCTTAGAACACTTGCCAAAGACTTAAAGATCAGCGTCTTAACAGTGACAAAGGCATACACAGAATTAGAGCAAGAGGGCTTTGTTAAAAATGTGCAGGGGCGTGGATGTTTCGTAATGGGGTCTGGTTCAGAACTGATTAAGGAGCAGCTTATTTGCAAAGTAGAAAACAATCTCACCGAAGCAATAAAAGCTGCAAGAATGGCAAATCTATCCACAGAGGAATTACATCGCCTTTTGGACATTTTAACGGAGGTAAAAACAGATGACTAATTATTTAGAGGTAACGAATCTTTCAAAATCTTTTGATTCTTTTCAGCTTCACAATATCAGCTTTACTTTGCCAAAGGGATATATTATGGGCTTGATTGGCCCGAATGGTTCTGGCAAAACAACGACAATCAAACTGATTTTGAATATGCTCAAGCGCACCGGTGGCACAGTCAAAGTGATGGGGCTGGATAATATCGCAGAAGAACAAAAAGTAAAATCAGAGCTGGGCGTTGTTTTCGATACAAATTATTTCAGTGATGATTGGAAAGTGTCGCAGGTTGAAAAATCCATTTCGGTATTTTATCCAAATTGGGACAGCCAGAAATTTGCGGATATGTTACGGAAATTTCACATTGCACCAACCAAAAAGGTAAAAGAACTTTCCAAAGGTATGCAGATGAAGTTAATGCTTGCCTGTGCGTTTTCATACGACGCCAAGCTGCTGATCCTCGACGAGCCGACCAGTGGACTTGATCCGGTTTCCAGAGATGAACTTTTGAAAATTCTTTCAGAGTATATTGAAGATGGCGAGCATAGTGTTTTGTTCTCCACCCATATCACAGGCGATTTGGAGCGTGCAGCCGATTATATTACCTACATCAGTTATGGCGAGCTGTACTTTACTGGCAGCAAAGATGATTTTGTAGATATGTTCCGCATTGTAAAAGGTGGAATTGAGGAACTGTCCGATGATCTGAAAAATAAGGCGGCTGGTATTCGTACATTCCCTACGGGATTTGAGGCTCTGATGAAAACCGAAGATATTAGCGGTTTCCCTAACCTGACCGTTGATCCTGCCACCATTGATGAAATTGTAGTGTTTACAAGCAAGAAAGGTGACGATTATGAGTAATATTTTGAAATCCACAAAATTAGATATTGCATTGGTAAAACCATATTTTAAGACGATTTGCTTTACCCTGCTCCTGCCGATTGTGTTTGCCGCAATCAATCGTTCTTTGCTGACAGGGGTATCATTTGCTATGTGCTTTATTGCCATGACGACGGGATATACCTTTTCCATCACAGAAAAAAACAGCATGGATCGTCTGTTTGGTATTTTACCTGTTCGTAAAAGCGAGCTTGTGATCGGACGCTATGTTTTTGTCCTTGCAATGGGGCTTCTTTCCTTGATTATTTCTTTGATTGCACAGCCGCTTGTCTTGAAAGTGCTGGGTGAAACAGTTGGCGTATTTGATATTGTAACTGCCGCTATTGCAGGAGTATTCTTATTTGCACTCTATACCGTGTTCCAGATTCCGGGATATTACAAGTACGGCTCAATCAAAGGACGGGTATTTATGTATATTCCAGTGGCCGGTTTTTTGGTGACTTTACTTCTTCTCTCTAAAATGCCAGCTATCGGGAACTCAATTATTTCAGTCGTTGAATCTTCTCCGATACTTCTCGTTTTCCTTGCGGTTTTTGCTATTGTCGTGATGTATGCGGTTTCAATCTTCTTGTCCATTCGGGTTATGAAGAATAAGGAAATGTGAGGTGATTGTATGGATTTCACAATTTTGGCAGTTGTGCTTTTGATTGGTGTTGGCGTTCCTATCCGTAATAAACTCATACGGAAATATCGGGATAAGAAAAAGAATGATCGCAATTCGGAGTGAACAATATGGAGAAAACAGAGTTCATCCGCTGCCCAGTCTGCGGGAATAAAACACGCGACAAAATTCGGGAAGATACCGTACTTAAAAATTTTCCTCTCTTTTGTCCAAAATGTAAAAGTGAATGTCTAATCGACATTGAACAATTAGACTTACGATTAGCATTATGGGAATACCGTCGTTACTAATGACAGTATTCTGTTTGCTTTATGAGAAAATGCTCAATGCTGGAATGGGCAATAAATTTGAATTTGACAAGGAGATAATAATGATACCAATTTCTGATATTCTCATCCGCTCAATTAGTGGGTATGTGTTTATGGTTCCAGTCTTCGTACTGTATTTCTTGTGGCTCAAAAAATTGGGGAGAACACAAAGTTTTCTCCATACCGCTGCAGTGTTTGTTTTTGGTTATTATTTATTCGGACTTTTGACCGTCACAGGCATCGGCTTTACAAGCACAATGACCTTTCGCCCGAACATTTCTTGGACTCCATTTATCGGTATGATAACTGGGCCAATTGATACCATTCTGAATATTATTCTGTTTGTCCCGTTGGGATTTTTCCTGCCGCTGCTGTACAAGAAATATCATCACATGAAGACGGTTGCATTGACTGGCTTTCTGTTTTCTTTGGCTGTTGAAATTGTCCAGATGTTTGGCTGGGGTTCTTCCGACATCAATGACTTGATGACAAATACCGCTGGAGCCTGTATTGGATTTTTAGTTTATTGTCTGCTGTCAAGAATCTTGCCTGCCAATCTGAAAAAGCAACTTCAATCCAGCCGTGTCAATGCTGTGGCTGAAGTACTTCTCTTTGCTATTTGCACATTTGCCATTATGGTCACGGCTCAGACTTGGTTTGTCCATGATGTGCTGAATGTTCCATAAATTGTATCGGAAACAATCGGTCTCAGATATAAAAAAATAGTGTCTTCTGTTTGACACACCTGCAGACCGATTTTTCCGTATTGAACTTAGTCGCGTCAACGAAGCCACTACCTATGGAATTTCAATCTTTTCCTTCCTGTTATGCTTGGACAGATTGAATAATTCTCTTTGTGTTATATCTATTATTTTTAGGTAATAGTCCACAACGGCTTCTAACATGAAGGTACAAAAAATAAAAGTTGATCCTCAATCAACCCTATTATTGTACTCTTCAATTCATACTTTTCGATCTCAATGGTAGTATGGTTAGATAGACATCTGTTGCCGCTATCCCTTGGTAAGTTACCCGTTCAGCTTACCTACAAATTTAGAATACAATAAATGGCATCATTTGAACAGACTATATTTTTGGGATGAACTGTTCTACTATGAGAGCTTCGGTCTGTTTGCTGTGCTGATTCTGGTACAGTTGGCGGCCACCGGCGCAGCAGCGTTCCGCTTTTACTACAAACAAAGAAAAGGCTGAGTAGAAAATAGGTATCATCAATCAAAAATATCATTGGAGGTATAACTTATGGAAAAAGAAACAATGGGAACTGTAATTTCAGTTACAAAACAATGGTGGTTAAAAGTGAATCGTAAACCTGCCCGCGTTCATGCGATGGATGGCGCAGCCTTTCCGCATACTATCAAGGTCAAATATACGATAGACGGCAAAGATTACATCTGCCGAAAATGGATTGGCGCAGGAAACAAAGTCCCTGACAAGGGAACAACGATTAAAGTTATCTATTGTGAAGATAAGCCATCGAAAGCAAGAATTGAACTCTAATTCAAATTGACTGACTAACATGGTATGTTTTGGCCTTTGCGGCATGAAACATACCTACATATTCAAATATCTGCCTCCACAGCGGGGAAAAGAAAAAAACCGCTGACGGGCAGAGGATTTCGTGCGCTTTCCTGTATCACTGACGGATACGGCGGTTTTGAGTAGATCAAGGCCGCCGTTTCTTTTTGCTTCGACGACCCCTGCACCGTGTTCTGGCATGGCGGCTTTAGGAGGGAGCCGCCATGCAACGAAAACTACTTCGACAAAATCCGACAGGGGTTAGCCTGTCAAAAAAAGCCGTCCCCCGGCAGCGGGGACAAGCGGCTATGAGTATGTACTATACCATGTAGGAAAAGAACATATTGCTTTTTGTTTCGCCCTGTGGGTCTTTGACCTGCCGGGCGAATTTTGTTATTTCCTGCGGCCTGCTATCCGGCGCAAAAAGAAATTTCAAAAAAGTGAAAAAAGGAGGCGTTTAGCGGGCAGCCAGAGAGATTCCATTCGCTCTATTGGCGGAAAGGGAGAGAACCACCACATCCCCCATAGAAAGGGGGTGAGAAGATGGAAGCGATCCCCCGCAAATACGGTGAATGGAGCCAGTTTGACCGCTATTGCAAGCTGGTTCTGTACCATGAGGCGATAGATTATCTGCGGGAAATGAAGTGCCGCCGCGACCGTGAAGTGTCGCTGGACGCTGTTTCCCCGGCTGATTGGGACAAGCTCTCGACCGTAGATCGGTATTCCTGCGACAGCTTTACATTCAGTTCGCATGGCTATGACCTACATATCGACAACGAGCTTGTGGCCGAAGCGTTTGCCAGCCTGCCAAAAGACGAGCAGAGTATTTTGATTCTCCGCTTTGTTCTGGATTTGACTGACGAAGAAATCGGCCGCCTGATGGGAATGTCCCGCAGCGCAGTACAGCGCCACAGGACAAGCACCCTGAAAGACTTGCGTATAAAATTGATGGCGTTCATGCCGGAGGGAGGTTAAACGCGGATGAAGCAATCCAGTTACAAGGGCAAAAGCCCTCTGCCTGATTTTGTGATCGACGCGGCCTGCGCCGGTAACGCCGAAGCCGTGGAGCGTGTCTTGCAGCATTACGACGGCTATATCAATAAGCTGTGTACCCGGACGCTCTATGACGGCAGCGGCCAGCCTCATATCTGCATTGACGAATATATGAAGCGCCGATTGCAAATCAAGCTGATCCATTCCATCGTTAGTCCCATTGGCGACTGACGGTTAAGGCCCCGGCCATAGACAGGCGGCTTTCCCTTTCCCCGCCTGCCTGTTTTCCCGGCGGCCCCTTTGCTCCTTGACAAATACGCCCGCAGGACAATGGCGGCGCGTCATAGGGCAGACGGATACATTCTGTCTGCGCCGAGCCGGGCGGCAGGTGCGCCAAGAGGCTTTCCCTCATTGGGGTAAGCGGAGCGATTTTACCGGGCTGTAAAGCAGGTGTGGCAGCCTGCGGGCGACAACGCGCAGACAGGACAATGATACGCCCTTGCCGTCGTAGTCCGAGCGTTTGAAGCGTCGCAGGCAACGAGCAGGGCCGCGTGAGAACCACGCGGGGGTGAGATTCCCGTGGAGCTGTGCCAACAGCCGTCCGTTATTTTCTGCCCACTTTCGCAAAAAACAACCTTTGTTTTGAAAAGAAAGGGGGCCATGTTATGAGTAATAACGATGTGCCTATTTGGGAAAAATACACGCTTACCATTGAGGAAGCGTCCAAATATTTTCGGATCGGGGAAAACAAACTGCGTCGGCTTGCCGAGGAAAACCCCACCGCTGGCTGGGTGATCCTGAACGGCAACCGCATCCAGATCAAACGGAAGCAGTTTGAAAAAATCATTGATTCCCTTGACACAATATAGTGAAAAAGGGCCTTGCGCGTGTTATAATAGGTTATAAGCGTGTCAAGGCTCTTTCCGTCATGGAAAGGAGCATGACGAAATGCCAAGAAAAGAACGAGATGAAAAAAGACGGGACAACAAAGGCCGCCTTTTGAAGTCTGGAGAGAGCCAGCGATCAGATGGAAGATACGCTTACAAATACATTGACACCTTTGGAGAACCCCAGTTTGTTTACTCATGGAAGTTAGTACCCACCGACAAAGTACCTGCCGGGAAACGGCCCTGTCTTTCCCTGCGCGAGAAAATCAAGCAGATACAGAAAGACCTTGACGACGGGATAGACACCATCGGCAAGAAAATGACCGTGTGCCAGCTTTATGAAAAGTACACCCGGCAGCGCGGGAATGTGCGGAAAGGAACCCAAAAGAGCCGCCAGCAGTTGATGAAACTTCTGTCCGAAGATAAGCTGGGCGCGGCCAGCATTGACAGCGTGAAGCTGTCCGACGCAAAAGAATGGGCCTTGCGTATGCAGGAAAAGGGCGTTGCCTACAACACCATCTGCAACAGCAAGCGTTCCTTAAAAGCCATCTTTTATATGGCCGTACAGGACGATTGCCTCCGCAAGAATCCTTTTGACTTCCAGATCAATGAGGTTATCAACGACGATACCGTACCAAAGGTGCCGCTTACCCCTACACAGGAAAACGAGCTTTTGGACTTCATGCAGAACGATCCTGTCTATGCCAAGTATTATGACGAGGTGGTGATCCTGCTGGAAACCGGGCTTCGTATTTCCGAACTCTGCGGCCTGACGCCAGCCGACCTGAATTTTGAGAAGCGCTTTGTGAATGTAGACCACCAGCTTTTGAGAAGCACCGAGGACGGCTACTATATCGAAGCGCCAAAAACAGAAAGCGGATTCCGTCAAGTGCCGATGAGCGCAGCCGCCTATGAAGCGTTTGAGCGCGTGTTGAAGAAGCGCAGGGACGGCAGGTGCATTAAGGTTGATGGTTATAAGGACTTCCTGTTCCTGAACCGGGATGGCCTGCCCAAAACCGCCGTCAACTATGACGCCATGTTCAAGTGCCTTGCCAAGAAGTACAACAAGTGCCACAAGGAGCCGCTGCCCGATGTGATGACGCCGCACACCATGCGGCATACATTCTGTACCAGAATGGCAAACGCGGGCATGAACCCCAAAGCATTGCAGTACATCATGGGACACGCCAACATTGTAATGACGCTGAACTATTACGCCCACGCTACTTTCCATTCCGCACAGGAGGAAATGGAACGGCTGCAAGCCAAGGCAAAAACCACCACAGAGGCCAAGCCGGAAACTGCGGCGGAAAACGCCGAGGAAACCAAGGCGGCATAAGTAGTACGCAGAATTTACTACTACTTTTACTACTTTTGAGAGTGAAAACATGAGGGGTAATAAAAAGATTTGTGAGGTTCTTCCGATATGAAAAGTGCCGGAAAAGCCCGAAGTAACGGGCTATACCGGCATATAAGAACATCTAAAGAGATAATTAGAAATCTATTAAATTATTCATAGAACAATACGATCTGCGTTGCAAAGTCAAGGGATTTATCCAGTAGCGGGCTGTTCATGGGCTTCACCTCGGTTAGAATGATACCATAAAGCTCTATTGGAATCAATGCTTTGCAGAGCAAAGCCACCTTTTCTCTTCACTATTCTCTTTTCTCTCTTATCTGGAACCGGCGGACAGAGAAAAGTGAACAGTGAAGAGTGAAAAAAGAAAAGAACAGAAAGAACCGGCAACTTTCTTCCGAAAATCGCCGGTTCTTTCTGGTGCGAGAGAGGGGACTCGGACCCCCACGGCGTTCACCACACGCACCTCAAACGTGCTTGTCTACCATTCCAACACTCTCGCATTGCGAAAAGTATTATACCGGACATTGGCACGTTTGTCAATAGTCTTTTTTCATGCGTACAGCTTACCCTTCCGGTATCCAATGAGCATACAGGGTCACGGGGATTTGGTTTGTCCAGTCGGTCTGTCCGTCCGTTTGTCCATAAAAATCTGCGGCACTCAGGCGCTCCACTCGCTCCCCTGCTGCCGTGTACCAGCCGTCGAAGCGGTAGCCAGCCCGGGTCGGCTCCGGGAAAGCACAGAGAAACACGTTTGTTCCGGAAAAATTCGGTCCGGCAGCATCGTAGTCCGCTGAAGGACTGCCGCCGTTAGCATCCAGGTGCAGGGGCAGGAACGCCTCCCCTTCCGTTCTCCGCCAGGCAGCTCTGAGGGTAATGTGCCGGACTCCGTCCTGCTCCTCCACCAGATAGGCATCCGCTTCCGGGAATGTGTCCCCATACAGCCGGTAGGGCTGGGAGCGCGGAGCCAGCACATAGCCCAGGAATTCAAATCCGGGCCGGGCCTCCGGCTGTGGCAATATCTGGTCTGCAAACGTCCCCTCCGGGAAAGTGCTGTCCAGCAACACTGCCTCCCGAGTGCCGTCGATATATGACCCGGTAACTACCAACCGAACAGTTCCCATACTTGGGAGCTGGGTCGTGGGCGGTTCCGTTGGGACCGGCTCCGTGGATGCCGTCGGGGCTGCCGTCGGTACCGTCGTCACCGCAGGCGGCTCCGTCGTTTCGACTTTTGGGGGTGGAGCTGTCTGTTCCCGGAAGGCCATCACCACCAGCAGGGCCATGGCCGCCGCCAGATACCACTTTCCCTTCCGCCGATTTTTCTGCGGTTCCTCCGAAGGGGTGCTTTCCGTGTATTCCGGCAGCGGCGGGGTATATTCCGGTCCCGGAGGGGTCCACTCCCCTGCCCTGGGTGCTTCCTCCCTGGGAAGGTCCGGGTATTCTTCCGAACGTTCCGGGGCATCCTTTGGAACATGATACTCCATAGGCGTTACCGGCTATGGACATCCAGCTGCGGGAAGGGACACTCCACTCCCAGCCGCCGGAAGCCCAGCAGCAATTCCCGGTTCAGGAGCCGCTGGGCGGAGAAAATGTTCTCCTCAGCCACCGGCACCACGAACCGCAGCCGCACGGAGGAAGCCTCCAGGGACTGAACGCCCACGTACTGCGGGGCAGAGCGCAGCACATCGGCATGGTCCTTCCCGATTTTCTCCAGCAGTTCCGGCAGCTTTGCTTCCAGCGCTTCCAGGTCCGTTTCATAAGGAATATCCATATCGCACACCGCCCGGGAAGCGTTGTCGGACCGGTTCAGGATGTTCTTCATCTCGGAATTGTTGATGATCTTCACATTGTCGCCGCTGTCCACCACGCAGGTGGTCCGGATACCGATCTTCTGGATGGTCCCCCGGAAGCCGCCGACTTCCACGATATCTCCCACATTGCACTGGTTCTCAAAGAGCATGAATACACCGGTAACCACATCGGCAATGAGGCTCTCCGCACCAAAGCCCACAATCATGGCCAGAACGCCTACGCTGGCCACGATGGCCGATACGTTCACGCCCAGGATGGACAGGCCCCAGCACAGGATGGTCAGGGCCGCAGCGTACTGAATCAGGCTGTACACCAGAGAGCGCAGGGTCTGTCCCCGATGGGTCCTGGGCTTAAAAAGCCCTAAGAGCAGCTTCAGCACAGTCACCAGCAGGATAACGCCCACGACCATGGAACCCAGCTTCAGGAACGCCGCCAGGCTCAGGTCCAGCCGCAGGGAAAGGTCCTCCCCGGTCCACACGCCCGCAGCACCGCAGGCCCACAGCAGCAATCCCAGCGCCGCCAGCAGCAAAAAGAGTTTGAGAACGGTCTTTTTCATGGTGATTCCCCCTTTTTCTTTCACTATACCATGAATTTCACCCCCACGCAAGGGGAAAGTGCAAATTTTCCGCTGCTTTCTGCCGCCCTTGACTTTGGAGGGAGATTGTGGTATATTGACACCGAAAATCCCCTATTTTGCAAACGAATAAAGGAAGTGTTCTTTATGAATACGGAAATTTTTGAAACCTTTGAATCCAACGTCCGCTCTTACTGCCGCAGCTTCCCCACGGTGTTCACCCGTGCCAAGGGCGCCATCATGCAGGACGAGGACGGCAAGGAATACATCGACTTCTTCGCCGGGGCCGGTGCCCTGAACTTCGGCCACAACCCGGACGAAATGGTCCGGCGGGTCTGCGACTATCTCCAAAACGACGGCATCGTCCACTCCATGGATATGTACACCGCTCCCAAGCGGGAATTTCTGGAATATTTCCATGACCACATCCTGGCCCCCCGTGGACTGGATTATAAGATCCAGTTCGCCGGTCCCACCGGCACCAACGCCGTGGAGTGCGCCACCAAGCTGGCCAGGAAGGTCAAGGGGCGAGAAAATATCTTCGCCTTCATGGGCGCTTTCCATGGCATGACCCTGGGCTCTCTGGCGCTGACCACGGACCGTTGCTCCCGGGACGGCGCCGGGCAGATTCTGCCCAACGTGACCCACATTCCTGCGCCCTATATGTTCCCGGAGCTGGACACCATCGCCTATATGGAGCGGCTGCTCACCGACGATCACTCCGGCGTGGAGAAGCCTGCGGCCATCATTCTGGAGACCATCCAGGCCGACGGCGGCATCTATGTGTTCGATTCCCAGTGGCTCCGGGACCTGCGGGCCTTGTGCGACAAGTATGACATTCTGCTCATCGTAGACGACATTCAGGTGGGCTGCGGCCGGGGCGGCTACTTCTTCTCCTTCGAGCGGGCAGGCATCGTGCCGGATATGGTGACGATGTCCAAGTCCATCGGCGGCTTCGGTATGCCCATGTCCATCGTGCTGATGAAGCCCGAGCTGGACCAATGGGAGCCGGGCCAGCACACCGGCACCTTCCGGGGCAACCAGCTTTCCCTGGTGGCCGGGAAAGCCGGTCTGGAGATCATGGCGGAAACGGACCTGCTGGAAAATGTCCGCCGGAAGGCCCAGATCGTGGAGAATTTTCTGAAAACCGAAATTCTGCCCCTGGACAAGCGCATCACCTATCGGGGCATCGGCCTCATCTGGGGAGTGGACTTTGACGCTTTCGACAAGGACATGACCAAGCCTCTCATCGCCGCCTGCTTCAGAAACGGCCTCATCGTCGAGCGGGTGGGCCGGGACAACGACGTGCTGAAGCTGATGCCGCCGCTGGTCATCTCCGACGAGCTGCTGCTGAAGGGCCTGAACATTCTCAAGCAGTCCCTGACGGAAATTCTCTGATAGGAAGAACACGTCATGGGAAAAATCTCCTTTTATCTGGCCATGCTGGCCGGAAAGACCGCCTCCGCCCTGCTGAAATTGCTGGGCCGGAACGCCAGTTATCTTCCCGGCAAGGTGGCGCTGACCATCTGCAAGGATTTCATGGGGCGGCTGACCCTGCCCAAGACCGTTATCTGCGTTACCGGCACCAACGGCAAGACCACGGTCAGCAATCTGCTCACCGGGATGCTCCGGGAGTGCGGCTATACCGTCACCAACAACTCCCTGGGCTCCAACGTTCAGGCCGGTGTCTGCACGGCGCTGCTGGATGACGCCACCTTTGGCGGGACCATCCGGAAAGACGTTGCGGTGCTGGAAATCGACGAGCGCAGCTCTCTGCTGATCTATCCCTATATCCATCCCACTTATCTGGTGTGCAACAACATCATGCGGGACTCCATCAAGCGCAATGCCCACACGGATTTCATTTCCTTTATTCTGAATAAGGCCATCCCGGCGGACACAAAGCTGATCCTGAATGCAGACGACATCATCTGTGCCCACCTGGCTCCCCAATGCCAGGACCGGACCTACTTTGGAATCAGCGCCGACGCCCCCGAAAGCGATGCCCTGCCCTTCCTGCGGGATATTGTCTACTGCCCGGAGTGCGGCGCTCTGCTGAAAGCCAAATATGCCCGCTATAATCACATTGGGCGGCTCTACTGCCCGGACTGCAGCTATCAGACGCCGGAACCGGATTTTGTTGTCAGCCGCATTGATGAGGAGGCCAATACCTTCACCGTGACCCACGGCGGAGAAGCCCATGACTTTGCCCTCATCAATCGGAATATCACCAATTTATATAACTTCTGCGGTGCCATTACCGTGCTGAGCCTGTTCGGTCTTTCCTACGAACAGCTGCGGGACGCTTTCGCCGGTGCAAAAATCGTCAAATCCCGGTATGATGAGATCACCGTCGGCGACCACAAGCTGACGGTCATTTTGGCCAAGGGCCAGAATCCCATCGCCTGCTCCGGCGTGATCCGCTATGCGGCGGGCTGCCCCGGCGAAGGGAAAAACCTGCTCATTTCCCTGGACGACATCGGCGACAATCACAACAATTCCGAGAACGTCAGCTGGGTGTTCGACACGGACTACGCCCCTCTGGCGGACGATTCCATCGCCAAGGTCATTTTCATCGGAAAGCGCTGCCACGACTATTATCTGCGGGCGCTGATGGCGGGCGTGCCGGAGGACCGTCTCTACGCCCTGGAGACCTGGCAGCAGGGCGTGGATGCGATCGATCTGAGCGTGTGCAAGGACGTGTACCTACTCTATGACCCCTATCGTGGTGCCGAGGAGCGGCAAATTCAGAACTGCCTGGTTTCCCGGATGAAGGGAGATGCGGAGAAATGAAAATTGAAGTGCTTTTTAGCGAAGTCTGCAACCTCAGCGGCGATTTTCAGAACGTAGAATATCTGCGCCAGAGCCTGCCGGAGGCGGATTTTATCTTCACGTCCCTGACGGACACCCCTTATTTTGCGGAGAACCGGCCGGATATGGTGCTGATGGGTACCATGACGGAGGCCATTCAGCGGCGGGTCATCGAAACGCTGCGGCCCTACCGGGACCGGCTGGAAAAGCTGATCGACGACGGCGTGGTGTTCCTGATGACCGGCAACGCCTGCGAGGTCTTTGTCAAGCACATCGACTATGTGACCGAAAAACTGTCCGTGGATGGCCTGGGACTCTTTGACCTGACGGCAAAAACAGACCTGTTCCACCGTTATAACGGCAAGTTCCTGGGTGACATTGACGTTATCCCCGTGGTGGGCTTCCGGTCCCAGTTCAGCTTCCTGTACGGGGATAATTCCGGCGGCTTCGTCGGCAAAAATCAGCGGTCCATCGGCATCAACCCCCAGACCGATCTGGAAGGCATCCGCCGGAAGAATTTCTTCGGGACCAATCTGCAGGGACCCATTCTGCCCCTGAATCCCCTGTTCTGCGAGCATCTGATGACGCTGGCCGGTGTCCGGGAACCGCACGCCGCCCACCGGGAGGCCGCCATGGCCGCATATGAGCAGCGGCTGGGTGAATTCCGGGACCCCAAGGTCAAATTCTGATTTCATCTCTCATAAAGAACGCCTCCGGTGCAAAAAAGCGCATCGGAGGCGGGTTTTTTATAAGCATTTCAGGGTCACATGGCTGGTGTTGACGCTGCCGTCAATGAGTTTTGCGTAATCCAGCACCTGGGTGAAGCCGCAGGCGGCGTGGAGGGCCATGGAAGCATAATTTCGTTTCCAGACGTGGGAATAGACCGGCTTTCCGTACTCGTTCCGCACATGGTCCAGCGCCGCCAGTACCAGGGCTTTCCCGTAACCCCTCCGCCGCTGCTCCGGCATGGTCTCCAGGGCTTCCAGAAGCAACCCATCTTCAAAAGGCTCCAGGCGCAGGGCCGAAACCGTGCGTCCGTTTTCTTTCCAGAGGCAGTAAAAAGCCCCCTTCTGACGGAAGAAGTCCTCCCGGAGATAATCGGCAAAATTCTGCTCCACCTGAGCAATCGGAATATCCTGTTCCTGGGCGTTTCCCGCATTGCTCTCCCGGTAGACGGCCATCAGTTCTTCAAAATCCAACGCTCCCATGGTGCGGACGATCTCCAACATTCTTTCTCCCCCTTACGCAAGGCCGATTCCTGCATTGCCCGTCACTTTCGACGGTTTCTCCGAAAAAGTTCGTGTTTCCCCGTCAATTCGACTGGCGTTCATTCGGATATACCGAAAGTTATTCACACAATCCACAGACTTTTCCACAGGCACAGCTTGCTATTCTCCCCGTTTTTCTTTCTCCCATTCCTGAAATTTCGGGAATCCATCCGGTTTTCCGTCTGAAAAATCCGGTTCGTGGAAACGCCGAAATTTTTATTCATTTTCTGAATGAATACTCCCGCCGGAAATGCAAAATGCAGGGCAGATTCCTCCGCCCTGCATTCTTTACAGACTTTCACCCAGAATGGACTTGGTGGCGTAGGCGTTCAGTTCCATTCCGGCGGTGTGGCCCGCCAGGAACTCGTAATAGCCCTGTGCGCCGATCATGGCGCCGTTGTCCCCGCAGAGGGACAGGGGCGGCATGAACACCTCCACTCCCAGCCGTTCCGCCATGGCGGTCACATCCCGTCGAATGCGGGAATTGGCAGCCACACCTCCGGCAATGGCTACTTTTTTCCGGCCGGTGGCCTGCAGGGCCAACTCCACACGCGGCACCAGCATATCAGACACGGCGGCGGAGAATCCGGCGCAGAGGCTGTCCACGTCCAGCGCTTCCCCCACCTGCTCGGCATGGTGAATGAGATTCAGGGCAGCGGTTTTCAGGCCGGAAAAGCTCAGATCATAGGGATTTTCGCCGGGCTTGGGCCGGGGAAGGGTGTATTTTTTCTCGTCTCCACGCTCCGCCGCCTTGTCCAGGGCAGCCCCGCCGGGATAGGGCATTCCCAGCACCCGGGCGACCTTATCGAAGCACTCCCCTGCCGCATCGTCCAACGTGGTGCCGAGAATTTCCATCTCCGTGTAGTCCTTCACGTCCACGATCATGGTATGTCCCCCGGAGACGATGAGACACAGGAAGGGCGGCTCCAACTCCGGGAATGCCAGATAATTGGCGGCAATATGCCCCCGGGTGTGGTGGACCGGGATCAGGGGCTTGTTCAGGGCCAGGGCAGCCGCCTTGGCAAAGTTCACCCCCACCAGCACGGCCCCGATCAGGCCCGGCGCATATGTCACGGCCACCGCATCAATGTCCAGCCGGGTCAGGCCGGTGTTGGCCAGGGCCTGCTCGGCCAGACCGGAAATGGCCTCGATGTGCTTCCGGGAGGCGATCTCCGGCACCACGCCGCCGTATTCCCGGTGGAGGGCCACCTGGGAGGCGATGCAGTCCGTAAGCACTTTTCGCCCGTTCTCCACGATGGCCACAGCAGTCTCATCACAGGAGGATTCAATTGCAAGGATCTTCATACATTCCATTCCTTTCGCAAGATGCAGGCATCCTCCCGGGGCTTCTCGTAATAGCCCCGGCGGCGGCCCACGGCGGCAAAGCCCAGCTTGTCATAAAGGCCGATGGCAGCTTCATTGGATGCCCGGACCTCCAGGGTCAGGCAATAGGCCCCACGGCTTTTCAGTTCTGCCACCAGCCGCAGCACCAGCGCTTCGCCGATGCCCTTCCGCCGGAAATCCGGGTCTACCGCCAGATTCATCATATCCGCTTCCCCAAGCACCGTCTGGGAGCCGACGTAGCCTGCTAAGTGGTCCCCTTCCATGGCAACCAGCCACAGGGAAAGGGGATTCTCCAGTTCCGATTTCACGCTTTTTTCACTCCATGGGTCGGAAAAGCAAGTCTTTTCCAGGGCCGCAACGGCGGCCACATGGGCGGCGTTCATGGGTAAAATTTCCATCATTTCGCCTCGTACCAGCTCTTTCCCCACTTGGCCTCGGCCACCAGCGGCACATTCAGGTGGGCTACCTGCTCCATCTGCTGCTGGACCACCTTTGCAACGCCCTGGGCCATCTCCTCCGGACATTCCACGATGAGTTCGTCATGGACCTGCAGCAGAAGATTTGCCTCCGGGTACTGCTCCTTGAGGGCTTTGTCCACCCGAATCATGGCCAGCTTGATAAGGTCGGCGGCGGTCCCCTGAATGGGGGTATTCAGCGCAATCCGCTCCGCCCCCTGGCGGACGTTGAAATTGCTGCTTTTCAGCTCCGGCAGATACCGGCGGCGGCCAAAGAGGGTCTCCGTGTAGCCCTTTTCCCGGGCCTCGGCGACCACGTTCTTCATATACTCCCGCACGCCGTGGTAATTGGAAAGATAGGCCTCGATATAGGCCTTGGCCTCATAGCGGCTGACGCCGATGTCCTCCGCCAGGGAGAACTCGGAAATGCCGTAAACAATACCGAAATTCACGGCCTTGGCATGGCGGCGCTGCAGGGGCGTGACCTCCTCCGGCTTTACGCCGAAGACCTGGGCGGCGGTGATGGTATGAATGTCCGCTCCGCTGCGGAAGGCCTCCTGCATCACCGTGTCCCCGGCCATGTGGGAAAGGACCCGCAATTCAATTTGGCTGTAATCCGCATCCACCAGTACGCAGCCGGGCTTGGGAATGAACATTTTCCGAATTTCGGCCCCCAGGTCCGTGCGGACGGGAATATTCTGCAAGTTCGGCTCCGTGGAGGACAGACGCCCGGTGGCCGTGACCATATTCTGGAAGGTCGTATGAATACGCCCGTCGGCGGCGATGACCTTCACCAGGCCGTCGGCATAGGTGGATTTCAGCTTGGTGAGCATCCGGTAATCCAGAATGGCCGGGATGATGGGATGCTTGTCCCGGAGTTTTTCCAGCACGTCCGCATTGGTGGCGTAGCCGGTCTTGGTTTTCTTGGCGCCGGGCAGCTGCAGCTGCTCAAACAGCACCGTGCCCAGCTGCTTGGGGGAATTGATATTGAAGGGCCCCCCGGAAAAGCCGAAAATCAGGCTTTCGCAGTCGGCAATGCGCTCGGAGAGCATGGCCCCGAACTGCCGCAGCTGCTCCTCGTCGATGGCCACACCGGTGCGCTCCATCTCATAAAGCACCGGGCAAAGGGGCAGTTCGATGGTGTCGTACAGGTCCCCCATGCCCTGCTTGTCCAGTTCCTGCCGCAGCTTTTCCCGCAGGAAAAACACCGCTTCGGCGCAGGCGGCAGCATCGCCGTCCTCCACGCTGGCTCCCAGGAAGGTCGCCGCCAGCTTGGACACGGGATAATCGGACTGGGAAGGGTTCAGGTCGTAAGCCGCCAGGGCCGTGTCGAATTTCGCCGGTCCAAGCGTAATGCCCAGGGCATCCAGGGCATGGGCCTGGCTTTTCCAGTCATGGCACACCCAGCTTTGTCCCGCCAGAAGATTCGCCGCCCGGTGAATTTCCAGAGGTGTCAGGGTGCAGACCCCCTCCGCACAGGCAATGGCCAGCGTCCCGTCCGGAGCCAGATACACGGCTCCCTCCGTCCCCGGCTCCGGCAGGGTATCTACCCGGGGCAGGGTCTCCCGGGGCGATTCTTCCGCACTTTCCAATGCCGCTTCTTCCAGTTCCGCACCCCGGAGGCCGTAGCGGTCAATGAGCCGGACGAATTCCAGCCGGGTGAACAGCTTGAAAAGTTCCAGCCGGTTATAGGGCTGGGTAATGGCGTTCTTGGGAGAAAAATCGATGGGCGCATTGGTGCGGATGGTAGCCAGATCATAGGAAAGATAGGCTTTTTCCTTGTCCGCTTCCAGCTTTTCCCGCAGCTTGGGCCGGATGGACGGGTCCTGCAAATGCTCGTAGACCCCGTCCAGGGTGCCGAATTTCAGCAGCAGGTCCGTAGCCGTTTTCGGTCCCACCCCGGCCACACCGGGGATATTGTCGGAGGAATCCCCCATCAGGGCTTTCAAATCGATGATGTGAATGGGGTCGAAGCCGTACTCCGCACGGAATTTTTCCGTGTCATAGAGGGTGGCCGTGGTCTGGCCGGGCTTGGCAATGACCAGCTTCACGTTCACATGGTCATTGATGAGCTGCAAACTGTCCCGGTCGCCGGTGACCACCACGCAATCCCAGTTCTGCTCCGAGCAGACCCGGCCCACGGTGCCGATGACATCGTCAGCCTCCCATCCCTCACATTCATAAATGGGAATGTTCATGGCAGACAGGACCTGCTTCATCACCGGCATCTGCATGACCAGCTCCTCCGGCATGGGGTGCCGGGTGGCCTTGTAGCCGTCATACTGCAGGTGCCGGAAGGTGGGGGCGTGTACGTCAAAGGCCACGCAGATGGCCTCCGGCTGCTCCTCCCGCTCCATTTTTTCCAGAATATTCAGGAAGCCGTAAATGGCGTTGGTGTACAGACCATCCCGGGTGGTCAGGGGGCGGACCCCAAAATACGCCCGGTTGATGACGCTGTTCCCGTCCAGGATCATCAGCTTCATACTTTTCTCCATTTCGCACCCTGAGGTGTGTCGATGATCTCAATGCCACGGGCTTTCAGTTCGTCCCGGATGCGATCCGCCTCGGCAAAATTCTTTGCCTTCTTGGCCTCCGTCCGGGCGGCCACCAAAGCGTCGATCTCCGGGTCGGCAGCAGCGGCTTCCTCTTCCGCCTGCTTTTTCCGCAGCTTTTCGGCATTTTCCAGCAGATTCAGGCTCAGCACCCGGTCAAAGTCCGCCAGGGCCGCCAGCTTGGTGGCATCGGAGCATTTGGCCTTCAGCACGTCAAAGAGGCAGGTAATAGCCAGAGACGTGTTCAGGTCCCCGTCCAGAGCACCGGTGAAGCGGGCTTTCAGGGCATCAAAAGCGGCGCTGTCCACGTCACCCTCTGCTTTCAGGGCCGCAATGCGGGCGATCAGCTTCTCGTAAGCCGCAGCGGCGTTGTCCAGGTTCTCCCAGGAGAACACCAGATTCCGGCGGTAGTGGCTCTGCAGGCAGAAATAGCGGTAAACCATGGGGTCGTAGCCCTTTTCCTCCAGCAGGGAGACCGTCAGGAATTCTCCCTTGGACTTGGACATTTTTCCGTCCTCGGTGTTCAGGTGGTGAACATGGAACCAGTAATTGCACCACTTGTGGCCCAGGTAGCTTTCGGACTGGGCGATCTCGTTGGTGTGATGGGGGAAGGCGTTGTCGATGCCGCCGCAGTGGATGTCCAGATCGTCCCCCAGATACTTCATGGAAATGCAGGAGCATTCAATGTGCCAGCCGGGATAGCCCACGCCCCAGGGAGAGTCCCATTTCAGAGCCTGGTCCTCAAACTTGGACTTGGTGAACCAGAGGACAAAGTCGTTCTTGTTGCGCTTGTTGGTGTCCTCCTCCACGCCTTCCCGGACACCCACGGCCAGGTCCTCCTCGTCGTGGTCGTTAAAGACGTAGTATTTCTCCAGCTTGGAGGTGTCGAAGTACACGTTTCCGCCGGAGAGATAGGCATAGCCCTTGTCCAGCAGGGTCGTGACCATGTGGATATACTCGTCAATGCAGCCCGTGGCCGGCTGGACCACGTCAGGCCGCTTGATGTTCAGCTTCCGGCAGTCCTCAAAAAAGGCGTCGGTGTAGAATTTGGCAATTTCCAGCACGGTCTTATGCTCCCGGCGGGCGCCCTTGAGCATTTTATCCTCGCCGGTGTCCGCATCGCTGGACAGATGCCCCACGTCGGTGATGTTCATGACCCGCTTGACGTTGTAACCCTCGTAGCGCAGGGCCTTTTCCAGAACATCCTCCATGATATAGGTCCGCAGATTGCCGATGTGGGCAAAATGATAGACCGTCGGGCCGCAGGTGTACATCTTCACGATGTCCGGGGAATTGGGCTGGAACAGTTCCTTCTTGTGGGAAAGAGAATTATAAAGATACATGAAAACTTCCTCCTAATGAACAGTATGAAATCAAAAACCGCCTCTTATACCCTTCGGCATAAGAGGCGGCAAAGCCGCGGTTCCACTCTCGTTTTTCACTCAAAAATATGCACTTTTCGCTCCCGGACGCACCTTCCCGAACTGCACTCCGCCGGGTTCACAGCCACGCCCCGGCTCTCTGAGGGAGACAGCATCGGTACTCTTTCCGTTCTTCACGAATATGGGTCTATTTTACCATCATCCGCCCCGCCCTGTCAAGTGCCAAGCCGGAAGGATTGAAAAAAGCGGCGAAATGTGATATAGTATTTTCCGTAAAGGAGGGTACCCCCATGAAAAAATTACTTTCCGCAGCCCTCTGCGCTGCACTTTTGCTGACGTTTTCCAGCTGCGCCAAGCGATTCCCACAGGATACGGAGACTTCCGCCCCGCCGCTGCTGCGGACGGACCCCACGGAAACCTCTCCGGATACCACCACGGAACCGGTGAGCATTCCCAACGTGGACCTGACGGCCATTTCCCTGAAATACACCCAGCTGGATACGGCTGCCGAGGACGGGACCACCGTTTATTCCTTCCGGTATCCCATTCCCTACCTGGTGACGGTCCGGGCCGATGCGACCCAGGATGTCACCGTGGACCTGATGGGCCGCATTGACGAGTTCCGGTCCAACGGCTCGGAGCTGGAAGCCCAGGCCCAGGCAGCCTACGGCACCGAGGGCTTCACCCCCTACTCCCTGAGCGTTTCCTACACGCCAACACGGGTGGACGTGGGCGTTCTGAGCCTGTACGGGGAGGTCCGGTCCTATCCCAGCGGCGTTCACGCCAGCTTCCTGTCCACGGCAGTCAGCTATGACCTGCTCACCGGTGCGGAATTACATCTTTCCGATATTCTCAACGGCAACGTCACCGCCGAACAGCTTTGTACCCTGCTGCTCGCTTCCCTTTCCCAGCAGGAGGGAAATCTGTACGCCGACTATGCCAACGTAGCCGCTGAGCGGGTCCAGGACTGTATGAACGGGGCCGACGGCTGGTATTTCACCACCACGGGCCTGTGCTTCTTCTTCTCCCCCTACGACATCGCCCCCTATTCCTACGGCGTGGTCACGGCGGAGATTCCCTACGGCTCCCTGGCAGGGCTTATGAACGATGCCTACTTCCCCCCGGAGGAGGGCGCTTACACCGGCACACTGGAAGCATCCCTGTTCACGGAGAACGCCCCCAGCCGGGAATACGCAGAGCTTTCCCTGGACCGGGAAGCCAGCCGGGTGATTTTGACCACGAATCAGGCGGTCCGGGACCTGAAAATTCAGTCCGGCAGCTATGACGGCAGCACCTTCACCCCCACGGAGACGGTATTCGCCGCCGGAGCCATGAACGCCTCTCAGGCGGTAAGCATCCAGGCGGATCTGGAAAATACGCCGCTGCTTCTCACCTACCGCAGCGGCGAGGAGATCATTCAGCGGGTGCTGACCATGGAAAACGGCGTTCCGGTGCTGAAAAAGTAAAAAATCTGCCCGCCAATCGGTGGGCAGATTTTTTACATACATTCCTTCTGATACCGGGCGATGGCCTTTTCCAGCACGTCCATGGACCGCTCCAATTCCGGGATCTGACGGACATAGGCAATGCGGACCTCGTTGATGCCCTTGCCGGGAGTCTCGTAGAAGGGTGCGCCGGGTGCAAACATGACCGTCTCCCCTTCGTAGTCGAATTCCTCCAGCAGCCACCGCTGGAACTTGTCGGAATCGTCCACGGGCAGGCCCGCCATCAGATAGAAAGCCCCCATAGGTTCCTCCACCTGTACGCCGGGAATGGCCCGGAGGCGGCGGACGACGGTGTCCCGGCGCTTCCGGTATTCTTCCTTGGACCGGCGGAAAAATTCGTGGTCCACTCCGTAGAGGGCCGCAGCGCCCACCTGGTCGATGGTGGCCACGGACAGCCGGGACTGGCAGAATTTCAGGATGGCCTGCTGCAATTCCTTGTTCCGGGTGACCACGCAGCCCACCCGTGCGCCGCAGGCGGAGAACCGCTTGGAAACGGAGTCCACAATGACCACGTTCTCGTCCACGTCCCGGAACCGGGCCATGGTGGGGACCCCGAAGGAATCGTCATAGCAGAACTCCCGGTACACCTCGTCGCAGATCAGGAACAGGTCGTGCTTCTTGGCTACGTCAGCGATCATCCGCATTTCCTCCTGATTCAGCACCACACCGGTGGGATTTCCGGGGTTGGTGATGAGGATAGCACGGGTGTTTTTCGTGATAAGGCTCTCAATGCGCTCCCGCTTGGCATACCGATACCCTTCCTCGGCACAGGTTGGCAAGGCTCGGATAACACCGCCCGCCGCATGGACAAAGGTCGTGTAATTTGGATAGTAAGGCTCCGGAATGATGACCTCCGTGTAGGGGTCCAAAATGCTCAGGCAGGTCAAAAGCAGCGCTTCGCTGCCGCCGGTGGTGATGAGCACATCGTCCGGCTCCAAGTCCACGTCCAGTTCCCGATAATAGGCCCGGACCGCATCGATAAGCTCCGGGGTTCCCGGCGAGGCCGCATAGGCCAGGGTGGCGCTGTCAAAATTCCGGACGGCATCAAAATAGGCCGGAGGGGTCTGCAGGTCCGGCTGACCGATGTTCAGATGATGGATGCGGATGCCCCGCTCCTGGGCCTTGACGGCCAGCGGGTGAAATTTCCGCATGGGCGAGGGTTCGCAGCGATTGGCGTTGATGGATATGTTCATAAGTTCCTCCGGCAGACCGCAGTCTGCATTGATATTCTTTGGTAAGTACCCGGACCTCCGGGGATAAAAGTGCCAGTGCCAGCAGATTGGGAATGGCCATCAGACCATTGACCGTCTCGGAAAGGGTCCAGACAAGGCCCGTTCCCAATATGGCCCCCAGCAGGCTCACGGCGGCCTGAACAAGAGCAAAGGGCTTCCAGACGGGCTTTCCAAGCAGATATTGGGCGCACCGGGCGCCGTACAGCCCCCAACCCAAAACCGTTGCAAAGGCAAAGCAGCACAGGGACAGAGCGATCGGGATGCAGACCCAATCGCCGTAAACATTCGCAAAGGCACGGATGGTCAGCCGCACGCCGGGGTCCGTGCCGTAAGGCAGAGCCTCCGGGGATGTGAGAATGACCAGAGCCGTCATGGTGCATATCACGATGGTGTCCAGAAACACCTCCATGATGCCCAGCACCCCCTGTTCCGCCGGGTGGTCCACCTGGGCGGAAGCGTGGGCAATGGAAGCGGTCCCCATTCCGGCCTCGTTGGTGAATACCCCACGGGAGGCCCCTACCCCCATGGCCGTGACCATGGAGCCGATGAGGCCGCCGGTGACGGCTTTCGGGGCAAAAGCCCCCTGGAGAATGAGCCGGAATGCGATGGCGATACGGTCCGCCCGGACGATCAAGGCCCCCAGGCCCAGCAATAGGTAAAAACAGGCGGCCAGCGGCACCAGCTTTTCCGCCGTGCGGCCGATGCGTCCCGCCCCGCCCCGGAGCAGCAGCCAGACAAGCCCTGCCACGGCGGCTCCCAGAAGCAGATTTCCCAGGTCCGTGACCGGCAGGCCGAAATAGGTCTGCACATCATTGACCCCAGCCACAAAGGCGTTGATTTGGGTGGCGTTGCCCACGCCGAAAGCGGCAAACACGCCGAACAGAGCGTAAGCCGCCGCCATGGGCCGCCATTTCTCCCCCAGGCCCTTCCGAATCATGTACATGGGGCCACCGGCATAGCCATCCCGCTCCCGGACCCGAAAGCGCAGGGCAAGGACCACCTCGGCATATTTCGTGACCATGCCGAAAAAGGCGCAGACCCACATCCAGAAAATGGCCCCCGGTCCTCCTAAGGTGATAGCCCCAGCCACACCGGCCAGATTGCCCGTACCAACAGTGGCAGCTAATGCAGTACACAGGGCCTGAAAGGGCGAAACGCCGTCCGCCGTCCGGTCCTTGCCGGTGAGTTTCCGGCAAAAGGACCGCAGGGCCGCCGGAAAAAGGGTCACTTGAGCAAAGCCGGTCCGCAGGCTCAGCAGTACCCCCACACCCAAAATCAGCAGCAGGGTGGGCAGCCCCCAGACCAGGCCGTTGACCGTTTCCAAGGCTTCCAAAAGGTGACTTTTCATAGCATACCACTTTTCCCCTCTCCTTGCAAGCTTTTTTTACAAAAAAGTGATCTTTATACCGGAAAAAGCGGTCCTTTCCATCTGAAAGAACCGCTTTCGTGTTATTTCCATGTTTCCCAGACTTCCGGGGCGTAACCCACGGTGGCCTGTTTGCCGTTTCGGACAATGGGAGCCTTCATCAGCTCCGGCCGGTCAAAGACCTTGTCCTCTTTGGCACGACTGTCCTCCGTGTAGTGCAAAATCAGAATGTCCGGGTCCTTGCTGTCCCAGTCAATGAGGTTGTCGATGCCACCCACCGCCCGAAGCACGCTGTCAAATTCCTTCCCGGACAGGCCGAAGCGAAGCAAATCGATGGACTGGAAGGAAATTCGTCGTTCCTTGAAGTACCGCTCGGCCTTCTTGGTGTCGAAGGACTTGCTTTTTCCGAAAATCTGTATGTTCAATAAACTACCTCCATGAGACACAGACCCTTGGCGGGCATCAGCGTACCGGCCTCCGCCCGCTTCTGAGCGAACAGGTCCGGGATGCTGTCCGCTTTGCGCTTACCCAGGCCCACTTCCACCAGGGTCCCCACAAGAATTCGCATCATGTTATAGAGAAACCCGTCGGCGGTGACGGAAATATCCACTTCCGCACCGGTTTTCGTGATGGAAATGTCGAAAATCTCCCGGACCGTGGACTTTTTCTTGGGCGCACGGGTGCAGAAGCAGGCAAAATCATGCTGCCCCAGCAAGGCGTTCGCTGCCTGCTGCATGCCATCCAAATCCAGCGATTCTTCCACCACCGTCATGTACCGCCGGTCAAAAACGCAGGGGCTGTCACTGTTCCAGATGCGGTAGCAATAGGTTTTCTTTTTAGCGTTGAGCCGGGCATGGAACCGGGGTGCTGCCTCCTGACAGGAATATATGCCGATGTCCTCCGGAAGATACCGCCGCAATTCCCGCAGGATTTCCCCGCAGGGCATGGGGTTTTCGCAGTGGAACGAGGCCACCTGGCCCCTGGCGTGGACCCCAGCATCGGTGCGGCCGCTGCCGGAGATTTCTATGGGTTCTCCCAAAATTCGGCTCAAGGTCTGCTCCAGCTTCCCTTGAATGGTATTTTCCTCCCCGCTGAGCCGCTGCCAGCCCCGGTAGCGGGTGCCGTCATAGCAGAGGTCAAGCCGCAAATTCCGCATCTTCCAATTCCTTTCTGGCCTCCTGCTCGCTGTCTGCCGAGAACAGGAACCGTCCCGTACCGTCGTACACCATTACATGACCATAAGCATATCGGATAGAATACATTTTGCGCTCCTCTTTTCCTCTTGGGATGGCTGTATTCTATCATGCTATATGTCCAATAAACGGTACTCATTACTCTTTTTTCGGCAAAACCCTGACCAGCCACTTGGCCACGTCCTCGTAGACCTCCTGTCGGTTGATCTCATTCAGAATTTCGTGCCGTCCGCCGGGATAGAGCTTGCAGGTAACGTTCACCATGCCTGCCTTGCGGAATTCCGCCTCGGTTCTGAGAACGCCCTTGCCGTAGCTGCCTACCGGGTCGTCCCCGCCGGCGATGAAGAAAATCGGCAGGTGTTTCTTCATTTTTGCCAGATTTTCCTTCTTTTCGATGTAGGAAATGCCGGTGAGCATATCCCGCAGCAGTCCCGCCGTAGACACAAAGCCGCACATGGGGTCATCCACATAGGCCTGCACCGCCGCCTCGTCCCGGTTCAGCCAGTCGAAGGGGGTCTTGGGGGACTCCACACGGGCGTTGTAGGTGCCGAACACGATTTTTTCCAGCTTGGGGCTGGGCTGGTCCTCGCCGTCGTGTTTGCAGACCCATTTGCACACCGGAATGGCCCCCGCCAAAAGTGCCTGGGGCTGCCAACCGGTGCCGCAGATGACGCAGGCGGAAATGCCGCTGTCCGGGTACTTTTCCAGAATGGTCCGGGTCATAAAGGACCCCATGGAATGGCCGAACAGCACATAAGGGACCTCCGGATAGGCCTGATGGGTGGTCTCCAGCAGCCGATATGTGTCCGCAACTGCCGTAAACCACCCTCCGTGGAAATATCCTTTTGTCTCCGACTCCCCTACAGAGCCGCCGTGGCCCATGTGGTCCTCGGCCACCACCAGGTAGCCCAGACCGTTCAGATAACGGGCAAATTCATCGTAGCGCTCCACATACTCGGCAATGCCGTGAACGATCTGCACGATGCCCCGGACTTCCCCGTCCGGAAGCCAGCGGCAGCCATGCAGCTGCCCCCGGCCCTGGGAAGGATAGTAAAAGTGTTCCATCAGTCCACCACCTGGTAGCCCGCCTCGGTAATGGCAGCCTTCAGGGCAGCGAGATCAGCATCACCGGTGACGGTGACATTTTTCGCCGCCAGGTCCACCACGGCATCCGTCACGCCGGGAACGCCCTTGCAGGCATTCTCCACGTGCATCTTGCAGTGGCCGCACATCATTCCTTCTACATGGATAACGGTTTTCATAGCAGTTTCCTCCTTGATCGTGGTGTGTTCCACGTTGTTAACGGGTTCCGTTTCGATTTCCTTGGGCTTGAAGAAGCGAAGCCGCAGGGCGTTGGTGACCACGAATACGGAGCTGCAGCTCATGGCCGCTGCGCCGATCATGGGGTTGAGAAGAATGTGAAAAGCGGGATAGAGTGCGCCCGCTGCCACGGGAATGCCCAGGCAGTTATAGAAGAACGCCCAGAACAGATTTTCCTTGATATTACGGATGGTCGCACGGCTCAGGGCCACGGCGTTGCCCACGCCCATCAAAGAGCCGTTCATCAGCACCACGTCCGCCGATTCAATGGCGATGTCCGTGCCGTTGCCGATGGCCAGACCCACGTCTGCCGTCACCAGGGCAGGGGCGTCGTTGATGCCGTCGCCCACCATGACGACCTTGTGGCCCTCTTTGCGGAGCCGCTCCACCGCACCGGCCTTATCGCCGGGCAGCACGTCGGAAATGACCCGGTCGATGCCTGCCTTGGCGGCAATGGCCTTGGCGGTCTTTTCGTTGTCGCCGGTGAGCATGACCACATTCAGGTGCATTTTCTTCATGGCGGCCACAGCGGCCACGCTGTCCGCTTTCAGCACGTCGGCGGCGACGATGGTGCCCAGATAGATGCCGTTTTCGGAGGCAAAGTGCAGGGGCGTTCCACCGGCGTCCACGCTGTCCGGCAGAGCCGGGATCTGGACGCCCAGTTCCTCCATGAGCCGTCCGTTGCCGCCGAAGAACTTTTTGCCTTCGATAACGCCGGACACGCCCTTGCCGGGGATGGTTTCAAATTTTTCTGCCTGGGGATGGTCCACACCGGCGGCCTTTTCCAGAATGGCCTTGGCAAAGGGATGCTCGGACTTTTCCTCCAAGGCTGCCGCCAGCTTCAGAAGCTCCGCCTCCGGCAGTCCGCCGGGGAGAATGTCGGTAACGGCAGGCTTGCCGGTGGTCAGGGTGCCGGTCTTATCCACCACCACCGTATCGACCTTATGCAGGTTTTCCAGGGCTTCCGCATTCTTAAAGAGCAGGCCCATCCGGGCGCCCCGGCCGGTGCCGACCATAATGGCCACAGGGGTCGCCAGACCCAGAGCGCAGGGGCAGGAGATGACCAGCACGGAAATACCGATGTTCAATGCAAATTCCAGGTCGCCCTTGGCGATCATCCAGACGGCGAAGGTCACCAGGGCGATGCCCATGACCACCGGCACAAACACACCGGCGATCTTATCCGCCAGACGGGCGATGGGGGCCTTGGAGCCGCCCGCTTCCTCCACCATGCGGATGATCTGGGACAGGGTCGTGTCCTCGCCGACCTTATCCGCACGGAATTCCAGGTAGCCCTCGGTATTGATGGTTGCAGCGGCTACGGTGTCGCCCACGGCCTTTTCCACGGGAACGCTTTCGCCGGTCAGGGCGCTCTGGTCCACGCTGGCCCGGCCGGAAAGCACCGTGCCGTCCACGGGAATACGTCCGCCGGAGCGGACAATGACCGTATCGCCCAGCCGCACATCTTCCACGGCCACTTCCGTCTCTACCCCGTCCCGGCGGACCGTAGCGGTCTTGGGACTCAGGTCCATCAAAGCCCGGATGGCGTCGCCGGTCTTGCCCTTGGCACGGGTCTCCAGGAACTTGCCCAGGGTGATGAGGGTCAGAATCATGGAAGCAGACTCAAAATACAGGTTCTCGCCATACTGATGGGCCGTCTCCATGTCGCCGTTGCCCATGGCGGCGGCCATGCGGAACAGGGCTGCCACGCCATAAATGAGCGCCGCCAGAGAGCCAACTGCAATCAGAGAGTCCATATTCGGCGCTCTGTGCCACAGGGCTTTCAGGCCACGGGTATAATAGACCCGGTTCAGGTACACCACCGGCAACGTCAGGAAGAATTGCAGCAGTGCCCCCATCAGGGGGTTGTGGTGATACCACATAGGTACCGGCAGGCCGATCATGTGGCCCATGGTGAAGTACATGAGAACAACGAGAAACACCGCCGAGGCGATGAGTCTTGTTTTCATTTCTTTCAGGGGATTTTCCGTCTGCACCGGCTGGGGTGCCGCCTTCTTCCCCGGCGTTTCCGGAATGGCTCCGTAGCCCGCGTCCGACACCGCCTTCTGAATGGCGGGGATGACGCTCTCGTCCTTGGCCTCCACCACCATGGTGTTGGCCAGAAGATTCACCTCTGCGCTGTCCACACCGGCTGTCTGCCGGGTCACTTTCTCCACCCTGGCCGAACAGGCGGCGCAGGTCATACCGGTGACTTGGAACCGTATCTTCATAGTATCCTGTCCTTTCCAAAAAGTCAACAGCCACGTTGAAATTCCCGTTGACTTCTTTTTGTTTTTATGCTAACATCTTACCATAAATCGAGGAAAAAGCAAGTATGCACTATTTTGTGCGATACTACCCTTTTTGATACTGGAGGTCATCATGGTCACCAACGATCATTGCCCCGTGGAAGCCACACTGGAGCTTATCGGCGGCAAATACAAATCCCTGATCCTCTGGCACCTTGCCGGAGGCATACTGCGGTTCAATGAACTGCAAAAGCAGCTGCCCAGCGCCACACCGAAAATGCTCACCCAGCAGCTTCGGGAGCTGGAAGCCCAAAAACTGATCCACCGGGAAGTTTTTCCCGTGATCCCGCCCAGAGTGGAATACTCTCTCACGGATCTAGGCAAGAGTTTGATGCCCATTCTGGTCGCCATGCGGGACTGGGGCAGCGAATACCTGAGTAAGAAGAACGTGAAGCCCTGCTGCTTCATGATCGGCTCCGATCCCGTCCACACCCCCACACCACAGAAAGGAACCTTATGAGAATCAAGATCACTTCCGACTCTACCTGCGACCTGTCCCCCCGGCAGGTCACCGAAAACGACATTACCATCATTCCGCTCATCGTCATGAAGGACGGGCAGGAATTCATCGACGGCGTGACCATCACCCCGGAGGAGATTTTCGCCCATGTTGCCAACGGCGGAAGTCTCTGCTCCACCGCAGCCCGGAGCGTGGGGACCTTCCAGGAGGTCTTTGCCAAGTACAGCAAGGAATACGATGCCGTCATTCACATTGACATCGGTGCCGATTTTTCCTCCAGCTATCAGAACGCCTGCGTGGCCGCAGCGGAGTTTCCCAACGTCCGGGTCATCGATTCCCGGAACCTGTCCACCGGTCAGGGCCATATCGTCATGAAAGCCGTGGAATTGTCCAAGACCATGGACGATCTGGATGCCATCGTGGAAGCGCTGGAGGACTACGTTCCCCGGGTGGAGGCCAGCTTCCTGCTGGACCGGCTGGACTACATGGCCAAGGGCGGCCGCTGCTCCAGCGTGGTGGCCCTTGGGGCCAACCTGCTGCACCTGAAGCCCTGCATCGAGGTCAAGGACGGAAAAATGTCCGTTGTCAAGAAGTACCGTGGCCACTACGATAAGTGCCTTGCAGACTACGTAGAGGACCGGCTGAAAGACCGGCCCAATCTGGAAACGGACCTGCTGTTCGTGACCCACACCCCCGTCACGGACGAGTGCATGGCCGCCGTGAAGGAAGCCATTGCGAAATACGGCAGCCGGTTCACCCATGTGGAGGACACCAACGCCGGATGCACCGTGTCCTGCCATTGCGGGCCGGGGACTCTGGGCGTGCTGTTCATCCGTGGCAAATAAAATACGGGCGGCAGAGGGATTTTCCCCTGCCGCTTTTTTCATGTTCCTTCTGCCGGGCGGATGACCCGGCGGACATTTTTTTCTGCCTTGAACCGGGGCGTCATCAGTTCATGGCCGCAGCCCAGGCACTTGAGGCGAAAATCCGCCCCGGTCCGCTCCACCAGCCAGCGCTTTTCGCCACAGGGGTGTGCTTTTTTCATTTCCAGAATGTCCCCAACCAGAATCTCCACGGTTCACTCCCCCTTGATGGCATCCCAATACTGCTTCGCCGCTTGCTCTACCTTATTGGGTCCGTAGTGATAATAAGTCTTGCCCGCCAGAATGTCGGGAAGATACTGTTGCTTTACATAGTGATTGGGGAAATCGTGGGGGTACAGATACCCCTGCTCCCGCTCCATGGTGTAAGTGTCCGCATGGACGTTCTGCAAGTGCCGGGGGAAATCCCCCGCCAGGCCCTTCCGGACGTCCGCCAGTGCTTCATCCAGAGCCAGGTGGCCGGAATTGGACTTAGGAGCCGTAGCCATCAGCACCGCCGCATCCCCCAGAGGAATCCTTGCCTCCGGCATTCCCACCATCAGCGCCATATCCACGCAGGATTTCACGATAGGCAAAATCATCGGATAGGCCAGACCAATATCCTCCGCCGCCGTGACCATCATCCGGCGGCAGGCTGCCTGCATCTGCCCCGCTTCCAGCAGCCGGGCCAGATAATGACAGGCCGCATCCGGATCCGAACCGCGCAGGGATTTTTGCAGGGCGGAAAGAAGGTCATAATAATTATCTCCCTCCCGGTCGGCATGCATGGCGCTTTTCTGGGTGACGGCTTTCGCATCCGCCAGGGTCAGGGTGATTTTTCCGTCCTGCGGAACCCCCACGGAGAACAGGACTTCCAGGGCATTCATGGCCTTACGGATGTCCCCGCCGCAGGCCCCGGCAATGTACTCCAAGGCCCCTTCCTCCGGGGCCGCCGTCAGGCCGTTCCGCTCCTCCAGATACTTCACCGCCCGGTGAATGGCCTGCAGGGCCGCCTCGGCAGAAATCTGTTTGAATTCAAAGACCGTGCTGCGGCTCAGGATGGCGTTGAACACATAGAAATAGGGGTTCTCCGTGGTGGAGGCAATCAAGGTGATTTTCCCGTTTTCGATGTATTCCAGCAGACTTTGCTGCTGCTTTTTATTGAATGACTGAATCTCATCCAGATACAGCAGCACCCCGTTGGGAGCCAGGAACGTATCCAACTGAGACACAATGTTCTTAATATCCGCCGTGGAGGCGGTGGTTGCATTGAGCTGATAGAGGGTCCGCTTGGTCTGCTTGGCGATGATGTTGGCCACGGTTGTCTTTCCCGTGCCGCTGGGACCGTAGAAAATCATGTTTGGGATATTCCCGGAATCCACCAGCCGCCGCAGGACCCCGTCCTTCCCAAGAATATGCTCCTGACCGTAGACCTCGTCCAGGGTCTGGGGCCGCAAAATATCGGCAAGTGGCTGGTACATGGCAGTTTCTCCTTTGACGTTTTCTCTAGTATAACACAGCTTACGCGAAAAGTCATCCGGTTTTGAAAATATTTTCGCCTGTTTGTTTGACTATTTTATAAACATCACAACGCCGCACTCATATGGATGGTCCAGAAACAGCACTTCCCGGCTCTTGGGGGCCCGGCGCAAAATCAGCAGCAAAATCAGGAAGTCTCCCCCGCCGCCCAAAAACATGGCCTCACCCAGCAGGAACAGAAAGAAGCTCCCGGTGACAATGGATACGGCAGTCAGGCCGAAGCCCAGCATCACCGTAGGCATCACGCCGCCGAATATGTACTGCCCCTTTTTCAGCGGGTCCCGGCAGGTGCAGTAGGGCGTCAGCATACTCCAAATAATGCCGAATTCAATGCTTTTCCGGTGATTTTCCGCAAAAATCCCCCAGCAGATACCGTGTATTAACTCATGGACCACGCAAAGCGCCAGGGATCCCACGAAAAACGCCAGCCAGGTATCAAATCTGACCACGCACCGGCTAAACCCATACTTTTCAAGATACAAAAACGCCCCAATGAGGCAGAACGGGGTCATCAGTAAGGCCCCCAGATTTGCTTGGACAACGCTGACCGTCAAGTCCTTCCGCTCGTAGCCCTGGGCCGTCAGCTTTCCGGATGTGACCGCAAATTCCGCCTTCCGTTTTTCCTCCCGGGCCGTTAAGACCCGCTCTTTTCTTTCCATTTTCTTCTCCTTTACGGAAAAGCGCCCGGAGGCAGTCCGGGCGCTTTTCATTTTTTAGAATGTGGCCACATCCGGGTCCGCCGGCATGGCCTTGTCCACGGAAACAGCGGTCAGGATGGGACCCTTGTCCCCCTGATAGAGGGCATGGGGTTCACAGGAAATTTTCGCCGTGACCATGACCCACTCCCGGGACTTGAGGCTCGTCGCCTTCTCGTAGCGGCAGGGCACGCCGCAGAACTGAATATCCTCCACGCAGCAGGTCATCACGAACCGGCCGGGGGCGAACATCTTATTCTTGTCCTTCCGCAGCATGGCCACCTGGGCCTTGAAGCAGACGGTCTTGCCCTCGTACTTCTCCGGCTCCTCGTTCACGTCCCGATACCACAGGGCGTAATCCTCGTCCTTCACGGTGATGATGGGGGCGTTGATGTCAAAGGGCAGTGGGTCCACGATGTCGTCCTGCTGGGTCGTGCCGTCGGTGTACTCGTAGAGAATGTCCACCTGTCGGTTGGCGGCACGGGCCACTTTATGCAGGGGCATGGTGTCCTCCCCGGGCTTCACCCGGTTGAAAATCACCATCTGGGCCCCGGTGAGTTTGTCCATCATCAGGTTCCGCATATTGGCGTTGTAAGCCTGGAAGGTGGTGGCATCGGCAAACATGACCTCCTGGGCCACGGCCCACTCCTCCGGGAACCGGGCATACAGGTCGCCCACCAGCTTCATGCCGTTCAGCTCGGCAACCACCCGCTCGGCCTTATGCTTCCGGGACAGCTCCCGCAGCTCCCCGGACGTGACGGAGTCCTGATCGACCACTTCCAGATAGACGTTCTTGTAGGGGTAGGAGCTAAAATCATACTCCTCCTCCCCTTCCTCGCAGACCAGAAGCAGGGTCCGCTCGCCGGAATTGAACCGGGGATCCTCCAGGGTCTCCTGAATAAACTTGGTCTTGCCGGAATCCAGAAATCCGGTAAACACATAAACGGGAATTTGCTCCATGCTTACACCCCGAACAGGCAGGCCAGGCCCTCTTCATCCAGCTTCGAGCCGATAACGCACAGCTTGCCGGTAACGTCGGCAGTGCCGAAGCGGACATTCTCCTCACCGGGAACGAAGTCAAAGTGGATCCATTTGCCGTCCTCAGCGGGCACGATGCCCTTGGCCCGGAGAATGATGCCGTAACTACCGGAATCCAGACCCGTTAGGGCTTCCTTCACATTCTCCACGGTGAACTTCCGGGAAGTCTCCACACCCCAGGAGGTGAACACCTCGTCGGCGTGGTGGTGATGATGGTGATGCTCCTCACCCTCATCGTCCTCGTCATGGTGATGGTGGCAGCAGCAGTGATGCTCATGCTCGTCATCGTCCTCATCCTCGTCGTGATGGTGATGGCAGCAATGGTGATCGTGGTCGTCATCATCGTCATGGTGATGGTGGCAGCAATGATGCTCGTCATCATCATCCTCGTCATCATGGTGATGGTGATGATGGTGATGCTCCTCTTCCTCCACGTCTTCCTCTTCTTCCTCCAGCTTCAGCCGCTCCTGCTCCAATGCCGCCAGCTCCGCAGCCAGAGAAGCCTTACCTTCCATGGCCTCCAGAATCTGGGCACCGGTCAGCTGATCCCAAGGGGTGGTGACAATGGTTGCAACAGCGTTATGCTCCCGGATCAGAGCCACGGCAGCGTCCAGCTTATCCTGAGCAATAGAGTCGGTCCGGGACAGGAGGATGGTGGAGGCGGTCTCGATCTGGTTGTTGTAGAACTCACCGAAGTTCTTCATATAGACCTTCACCTTGGTAGCGTCGGCCACGGCCACAGTGTTGCCCAGGGTCACATCGTCGCCAGTGACTTTGTTCACGGCACCGATCACATCGGACAGCTTGCCCACACCGGAGGGCTCGATGAGGATACGGTCGGGATGGTACTCGGCAATGACCTTCTTCAGGGCCTTGCCGAAGTCGCCCACCAGAGAGCAGCAGATGCAGCCGGAGTTCATTTCGGTAATGGCGATTCCAGCCTCCTGCAGAAAGCCGCCGTCAATGCCGATCTCACCGAACTCGTTCTCGATGAGGACCAGCTTTTCGCCCTTGTAGCCCTCGGCGATCATTTTCTTGATCAGGGTCGTCTTACCGGCTCCCAGGAATCCGGAGTAAATGTCGATTTTGGTCATAAAAACACCTTCTAAAAAGATTTTCTGCTATGTAGTATAGCACTGTTTTTGAAAAATAGCAAGGTTCTGCCGGAAAAATCCCCCGGAAATTGCTTTCCGGGGGAATATCATCAGGGTTCGTCCGGCAGTGTCTTTCCGTCCATAACCATGTCGATGAGCTCGATGGCCCGGTCCACGCTGTCCTGGTCCGGAATCGTCACATACAGGTACTCGCCGGGGGCGGAGCAGGTCTCCCGGGAATCCCCGTAGCCGGTCACGGCATAGGAAACGATGTGCCAGCTGGCCATGTCGTCCAGCTGCATTTTCACCAGCTTGGAAAGGTCGTTCATGTTGAAGTTGGTGGCGAACATTCCTTCCAGACTGTCCATGATCTGGGTGTAGTTAGATAGAATGGTAGTGCCGCTGGTGAGCTTCTTCACCACGCCGGTAATGACCTTCATCTGATTCTTGCCACGGTCATTGTCGCCGCCGGGCAGGGCATACCGCTCCCGGGCGAAGGCCAGGGCCTCCTCGCCGTTCAGGTCGTTTTCGCCCTGCTGGATATAGAACTCGTTCAGCGCCCAGAACTCATAATCCGAGTCCACGGTCACGCCGCCGATGGCATTGATGAGGGTCTCGAAGCCGGAGAAGTTGATCTGGGCATAATAGTCGATCTGCTCGTTGTACAGGTCGGACAGGCCCCGCATGGACACGTCCGTGCCATAAATGCCCAGGTGGGTCAGCTTATCCATGGAGCCGCCGTATTCCGGGTTGGCCACATAATAGTCACGGGGGGTGTTCAGCAGCAGGATCTGCTTGGTCACAGGATTCACGGCAGCAATGATGTTCACGTCGCTGCGGCTGGAATCCAGCACGGCGCTGCGAGTGTCCGAACCGCTCAGGTAGAGCAGGAAAGGCTTCTTGGTAATGTCATTGCCGGTGAGTCCGCCCCAGGGGGATGTAGGCTTGGCGGGCGTGTTGTCGCCGTTGGTGGGTTCGGTCTTGACGGTGGTCACCTGGCTCAGTGTCCGCACCCGGGTGGAGAAGTCCGCATAGCCTTCCGTATCGGAAAGGATGCTGGTATAGGCCTGATTCAGCAGAATGGCCCGGACCTCGCCGTTGTACAAAGCCCCCACCAGGTCCACCAGGGTCTCATACCGGCTAAAGCTTACGTTGCCATTCAGATTGTCGCTGATGTGCTCCATGGCCTGGCGGATATTGTCCTTGTCGAAAGCGTCGGTGTAGCCGAAGGTATCCCCTGCCATGTCTGCAAGGGTGGAAACAGTGTCCTCCTGCAGGACGTAGATTTCCACCACGGCGCTGGAAGCCGTGCCGCCGGTGACACGGTCCAGGACCGCCTGCAATTTGTTCACAGCCAGCGTTCCGGCAATGCACCCGGCAGAAATCAGGAATGCAAGCACATAGGCTACCACCCGGCGTCCGATGCGCTGGTCCTTCTGCCATTTTCCGGTCTTGGGGAAAGCCAGGATGGCCGCAAGCAGGTCCAGCAGAACCACGATGCCCAGCAAGAGAAAGCCATACTTGGCGGGCAGCATATCCAGCTTCACGATAACGGCCGCAAAGAAGCCCTCACAGGCTGCCAGCAGCACCAGAAACACCCAGGAAAGTGCGTTCCATTTCGATTTTCTCATATTCAGCAGTCACCTGTTATCTCTCTAAATTTGTCGAACCAATAGGGATGCTCCTATTAAACCACAGTTTGGGCCGTTTGTCAACGATCTTCCCGGATAAGGTCCAAGAATTCATCTTCCGTTAATATTTGAATGCCCAGTTCCCGTGCTTTCCGCTCCTTGGTGCCGGCGTTCTCGCCCACCACCACGAATTTTGTCTTTTTGCTGACGGACCCGGAGACTTTTCCGCCCAGGTTCTCAATCTGCTCCGTGGCTTCCTCTCTTGTGAACCGGCTCAAGGCTCCGGTCAGCACGAAGGTCATGCCCGCAAATCGCTGGTCCCCCACCTTCCGCAGACTCTGGAAGTTCACGCCCGCCTGCCGCAGCCGTTCCAGAAGATGCCTGGACTGGGGCTGGGCAAACCAGTCGGCAATAAACCCGGCAGTGACTTCGCCCACATCCGGGACCTCCGTCAGTGCTTCCACGCTGGCCTGCTCCAGAGCGTCCAGAGACCCGAAGGCCGTGGCCAGGACTTTTCCGGTCTTGACCCCCACCTGCCGGATGCCAAGAGCGTAAATGAGGCGGCTCACGTCCCGGCTCTTGCTGTCCTGGATGGCGGAGAGCAGTTTTTTTGCCGCCGTGTCGCCCTTCTGCCACAGGGAGCCCACCTCCTCCGGCGTCAGATAGTAAATATCCGCCGGGGATTTCAGGTAGCTTTTTTCGATGAGTGCATCCACAATGGCGCTGCCCAGGCCGTCAATATCCATGGCATCCCGGCTGACGAAATGGGCGATATTTCGGGAAAGCTGGGCCGGACATTCTGCACCGGTGCAGCGCAGGAAGGCCCCGTCCTCATCCCGCTCGGTCTTGGCCCCGCATATCGGGCATTTATCCGGCAGGAAATAGGGCACGGAATTTTCCGGCCGCTTGGAAAGGACCACTTCCAGAATTTCCGGGATGATCTCCCCGGCTTTGCGGATTTTCACCGTGTCACCGATGCGGATGTCCCGCTGGGAAATGAAATCCTGATTGTGCAGCGTGGCATTGGTGACGGTAGTCCCCGCCAGATACACGGGGCTGACCACCGCTTTCGGAGTCAGAACGCCAGTACGGCCCACCTGGACCACAATGTCCTCTACCACCGTTTCCTTGATTTCCGGGGGATACTTGTAGGCCACAGCCCACCGGGGGTATTTGGCGGTGTCCCCCAGCCGTTCCCGCTGGGCCAGATCATTGACCTTGATAACAGCACCGTCGATGTCACAGGTCAGCTTTTCCCGTTCCGCATCAATGCGGGTCACTTCGGCGCCGATCTCGTCGGGCTTGGAGAGCAGCTTGTGGGGAATGGTGGGAAAGCCCAGGTCTTTCAGAAAGTCCAGACTTTCCCCGTGGGTCGTGAAAAATTTCCCTTCCGCCAGCTGGATATTGAACACGTAAATGTCCAGTCCCCGCTTGGCGGCGATCTTCGGGTCCAGCTGCCGCAGAGAACCGGCAGCAGCGTTCCGGGGATTGGCAAACAGGGGCTTCCCCTGCTCCTCCTGGGTCCGGTTCAGCCGCCGGAAGCTGGTTTTCGGCATGAACACCTCTCCCCGGACGATGAGCCGCTCCGGGGCGTTTTCCAGTACCATGGGAATGGTGTGGATAGTCCGCAGATTCTCCGTCACATCCTCGCCCATGTTGCCGTCTCCACGGGTGGCTCCCCGGACGAATTGTCCGTTCTCATATTCCAGTGCCACGGAAAGGCCATCGATCTTCGGCTCCACGGAAAATACCGTATCGGGGTCCGCAGCGAGCATCCGATCCACAAAATCCGACAGCTCCTCCTTGGAAAAAACATCCTGTAAACTGTTCAGCGGCACCGGATGGGTAACTTTTTCAAATTTAGGCAGGGCCTCGCCGCCCACCCGCTTTGTGGGCGAATCGGCACGGGTCAGCTCCGGGTGGGCCTGCTCCAGTTCCTCCAATTCCCGCAGCTTCAGATCGTAATCCCGGTCGTCCATGGTGGGATCGTCCAGCACATAATAGCGATAGTTGGCGGCATTCAATTCCTCAACCATCCGGTCCATTTTCTCTTTGAGTTCCATAGTTGCCTCCGGTCTGTAAGTAAGTATTGGGCACCTGGCCCACAATGACGGTCTCGGCCACCACCACCTGGCTGGTGACGGTAAAGCTCTCCGTGGAGCCTAAGATCAGCACGGTCACGTCTACGAACACGTCCATTTTCATCTGCTGCAGCGTCTGGTTGATGCCCGCCTGGGAAAAGCAGCTGGAAAAGGACGCATCGGAATTGCGGATAGTAAGAATTTCAATGGGAATGGAAAAGCCCCGCCCGGCAAATACCTCCGGCAGCACCAGCGACCCGATGGGTACCCCCAGTGCCGAGGAATCCATGTCCAGAATTTCCTGATTAATGAGGGCCAGAGTCTCGGTTTTCAGTCGGTTGATCTCCCCCATGTTTGTTTTCAGAGCGGTAATGCGGCCCTCCAGGTCCTTCTCAAAGTACACAAGCCGGTCATACTGGATGGTCCCTTCGGCAATTTCCCGGTCCACCGCATCGTTGATGAGGTCCGAGGTCACGTTTTTCACCTGGGTCTGGGCCAGTTCCGTCAGGACCTTCCGGTATTTTGTCCGCAGGACCAACAGAACGGCCACGGCCAGCAGCGCCAGCACCGCCGTCAGGCACAAAATCCGCCGCAGCACCCGCTTCACGGCACCCACCCCCTTTCAGGGCAGGATATGCCGCAGCGCTGCCTTTTAGGACAGCTTTTTCATGCTCTTGAAGGCCGTCTTGGCCAGCAGCTTCTTGGTGCCCACGGTATCAAAGGCGATTTCCAGCAGGGCGTCCCCGCCCATTTTGACAACGGACAGCACCATGCCCTTGCCGAAAGCCGTATGCTCCACCATTTCGCCCTGATGCAGTTCCGGGACCTCAGTGGTCGTCACGGACACGGAAGCCCCGTAGCTGGGCAGGGTATGATGGACCGGGGTCCGGTGGGCATAGCTGTTCTGATTTTGATGATAGCCGCCCCGACGAACGGTAATGTCCTCCGGAATCTCCTTCAGGAACCGGGAGGGCAGCGTGGCGTTGGTCCGGCCATAGAGCATTCTCTGCCGGGCATAGGAAATGGTCAGGGTCTGCTTGGCCCGGGTGATGGCCACATAGCAAAGCCGCCGCTCCTCCTCCATTTCCTCCGGGTCGCCGATGGAGCGCATACCGGGGAACAGCCCGTCCTCGAAGCCCACCAGAAACACATGGGGGAATTCCAGGCCCTTGGCGGAGTGAATGGTCATCATCACCGCCGCATCGTCCCCCTCGTTATACTGCTCGATGTCCGTATAAAGGGCGATTTCTTCCAAAAATCCTTCCAGAGTCGGCTCCGGGGTGGAATCCATGTAATTCTGAATGCTGGATTTCAGTTCCTGCACGTTTTCCAGCCTTGTGATATTTTCCTCCGTGGGCTTGCCCTGGAGCATGGCAATGTAGCCGCTGCGAATGAGCAGCGCATCGTAGAATTCTGTCAGGGAAAGGCCCGTATCCAGCAGCTCCCGCATATCGGCGATCATCTGCACAAAGGCCTCAAACTTTCCTGCGCTCTTTTCGATGGGCCCGAAGTCCTCCGCATGGGCGACCACATCGTAAAGGGAAATGCCCTCCGCCTGGGCCAGCCGCTGGGCGGCTTCGATGGTCTTGGCACCCAACCCACGGGGTGGGTTGTTGATGATGCGGCTCAGCCGCAGGTCGTCGTTGGGGTTGTTGACCACGCAGAGATAGGACAGCATATCTTTGATTTCCGCCCGGTCGAAGAACCGGGTGCCGCCGATGACCCGGTAGGGAATGCCGTTCCGCTTGAAGGAAAACTCCAAAGCGTTGGACTGGGCATTGGTCCGGTACAGCACGGCAAAATCCTTGAAATTCTTTCCTCTGGACTTGGCGAGGATCTGCCCCGCCACAAAGTTGCCCTCGCTGTTCTCGTCCTGGGCCTCATAGACCAGGATGGGTTCCCCGGAGCCGTTGGCGGTCCAGAGCCGCTTGCCCTTCCGGCCCACATTGTGGGAAATGACTGCATTCGCAGCGTTCAGGATGGACTGGGTGGAACGGTAATTCTGCTCCAGGCGAATGGTCCGGGCGGCGGGGTACTGATTCTCAAAGCTGAGAATATTTTCGATGCTGGCTCCCCGGAAGCGATAGATGCTCTGATCATCATCGCCCACCACGCAGATATTCTGCTGCTTGCCGGAAAGCAGGCTGGTGAGCAGGTATTGCATGTGGTTGGTGTCCTGGTACTCGTCCACCAGAACATAGCGGAACTTCCGCTGATAGAATTCCCGGACCTCCGGGAACTGCTGCAACAGCTCCACGGTTTTGAAGATAATGTCGTCAAAATCCAGCGCATCGTTGTCCTTCAGCCGCTTCTGGTAGATGGCATACGCCTGGGCAATGGGCTTCATCCGGGAATCGGAGCTGCGCTCGGCCTTTTCGGCCATTTCCTCCGGGGTGACCATCTTGTCCTTTTCCCGGCTGATGGCGCTCAGGACCATCCGGGCCGGGAAGGTCTTGTCGTCCAGGCCCATATCCCGGATGATGCCCTTCATAATGCGCTCGGTGTCGGCAGTATCGTAAATGGCGAAATGCTCCGTGTAGCCCAGGCGTCCGATCTCCCGCCGCAGAATGCGGCAGCAGGCGGAGTGGAAGGTCATGGCCCAGATACCGGAGGCCTCCGGGCCGAGAATTTTCGCCAGCCGGTCCTTCAGCTCGTTGGCGGCCTTGTTGGTGAAGGTAATGGCAATGATGCTCCAGGGCAGGGCCGGGTCCACGGCGCACAGCCGGTCCACCCGTGCCGCATCCTCCTTGGAAAAGGGCTGCTTGACGGATTCCAGGAAACTCACGTCGTCCTCAGTAATGTTGGCGGGGATATAATCGGAATCGCTGCCGGAGCCGAAGCGGATGAGGTTGGCAATCCGGTTGATGAGCACCGTGGTCTTTCCGCTGCCCGCACCGGCCAGCAGGAGCAGCGGTCCCTGAGTGGTCAGCGCCGCCTGGAGCTGCATATCGTTCAAATCAGAAAAGCACCCGGCAATGGTATTCCGCCGGGCCGTCAAAAATCGTTCTTGTAATTCTTTGGTCATATACGCACCTGTCATTCTCTCTATGGTTACGTCTATTTTACCTTATTTTTCGCAAAAGGTAAAGAGGGAATTATTCCAGCAGGGCCCGCAAATGGCCCAGGGCCTTCTTTTCGATTCTGGAAATCTGCACCTGGGACACCTGCATCACCGCCGCCACCCGGCTCTGGGTCAGGCCGTGATAGTAACGCAGGCGGATAACCATGGCTTCTCTGGGTTCCAGCGCATCTACTGCCTGCCGCAGGGCGATTTTCTCCACCAGCTCCCCTTCCCCGGCAGTGTCCGTCAGGACGTTTTCCAGGGTGAAGCCCTCCTCGCCGTTTTCCTGCTGGATGGACTCCGTTGCCGCCGTAGCCGATTCCGCCACGGCGATTTGCTCCGGGGTCAGGCCGGTGGCTTCGGAGATTTCCCGCAGGGTCGGCTCCCGGCCCAGCTTCCCCGTCAGGTCCGTGCGGGCCAGCCGAATGCTCCCCGCCTGCTCTTTTACGCTCCGGGAAACTTTTACCGCTCCATCGTCCCGCAAAAAACGTCGGATTTCTCCGGCGATCTTTGGCACGGCATAGGTAGAAAACTGCGTTCCGAATTCCGGGTCGAAGCCCGCCACGGCTTTCAGGAAGCCCAGACACCCCAGCTGGTACAGGTCCTCCGGGTCCGTGCCCCGGCCCTGGAACCGGCGGACCACGGACCAGATAAGGCCGGTATTTTCATTGAGCAGCGTCTCCCCGGCGTCCCGATCCCCGGATTGGGCCTTCCGGAGCAGTTCCTGGGTAGAAAGACTCATTGCCGCCGAGCCAACCGACGGCGCATATGTACCGTGGTCCCCTTTCCGGGTATGGACGTGACCTGCAAGCTAGTCATAAAGCTCTCCATAATGGTAAAGCCCATGCCGCTGCGCTCCGTGCCGCCGGTGGTAAAGGCCGGCCGGCGGGCAGCTTCAATGTCCGCAATGCCCACGCCCTTGTCTTTTATCACAATATCCAGCACATTGTCCTTCAATATCCGACAGCGCATGGTGATAAGCCCCAGGGCCTCCGGATAGGCGTGAACGATGCAGTTGGTCACGGCCTCCGAAACTGCCGTCCGTATGTCCCCTAATTCCTCCATAGTCGGGTCCAGCTGGGCCGCAAAGCAGGCCACCGCCGACCGGGCGAAGGCCTCGTTGTTGGACCGGCTGGGAAATTCCAGAATCATGTAATTGTCGAATTTCATCCTACTGCCTCCCGTATCTCCACCAGTTTGTCAATACCCGACGCCCGGAACACCCGCAAGGGCTGCGGCCCCAGACCCGTGAGCATTAAAGTCCCCTCCAGCCGGGTCATGCAGCGCAGGGCGTTGATGACCACCGCAATGCCGGAGGAATCCACGAAGCTGACCTCCTGAAAATCCAGCACGCAGACCTGCGGCGCATAGGCTTCTATTTTGGCCTCGATGGAACGAATGAAGGCCTTGGCCCGGTGATGGTCGATCTCCCCGGTCAGGGCCACCGTCAGCTTTCCGTCCTGCAAAAAGCTGGTAAATTGCATACGATCTCCTCCTTGGTTCTATTTTCCATTTCAGTATAGGCAATTTCCCGGTGTTTTGCCGTCGAAATAAGTACGGAAATAAAAAAGAGGGCTTAGAAAGCCCTCAGAAAATTTTATTCTTCTGCCCGCAGGCCCACGATGCGGCTGTAACCGGACACATAATGATAGGGCGTGACCTCCGTGGCCGCCCCTGGTTCCAGCGTCCCCACATCCCAGGTGTAGCAGGTCCCGCCAATGTAGGTGTTGCTGGGAGCATCGTAGGCTTTGTAGAGCAGCGTCACCCCGGTGAAGGTCCGGTCCGTCCGATTCATCAGGAGAAGGGTAATATCCCCGATTTCCTGAATATCCACGGCGTTTTCCGGCAGCAGGTCGCTTTTCTCCGTCTCTGCCTGGACCCATTGAAGGCTCCCGGACCAATGCTCAGCGTTTTCCGCCATGACCATGGTCACCTGTCCCGGCGGCAGGGCTTCAAAGGGGAAGGTCAGCTTCTTCTCCCCGCTCTGGACCGTCACGGTGCCGTCCAGCGGGCCCTCCGTGAGATTCTCTATCCGCAAAGACGCCACCTGCATCTCCATGTCCGTCTCCCCGGTCTGGATGCGGGGGCCGTCGTAGGTCCCCTTGGCTTCCACCCGGATGGTCTCCGTGGCCCAGGGCAGGCGCACCTGCTTGCTGCCTCCTGCGTAGACGCTCAGGGCAAAGCCCGCCGCCATGCCGAAGGCGATCATCGTCAGTCTGTTCATGCCATCGCTCCTTCCGTGCCGCCCATTATAAGGCCCGACTTCGGAAGGAATGGCAGAAAACCGTCTCCGGAAAGAAAAAATCTCCCGGCAAAAAGCCGGGAGAATCGAAAAATTCACTCCAAAATATGTTCCATTCCCATTTGCAGGATGGTATAAACATGGTCGTCCGCCAGAGAATAGAGGATATTTTTTCCTTCCCTGCGGAATTTGATGAGCTGCATTTGTTTTAAGAGCCGAAGCTGGTGAGAAATGGCGCTCTGGGTCACCTGCGTGGCCTCGGCGATGTCCGTAACGCACATTTCCCGCTCCGCCAGCAGGGACAATATCTGCACACGGGTGGGGTCGCAGAAGCCCTTGAAAAGCTCCGCTATTTTTTCTGCAATGTCCCTGTCCGTTATCCGTTCCATGGCATTCCCTCCCGTTCTTTCCTATATTGTAATCGAATCGTTCAAAAAATGCAAGGGATAGTTTTCAAAACCATTTCATCGGGTCATGGATCAGATTTTTCAGTCATTTGAACTGATTTTATTAAATTTTCCGCCTGCTATTGCACTTTTTCTTTCGTTCGACTATAATGAATCCAACGTTCTTTGGAAGAGAGAACGGAAGAAACGGAGGTACAGCCTATGCTGTCCATTGAACATTTCACGAAAACCTACGGCGAGAAAAAGGCCGTCAGCGACCTGACCCTGCACATCGCCCCCGGCGAAATTTGCGGCTTCATCGGCCACAACGGTGCCGGAAAGACCACCACATTGAAAGCCTGCTGCGGTATTCTGCCCTTTGACGAGGGGGAGATCACCGTCTGCGGCCACTCCATCCGAAAGGACCCCATTGCCTGCAAGCAGGCCCTTTCCTATGTGCCGGATAACCCGGACCTGTACGAATTCCTCACGGGCTTCCAGTATCTGAACTTTGCAGCGGATATTTATGGGGTCAGCAAGGTCGACCGGACCGCCCGCATTCAGGAATTCGGGGAAAAGCTGGGCATGACCGACGATCTGGCCCTGCCCATTTCCGACTGTTCCCACGGTATGAAACAGAAAATTGCCCTGATGGCGGCCCTCATCCATCAGCCCCGGCTTATTTTGCTGGATGAACCCTTTGTGGGTCTGGACCCCCTGGCTACCCATCAGCTGAAAACCCTCATGCACGAGCATTGCCGGCGGGGCGGGGCCATTTTCTTCTCCACCCATGTGTTGGAGGTGGCCCAGAATCTCTGTGACAAAGTCGCCATCATCAAAAACGGCGCTCTGGTGGCCAGCGGCACCATGGAGGAGGTCCGGGGCAGTCAATCTCTGGAGCAGGTCTTTCTGGAACTGGAGGGGCAGGCATGATCGGCGCATTGATCCGTGTCCGCTTCCGGGCCCTGTTCGCAGGTCTGACCCGTCAGAGCCGGACCGGGAAAAAGAAAACCTCCCCGGTGCTGTTCATCGTGCTTTACGGCTATATTGCCCTGATGATGGTGTTTCTGTTTGCTTCTACCTTCTCCGAATTGGCGGGACCTTATCATCAGGCGGGGCTGGACTGGCTTTATTTTGCCATGGCGGGACTGATCGGGCTGGCCATGTCGGTGCTGGGCAGCGTCTTTTCCACCCAGAGCCAGCTTTATGAAGCCAAGGACAACGGTCTTCTGCTGTCCATGCCCATTCCGGCCAGGCTGATTTTACTGAGCCGGATGGTCCCCCTGCTGGCGTTGAATCTGGTATTTTCGGCGCTGGTCATGGTCCCGGCCTTCGTGGTCTATGCAAATCTGGTCGAATTCAACCTTTTGGGCTTCTGCTTCCAGCTTCTGAGCCTTCTGGGGGTGGTGCTGCTGTCCCAGGCCATCGCCTGTCTGCTGGGCTGGCTGCTGCATTTGCTTCTGAGCAAGATGAATAAGTCCGTTGCCTCCATGCTGTACATGATCGTCTTTCTGGGGGTCTACTTCGCCATTTATTCTCAGGCTCAGCAAATCCTCGCCGCCATGGCCTCCGGCGGCACGGCCATCGCCGCCGCACTGCAAAGCTGGGTATGGCCTTTGTATGCCATGGGCCGGGGCAGCCTGGGGGCCTTCGGGTACTGCCTGGGCTTTCTGGCCGTCTGCGCCGCCGCCTTCGCCCTGGTTTACTGGGTCCTGAGCCGGACCTTCCTGGCCACAGCCACCATGGGCCGCACCGTCCGCCGGGCCAAAAAGCTGGATTGGTCCCGGACCGACCGCCGCCGTCCCATTCAGGCCATCACCGGCAAGGAATGGAAAAAGTTCCTGGGAACGCCGGTGTACCTGACCAACATGGGTCTGGGCCTTATTTTCACGCCCCTGCTGCCCATTCTGGGCCTGGTGTTCCGGTCCAAGCTGATGCTCCTGGTGCATCTTTTCGGCCTGTCCGGGGGCGTTCTGACGGCCATTCTCTGCGCCGGGCTTTGCTATGTGGGTTCCATGTCCCTGATCTCCACCCCCTCCGTGTCCCTGGAAGGGAAGAATTTCTGGATCCTTCGGTCCATGCCCGTCAGCAGCAAAACCATCCTGCTGGGCAAGCTGCGGCTGCACCTGCTCTGCTGTGTGCCGCTGAATGCGCTTTCCGGTCTGGTGCTGGCGTTGACCTATGGCTGCGGGCCCATCAACGCCCTGCTGGCTTCGCTCATCCCCGGTCTGTTCGGGGTCCTGAACGGCGTGCTGGGACTGGTGTTCGGCCTCCAGTGGGCAAGATTCGACTACATCAGCGAAGCCTACCCCTGCAAGCAGTCCGGTTCCGTGGCTGCCGCCATGTTCTCCCTGTGGGGGCTGGTACTGGTCCTGGGCGGCGGGTACTTCCTGCTTTCCCCGCTGCTCTCCCCTACCGGGTATCTGGCCCTCTGCGCCGGAATTCTGGCTCTCCTCTCCTTTGCCCTCTACCGGCTGCTCCTTGGCTGGGGCGTCCGGAAGTGGGAGTCCCTGTAAAAAGCCAAGCCCTCCGGTAAACGCCGGGGGGCTTGTTCTATTTTCTCCTGGCGGCACATACCATGAAGCAAACCACGGCAGGAGCGTGCCCTCCTGCGCCAACAAGGAGGATGGCTATGGAAAACATCTATGCCGACATTGCCCGGCGCACCGGGGGCAATATCTATGTGGGGGTCGTCGGCCCCGTGCGTACCGGCAAATCCACGCTCATCAAGCGCATCATGGAGGTGCTGGTGATCCCGGAAATTCAGGACCCCTACCGGAAGGAACGGGCCAGGGATGAGCTTCCCCAAAGCGGCTCCGGCCGGACCATTATGACCTCCGAGCCGAAATTCGTGCCGGAGGAAGCCGCTGAGATCACCCCCGACGGCACGGCGACCTTGCGGGTCCGGCTCATCGACTCCGTTGGGTACATGGTGGACGGAGCCGTGGGGGCCACCGAGGACGGCGTTCCCCGGATGGTCACGACCCCCTGGTTCGATGAGGAAATCCCCATGACCCAGGCGGCAGAATTGGGGACGAAAAAAGTCATGGAGGACCACTGCTCCGTGGGGCTGGTGGTCACGACGGACGGTTCCATTACGGATATTCCGAGAGCCGACTATGAAATGGCCGAAGGCCGGGCCATTGCCGACATGAAGGCCACCGGCAAGCCCTTCCGGGTGATTCTGAACACCCGTGACCCCGGTTCCGCCCAAGCAGAAGCTGTGCGGAAGCAGATTCAGGACCGCTACGGCGTGGAGCCGCTGGTGACCGACTGCCAGACCATGGACCTGGACGGCATCAACGACCTGCTGAAGGGCCTGCTCTACGCCTTCCCCATGGGGGAACTGCGGGTGTACCTGCCCCGGTGGATGGACGCTCTGGAACCCACACACCCTGTGAAAGCCGCCCTTTACGAGGCTCTTTTGCAGCGGGCGGAAGCCATTTCCGACCTGGCCTCTGCCGGGGAGAGCCTGGCCCATCTGAAGGAACTGGAGCAGGTGTTGGACTTCTCCATCCGCAGTATCGACTTGGGCACCGGCACCGTGGCCGTGGCCCTAACCTTCCCGGAATCCCTGTTCTATGAAATTCTCTCCGCACGGGCGGGGATGCCCATTGAAAATCAGGCCCAGCTGCTGGAACTGCTCACGACCCTTTCCCAGGCCAAGGCGGAATATGACAAAATTTCCGACGCACTGGCTTCCGTCCGGGCCACAGGCTACGGCATCGTTATGCCCACCTCCGAAGAAATGACCCTGGAGACCCCGGAAATTCTGAAAAAAGGAAATTCCTACGGGGTGAAGCTGAAGGCCGGGGCACCGTCCATCCACATGATCCGGGTGGACATCGACACGGAGATCAGCCCCATGGTGGGCGACGAGAAGCAGTCCCGTGACCTGATCTCCTATCTTTCCGGGGAGGAACCGGAGAAGCTGTGGCAGAGCAATATTTTTGGCAAATCCGTTTACGAACTCATCCAGGAGGGCCTGACCTCCAAGCTGGTCCAGACCCCGGAGGACGTCCGGGAGAAATTCCGGGGCAGCCTGAGCCGCATCGTCAACGAAGGGGCTCAAGGGCTGATCTGCCTGATTCTGTAAGGGCTTCAAATTATTACAGATTGTAATTTTCTCATAAATATGCTATCATACTTCCGTCCTCGAGAGACAAATCCACAAGGAGGTATGACCGATGTTCTGCTTTGATTTCGATTGCGGCTCCATCTGGGAGACCCTTTGCCGCATTTTCGGCCTTGGCTGCTGAGTTTTAAGAGCCTGAAAGAATAATTTCTGCCCGCCGGATAACGGCGGGCAGTCTTTCTGGAATATAAGAAAAATCTCAGGCACCCCCTGTTCAAGCCTGAAATATCAAATCCAACTTTGCGGAGCAAAACCGCCATTCTTTTCTCTCTAATCCCTTCTCTGGAAATTTCAATTCTGAAAAAAGAGAAGAACAGAGGGAGGAAAGTGAAAAGAACAAAAGAAGCGGCAATTTTCTGTCGAAAATTGCCGCTTCTTTTGAAGATAGTGACCAACTCAGTTACCAAACGCACACGCTGATGACCTTTTGTTGAAAGGTTCAGGAAACCGTTAAAATGTGCAATACCGGCAGGGTTTAGTATGCTTTTAGAAGGGAAAATTATAGTCCAAATACAATATCATCACCATCCATCTCGGACAATTTTTCAAAGCCTAGAGATGTGTATAACCGTTGTGCATTTACATTACTTGACTCTGTTGCCAGCTTAATACATTTATTGGAGTTGGCCGCCCTCAAGATATCGACCGCCAACCGTGCAGCCTGTTTACCATATCCCTTACCTTGGTGTTCTTTATCAATAAAATAACTCCAGGAATATGCGTCTCCACTTCCTAACCATTTATTCAAATTGATAAAGCCAATTGCTTCATCCTCTTTGTTGTGAATTATGCACGGATAATTATCTTCTTTGAACAGGTATGCTCTGCCTATGGAGAATCCTGCCGGATTGACCAATTCTTTTTGCTCGTCTGTTAGTTGGCAATCAAATATAGCATATATCAAGTCCGTCTCTGTCTTGAGTGGACAGATTTTTACATATTCATTTTGCCAGCGCCGCTCCGGTAACTTTTCTAAATCTTCTCGTACTGACATCTTTACCTCCACAAGGTTTGCACTTACCGAAAATAGCCGTTCGTCATTCTGAAGCGAATAAAAAACTGGACACCGATCAAGGTACGCTTTGTACTAAAATCGGTATCCGGTTTTGGCGGAGTGAGAGGGATTTGAACCCTCGCGCGCTTTTTGGACGCCTACTCCCTTAGCAGGGGAGCCCCTTCGGCCTCTTGGGTATCACTCCGAATGAAAGATATTCTCTTTACGCCAGAGTATTCTAGCACAGCTTTGCCCCTTTGTCAAGCAGGAATTTCTCCCGTGGCCGCAAAGCCACGGGAGAATCGTTGTTTTATGCCGCATTGTCGGTCTGGTTCAGACCTGTCATCTCCCAATTTTCCAGCGCCGCCGCTACCCGCTCCACCAGGTCCGTGGTAAAGGGGTCGCTGAGGCCCGCCTGATTCAGGGCACCCCGGTAGTCGATGTTGATGGTACAGCCGGAAATTTGTTCGTAGGTCTCCAATGCGCTTTCCCGGTCCGTCTGGGCAATTTCCCAAATTTCCAGAGCGGAAACGGCAGAAGTAGCGTAGCTGATGTAATAGAGGGGCTGCTCAAAGTGGTGATGAATGTCCACCCACTCAAAATAAGAGGGATACCCGAAATACTCCTGATAGATTTGCCCGTGAACAAGATTCATCTGGTCCAGCGTCATATCCGGATTCGCGTAGACCTTCTGCTGGAACTCGTCCTCGGCGCAGCCGGAAAGAATGGCCGAGAGAATGTTGAACATGGTGGAGAGCATCATCCCGTCCGCCTGGTCACCGTAAATCTCCGAATATCGGTCGAACATCAGCAATTCCAGACCCTGAGAATGGATTTCCGCAATGTCCAGGCTCTGGTCGTCGTTCCAGCCCACATCTCCCATGCGGTAGAAATTATAATAATGGCCGAATTCATGGAATAGCGTAGAAGCATCCGTATAGGCGCCGGTGTTGATGAACAGATAGGGCGCATGGAAACCCTCCATGTAGGTGGTGAAGCCTGCCTGCATCATGTTTTCCCCATCATCGAAGCAGTAAAGTCCGCTGTCCAGCATATAACTAAGGGCTTCCTCCATTTCCGCCGGGAATTCCGCCTGCAATGCCTCCCGCAGGTAAGGCACGCCGTCGGCAACGGACACGTCCGTCTCCCCGGAGGCCGCCTGAATGTCCTCACGATACGTTTCCAGCCACCGGGAGAACAGAGGGACCAGAGTCTCCTTCACCTGCTTGGAGAAATTCTTGGCATCTTCTTTTGTGAAATCCCGGCCCAGGTTGTCGTAGGCGTAGTCGGTGTAATTTTTATAGCCCAAAGTCGTGGCGATTTTCGCCCGGATCTGGACCAGCTTGCAGTAAATGCGGCCCAGTTCGGAATTTTTCCGTTCCAGAATGTCGTAATAGGCCAGCGCACCTTCTTCAGTGGTCAGGTCCAGATCGTCGATGGTCACTTCTTCCCCGTCCAGGGTGGTGGTGTACTCCTGAGCAAGCAGCTTGTTATACTCCGTCACCAGCGCCTGCTCCCGCTCGGACAGGGTCTCGATGAACTTGGAATTCAGCTTGCTGTGGAACTCGTACCGCTCCACATAGTCCTCTCCCCAGGCGCTCCGGGCAGCGTCGGCGTACTCGGAATCCAGAATCGCTCCGGTCAGGTCGTTGAGCCGGTTGTCCAGCTTGGTCCCCGCCGCATCCAGGTCCAGATATTCCTGTTCGTAATACTCGTCCTGCAGGTCCAGATAGTTATGGATGCTGGCCAGCGTCGCCATGGTGGAATAGTTCACATAGTCGTCCTGAATCTCCTGATAAAGATTCAGAAGCTCCGCTTCCTTGCCGCTCTCCGAAGCCATGGCGATGGCCTCGTCGATTTTGGCGTTCAGGGCGTCCAGGTCCGGATGGACGTACTCCAATTCGTCAAATTTCAGCGCCGGGTGGGTGATTTCCGGCTCCGTGGGAGCCGTGGGCTGGGTGGCCTCCGTAGTGGCCCGGGTAGTCTCCGTGGGGACCGTGGTGGGCGCAGGCCCGGCCACGGTGCAGCCGGAAAGCAGGATGCCCAGTGCCAGGAAAAACGCAAGCAGTCTCTTTTTCATTTTCCGTCCTCCTCTTTTCGTCTCGCCAGTTCCAGTACCGCCCCCATGGCCTTCATGATGCCGCCGTAATTCTCCCGGCAGTGAGGCCGGAGGCAATAGGTGCAGTCCTTGATGCCGTTTTCCGTGTAGGTGAAATGCCCGCCGCACTTGTCCCCCAGGGCGTACAGGGGGCAATAGCAGAACAGGCAGCTGAACGTTTCCGGGTCCGCACCCGGATGACAGGGGAAATACTCACATTCCCGGTTCTGGAAAAAATCATAGTGGGACATTCGGTCACTTCCTCTTGCTTTTTGCAGTATAATTGCATATAATATCATACCAGAAGCCTTTTGAAAAAGCAAGGAGGAACCCCATGAAAATCGTGGTTTTGGATGAAAGCGTTACCGTCAAGGACGGACTGAATTTTGACGGACTCCGAAAGTTCGGCGATCTGACCGTTTATGCCCACACCAGGCCGGAGGAAGTCCGTTCCCGCATCGGCGATGCGGCAGTTGTCCTTATCAACAAAGCACCCATTACCCGGGAGATCATGACGGACTGCCCCAGCCTGAAGCTCATCTGCGTGCTGGCCACTGGCTACAATGTTGTAGACTGCGCCGCCGCACGGGAATACGGCATTTCCGTGTGCAACGTCCCCGGTTACAGCACCTACGCCGTGTCTCAGTTCACCATTGCCCTGCTTTTGGAACTATGCCATAAAATCGGCCACCACGACGAAGCCGTCCGGGCAGGCCGCTGGCAGACCTGCGGCAGCTTCTGCTTCTGGGACACGCCCCAGGTGTGCCTGGAAGGGAAAACCATGGGCATTTATGGCTTCGGCCACATCGGGCGGGCCGTGGGGCGCATTGCCAAGGCGCTGGGCATGAACGTTCTGGCCTGCAACCGCTCCCACTGCCCGGAGGGAGAGGAAATTGCGGAATATGTATCCTTTGACGAGCTGCTCCGCCGCAGCGATGTTCTTTCCCTCCACTGCCCCCTGACGGAGGAGACCCAAGGGCTTATCAATGCGGAAGCGATTTCCAGAATGAAAGACGGGGCCATGCTGCTGAACACCGCACGGGGTCCGCTGGTGGAGGAAAATGCGCTGGCAGAGGCCCTGAAATCCGGAAAACTCCGGGGTGCCGCCATGGATGTGGCCAATGTGGAGCCGATTCCCATGGACTCTCCCCTGCTCTCCGCCCCCAACTGCGTCCTCACGCCCCACATGGCCTGGGCCCCGGTGGAAGCACGGGCAAAAATCGTCCGCATTACGGAAGAAAACATCCGCTGCTTCCTGGCAGGAACCCCTCAGAACGTAGTCAACTGAAAAATCAGGCTGCCTCAAAGCATGAGGCAGCCTTTCTTTATTGTTCCAAAGCCAGAAATTCCCCCGCCAGATGGGCGGCAACGGCTCCGTCAGCGGCGGCGGTGATCACCTGCCGCAGGGGCTTTTTTCGTATATCTCCGGCAGCAAATACACCGGGAATGGGCGTTTCCGTGTCTCTGGCCAGCAGATAGTCCGCCTCATCCATGGGGATAAGCCCCCGGACCAGTTGGCTATTGGGTGTCCTGCCCACGCAGACGAACAGGCCCTCGCAGGGCAGCCGCCGCTGCATCCCGGAGGGGATGTCCTCCACCGTGACCCCCTCCAGAGCCGTTTCTCCGTGAATGGCCGTCACCCGGCTGTTCCAGTGGACGGTGACATTTTCCCGTTTTACCAGGGCATCCACATAGATTTTGTCACCCCGGAAGGCGTCCCGCCGATGAACCACATGGACCTCCCGGCACAGCTTGCTGAGGGTCAGGGCATCAGTCAGAGCCGTGTTGCCGCCGCCCACCACCACGGCTACCCGGTCCCGGAAGAACATCCCGTCGCAGGAGGCGCAGTAGCTGACGCCCCGGCCCCGGAGCCGTTCTTCATCTGGCAGTCCCAGGGTCCCCGGTGCGGTCCCCATGGCCAGAATCACGGTTTTGCCCCAGAAATCCCCCTGTTTCGTCAGGACACGCTTCTCTTTTTCCATCAAAGACACTGCCGTGACCTCCGTCAGCACCGTTTCCGCCCCAAAGCGCTGGGCGCACTGCCGGAAGCTCTCCCCCAGAGCCGGACCCTCGGCCCCGTTGGGGAAACCGGGGTAATTCTCCACCCGCTCCGCCCAGGTGATTTGCCCGCCGGGTGCAGCCTTTTCCAGCACCAGCGCCGAAAGCCCGGCCCGTGCGGCGTACAGCGCCGCCGTGTAGCCCGCCGCCCCGCCGCCTAAAATCAAAACGTCGTAAACCATAACCACACCTCGGTATCAGTATGGCAGGAATGGGTTGAACTATGCGGAAGGCATCAGAAACACCGAACCGCCGGGGAGGTTTTCTCTCCCCGGCGGTTCCAACTGTCTTATATCAATTCCCGGAATGTCCCATAAAATGTTTTTACGCCAGCACGGCCTTATGGAACACCTTTTTGCCCTTGCGGATCTTCACGCCCGCTTTCAGCTGCTCCTCGGTGATCTTGGCATCCGCCGCCGGGACCTTCTCCTCATTGACGAACACGCCGCCCTGCTGGACCAGCCGCCGGGCCTCGCCGTTGGAGGCCGCCAGGCCGCAGGCCACCATCAGATTCAGAATACCGATGGCCCCGTCGGTCAGTTTCTCGGCGGAAATTTCCGTGGTAGGCATATTGGCATCGTCCCCGTTGCCGGAGAACAGCGCCCGTGCAGCGGCCTGAGACTTCTCTGCCTCCGCCTCGCCATGGACCATCTTGGTCAGCTCGTAGGCCAGAATTTCCTTGGCCTCGTTGATACGGCCGTCCTTCCAGGTGTCCATCTCGTCGATCTGTTCCAGAGGCAGGAAGGTCAGCATCCGGATGCACTTCATCACGTCCGCATCGCCCACGTTCCGCCAGTACTGGTAGAACTCGTAGGGAGAGGTCTTGTTGGGGTCCAGCCACACGGCGTTGCCGGCGGTCTTGCCCATTTTCTTGCCCTGGGAGTCGGTGAGCAGGGTGATGGTCATGGCGTTGGCGTCCTTGCCCAGCTTCCGCCGGATAAGTTCCGTGCCGCCAAGCATATTGCTCCACTGGTCGTCGCCGCCGAACTCCATGTTGCAGCCGTAGTGCTGGAACAGGTAGTAGAAGTCGTAGGACTGCATGATCATGTAGTTGAATTCCAGGAAGGAAAGACCCTTCTCCATGCGCTGCTTGTAGCACTCGGCCCGGAGCATATTGTTCACGGAGAAGCAGGCACCCACCTCCCGCAGCAGTTCCACATAGTTCAGGTTCAGCAGCCAGTCGGCGTTGTTCAGCATCAATGCCTTGCCCTCGCCGAACTCGATGAAGTTCTCCATCTGCCGCTTGAAGCAGGCGGCGTTGTGCTCGATGTCCTCCTTGGTAAGCATTTTCCGCATATCCGTCCGGCCGGAGGGGTCGCCGATCATGGTGGTACCGCCGCCGATCAGGGCGATGGGCTTGTTGCCCGCCATCTGCAGCCGCTTCATCAGGGTCAGGGCCATAAAGTGACCGGCGGTCAGACTGTCCGCCGTGCAGTCAAAGCCGATATAAAAGACGGCCTTGCCGTTGTCGATGGTGTCCCGAATTTCCTGCTCATTCGTGACCTGGGCGATCAGCCCACGGGCCACCAGTTCGTCGTAAAGTTTCATTTCTACATACCTCCAAAAATTTGTTTTTCGGACGAGGGTATCAAAAAACGCCCCCTGTCCCGCTGGACAGAGGGCGTAAAAATACGCGGTACCACCTCTGAATTCAGCAATGTCTCACGGCATTGCCCTCACGGTGTCCAATAACACCTTTCGCTTTGTCGGGCGAACCCGTCCACCCCTACTGCTTTCTTCAGGGCAGCCGCTCCGGGAGGTATTTGGGCATCCGCTTCTGTCCCCTCGCACCAACCGGGGATTCTCTGAAAAAGTCAGGACGCTTACTTGTTCCCTTCATTGCGTTATGAGGATTTTAGCAGAGTTTTTCCCAAATGTCAAGAGGCCAAATACTTCCGCCGGATGTTCCGATACCGGAAAATCACGGTGATCATGCCGCCGCAGCAGCCCAGGACCAGAACGCCCAGGCAGACATAGTTCCAGGCCCCGGACCAGATGCTCAGCAGAGCGCACAGGCCCGTCAGGAAGTAGCTGAGGCTGTACCATTTCCACATGACCGCATTTTCCCGGTTGTAGGCCGGAATGTCGGTGACGGTCTCCGGGGCGACCTGCTCCCCGGCCCAGAAATTCATAGGGCCTTTCTTCCGGCCTGCGTACACGCCGATGCCGAAGAACGCAGCCCCGGCAGCGAAGCAACAGGCGGTCAGAAGGATCGCTCCAAAATTTTCGCCCATATTATCCCTTCTCCAAAAGCATTTCTTCCGCACTTTTCAGGGTGGTTTCGGTGATATGCTCGCCGCCGATGATACGGGCCAATTCCCGCTTCCGGCCTTCCAGGTCCAGTGGGGTCACGGTGGTAAAGGTCCGGCCATCCCGCTCGGCCTTGGCAATGAGCAAATGGGTATCGCCCATGGCGGCGATCTGCGGCAGGTGGGTCACGCAGAGGACCTGCTTGAATTGGGCCACACTGTGCAGCTTTTTTGCCACTTTCTGGGCGGCACGGCCGGAAACACCGGTGTCCACCTCGTCAAAAATCAGCGTCGCTACCTGGTCCTTTTCCGCCAGCACGTTCTTCATGGCCAGCATGATCCGGGCCAATTCGCCGCCGGAAGCTACTTTACTCAGGGGCTTCAAGGCTTCGCCGGCGTTGGCGGACATATAAAACGCCACCGCATCGGCACCGGTCTGGCCCAGTTCCCGCTCCGTAAAATGGCAGGCAAACCGGACCTTCGGCATATCCAGCTGGGTCAATTCCGCCAGAATACGCTTTTCCAGTTCTTTGGCCATCTCCTGCCGGTTTTTCCGCAGGGCCAGGGCAGCCGCACGGGCTTCCTTTTCCGCCTGGGCCACTTTTCCCTTCAGCCGTTCCAGCCGCTCCCCGGCGAATTCCATATTGTCCAGTTCTTCCTGGGCCTTGGTGCAGTATTCCAGAATGTCGGCGCAGCTGGCCCCGTACTTCCGGCGAAGCCGGTGAATCACATCCAGACGGCTTTCGATCTGCTCCAACTCGTCGGCGGAATAGGAAAGGCTGTCCCGGGCGTCCCGGGCCTCCTCGGCCACGTCCTGGACCTGGTACATCAGGTCCGTGACCCGCTCCTGCAGGGCAGCAAAGCTGTCCGTATAGCGGCCCAGCCGGGACAGGGCCACCTGGGCCTGCTGCAGCAGGGCCGCTGCCCCGTCGGTATCGTCCCCGCCGTACAGGGCTCCGGCGGCTTCTTCCAGAGAATCGGAGATTTTCTCGCTGTTCTGCAGCAGCTTCCGCCGGTCCTCCAGTGCCTCGTCCTCCCCTTCCTTCAGGTTGGCCTTGGTGATTTCTTCTATCTGGTAGCGAAGGGTCTCCATCCGCCGGAGCTTCTCCCCTTCGTCCATATTCAGGCTGTCCATCTCCCGCCGCAAGGCGCAGAGGGTCTGGTATTTTTCCAGATAAGCCGCCCGAATGTCCTGATTTTCCGCAAAATCATCCAGAAACTGCAGGTGATTGTCCTCATCGAACAGCGTCGCCGAATCATGCTGGCCATGGATATTGATAAGCTGCATTCCCAGCTTGTTCAGCACCGCCACGCTGACCAGACTGCCGTTGACCCGGCAGACGTTCTTTCCGTCCAGGAAAATATCCCGCCGGATGACCACTTCCCGGTCATAGTCCACGCCGTTTTCCGAAAACCATGAAAATTCCGGCACGTCGGTAAAAATCCCCTGGACGACTGCCTTGTCCGCCCCGGTCCGGATCATGTCCCGGTAGGCCCGCTGGCCCATAATGGCGGAAATGGCGTCGATGACGATGGACTTACCGGCACCGGTCTCGCCGGTGAGCACGTTGAAGCCCCGGTCAAAGGAAATGTCCGCCGACTGAATGACAGCGATATTTTCAATATGCAAAAGGCTCAGCATCGGAGCCACCCCCTTTTACACCAGCAGGTTCTTGATCTCCCCGCACAAAGCCGCTGCGGCATTGTTCTCCCGCATGACGATGAACAGCGTGTCGTCCCCGGCCAGGGTCCCCACCACGCTGGACCAGTTCAGCGCATCGATGGCGGAAGCCGCCGCACTGGCCAGACCCGGCATGGTGCGGACGACGATGATGTTCTGAGCATAGTCATAGCCCAGAACGCACTCCTTGAAAATGGTCCGGAGCCGTCCGGAGAAGGTGGCTACCGGGTCGGCGTTGGACACGGCATAGCGATAGCCGCCGTTTTCGGCCATTTCCTTTACGATACGCAGTTCCTTGATGTCTCTGGAGATGGTAGCCTGGGTGGTGCGGAAGCCCGCATCCCGAAGTTCTTCCAGCAGCTGCTCCTGGGTCTGCACGTCCCGATTGGCGATGATCTCCACGATTTTTGCCTGTCTCTGACTCTTCAATGTATCCCTCTCCCTTTATCCTTGGCGGAATTTCATATTTACCAGGTCGTAAAAACTGCGCTCCTGCAGCCGGACCAGTTTTGTGGTCAGGTCCGCCTTGCGGATGACGGTCTTGTCGCCCAGATTCAGCCGCAGGGCCCGTCCTCCGTCCACGGATAAGTACGCATTGCGCCGTGCATTCCGGGTCAGTTCCACGGTAATGACCCGTTTTTCCGAAGCCACCATGCACCGGCTGCCCACATCGTGGGCGCAGATGGGGGTCACAAGAATGTTGTTGGCCTCCGGCTCTACGATGGGTCCCCCGGCGGAAAGGCTGTACGCCGTGGAGCCGGTGGGAGTCGCCACAATGACGCCGTCGCCGCCGAATTCCATGGCCTGGACCCCGTCGCATTTTACGCTCAGGTGGACCACCCGTGCGATGGCCCCTTTTGTGACCACCGCATCATTCAGGCACAGGTCGTGAAAGAGGACCTTGTCCCCCTGCAAAACGCTCACGTCCAGCATCATCCGTTTGTCCAGGGTGTAATCCCCCTTGGAAAGCCGGGAAAGCTGGTCCAATTCCGTGCTTTCCAGTTCCGCCATGAAGCCCATGGTGCCGATGTTTACGCCCAGAATGGGCAGATTGTGCCGTGTAGCCGCCTTGGCCATGTGCAGAATGGTCCCGTCACCCCCAAAGCAGATGACCATATCCGCATTGGGAAGTTCCCGGTCCAGCCGGGAAAACCGCAGGTCACGGGGCAATTCATAGCTTTTATCCACCTCGAAGGGCAGGCACAGCCGCACGTCCAACCCGGAAGCACGGAGAATGTCCATGGCCCGGCGGACGGTGGCGAAATTTTTATCCCGATAGGGGTTCGGGGTCACGATCACTCTTTTCATGGCTTATCCTTTCAGGGCGGCATGGGCCTGGGCCACCACGTCAGTGGTATCCGGCTGAATTCCCGGCACGTCCGCCAGGGTCAGGTGTCCCAGAAATTCGATGTTGCCCTCCGGGCCTTTCACCGGAGAGAAGGTCAGGCCCAGAATGGTGAAGCCCAGTTCTCCCGCCAGTGCAACGAAGTTGTCCAGCACCTCTTTGTGGGTCTCCGGTTCCCGGACCACGCCCTTTTTGCCCACTTTGTCCCGTCCGGCCTCGAACTGGGGCTTGATAAGGCACAGCACCTGGCCCTGGCCGGGTTTCAACAGATTTTTGATGGCCGGAAGGACGATTTTCAAAGAAATGAAACTCACGTCAATGACGCTCAGGTCCAGCGGCTCCCCCAGGTCCTCTGCCTTCACATAGCGGATGTTGGTCCGCTCCATGACGACCACACGGGGGTCATTTCGAATCTTCCAGTCCAGCTGGCCGTAGCCCACATCGATGGCAAAGACTTTTTTCGCTCCCTGCTGCAGCAGGCAATCCGTGAAGCCGCCGGTGGAAGCGCCGGAATCGCTGCATACATAGTCCACCGGATGGACTCCGAAGTCCCGCAGGGCCTTTTCCAGCTTCAGGCCGCCCCGGCTCACATAGGGGCAGGCGGCTCCCCGGATCTGAATATCCACGGTCTCCTCATAGGAAACGCCGGGCTTGTCCGCCCGCTGGCCGTTCACATCCACCAGGCCGCTCATAATGACCGCCTGGGCCTTGGTGCGGTTCTCGGAAAGTCCCCGCTCCACCAGCAGCACGTCCAATCTCTTTTTTACCTTCATGCTTCAAGCACCTCCCGTGCCAGCGCCGCAATGCTTTCCGGGTCCAGGCCCTGGCGGCGATACAGCGCTTCCAGACTGCCGTGGGGCACATAAGCGCTGCCCAGGTCCCGGCAGACCGTTTTTTCTCCCAAAATGGCACCAACAGCCTCGCCGATCCCGGCTCCGTGGAGGGCTTCCTCCACAAAAACGACCCGGTCATAGCCGGCAAAGGCATCCCGCAAAGCCTGCCCGTCCAGGGGCCAGGGCATGGTCAGACGGTAAACGCCTGCATGGGTACCGCCGGCGGAAAGCAGTTTCTCCGCTTCCAGAACGTTGTTTATCAGAATGCCATAGGTCAGAATGGCAATTTTTTCACCTTTTTTATGGCAGACCAGGCTGCCGCCCCGGCTGTCCCACCGGGAATCCGAGTAGCCCCGGTCCCCACCGCGGGGATAACGGACCGCCACCGGCCCTTTCTGGCCCTCCACGGCCCAGATGAGCATTTCCCGCAATTCCGCCAGACTGGCCGGAGAGAGGATTTTCATATCCGGGGCCTGTCGCAGGAAGCCCACGTCAAAAGCGCCGTGATGGGTCTCCCCATCCTCGCCCACCAGGCCCGCCCGGTCCACCGCCAGCACCACATGGAGCTTCAGCATGGAAACGTCCTGTAAGATCATGTCGTAAGACCGCTGCAGGAACGTGGAATAAATAGCCGCCACCGGGACCATGCCCTGCTTGGCCAGGCCTCCGGCCATGGAAACGGCATGTTCCTCGGCAATGCCCACATCAAAAAGCCGGTCCGGGAATTTTTCCTTAAAAGGCAGCAGCCCTGTACCGCCGGGCATAGCCGCCGTAATGGCGCAGACCCGCCGGTCTCCCTCCGCCAGGGCCACCATAGTCTCCCCGAACACGTCGGAGAAGGTCTTGCCGCCACGGCCGAAGGGCGTGCCCGTGCCGGGGTCAAATTTTCCGATGCCATGGAATGCAGCGGGGTTTTCTTCTGCCGGGATATAGCCTCGGCCCTTCTGGGTCAGCACATGGACCACCACCGGCCCGCCCCAGTCCCGTGCAATGCGCAGCACGGAGAGCAATTCCGGCAAATCGTGGCCGTCCACCGGGCCAAGATACGAAAGGCCCATGTTTTCAAAAATCGTTTCGGGGATGAGCATTCGCTTCACGGAATCCTTGATGTTCCGGGTCAGGTGATAAATGCCCTTTCCGCCGGGAATTTTCTGCAAAATCCGGGCATAGCGCTGCTTCATGCCCAGGTATTCCTCCGTGGAGCGCAGGCGCTTCAGATGCCGGGCCAGGCCGCCCACACTGCGGTCGATGGACATGGTATTGTCGTTCAGAACCACTACCAGCGGCTCCCCGCTGACAGCAGCGTCGTTCAGAGCCTCATAGACCATGCCGCCGGTGGCTGCGCCGTCGCCCAGCAGGGCCACCACGTTATAATGCTCCCCCAGCAGCGTTCTGGCCCGGGCCATGCCTAAGGCGATGGACACGGAACTGGAAGCGTGGCCCGCCACGAAGGCATCCGTATCGCTTTCGTAGGGCTTGGGGAACCCGGCCATGCCGCCAAACTGGCGCAGATGGTCGAAGTCCGTCCGGCGGCCGGTGAGCATTTTATGCACATAGGACTGATGGCCCACATCAAACACCAGCCGGTCCTTCCGGGTGTCGAACACCGTCTCCAGTGCCACGCTCAACTCCACCACCCCCAGATTGGAGGCCAGGTGTCCGCCGGTCTTGGCTACGGACGTTACCAGAAATTCCCGAATTTCCCGGCAAAGGGTCTCCCGGTCCAAGTCATTGAGCCGCTGGAGGTCGCCGTTGCCCCGAATGGTCTCTAAGATACCCACACGTTACACTACCTATCTTTGTGAAATAGCTCCGATGGGTGATGGATCCAGTAGAGGAGCTTTCCCACCCCGTACACAATATTCGTGCAGGAATGGACGGCAAAGGTCTTGCCGATGGCCTTTCCGCCTACGGTGAGGCCCGCCACCATGGCCGACATGACCAGAGGGATCACCTGCTTGGCGGAAAATGTAAAATGCTGCATGACCTGCACGGCGATGGTAGCCGAAGCGGAACCGGACACAACGCCGCAGATGTCGCCCACCACGTCGTTACAGATGGAGCTGACCCGCTCTGCGTTCCGCAGCAGCTTGATCGACTCCTTGGCCCCGGGAACCTTCCGGGCAGCCATGGAGTGAAACGGCTTTTCGTCCGCCGAAGTGACGGCCACGCCGATAATGTCGAAGATAATACCCACCATCACGATGATGAGCAATATAAGAAAAGCCACTGCCATTCCGCTGTTTTCCATCACCTCATCGGAGATCAGGGAAATGACGCCGGATACAACAATGGTCACTAGAAAAATGGTCACGACCCAACGGATCGTGCGGGAACGTTCTTTTCGTTCTGTGTCTGGGTCGGGCTTTGCCACGGGATCATACCTCCACGCAAGTCGTCAGAAGATTTTGTTAAAAACGGCGGCAGGCAGGATAAATCTTACGGCTTAGGTCGGGTCGGTTTTCCCCGGACGGAACCTGCCGTTGCCGCACAGGCTGTTTCCATTTCATCCGTCCGCACCAGCGTTGCCAACAAGGCGCACCCGATCGCCACTTAGTCCGTACTGTAATCCCCTGCCTGCCCAGTTATGACAGCCTAGGTGTTTTCCACCGCAGACCGCTCCGGCTCTTAGCCTCTTTTGCAAGGATGGTTTCCGAAGCAATACCTGCAATGGCTATGGCCATAGCCATCGGCAGGGATGTTTCTTCTTTCCCACATACTCACTCAAGGCAGGCTACACTGCACACAGCACACGACTCTGTGCACCGCATTGCAGGTTCATACCCCAATTCGTACGCAGGCGGTTCCACAATCTCCTTGTGGGGGTTCCGCTGTCGCACAATACTGGGTCTCCACGGAAACCGGGTCGGATATTCCATGCCGTTGAAATGCGCCCGGGATCCTTAACCCCCAGCATCCACCCTAAACTGGGCGTAAAAAGCAGACACCAGGGACTTCATCGATATGCCCTTCATAGGATTTTTAGGCCCTACCTGGGAGCCGGCCGATCCGACTAGGATACTGCGCCGTTGCGGAACATTATAGCATAAAGAAATGCAATATGCAAGTATCAATTCAAATTCTGTATATTTTTCAGGAACCAGTCCTCCACGATGTCGCTGTGGGTAATGACGATGTCGATGTTCTTCAATTCCTCTGGGGTAAAAAAGCGCAGCTCCCTGGACTCGGCGCTGATGCGAAGCCTCGGCTCCTCCGGAAAATCCAGAGCGAACACCACGACCACCATCCGCCAGATGCTGCCGTCCTGATAGGCGGCTACCCGGCCCGGCTCCCCGTACACGGCCAGCTTTTGAAACCGTTCCTCCGGGATCCGCAGACCTAATTCCTCATAGGTTTCCCGTGCCATGGCATGGCGGGCCGTCTCCCAATCCTTGACGCCGCCGCCCACCAGGCCCCAGGTATCGCTGTCCCGGCGGCGCTCCAGCAGCAGCTTTCCCTGACAGGTCAGGATGCCGTTGGCCCCCAGATGGGCCGGCATAGTGGTTTTGGGCGTGTGTTCCGGGTCCCCCCGGTAAAAGCGGACAATGGACATACATTCCGCTCCTCTCGTTTTTCTTCCTATTATAAGGGATCGTTCCCCAAAATGCTACCGTTTTCTTCAAAAAGTCCGCCGCTGCAGGCACCAGGTATGGCTTCGGATGGCATAGCGCAATTCCAGATAGCAGATTCGGTCCTCAATTCTCACCCGGCACTGATAAATTTTTGCCTCAATGCCCACATAGGGAATTTCCGAGGTCCGCAGTATCTCCACCACGTCTCCCCGGACGTAGCCCTGCTCCCCGTCCTCCAGCCGCAGGCGCAGGGGCTGAATGGTCCCGTCTGCCCGGCAGACGGCGATCACGTCTACGGGCTTCTGCCGCCGCTCCATGTCGTTTCCCTCCTTTTTTGCTTTCGGACCTATTATAGCACGTTTGTTCGATATTGGCAAGAGGAAAAATCTGGTTGTCATCTCTCCCCTGCTCTGCTATAATAGCCATAAAAAGGAGGCGGCCCTATGCTGAAATATCCCTGTCTGGTGTTGGACCACGACGATACCGTGGTCGCCAGCGAATCCAATATCAACTATCCCTTTTTCTGCTATATACTGAAAAATTTCCGCCCTGGTGCCGCCATCACCCTGGACGAATACACCCAGGACTGCTTCACCATTGGATTTTCCGAAATGTGCCGCAGGCGGTTCCGGTTCAATGAAGAAGAACTGGTGTCCGAATATCAGCAGTGGCTGGCCTACATCCGCACCCATATTCCCCCGGCCTATCCGGGCATCCGGAAAATCCTGCATAAGCAGCGTTCCCTGGGGGGCAAAATCTGCGTGGTGTCCCATTCCAGTGCTGAGAATATCGCCCGGGATTATCGGGTCCACTTTGATATGGAGCCGGACGATATTTTCGGATGGGACCTGCCGGAGGCCCTCCGCAAGCCCAGTCCCTATCCCCTGAAAACCATTCTGGAAAAATATTCTTTCCGTCCGGAGGAGCTTCTGGTGGTGGACGATATGCGGCCCGGCTACGAAATGGCCCACGCCTGCAGGGTCCCCATTGCCTTTTCCGGGTGGAGCCGGAAGGACTTCCCGGAAATTTCCAGTCAGATGAAGGCCCTCTGCGATTTTTCCTTTGATACTGTTGCCGAATTGGACACATTCCTGTTTGGGTCCCTTGACAAAGATGGTATAATAGAGTAAGAACTTAGTAAGGAGGTGTGCAAGCTGGAAAAGCAGGGAATCAAGGTCATGGCCCGCAATCGGGAAGCCTACCACGAATACTTTGTGGAGGAGGAACTGGAAGCAGGCATCGAGCTTACCGGCACAGAGGTCAAATCCATCCGGGCAGGGACGCTGAATCTGAAGGACGCCTGGTGCGGCATCAAGAACGGCGAAATGCTGGTGAACCAGATGCACATTTCCCCCTATGACCACGGCAATATCTTCAACCAGGACCCCATGCGCCCCCGGCGGCTGCTGCTCCACAAGCGGGAGATCATGCGGCTTTACGGGAAGGTCAAGCAGGACGGCTTTGCCCTCATTCCCCTGTCCGTATATTTCAAGGGCAGCCGGGTGAAGGTGAACGTGGGCCTGTGCAAGGGCAAAAAACTCTACGACAAACGCCAGTCCGCCGCCGAGCGGGACGCCAAGCGGCAGATCGAGCGGGCAATGAAGGAGCGATAAATTATGAATCCTACTTTTAAAATCACCATGGAAAACGGCGGCGTGATGGAGGGTGAACTGTACCCGGACATCGCACCCCAGAGCGTGTACAATTTCATCGACCTGGCCAACCATAACTATTATGACGGCCTCATCTTCCACCGGGTCATCCCCGGCTTCATGATCCAGGGCGGCTGCCCGGAAGGCACCGGCATGGGCGGCCCCGGCTACTGCATCAAGGGCGAGTTCTTCTTCAACGGCGTGAAAAATGACCTGCGCCACAAGCGGGGCGTACTATCCATGGCCCGTTCCTCCAGCCCCAACTCCGCCGGAAGCCAGTTCTTCATCATGCACGCCGATGCCAAGCATCTGGACGGCCAGTACGCCGCCTTCGGCAAGCTGACCTCCGGTCTGGACGTGCTGGACGCCATTGCCTCCGTGAAAACGGACCGGAACGACCGGCCTCAGACCGAGCAAAAGATCGCATCCATCACCGTGGACACCCACGGCGAGACCTATCCGGAGCCCAACAAGCTGCCGGACCCCTACGGTCGTTTCTAAAAAGCAAAATCCGGGGCGATTTTCGCCCCGGACACCCAGCCTTCCCCATCTTTTTATGGGGGCGTACCGGTTTCGACGGGGACAGTGCGGCTGGAATAGCGGGTCGTGGCGCCTGACCACGATAAAACGGGTAACTTTCTAAATTTAACTGACGACAATACTGTTGCAGTGGCTGCCTGATTAGGCGCCCATCCGCCCCGGAAGGTCCACGAGCCGGGCTCGGGTGTGATTTGAGTGGAGACCGTGCGTGCGGAAAGCTTTGACCGCACCATGAATCATGAAGCTACCAAGCTCCGTAGGGTGTTTGCTCCCGCCGGAGTGAGGGAATGTAAATAACAAACTGCACCCGGAGAAGTTCTTTCCAAGTTGTTTTCGGACAGGGGTTCGACTCCCCTCGCCTCCACCACTCAAAAACCGCCGTAAATGTTAAGTTTACGGCGGTTATCTAGTGATTTGCTAACTTTCTCATTGATTATTATATGGTCATGTGACCGTTAAATTTCACATTTGACCGCCTTTTTCCCACGTTTGAAACCGGATTTGCACACGATTTGCACACGGCCTATAACGCACAAAAAGCCCCCGCCACCGGTATTTGAACAGCACCCCATTTGTTAGACAAGTATGATATACTATCTAACAAGTGGGGTGTTTTGTTATGCCAAAAGGAGTACCAAACAAACGATATACGCCGGAGTTCAAGAGAATGGTTGTAGAAACCATAGAAAAAGAAAATCTGAGTATCCGTGCAGCGATGCAGGAATTTGGAATTAACGACCATAAAATTATAGAGCGCTGGGAACGCATTT
>ERZ841120.106-NODE-106-length-81539-cov-24.243888_pt1 | contig 81539 bp, 72 predicted proteins | sample MGYA00519572_ERZ841120 | MGnify/ENA primary metagenome ERZ841120 (study PRJEB31850, sample SAMEA3708890) | human gut metagenome | biome: human gut; feature: human-associated habitat; material: faeces | place: China | collected 2014 ...
AACTTTACTCCACGTACCTGAAACCAACGCCAGAGCTAACTTGTAAATTTTTCTGTAGAAAGAGAATGTCCCCCTTCTTCCGTCGCGTCGAAAAAACTTATATTTAAAACAACCCCCGCAAATCCGTCCCACCTGCCAAACCCCAAAGACCCCAGACCACGCCGTTAACCAGCAATTTGTACTGGAAGAAAAACATAATTCACCCCATTCCCCTATTTACATAGTAGGGGAGTGGGGGGTATAATCACACCGTAGAACTCACGGAATACGCTGCGGTCGTATTTCATGAAACGAGGTGGTAAAACGATATGATGATATCCGCAAAAAGCAGATATGCACTGCGTGTGATGGTCGATCTTGCGCAGCACAATTCCGGAGAATTCATTCCGGTCAAAGAAATTGCCACAAGGCAGGGCATTTCCCTGAAATATCTTGAAAGTATTATGACCATACTGACAAAAGGGAAGATGCTTGAGAGTGCCAGCGGAAAGGGTGGCGGTTACCGTCTGATCAAACAACCGTCGGAATATAAAGTAATTGAGATCCTTCAACTGATCGAAGGAAATTTAGCTCCGGTCGCGTGCCTGTGTGAAGGTGGGAAAAAGTGCGAGAGCACCGCAGAGTGTACCACACTTCCGTTCTGGCAGGGACTGGAAGCTGTGATCAATGATTACCTTGAGAAGCATACCCTTGAGGATATGATTTCACAGAAGACGCATTCCTGTGAAAGTTAAACAACATGTTTTATATGGAGGAAATACAAATGTCTGAAAAAAATTTATTAGAGATCAAAGATCTGCACGTAAACGTTGAAGATAAAGAAATATTACACGGAGTAAATTTAGAAGTTGGAAAAGACGAAGTGCATGTTCTGATGGGACCGAACGGAACCGGAAAATCCACCCTGGGCTATGCCATCACCGGGCATCCGAAATATGCCATCACATCCGGACAGATTTTCTTTGACGGAGAGGACATCACAGAGATGCCGGTGAATGAGCGTGCCAAAAAGGGAATCTTCCTCTCCTTCCAGAATCCGCTGGAAGTTCCGGGTGTGACATTGAGCGCATTTATCCGTAATGCACTCGAGCAGAAGACCGGAAAGCGTGTCCGCCTGTGGGATTTCAAGAAAAAACTGACCGAGACCATGAAACTTCTTTCCATGGACGAGTCCTATGCAGAACGTGATTTAAATGTCGGCTTCTCCGGTGGTGAAAAGAAAAAAGCAGAAATTCTGCAGATGCTTATGTTAGAGCCAAAGCTTGCAATCCTTGACGAGACCGACTCCGGACTGGATGTGGATGCTGTCCGTACCGTATCAAAGGGCATCCAGCTTTACAAAGAAAAATGCAAGGGAAGCCTTCTGATTATTACCCATAGCACACGAATCTTAGAGTCGTTGCATGTGGATGTCACCCACGTTATGGATGAAGGAAAAGTCGTAAAGAACGGAGATGCTTCCTTAGTAGATGAGATCAACGAAAACGGTTTTGAGGAATTTGAACAGTAAGAAAGGTGCGTGCGAAATGAGAGAAAAGAGTCAGGTAGAAGATATCGACCGCAGCATCTATGATATCCGCGATGAGGAAAAAGATGCATACAGAATGAAAGAAGGTCTGACCCCACAGATCGTGGAGCAGCTTTCCAAAGAAAAGGGCGATCCGGCATGGATGCAGCAGTTCCGACTGGAGTCCTTACAGATTTACAATGAGATGCCGGTTCCGGACTGGGGACCGTCCATCGAGGGACTGGACATGGATCACATTGCCACCTATGTCCGCCCACATTCCAAAATGCAGGCATCCTGGAAGGATGTGCCGGAAGACATCAAAGAGACATTTGAGCGTCTGGGAATCCCGCAGGCCGAGCGGAAATCCTTAGCCGGTGTCGGTGCCCAGTACGATTCCGAGCTGGTATATCACAATGTCAAAGACGAGGTTGCCGCACAGGGCGTTGTCTACACCGATATGGAAAGCGCCTTAAAAGGAGAATATGCGGACATGGTACACAAGTATTTCATGAAACTTGTCACCCCGCATGACCATAAGTTTGCAGCACTGCACGGAGCCGTATGGTCCGGTGGTTCGTTCGTTTATGTGCCAAAGGGCGTGCACGTGTCCATTCCGCTGCAGTCTTATTTCCGGTTGAATGCCAAAGGAGCCGGTCAGTTTGAGCATACACTGATCATCGTGGACGAGGGCGCAAGCCTTCATTTCATCGAGGGATGTTCCGCTCCGAAATATAACGTAGCAAACCTGCATGCAGGCTGCGTGGAGCTGTTCGTCAAAAAAAATGCAAAGCTTCGTTATTCCACCATCGAGAACTGGTCCAAGAATATGTACAACCTGAATACCAAGCGTGCCTCCGTTGAGGAAGGCGGAACGATCGAGTGGGTTTCCGGATCGTTTGGCTCCCATGTGGGCTGCCTGTATCCGATGAGTGTTTTAAAGGGGGAGGGTGCCAAAATGGAATTCACCGGTGTCACATTCGCCGGACACGGACAGAATCTGGATACCGGTGCCAAAGTCGTACATGCCGCACCAAACACCAGCTCCTATATGAATACCCGTTCCATCAGCAAGGACGGCGGAATCAGTACCTTCCGAAGCAGCGTGGTTGTGGCAAAGGATGCCAAAGGATCAAAATCAGCAGTATCCTGTCAGTCCCTGATGCTTGATTCCGAGTCGCGTTCGGATACGATTCCGGCCATGGACATCCGTACCAAAGACGCAGCCGTGGGACATGAGGCAAAGATCGGAAGCATCAGCGACGATGCCGTCTTTTATCTGATGTCACGAGGCATGACGGAAGAAGATGCCCGGGCACTTTTAGTCAGCGGATTTGCAGACAACGTATCCAAGGAACTTCCGGTCGAGTACGCGGTTGAGATGAACAACCTGATCCGGCTGGAGATGAAGGGAAGCATAGGTTAGGAGGAGAACAATGACAGAAATGACAATCAATAAACTTCCATCGAAGACCTGGTATTGGTTACATGTCAACGAGACCAAGCTTCCGTGGGACAAAGAACATACAACAGAACTTCCGGAGGAAACCGTAACAGCGGGAAACACCGAAGAGGTACGCTTTTCCATTACCGGAGAGGGAAGATACAGCAGCAAAAAGATCCATATCATAGCACCGGCCGGTAAGCAGGTGACCGTGTTTATGGATTATCAGACAGAGGAAAAACTTGCCGTAAGGACAAGCCTTTCGGTGGAAGAACATGCACGGGTGCGTCTGGTGCAGCTGCAGCACACAGCAGAAAATTCTCTTGTGTACAATCAGATTGAGGGAGAATGTGCAAAAAATGCCCGTATCGAGCTGGTACAGATTTATCTCGGAAAAGGAGATATCTATTCCGATACGACCATCAACTTAAATGGCGATGCAAGCACCTTTAGGAGCGATATCGGCTATATCGGGCAGCACACACATATCATCGACATGAATGAAGTGGTCAATCACTATGGAAAACATACAGAGAGTGAGATCAACGTGGGCGGTGCCCTGCGCGACGGTGCAAAGAAGATCTTCCGTGGAACGATTGATTTTAAGACCGGCTCTTCCGATTCTGTCGGAAACGAGCTGGAAAATGTACTGATGCTTGGCGATGATGTGGAGAATAAAACCGTTCCGGTGATCTTATGCTCCGAGGAAAATGTCGTTGGTAATCACGGTGCAACGATTGGGGAACTTGATGAGGATACCATGTTTTATTTTGCCAGCCGCGGAATCGACAAAGAGCATGCGGAAAATATTATGGCAAGAGCAAACATTGACCGCCTGAAAGGAATCATCAAAGACGACAGCTTTGCCAGAATGATTGACGAAGAACTTGGGGAGGTGTAGCATGACCGATTATCGCAAGGACTTTCCGCTGCTGTCAGAAATCGGGGAACATACAGTCGATGGCAGGGAATGGATCTATATCGACAATGCGGCAACTTCCCAGCGTCCACAGTGTGTCATTGATGCAGAACGCGATTTTTACCTGAAACACAATGCAAATCCGCTGCGTGGAAATTATCCACTGAGTGTGGAAGCAACCGAACTGTATGAAAATGCCAGAAAAGGCGTGCGTGATTTTATCGGAGCCAAATCCGCGCGTGAAATCATCTTTACCAGAAATACCACAGAGAGCATGAATCTTGTGGCATACAGCTATGGTTTAAACAATGTAAATGCCGGGGATGAAATCCTCGTTTCGATCATGGAACATCACAGCAATCTTCTGCCATGGCAGATGGTTGCGCGGCAGACAGGAGCGGTACTCCGGTTTATCGAATGCCGTACGGACGGATCGGTGGATCTTGATCAGGTAAAAGAACAGATTACGGAAAAGACAAAAATCGTAGCAATCACACAGGTTTCTAACGTGCTCGGACGTGTGAACCCGGTCAAAGAGATCGCAGCCATGGCACATGAAAAAAATGCCATTATCGTGGTGGACGGGGCACAGAGCATCCCGCATATGCCAGTCAATGTGCAGGATCTGGATGCAGACTTCTTTGCATTTTCCGGACATAAAATTTTCGGACCGATGGGAATTGGTGTGTTATATGGAAAGAAAAAACTGTTAAAGAAAATGCCACCGTTTCTTTCCGGTGGCGAGATGATCGAATCCGTGACCCGTGAGAGTGCAAAATACGCAGAACTTCCGCACAAGTTTGAGGCGGGAACCGTAAATGCTGCGGGTGCAATAGCATTGCATGCTGCCATAAAATACGCACAGTCTGTTGGCTTTGACGTGATGCAGGAGCGGGAACTTGCTGTGACAAAGCGTGCGTTTGACGGATTAAAAGAACTTCCACATGTACATGTACTGGGTTCTGATCTGGCAGAAGAACACACCGGAATTCTTACATTTACCATTGATGATGTGCATCCGCACGATGTGAGCGAGATTTTAATCGCCGACGGTATCTGCGTGCGTGCCGGACATCATTGTGCGCAGCCGCTTTTGAATTATCTGGGTATCAGTTCCGCCACACGGGCAAGCTTTATGTTTTACAATACCGAAGAAGAAGCCGATCAATTTGTAGCAAGCATCGCAAGTATAAGGGAGCGAATGGGATATGGAAAATAGAAGTTTTTATAATGAAATCTTAACGGAGCACAACGTGCGCCCGGAGTTCAAGCATGATCTGCCGGATGCGGATATTGTTCTTGAGGGTGTCAACCCGAGCTGTGGGGATGATATTTTCCTGAAATTAAAGACCGATGGCGATACGATCGTAGACGGTGCATTTGTCGGGGACGGATGCGCAATTTCCCAGGCATCCGCAGATATCATGCTTGGCATGATTGTCGGAAAGAAAAAAGATGAGGCTCTCCAGATGGGAAAAATCTTTATGAAAATGATCAAAGGCGATGCCAGCGAGGAGGAGATTGATTCTCTTGAGGAGGCATCGGCACTCCGCGATATCGCACATATGCCGGCGCGTGTGAAGTGTGCAGTCCTTGGCTGGAGAACTTTAAAAGAGGCTTTGCTCGGTGAGGATGCGGACGATGATGACGATGAGGATGACGAGTAATTAAATCGGAGGGTTTTTCATACACATATAGATAAAAATACACGACGCTTCTTATATGATATGTTACGAATTTTGTGCAGTTTCTGGCTCTGTTAAAATTTTGGAGTCTTAATTGTGGCAAAGCGGAGTAAAATATAAGGAGTGTCGTGTATTTTTTTAGGGGTATAAAATAATATCGTAAAAAGTAGTTGACAGCGTTTGGGAAAGGGTGTATATTCATAACAACAGATAATTCCTACTAAAGAAGTATGAAAATAAGGGATTGAATCAGAGAGAGTAAATTGGAGGATAATAAAATGGCAAATATTTATGAAGGAACATTGGAACTGATCGGACACACACCACTGGTAGAGTTCAAACACATCGAGAAGAAGTTTGGCCTTGAGGCAAGACTTCTTGCAAAGCTGGAGTACTTTAACCCGGCAGGATCCGTTAAGGACCGTATTGCAAAAGAGATGATTGAGCAGGCAGAGAAGGACGGAAAATTAAAGCCGGGCTCCACCATTATCGAGCCGACATCCGGAAATACAGGTATCGGACTTGCGGCAATCGCAGCAGCAAAGGGATACCGCCTGATCATCGTTCTTCCGGAGACCATGAGTATTGAGCGTCGTAACATCATCAAGGCATATGGTGCAGAACTTGTTCTTTCCGATGGAAGCAAGGGTATGAAGGGAGCCATCGCAAAGGCAGAGGAACTTCACAAAGAGATCGCAGACAGCTTCATTCCGGAGCAGTTTGAGAACCCTGCAAACCCTGCAGCACACAAGAAGACAACCGGGCCGGAGATCTGGGAAGATACGGATGGAAAAGTCGATGCATTTGTAGCCGGTGTCGGTACAGGTGGAACCATCACAGGTGTTGGTGAGTATTTAAAATCCCAGAATCCGGATGTAAAGATCGTTGCCGTAGAGCCTGAGACATCTGCAGTATTGTCTACCGGAAAGGCAGGTCCACATAAGATTCAGGGTATCGGAGCCGGATTTATTCCAAACACACTGGATACCAAGGTTTATGATGAAGTCATTCCGGTTTCCAATGAAGACTCTTTCGAGTATTCCAAATATATTGCAAAAGAGGAAGGTGTGCTGGTAGGTATTTCTTCCGGAGCTGCATTAAAGGCAGCCATTGAAGTGGCAAAAAGACCGGAGTTTAAGGGAAAGACTGTAGTTGCCCTTCTTCCGGACAGCGGAGACCGTTATTACTCTACGGATCTGTTCAAGGATTAAGATAAAATTCGGAAAAAGTTCAGACTTTATTTATTCCGTTTTGCGGATGAATCCATTATAATAAAGGCATGTGGAAACCAGAAAGGAAAGTCCATGTGCGGAGAGCTTCATGGAAATTTATTTCCGTGAAGTTCTTTTTATTTAAAACAATTGGGAAAGTTTGTGCTCCGGCGGACTCCCGTGTGGTGGCTCCGGTTGCGCCCGCTCCCGGTTATGTCTCCCTACGGACTTTTTTGAATGACCTTAAATAAATGTGGTCGCAAACACGACCCGCGGGCACAGTATTTTGAAGCACTCCGCTAAGGCAGACACGAAATCCTTCGGACGCGTCCTTGGCAGACGGACACAAACCGCGCCGCTGTCGAAACTTGAACGAACATAAATCATCAAAGGAGTCACGCAGTCACTTTCTGCAAATTCTTGATTCTGGATATTGAGTGCGTATCGGAGAGGCCGCAGCCGGAGCCACCACACGGGAGTCCGCCGGAACTAAGGATTTCACAATTATTTATATAGAAAATTACAGGAGAAAAAGAGGAAATAGATATGAACGAATTAAGTAAAGTAGTAAATGCGCAGCTGCAGCAGGCAGCGGAAAATCTTGTCCGTAACCGTCTGATGTCTGATGAATTTTTGGATTTTGTGCAGGAAAATACAAAGCCGCTGGATACGCTGATGGCATATTACAAGTGCGCAATCATGGAAGTAGAAACAAAGTTTAAAGTGTTAAACGAACAATTTTCGCTGGAATATGACCGTAATCCGATCGAGTCCATCAAGACACGTGTGAAATCGCTGGACGGAATCGTGCGCAAAGTGCGCCGGAAAAATATTCCGCTGACGCTTTCGGCGATTGAACAGAACATCAATGATATAGCAGGAATCCGGGTTGTGTGCTCTTTCCCGGAAGATATCTATCTGCTGGCGGACTGCCTGCTTCAGCAGGATGATATCCGTCTGATCGAACAGAAAGATTATATCAAGCATCCGAAGGAAAACGGATACCGCAGCCTGCATCTGATCGTTGCAGTACCGATTTTTTTACAGAATGAGAAACGGGAAATGAAAGTTGAAGTACAGCTTCGGACCATTGCCATGGATTTCTGGGCGAGTCTGGAGCACAAAGTGCGCTACAAGAAAAATATTCCAGCCAATGAAACCGAGCGTCTGGCACAGGAACTGAGCGAATGTGCACAGATCAGTGCAGATCTGGACCAGCGGATGCAGAATATCCGTACCCGCCTGGCAGATGCGGAATTACAGCATCCACAGAAACAAAAGAAAGATGAACAGATCCTTCTGGATGTGCTGGGACTGTAATGCCGCTGGTGCTCACAGGTAAGCATGAGAACGGTAACTTCTTTATGCACTGTGCTCCCATGGACGTACTTTCAGATGGACACCGCGGCTGTCGGCGATGTGCTGACACGCCTTAATGTCTTCTTCCGGAAGAATATCCACGATCGACAGCTGCGTGTGTGGGATAAGTTTTCCACATTCCTCTGCAAAATCAAGCATTGCCTCATAAGCATGAGGGAAGGATGGGCGGGTTACTTTTTCGTACTTTTCTGCAGTTGCCTCATTCAAGCTGATGGAGATGCTGTCTACGACCTCTGCTAATTCCGGCACAATGTCACGTTTATAATACAGGTTTCCCAGACCATTGGAATTGACACGGATCGGGAGACCTGTTTTTTCTTTGACATATCTGGCACTGGCGATCAGATTCTCCAGTGCACAGGTCGGTTCCCCATAGCCACAGAAAACAAATTCTTTGTAGCCGGTGAAATCAAAGGCATCAATTGCGGCAATAATCTCACTTAAAGAAGGCTCTGCTTTGTGCCAGAGGGTATCCGCATCGCCCACACCATCAAACTGTTTACGGATACAGAACGTACAGTTGCAGTCACATTTATTTGTGATATTTGCATATACCTGATCATTATACACATATAAAATTTTTGCCATAATAATTCCTTCTTTCTATCGTATGGATTCATCAATTGCGAAATTCTTTTCCGGGTTTCCCATTTTTTACACGCTTGAATCTGCAATCAGGTCAATAAGAAAGTTCTCGAAATTAACGCCATCGCGTCCCGGCGTATTTTCTTTCATGGTATCCCCGATACTGTGGGATAAGAATTTCCCTGCAAGCAGAATCGCATCTTCCGTGCACATGCCCTTTGTGCAGCAGCCACACAATACAGAGGCAAACAGATCCCCGGTTCCGGAAAAACTCCGGTCAAAAAACGGCGATTCGTGCCGGTAAATTCCATTTGCAGTGGCAGCAATATTATAAATGACGGGATGTTTCTCATCACGGCATTTGACACCGGTGATCACGACATCCTGTGGGTGTGAGGCTTTTTTTTGCAGCCGCAGTGCCACATCTTCTGCCAGCTTCAGCAGATCCGTGTTCGTCCGGCAGTGAAGTAAGGCATTTTCCGGGATGTCTGCCAGCAGACAGGCTTCCGTCAGATTCGGCGTGATCACGTCTGCTTCAAGCGTCAGTTCTTTCATTCCATTTAACAGCCCCGGAGTAAAAAACGGATAAGCATTTCCGTCATCCCCCATAACAGGGTCAACCAGAAGAAGCGTATGTTCTTCCCGAAAATAGCGGATGAAATCAAGCACCTGCGAAATCTGTTTCGCCCCGGTCAGAAATCCGCTGTAGATGGCATCAAAATGTGCGTTATTTTTCCCCCAGGCATCGATATAGTCCGGTAACATAGCGGTCAGATCGGTACAGTGATAACAGGGATAACCGGTCTGGCCGGTCAGTACGGCTGTTGCAACCGGACAACACTGCACGCCCAGCGCGGATAATACCGGAATCGCTGCCGTGAGCGAACACTTTCCGAAACCGGACAGATCATGGATAACAGCTGCTTTTTTCATGGAAAACCTCCGAATTGGTGAAAATAGTTCTTTGTATCCTAGTATAGTGCGATCTATCGGTGTGTATATATCCAAAATGGGAAAAAAATATAAATCCAGTCTGCAAAAAATCATAGACAACCATTTGTGTTTTGATAAAAATAACGGAAAAAGCAAGGTTTTGCTGGACAAATATAGTAAAAAGTAATAAAATTATAAGCATATAGGGGTAGTGTTTATACGAAAATCATAATAAGGAGTGCGTTTATGGAACTGATTTACACAAATGATTTATGCACCGGATGCAACAAATGCGTGCGGGGCTGTCCTGTACTTACGGCAAATATTGCAACGCAGGAAGGTTATGTAACGGTAGACCCGGACAAATGTATTGCATGTGGGGAATGCTTTGATGTCTGCCCACATGAAGCGAGAGACTATTATGATGATACGGACCGCTTCTTTGAAGACCTTGCATCGGGAAAGAAAATTTCCGTGATACTGGCACCGGCATTTCTGGCAAATTATCCCAAAGAATACCAGCGTGTGCTGGGATATTTAAAGAGTAAGGGAGTCAACCATATCTGCAGTGTATCGTTCGGTGCGGATATCACAACCTGGGGATATCTCAAATACATTACGGAACACAAATTTTTCGGGGGCATTTCCCAGCCGTGTCCGGCAGTAGTCACCTATGTGGAAAAATATATACCGGAGCTGATTCCGCGTCTGATGCCGGTACACAGTCCGATGATGTGTACTGCTATTTATATGAAAAAATACATGCAGGTCACAGATGAAATCGCTTTCATCAGCCCGTGTATTGCCAAAAAATTAGAGATTACCGATCCCAATTGCGGCGGATATGTTTCTTATAATGTAACTTTTGAAAAGATGATGAAGTATATCGGAAACGATTATGAAGGATGTGAACCATATACCGATGAACTGGAATACGGACTGGGTTCTTTGTATCCGATGCCTGGTGGATTGAGGGAGAATGTAGAACATTTTCTTGGGAAAGAGCAGGTAGTGCGTCAGGTAGAGGGCGAGCATGAGGCCTATGAATATCTGCGTTCCTATGCAAAACGCATTCAGCAGAATAAAGAACTTCCGTTTATGGTAGATATCTTAAATTGTGCGAAGGGCTGTCTCTACGGAACTGCCACAGATCCGAAACGGGGAACGGATGATGTCATGCTGACAATCGCAAAACTGCGGAACAGCAAAACCAGTGCAAAACAGGAGAAGGCACACTTTGGCAGGAAGAGCAAAAGCAGGAGTCCGTGGGCAGATACACTGACACCGGAGGAACGTCTGAAAAACTTCATGGACGCTTTTGGAAAGCTGGACATCAACGATTTTATGCGCAGCTACACCAATCGCGCAGTACATATTGAGGAACCGTCCGAACAGGAGAAGAACCGCCTGTTTGCAGAAATGAAAAAAGATACCTATGAGGAACAGCACAGGGACTGCGAATCCTGTGGATATTCAAGCTGCACCAACATGGTACGTGCCATCCACAATGGAGTCAACGTAAAAGAAAACTGTGTGCACTATGTGCGGGGCATGGCAGAGGAAGAGACAAAAAAGATTGCAGAACTTCGCGATCAGGAGCGGACGGAACAGGAAATCCGCCAGCAGAAGATTACAGATATCACAGACCGGTTTATTACCCTGAGTGATAACATTGCAGAACTGAACACGGCAAACGAGGAATCAGCAAATGAAGCAACCAACCTGGCACAGTATATTCAGGATATTTCCCGTCTGTGCGATGAACTGAATGAGTCCATCCGTATCATGTCGGATTTCATCAGTGTATATAAAAAGAGCAATGAAGATATTTCTGCCATTGCGGGACAGACAAATCTGCTTTCGCTCAATGCCTCCATTGAGGCGGCGCGTGCCGGTGAGAACGGAAGAGGCTTTGCAGTGGTAGCGGAGGAAATCCGTACACTGTCTGATTCCACGAAAGATCTTCTGACACAGAACGATCAGAAAGCCGAGGCAATTCTTCCAAAGATTACACAGAGCATGGATTCGATCAAAGATCTGGTAGAAAGCATGAATACCATGACGCAGAAAGTGTCAACGATTGCCGCAAACACGGAAGAAATTTCTTCCCAGACGACCTATGTACAGAATATGACAGAAGAAATGCGGGATGAGGTGAAAGAACTGTAGATGAAAGAGGATGCGTATTACACATCCGGACAATTTGCAAAAAAAGCACATGTGACACTTCGCGCGATCCGGTATTATGATAAACAGAATATTTTAAAGCCAAGTGCATGGACTGCCGCAGGAGCGCGGCTGTATACGGATGCAGATCTGGCAAAACTCCAGCAGATCCTTTTATTAAAATATCTGGGATTTTCGCTGGAAGATATCCGGGAGATGACACTTGCTGCGGCAGACCAGCAGTATCTTCTCGAATCCATGCGGATACAGAAGAAGCTGCTGCGGCAGAAAATGGACGAAATGCAGGCGATGGATGAGGCAATTGACCGCACCATAGAAGCCATCCAGACGGAACAGGCGATTGACTGGAACAGTATGCTGGATCTGATCCATCTGACGGCAGTGGAACGAAGCCTGAAAAACCAGTACCAGAATGCGGCAAATATTTCCGCCCGGATTCGCCTGCACAGGGAGTATTCCGTCAATCCGCAGGGGTGGTTTCCGTGGATTATGCAGCAGTGTAATCTGCAGCCGGGGATGCGGATTCTGGAACTCGGCTGTGGAAATGGAGCACTCTGGACCGAAAACAGGGAACAGCTGCCTGCGGATCTTTGGGTCGTTCTCTCGGACAAATCGGAAGGAATGCTAAAGGATGCACAGCGTGCACTGGGTGAGGACAGCCGCTTTTCCTATAAAAAATTTGACTGCGAAAAAATTCCTTATGAGGAGGAAATGTTTGATCTTGTGATCGCGGATCATGTGCTGTTTTACTGTGAAAATATCCCACAGGTGCTTGCAGAATGTAGGAGAGTCTTAAAAGATGAGGGACGTTTTTTGTGCAGTACTTATGGAAAGCAGCATATGTGGGAAATTACCGATCTGGTGCAGCAGTTTCATAAAGAAATCGTTTTATCAGCGGAGGTGCTGTATGAGCGGTTCGGGCTTGAAAACGGAGAAAACCTGTTAGCACCGTATTTTCCGGAAATTCAGATGCGAAGATACGAGGATGCGATTGAAATAGCGGAAGCAGAACCGCTGATTTCCTATATTCTTTCCTGTCACGGAAATCAGAACCAGCTGCTTTTGAACCAGTACAAAGAGTTCCGGGAATTTGTTTCTGCCCGCGTGGCAGATGGATTTCATATCACAAAAGATGCCGGAATCTTCCTGTGCAGAAAATAATTAGAAAAATCTATAAAAAAGACTTGAAGGTGACCTAGCGTCACCTTTTATAATGCAATCAAATAGAAAAATTGGAAACTCACACAGGAGGAAAAGTACATGACTATTATTGTAACGGGTGGTGCCGGTTTCATCGGCAGCAACTTTATCTTCTATATGTTAAAAGAACATCCACAGGATCGCATCGTATGTCTGGATTCCCTGACCTATGCGGGCAATTTGTCCACGCTCGCACCGGTGATGGATCAGCCGAATTTTCGTTTCGTAAAACTCGATATCTGCGACCGTCCGGGAGTATATACCCTTTTTGAGGAAGAAAAACCGGATGTGATCGTCAATTTTGCAGCGGAGTCCCATGTGGACCGCTCTATTGAGAATCCGGAAGTCTTTTTGCAGACCAATATTATCGGTACGTCTGTGCTGATGGACGCATGCAGAAAGTATGGTATTTCACGGTATCATCAGGTATCCACGGATGAGGTATACGGAGATCTGCCACTGGACCGTCCGGATCTGTTCTTTCATGAAGATACGCCGATCCATACCTCCAGCCCGTACAGTACTTCCAAGGCATCTGCGGATCTGCTTGTTATGGCATATCACAGAACGTACGGTCTGCCGGTGACGATCAGCCGCTGTTCCAACAACTACGGCCCGTATCAGTTTCCAGAAAAACTCATTCCGCTTATGATCGCAAATGCGCTGGCAGATAAGCCGCTTCCGGTATACGGAGAGGGACTCAATGTGCGCGACTGGCTGTATGTCGAGGATCACTGTAAGGCGATTGATCTGATCCTGCGCAACGGAACCGTCGGCGAAGTTTACAATATCGGCGGACACAACGAGATGAAAAATATTGATATCGTAAAACTCATCTGTGAATATCTCGGCAAGCCGGAGAGCCTGATCGAGTATGTGCAGGACAGAAAAGGACACGATATGCGCTATGCCATCGATCCGACCAAGATTCACAACGAGCTGGGCTGGCTGCCGGAGACGATGTTTAAAGATGGTATCCGCCTGACCATCCAGTGGTATCTGGATCATAAGGAATGGTGGGAGAACATCGTAAACGGGGAATACCAGAATTATTACAAAGAAATGTACGGAAAGAAAGGCTTATAAATATGAAAGTATTCGTGACAGGCGTTGCCGGACAGCTGGGACATGACGTGGTAAACGAACTGACAAAGCGCGGACATCAGGCAGTCGGTTCGGATATTGCACCGACACTGGAATCCTGTGCATCGTATGTGCCGCTGGACATCACCGATGCGGCAGCGGTGGAACAGACAATCATGCAAGTACAGCCGGATGCCATCGTGCACTGTGCGGCATGGACCGCTGTGGATGCAGCAGAGGACGAAGAAAATCAGGCAAAAGTCAGAGCCATCAACGTAGATGGAACGAAACATATTGCGGACGCGGCAAAAAAAGCAGATGCCAAGATGGTCTATATCAGCACAGACTATGTGTTTGACGGACAGGGCGAGACTCCGTGGGAGCCGGACTGCAAAGCATATGCACCGCTTAACGTATACGGACAGACGAAACTTGGTGGGGAACTGGCAGTGGCACAGACACTGGAAAAGTATTTCATCGTGCGTATCGCATGGGTGTTTGGATTAAACGGAAAAAATTTTATTAAGACCATGTTAAAAGTGGCAAAAAATCACCCGCAGGTGCGCGTGGTAAATGACCAGATCGGCACACCAACCTATACCTATGATCTGGCCAGACTGCTTGTTGACATGATGGAAACCGAAAAATATGGTTATTACCACGTAACAAACGAGGGTGGCTACATCTCCTGGTATGATTTTACAAAAGAAATTTACCGGCAGGCAGGACTCGCTACCGAAGTGCAGCCTGTGACAACCGCGGAATACGGTCTGTCCAAGGCAGCGCGTCCATACAACAGCAGACTGGAAAAAAAGAAACTGAAAGAAAATGGATTTACACCGCTTCCGACCTGGCAGGACGCACTGGGACGGTATCTGCAGGAATTAAAGCAACAGGGGGAACTTTAAGATGAAGGGAATTATATTGGCAGGCGGCGCCGGAACCCGGTTGTACCCGCTGACCATGGTAACCAGTAAACAATTGCTTCCGGTATATGACAAACCGATGATTTATTATCCGCTGTCTACACTGATGCTGGCAGGCATCCGTGATATTTTAGTTATTTCCACGCCGGAAGATACCCCGAGATTTGAAGCACTTCTGGGGGATGGAAATCAGTTCGGGCTTCATCTGTCCTACAAAGTGCAGCCGTCCCCGGATGGACTCGCACAGGCATTTTTGCTTGGAGAGGAATTTATCGGAGAGGATGCCTGCGCCATGGTACTCGGCGACAACATTTTCTACGGAAACGGATTCGGAAAAATTCTGCGCAATGCCGCAAAGGATGCACAAGAGGGACAGGCAACCGTCTTTGGCTATTATGTCAACGATCCGGAGCGTTTCGGGGTCGTGGATTTCGATGCGAACGGAAAAGCCGTATCCATCGAAGAAAAACCGGCACAGCCAAAGAGCAACTATGCCGTGACCGGAATGTATTTCTATCCGGCAGGCGTGAGCGCGATGGCAAAACAGGTAAAGCCATCTGCCCGCGGCGAACTGGAGATTACGACGTTAAACGACATGTATCTGCAGCAGAAAAACCTAAATGCACAGCTGCTCGGCCGTGGCTTTGCATGGCTGGATACCGGAACGATGGACAGTCTGCTGGATGCAGCGGCATTTGTGCAGATGATCGAGCACCGTCAGGGCGTGACCATTTCCGCACCGGAAGAAATCGCATATATCAATCAGTGGATTGATAAAGAAAAACTGCTTGATTCTGCGATACGCTATGGGAAGAGTCCGTATGGAGAGCATTTAAAAGCAGTAGCAGAAGGCAGAGTGAAATATTAAAATCAGCGTAACTATTCTGAGGGGGTTCTGAATAGATACAAATCAGCATGAAAGAGGAAAAAACAGTGGGACAGATAACAGTGGAAAAAAATGTCGGCGGTATCGAAGGGCTGTGTGTGATTACACCGGCCGTACACGGGGATGCCCGCGGATACTTTATGGAGACCTACAATGAACGGGAAATGAAAGAAGCCGGATTCGATATCCAGTTTGTACAGGATAACCAGTCCATGTCCGTCAAGGGTGTACTGCGCGGACTGCATTTTCAAATCAACTATCCGCAGTGCAAACTTGTCCGTGCCGTGCGCGGAAGCGTATTTGATGTGGCAGTGGATCTGCGGGAAGGTTCCGCAACCTACGGAAAATGGTACGGAGTGGAACTTTCCGAGGAAAACAAAAAGCAGTTTCTGATTCCGGAAGGCTTTGCGCATGGCTTCCTTGTCCTGTCCGATGAGGCAGAGTTCTGCTATAAAGTCAATGACTTCTGGCACCCGAATGACGAGGGCGGTCTGGCATGGAATGACCCGGCAATCGGTATCCAGTGGCCGGATGTGACAGGTGAGTATCACGGAACGCCGTCGGCGGAAGGGTATTGCATGACGGATGGAACGCCGCTGACACTTTCGGAGAAAGACCAAGAGTGGCCGGGACTGGAGAAAAAATAGAATATGGTGATAAGAAAAAGTGATGATGTATGAGAAAAAAAGAATATATCATCACTTTTTCTTATTAAAACAGAATTGGATTGACTACCGATGATGACGGAGATAGTATGAAAATATACTTTTGAGATAAAATTGTAAAAAACAAACAAACTTATTAATTCTACATATTATTAATGGAGAATAGGAATGACAATGTTTAGAAGAGAAAAGAAAAATAATTGGGCTTTGATTAATCGTGTAAAATATGACGGCCCTTGTGATGGTTCGCCCTGGCTGATCTATAAATATCCGGAAGAGGACTTTGTATATGGTTCACAGTTAGTTGTGAATCAGGGACAGGAAGCCTTATTTTTTAAGGGCGGAAAGGCATTGGATTTATTCGGACCGGGAACGCATACGCTTAATACAGGGAATTTGCCACTTTTGAACAAACTTGTAAATCTGCCGTTCGGTGGAGATACTCCGTTTACAGCAGAAATTTATTATGTGAATAAAACTTCGAAATTAAATATGAACTGGGGGACACAGAACCCGTTTCCGGTAGAAGATCCGAAATACGGGATTTTGTTATCCATCCGGTCGCACGGTACATATGGATTGCGTATCGATGATACAAGAAGGTTTGTTGCGGAAGTGGTAGGTGTAGTTCCGTTGGGGGCAACCGTAACTTATGAATTTGTCGCAGCATATTTTAGTGGACTTCTTGTATCGAAAATTAAAAATGTCATTTCTGCATATATGATCCGCAGAAAAATTTCGTTTTTGGAGGTTACCGGATATTTGGACGAAATATCAGAAGATTGCAAAAACGCGGTGAAAGATGAGTTTGAACGATTTGGTGCGGAAGTCATAAATTTTTATGTGGAAACCATCATACCGCCAAAGAGTGACTATGAAAAACTCAGAGAATACAAAGAAAAATGCCTTATGGGAAAATTGGAATGAACAGAAAGAAAGCAGAATCAAAAAGAAAAAAATTTCACCTTAATCGGATTGCATTTTTATTTCCAATTATTTTTTATGCGATATATGCAGTGGTGTATCTGATTATTTTCCCGGATGCTTATGGGACGGGATTACACTTGAATAACTGGTTATTTAATAATCCGGAACATTTACTTTCTATTCTGCAAAATCCGGGCAAAGTTCTTCTTTCGACAGGAAAATTGTGGGCATGGAAAATTTTATTATATATTTTATGGACAGGATTCATTGCTTCATTATTTTATCTGGGATGGACAATCCAAAACAAAAAATCGGAATATCATCCGCAGGCTGTGCTCCGTGGAAGGGAACCATATCAAAAAGCCCTGCAGATAAATGAAGAAATAAAAGCGCATGAATATAACGTGACAAGAGAAGTAAAGACAGCGGTTCGAAATGTTATGGAATATTTGCGGAATGAGAGTGATTTTGGAATCGGAGATAATTCTGTGATTGCCTGTGAACGAGAGATTGCAAATTGCCTAAAGACGATAGAAAACAATATTCCCGCGTTATGCAATACAAAGACTATGGGAAAAACAGAAAAAATTATTATAGAAAACTGTAAAACCATTCTGATAAATCTCAAACTTCGAACAGAGAGAAAAAAACGATAAAAGGAGGCACAGGGATTATGCAGCATCAGGTTGTTGAGTTAGAATGTCCGGGATGTGCGGCAATAATTACAACAGGGACAAAAACATGTCCATATTGCTTTCGCCCTATTGTAATTACTTCGTTTAACAGTATCCGTGATTTTTCATCACGGGATCTGAATAAACAGGCCAATGTATATAAAAAAGCGATGGCAGATCATCCGGACGATGGAATATTAAATACGTCACTTGCTTTTTGTTACCTGAAATTAAAATTGTATGACAAAGCAATATCGTGTTTTGACAAAGCACTGGAAGATAATTTAGAAGATTCGGAGATCTGTTTTTATGCAGCAGTTGCATTGTTAAAGGGGAAAAAGGCATTTTTAACGTCGCGTCCGGTTATCAATAAGATAGAAGAATATTTAAATGCAGCGATTATGATCGAGCCGAGGGGAATTTATTATTATTTTTGGGCTTATATAAAGTATGACTATTATTACAGAAAACATTTTAGATCAACACCGGATTATCAGGAATTGTTAGAAACGGCTTCATCCAGCGGATATTCGGAATATGATGTGCATAATTTGTTTGATCTGTTGGAAGTAAAGAAACCGGATGCCATGAGATGACGGAAAAACGTTTTTTTATGCGATGATAAAGGAATTAAAAAATATGAATGAGAGGAAAGAAAAGATGAATTGTCCAAAATGTGGAAGAGAGATCAGGCCAACAGATAAGTTTTGTATTGCCTGCGGGGCTAAATTAGAAAATGATGGAGATGAGAACGAAAATTTCAATGTTGCATCGATGAGAAAACTGGCTGGGAAAACGGTAAATCATGCAGCTGAGTCTTTGATGGGAACAAGCAAAAATGGAATTGATTTTATGGTGCGCCGGTATTTTTTCGGTTTTGGAGATATTATAGCTGTTTCAATCTGTGCTTTTGTGATCAGTTTACTTTTGAAACTGTTTTTGGGACATGAATATTTGATGGGACCTATGAATAAGTTTGGTTATTTTTGCTCTGTCATTGAAATTTTGGCGTTTTTAGTATTTGTTGTATCTTTAGAGGAGTCTATGCATGCAAAATCAAATGGCAGAGCGAAAACGAAAGTCGATGAGGCCACTCAGAAATATATTTCTGAGTTAAAATCCAGAGCAATTGAAAAATTCAATGTGGATGAGGAACAGTTGGAAGAAGTAGAGCCGGTTGTTATAGCCGGAGCAGGAACAACACCGCGTATAAATTCTTTAGGTAATACTGCAAATGCAAAAAAAATTGTCAGCCTTTTAGAAAGATTTTATTCGAAAGATCCATTTGAGGCATACAGGGTTGATAAGGATGCTATGCCGAGATACTTATTGATACAGACTACTGTTTATGCGTTTACGGATACACAATTGCTTGTGTATGTAGGAAATATTGATATTTCAACGGGCATGATATATGACGAGACGGTGTCGGAAGTGTTTTATTCGGATGTAAATTCTCTTGTGCAGCAGGAACTTTTAAAGAAATATAACAAAAAGTATTATACGGTAAAATATTTGATGCTGGATATCTGCGGAATTTCCAAAATAGCTGCGTTTGATACAAGATTAGTCCCTGACGTTAACGAACGCCTGGCAGGAATGGAAAGCTACATAAGAGAAAAAAAGAATTAAAGATTTACAGTGGGGAGAAAGAAAATGTTTTGTAGAAAATGTGGAACTGAGAATGAAGATCAGGCAGTATTTTGCAAAGAATGTGGAGCAAGACTGGTCTTGGGACCGTCATTGGAATCACAGATAAAGAAATTGGTAAAGCGGATAGCCTCTCTGCCTAAAAAATATAAAGTAGGTGCGGGAATCGGAATCGCAGCCGTCGTGGTGATTCTTATTGTAGTGGCCAATTTAAATTCCACCATCAATTTAAATAACTATGTTACGGTAACCTTTGAGGGTTATGATGGATATGGAAAAGCAACTGCGACGATTGACTGGAATAAAATTCTGGATAAATATAAGAAAAAGATTTCTTACACATCCAAAGCAAAATCCAAATATGAATATGCTTTATTCGGATATTCAATGGAAGAATTACTCGGGAATTGTGTTTCGGTGTCTTTAGAGAAGGAAGACGGACTAAGCAATGGAGATCGGGTAAAATATGTCTGGAACATTGATGAAAACCAACTGAAAAAGTATGTGGACTGCAAAATAAAGTATTCAGATGAAACCGTAGATGTATCAGGACTGGAAAAGATAAAAACATTTGATCCATTTGAAAATCTTACGCTTACCTATAGCGGAATAAGTCCGAATGGAACGGTTGCGATAAGTTATACGGGAGATGTACTGGATGAAGATGAATTTTATTGTGATACAGATTCCGGTCTGAGTAATGGTGATGTCATCACCGTTTATTTAAATTCGGATGATATGGAATATTATGTAGAAAATTATAAAATGATCCCTTCCGAGACGGAAAAGGAATATACCGTGGAAGGACTGGATAAATATGCATCTTCGGTTAAAGACATTAGCAAGGAAATGATTGCTGCCATGAAAAAACAGGCAGAAAGTGTAATTACAGAATATATGGCAAAAATGGGTTCGGATTGTACGGTAGATTCTGTTACATTTGTAGGCGATTATTTGGAAAACTGTAAAAATGATAATTACGCAGATAAGCAGAATTGTTATGGAGATGTATACAAAATCAAGTTGCATGTAAAACCGTCCGAAGATTACAAGGCTGTTAAAATAGTTGAGTATTATGATGTTCAATTCCATAATATCGTTGTAAAAGGAAACGGGGAATGTGAGGCAGATCTTTCCGATTATTATACACCGGGTGAGAATTTTTCGAAGGACTGTTATTATGGGCCGGAAGATTATGACTATTATACTTATTATTTTGACGGATTCGAAACACTGGATGATGTGAAAAATGCCCGTGTCGACAGCGTGGCAGCAGACTACGATACCGATTGGAATATGGATGGAGGAGATCAGGCAGAAGTTTCGGATCAGGGGCTGTTGTGTTCGTACAGTACCAAAAGAAAAATCACCGAAGAAGAAATACAGGGGTATTTAAACAAAGACTATTCTTCCTATCATTTTCCGGGGGACAGAAGTGTTATTCAGATGATTATTAATGAAATGTATGCTTTGAATGGATATAAATTTCAGGATGAAGACTTGAAAAATTATTATGAAAAGCAGGACTGGTACAATAAGATTGAAAGTAAAACAACGGATATGGCAGAAATATATAGAAATATGTCAAAGACCGAGCAGGATAACATTAAATTGCTAAAAGAATATAAATAGATGGTTAAATAAAATATGAAGAAAAAATATAAAAATTTTATCGGCCTGTTGTACATAACCGGAGCAATGTGTTTTTGCGTGGCCTGTGGCAGAGATGTGCAGACCTCTGTTTATTCACAGGAGAGAGCATCTGAGAATATGATTCGGGATACGGAACAATCAGGAGAAAATACAGAGCAGGAAAGGGAAGCGGCTGTGCAACAGGCAACTGCACAGGAAGAAATACACAGTAGAGATACAGAGGATACGCAAAAAGATAAAAATACAGAAAACACAACAGAAAAACAAAAATATACGGTGGTTATCGATGCAGGACATCAGGCGAGTGGAGATTCACGATTAGAGCCGATCGGTCCCGGGGCAAAGGAAAAGAAACCCAGAGTGTCAAGTGGAACGAGTGGACATGCCAGCGGCTTAAAAGAATACCAGCTTACACTTGATGTTTCATTGAAACTACAGGCAGAGCTTGAACACAGAGGGTATCAGGTTGTAATGGTAAGGACAACAAATGACGTAAATATCAGTAACTCGGAGAGAGCGGCCATAGCAAACGATGCAAACGCCGATGCATTTATTCGGATTCATGCAAATGGATCGGAAAATACTTCGGTACATGGAGCCATGACCATCTGCCAGACCTCATCAAATCCGTATAATGGAGATCTGTATGACAAAAGCCATGCATTAGCTTCGGCAGTGCTGGACGATTTGGTGTCTGCAACAGAGTGTAAAAAAGAGTATGTCTGGGAAACGGATTCCATGAGTGGGATCAACTGGTGCAAAGTGCCTGCCACAATCGTTGAGATTGGATATATGACAAATAAGGAAGAAGATTTGAAGATGGCGACCGATGAGTACCAGAACAAGATCGCAGATGGTATTGCGGATGGAATTGATGAATACTTGCAGGGAAAATAAAATTACGTTATGATAACAGTAGGAAAAGATTGCGGAGGAAAAATAGAAAAGGAAAAGAGGTGAAAACTAAGCATTCGTGCACAGAAAACAAATTGCGATGTTGCGGAATCGTGATTTCACACAAACAGGAGGAAGCAATTTGAAAAATGCACCAGATAAGCTCCAGTGGCATCCGGCGTTTTGCGCTGCCGCGGGGCTGGAATTTCACGAAGATATTGAACGGCTGGAGTTAAAGCCGGAATACAATCTGAGCAAGGGACCAATCCGCATTGATCTTCTTATTATAAAAGAAGAAAGTGACAGACGAATTAAGAATGAAATTGGCCACATCATGAGAACCTATAATGTGATCGAGTATAAGAGCCCGGAAGATGCACTGACTATTGATGATTTTTATAAGACAGTTGGATATGCATGTCTGTACAAAGGTTATGGAGAACGTGTAGATGCAGTTCCAATCAATGAACTGACAATATCTATTTTCAGGGAAGCCCGGCCGGAGAAAATGTTTTTGACATTGCAGAGGTATGGACATAAAATAGAAGAAAAATATCCGGGAATTTATTATGTGACAGAACATTTACCGTTTTCAGCGCAGATTATTGTGACACAGGAATTAGAGCCGGGAGAGCATCGAAGTTTGCGGATTTTGTCAAACCATGCGAAAAAAGAAGATATAGAAGAATTCCTGAGGAACGTGGAAGAAATGAATACACCGCGTGACCGGCAGAATGTTGAGGCTGTGTTACAGGTAAGTGTCAAAGCAAATGATGAGTTATATCGTGAAATAAGGAGGGATGCGAATATGTGTGATGCGTTGAGAGAACTGATGAAGGATGATCTGGAAGATGCCAGAAAACTGGGAGAATCGGAAGGGGAGGCAAAAATCATTATCAATATGAACCGTAGTGGAATGTCCCCAGAAAACATTGCATCCATCACAGGTAAGGATCTGGATGAGATCAATGCGATACTGGAAGGAAAAGTTCCGGTGACACTATAAAAAGCGGTTAAAAAAATTAAAATTGGGACTAAAGTATTTCAGACCTCGTCCGATATATATAGTAAGTAAGCAAGGAGAACCCGTTGCTTACCCACACAAGACAAACCTCTGACCGGAGCGTACGGCCGTAAAGAGAAAAATCTTGCAATTAAATATCATATCAATTACAGCATGGAAGCTGTAACTTAATTCAAGGAGGAAACAATTATGGGCATGGTAGTACAGCATAATATGCAGGCGATGAATGCAAATCGTCAGTTAAGTGTTACAACAAGCGCACAGTCAAAATCAACAGAGAAGTTATCATCAGGTTACAGAATCAATCGCGCAGGCGATGATGCTGCAGGATTAAAGATTTCTGAGAAGATGAGAAGCCAGATCCGTGGTCTTGACAAGGCTTCTTCAAACGCACAGGATGGTATCTCTCTTATCCAGACAGCTGAAGGTGCATTAAATGAGACGCATTCTATCTTACAGCGTATGAATGAGTTGGCTGTTCAGGGTGCAAACGATACAAACCAGTCTATCGACCGTGATGCCATCAATCAGGAGTTATCAGCACTGACAGAGGAAATCGATCGTATTTCTGAAACTACACAGTTCAACAAGCAGAGCCTGTTAGATGGATCCTTTACAGGAAAGAATCTTCAGGTTGGAGCTAATCAGGGACAGAAGATTACGCTTAACATTGCAGCAATGAATGCAAAGGCAATCGGACTTAGTAAAGTTAAGGTTGGAGCTACATCTGGATATCTTGCAACAAATGATACTACTGCAAACGGTAAGTTTAAAGTAGGTGATGGTTCAGCAAAAATTAGAGGGTGTGTTCATGCTCTTGCGTCTAAGAAGGCTGATGTAACAGCGTTGACATCTAATGGACAGACTTATTACAAGACTGCTAATGGCACAAAGGTTACAACTTCTGGAACCGTTAGAGCATGTGTAGGTGCAAAAGCATCCATGGCAACTCAGATCTTTGTAGTTGCATCCAAAAAGGCAACATCTGTTGTAGGACCAAACGTAAGTGATTATCAGCAGGCACAGGGTACTATTGAAATGGTTCAGAATGCTATTAACAATGTATCCAGCCAGAGATCTGCACTTGGTGCTTTACAGAACAGATTAGAGCATACGGTTGCTAACTTGGATAATGTATCAGAGAATACATCTTCTGCTGAGTCTCGTATCCGCGATACAGATATGGCTAAAGAGATGGTTAACTACAGCAAGAACAATATTCTTGCTCAGGCAGGACAGTCTATGCTTGCTCAGGCTAACCAGTCTAATCAGGGAGTTTTATCTTTATTACAGTAATAACCTGGAATTTGAAAAAGAGTTGGCACTCGCCAACTCTTTTTTCATAGTATAGAAATGATAAGCGATAAACATAGGGAAAAGTATGAACGATTTTGAAAAAAAACTGAAATTTCATATGGAATGCATAGTTGAAATTACAGATAAAATAGACAATAGACAGGAATATATGGAAGAATTAAAAAAATATCTCCCATACATGAATCAGGTTATTCCGGAAATCTTAAAAAAATCAGAAGATCCACAGATTGAATTCGAATTGAATGATGAATTTGTATTACAGGTATTGCAGGATATTTTGTATGGCATAGAAAATGAAGATTCCGTATTTTTGCAGGATGTACTACAGAATGGATTGATGGAAATTTACAAATATACTTTAAGTGAGCTGGAGGATGGGAATATTTATGAATAAAGCAATTTATGAAAAAAATATGGAAATGCTGGGGAATAAATATCCTGTCTGGCAGGCGATTTTAAAGACAGTAAATAGAAAAAAAAGAAATTTTGATGTGATTTCAGAACAGAGTCTGATGGGAGAAACTATTTTAAAGGTTGTGGATCATGGAAAGACCAGGTATCTGAATGGAAAATACGCTCCATCTACAGTTATAGATAGATGGTTTGAAAAACAGGGAAAAATTGAGGAATATGCTCCAATTGTTATTGTTGGAATTTCAAACGGTGAACATATACGAAGAATTATGGAAAGTGTGCCAAAAACCTGTACGATTTTAGTATATGAGCCTTCATTTGAGGTGTTTCGCAGAGCAATGGAGGAAGTGGATTTATCATTCTTATTTCAAATGAATATTCCTGTAGGCATTGTGGTGCAGGGAATAAATGACTATGAAATTCAAACTTATTTCCATATGTTTATTTCGTTAGATAATATTACTTTTTTAAAATATTATATAAATGGAAATTATGAAGAGTTATTTCCGGAAGAAGTGACAAAATTTATTACAGATTTGCGGGTTTATATGAAAGACATTGAAGTGGGATGGAATACAACCGTCCGATATACGGATATCAATGCCAAAAATGTGTTTCATAATTTACATTATTTGGCGGAGGGATATAACGCAAAAGATTTATGGGGAATATTGCCGGAAGATGTACCGGTGATTGTGGTGTCTGCAGGTCCGTCGTTAAATAAAAATATACAAGATTTAAAAAAAGCTGTTGGAAAAGCCTGCATTATTGCAACGGATACTGCTATGAAGCCGTTATTAAATGCGGGGATAATCCCAGATCTATTTGTGATTGTCGATGGCCTGAAACCAGCAGTATTATTTGAACATAAAGATATTTCTAAGACGCCAATGCTTACAATGACAGGAGTGTCAATTCCATCTATGAAATTGCATAAGGGGAAAAAATTCTTTTATTACAATGGAGAGGGATTTGAAAGTGAAATTCTTTTTGAATTGAGCCGTAAAATGGGGCGGGATCGTACTTTGCCCAATATACCAACAGGAGGATCTGTTGCTACTACGGCATATTCATTTGGAATTCAAATGGGGGCTAAAACAGTGATCCTAGTTGGACAGGATCTGGCAATGACTGGAAATAAAACCCATGCAGATGGTACCTTTCAGGATAAAATGCAGGAGATTGATACAGATAGTGGAGAATATTTTGAAGTTGATGCAATTGATGGGGGAAAAGTATTATCAAGAGCTGATTTTAAATTGTATTTGGACTGGTTTGAAAAATATATCAAGGAGTGGACAGCAATTACAACAGTAGATGCGACAGAGGGTGGCGCATTAATTCATGGTAGCAAGATTATGACTTTGAAAAAGGCCATTCAAAAATATTGCAAAAGAGATTTTAATGTAAAATGGCATATTAACCGGGTAAAAAAATTATTTCCGGATGAATATCAGGAGATACCATTGGAATATTTTGAAAATGCAGATAAAAAATTGGAAGATGTAAGAAAGAAAGCATTAGAGGGCATTAAATATTATGAAAAACTTAAAAGTATTTCCAAGAAAAATGGATTTTCTCAAAAAGAGTTTCAAAAAATATTAAAGAAAATAAAAAAAATAAACAACTATATGGAAAAGGATTATATGGCGGAAACCGTAAATGATAGTATCAAAGGAATGGAATTAGCACTTCGTCCTCAGATTTATCAACTGCAGGATGACAGACAGACAGAAATGGAAGACATTGCAAAACAGGGAAAAGTTATGTTGTATGGAATTGCAGTGGCAGCAGAAGAAATAAAAGGGATTGCAGACGATACGGTTGTACAATATGCAAAAGACATGAAACTTAAGAAAAAGACATTATAAATATAGAGCAGAAGGAATTTATATGGAATTTAAAGAACAGGATTTGTTAGCATATGCATGTGATAAATTCGAACAAAATAAATACGACGAGGCATTGGAAACATTTGTACTACTTTATACAAGAGGGTATGAAAAAGAATGGATACGACAAAATATTTATCAGTGTTATGTAAACTGTAATGATGAGGAATTTAGACAAACATTTGAATCTAACATAAATGGAACAAAAATAAAATATGAGGACTGTAGTTTAGATTTTGTACCATATCAAGAAGGAAAGTACTACATCTTTGATAAAAAAGAAGAACAATTTGTGGGAGTTTTTTCTACAGATGAATTGATAGCTGCAACTTCGGATACTTTGTTGCAGAAAATGGAATTTTCTGCAGTTACTTTAGGGATTGAATGGGATTGGAGAAGCATTTTTTCAATTCTCACACAGGCAAATGTACGTAAAATATACATGGTCTGTGAGGACTTAAAAAGAGGAGCATCATTTTTTAAAATTCCTGAGCTGAGAGAGTATTTAAAAAATATTTGGTTATTTGAGAATGTTGAGAATATGCAAAGATTTTTTCATGAAAACACATCTCAGTATTTGCCGGGGATATGGTATGGTGACGTTGAAAAGAAAGCAAAATTTGAACAGATGATACAGCAGGAACATCAGTATCGCTTAACACCGCAGGGAAGAAATGCAGATAATGTTTTATTAACAATTGCCATTCCGTCTTATCATAGAGGGCATTTATTAAAACAACGCATTGAAAATTTGCAAAACCTTCCATATGATGCGGAAATAGAGTTTGTTGTTTCAAAGAACGGAACTGATGTATATCAGAAGGAATATGATGAAGTAAGCCAGATAAAGGATTCCCGGTTGATATATTTTGACCATAAAAAGGATTTAAAATATGAGGTGAATTGGCATTATGCCGTTGAAATGTCACATGGGAAATATGTATTATTAGTATCTGATGAAGATGATATTGTATTGGATAAAGTAGAACATTATTTTGCATTATTTAGGGATTTTTCCGATATCTCATTACTTAGGGCAAAAACAAAAACGATGGGGTGTTTGACAACGCAAAGAGTATATGGGGAAAAAGGATTTGAGGCTTTTAAAAATTGCTTTTTAAAACAAAATTATATATCGGGATTAATTTTTAGAAGAAAAGATTTTTTAGAAAGTGATTTGTTAAAATTAGAAAAATATTCAGATAATGTATTTTATCAGACATATCCACATGAATGGTGGTGCGCGGAAATGAATAAAAAGGGCGCTTATCTTGAAGAACCGGTTGTGTTAATTGAAGAGAAAACATCTATGGCGAAAGAAGAGTGGGGATATGATAAAAAGGTTGATGAAAATACCATAATTCCCTCCTATGCAACTTATGAAGCAAGATTAGAACAGGCAAAAGGAGAAGTAGAATTTTTACATATAATGATAAAAGATGATGCAGATATGTTGGAGTACGGGATGGATGCTATTATAAGAAAAGCAAATTGGTTGCTTGGAATAGCAAGAATGAGAAAGTATGATATAGAACATTATGAAATGCGATTGAGAGAATATGTCGAGATTTGCATGAAAGCAATTATGGATCTACAGTTGGATGGTGAAAGAACGAAACGACTGTTGGAATGTTTACAAACAAGCTATATTGATTTATTGAAAGAGCATTCTGATTTGATTGAAAATGAAAAAATGAATGTATGATTATAGAGGAAAGCAAATGATAAAAGTATCAGATTATGTAATTCAATATTTGGAAAGTCTGGGAGTACTTCATATGTTCATGCTTCCAGGAGGCGGTGCCATGCATTTAAATGACTCCCTTGGAAACAGCAAAAAAATTCAATATGTGGTATGCCTTCATGAACAGGCCTGTTCCATAGCAGCAGAAGCATATGCGAGAGTGACAAATAAACCGGGACTTCTTATGGTGACAACGGGGCCGGGAGGGACAAATGCTCTGACAGGTGTGACTGCAGCATACATCGAATCAACTCCTATGATTGTATTGTCCGGACAGGTTAAACGCGCAGATATGGTGAACGGACAGGGAATTCGTCAGCAGGGCATGCAGGAAGTAGATATCATTTCCATGGTAAAACCGGTGACGAAATATGCAGTGCTTGTAACAGAACCACAGGATATCAGGTATCATCTGGATCGTGCGTTGTACGAAGCCGTACATGGAAGAAAGGGACCGGTCTGGCTGGATATTCCGTTAGATGTACAGGCATCCATGATAGAGGAAATGACCTTAAAAGGCTGGAAACCAGCAGAAACTTCAGAACAGGAAAAAAATGAAAAGCGAAAGCGGTTGGAACAACAGGTAATGGAGACAATCGCACAATTGAATCAGGCACGACGCCCTGTTTTGCTGGCGGGAAATGGCATCCGTCTTTCGGAAGGACGGGACGAATTTGAAAAACTGGTAGAGACTCTGCAGATTCCGGTTCTTACAACCTGGAATGGAATTGATCTGATAGAAGAAGAACATCCGCTGTTTTTCGGAAGACCTGGTGGAATGGGACAGAGGTATGCAAATTTTGTACAGCAGAATTCCGATTTCTTTTTATCCATTGGTGCGCGGATGAATTTATTGCAGACCGGTTACAATTTTGATGGATTTGCGAGAGCTGCTTATAAAGTGATGGTAGATATTGATGAAAATGAGTTGCATAAAATCAATGTCAGACCGCAGCTTGCAATCGAGGCGGACGCAAAAGAATTCATGCAGCTTTTGCTGGAACATAAAGATGAGATTCAGAAAAAAGATTATACGCCATGGATCAACTATGCAAAAGAGATGAAAGCGAAGTATCCAATTGTCACAGAGAAAGCAAGAACACAAAAAGAGTTGGTTAATACATATGCACTGCTGGATGAGATCACAGAGCAGATGAGTGCGGAGGACATCTATGTATCCGGAAGTTCGGGAACCTGTATCGATGTCTCAATGCAGACCTTCCGTGTGAAAAAGGGACAGAGAGTCTTCTGTACAAAGGGTCTGGCATCGATGGGCTTCGGAGTTCCGGCAACGATCGGTGCATGTCTTGCAGGCGGCAGAAGAAGAACGGTATGTGTCAACGGAGACGGCGGCTTTCAGATGAATATTCAGGAGCTTGAGACGATCCACCGGTTAAACCTTCCAATCAAGATTTTTGTACTAAACAATCAGGGGTATGCACAGATTCATGCAACGCAGAAAAATATTTTTCAGGGACATTATGTGGCCTGTGATGCGGATTCCCATCTGACACTTTCACCGATATCGGCTGTGGCAGGGGCGTATGGATTAAAAACGGTACAGATTCATTCGAATGAAGAACTACAGGAACGTGTAAAGGAAACGCTAGATTATGATGGACCGGTGATTTGCGAAGTGATGATTCCAATTGATCTGAGTGCTTTTCCAAAACAGGTGTCCTATAAGCGGTCGGATGGACAGATGGAATCACTTCCACTGGAATATATGAATCCGCCTTTGGAACAGGAAGAGTTTGAACAGGATATGTTGATTCCGTTGTATGAGATGAAATAGGAGATTATATGGAATATCCAATAAAAAAGGTTGTTATGACTGGGGGAACCAGTGGAATAGGTTTGGCATTAATAAGAAAATTATTGGATGAAAATGTTGAAATTTTGATGTTAAGAAGAAAAGAAACATCAAGAGATATGGAATTACCGGAACATGAGTTGCTTCATGTAGAATATTGTGCATTGGAAGAATTAAAGGAGTATCAGCCGCAAGGAAGTTATGATGTATTTTTTCATCTGGGATGGGCAAAAACATCTCAGGAAGAACGGAAAAATATGATGCTCCAGATTAAGAATGTTGAGTATTCGTGCGAAGCGGTAAAATTAGCCCATCGTTGTGGATGCCATACATTTATTGGAGCGGGAAGTCAGGCTGAGTATGGACGACATAATGAAAAACTGAAGGATGATACTTTGTGTACACCAGAAAGTCCATATGGGATCATGAAACTTTGTTGCTGTCATGCAACGCGTATTTTATGCAAAGAACTTGGAATTCGGCATATATGGCCAAGGATTTTAAGTGCATATGGTATTTATGATGGGTTGGGAACTATGTTGATGTCTGTCATAGCAAAAGCAGTAAAAGGAGAAAAATTGGAATTTACGGCAGGAGAACAATTATGGGATTTTCTGTATTTTGACGATTTGGCAAACGCAATGTATTTACTGGCTAAAAAAGGTATGGACGGGGAAATATATCCAATCTCCAGTGGAAGACCAAGACAATTAAAAGATTATATATATGTTCTGTGTGAAAGGTTAGGATGCTTGGATAGGATGGAATTGGGAAAAATTCCGTATAGTGAATCGCAAATTATGCATTTGGAAGCAGATAATGAAAAGATTCAAAAGGATACGGGGTGGAAACCTAAGGTGACATTCGAAGATGGTATTGATCGTGTGATTACATTCTATAAAAGTTGGAACTTTGATTAGGATATAATGGTTAGAGAAAAGGATGTTATAAACATTGAAAGATAATAATATTTTAGTTTCCGTATTATGTACAGCGTATAATCATGAAAGATTTATTAAGGATGCAATAGAGAGTGTGATTCATCAGAAGACTAATTTTCGGTATGAGTTAATTATTCATGAAGATGCTTCAACGGATAAAACAGCAGAAATTGTGAAGGCATATGAGGAAAAGTATCCTGATTTGATCAGAGGAATTTATCAGAAGAAAAATCAATATGGACAATGCAATATATATGAAACCTTTCTTTTCCCAAAAGTCAGGGGAAAATATATAGCTATGTGTGAAGGTGATGATTACTGGATAGATAATGAAAAGTTGCAACGGCAAGTTGATTTTTTGGAGAATCATGAAGACTATTCAATGTGTATGCATAATGCAATAAAATTTAATTTCGAAACTGGAAAAAAGAGTCTGTTAAATACATTTGTATCAGATGGAACATACTCACAGGAAGAACAAATAAAGGCTGGATTAGGAAGTGAGTTTCCAGCTTTTGCATCCTATATGCTTCGAACCGAATTCCTAAAAGCAATACCTCATTTTTTCTTAGAACAAAAAGTTTTGGATTATCCATTACGACAGTATTATGCAGGAAAAGGTTTGGTGTATTATTTTGAAAAACCAATGTCGGTATATCGTATGGCGACTCCACAATCATATATGAAACAAACAACAAAAAATCAGGAATTCTATAATAATTATACATTGGAAATGATTCGTTTTTTTGAAAAGTTTGATGTTTATGAAAATTATCAATTTCATGATCTGATCGGCAATAAAATACTTTCGGATTATTTTGGGTACTGTTTATCAATAGAAGAAAGTGCAGGAAAAAAGAAAGCAAAAGAACGCGGATTAAATATGCAAATAATAGAAGCTTGTTACAGATGTTTTTCAACAAAGCATATAAGGGATAGTATTTTATCAATGCCGCAAAAGTCAAACCATCTGTTTATTTATGGAATTAGTAGGTTTGCAACGTTATGCAGAAAACAGTTGGAAGAAGCCGGGATAAAGTTTGAAGGATATGTAGTTTCGGATGGACAGATGAAACCGGATCGAATTGAGGGTAAACCAGTATATTATTTAAAAGAAGTATTAAAGAACTATGAGAACCCAAGTTTTTTGCTTGCAGTACAACCAGTGAACGCTGATACGATTATTGGATATCTGAAACAGAACAATGTAGAAAATTATTACAGACCATACACAATAGATTGAAGTTTGGAGAGTTATAAAGATGATTATTTCTAGGATCATAGCTGGGCTATGTAATCAAATGTATTTTTTTAGTACAGCATATACATTATCAAGAGAATGGAATGAAGAATTGGAATTGGATGTATGCATAGATGGCTGTTTGGAATGGGTATATCTATTGGATGAATTTAATTTGCCAACATACAAAAAAATACTTTATCCAACACGTTATAATATTGGAAAAGGTTATCATAAAATGCCGATGCAATTGCAACAGAAGGTAACTATTATTGATGAAAAATATTTTGAAAAAGATGGAGAATATCTTACAATACCGAAAGAAAAATTTCTAAAACAATATGGAAAAAGGAATATTTACTTAAAGGGCACTTTTTTGGCAAGACAGATGTTTACAAAATATTTACCGGAATTAAGACAGATCTTTACATTGAAAGAACCATCCCAATTTGTAAATACATTTGAGTTGGCTAATAGGAATAGTATTCCTATTGGAGTACATATAAGAAGGAAAGGGTTTTCAGTTCTTGGAGATGATAATACTATGGACTTTTTTAAAGCCGCCATTGTATATATGAGACGGCTATTTCCAAATGCTCGATTTTACATTTTTTCAGATGAAATTGATTATATAAAGGAACATATAGGTGCTGCTAAGGATATTTTTTATGTAGATGCAATGAATGGTTTTCGTGGAGATATAGAAGAATTTATATGTTTGACAAAATGTCATCACTATATTTTAACAAGACGTAGTACTTATGGACGGATGGCAGAAATATTGAATGATCGAGAAAATAAAATTTCTGTTTTATATGGGGAAAATACATGGAATGATTCGGAAGAAAGATTTCATTTTTTATCGGACGAACAGATAGAAGATCTGGTTCAGCAATATGACTACAAAAAAATTTCACATGATTGGGATATAGATAAAATACTACAAAAGCCAAATACTGAAAAAACAAAAAAAATGCTTGAAATTGGTCTAGATAGCGAAAAGATAACCCCGAATGATAGAAGAAAAATTATTTATTGTAAAGCACAACTATGTGCGGAAAATGGTGATTTTAAGCAGGCGGTTCATTTATGTGATTTATTGGAAGATCAGTATAAAGAAGATAGGGTAGAATTTCATGAATTCTATGGAAAAGTTCTTTGCTGTTGCAAGAGAGAACGAGAAGCACTTGTAGAATATATTGGTGCGGCTGCAAAAAGTGGAAATGCTAAAGGTATTTTGAAAGAACCACAATATGCAAAGTATAAAATCCTTGCGGAATCGAATAGAAAACATTATATTATAGTACAATATGCGAAATATTCTAGTCAGTATTTAAGTGAAATGCAAATAATAGGACTGATATTAGGGCGGATGGGGAATGAAGTCTCTTTCGTGTTCAAAAAGAGGGAACCGGATTGTATTAAAGATAATCAAAATAATCTTGTTATGAAGAAGTGGGAAGAAAATGTAGATAACAAGTACTTTGCTCTTCAATTAAATAAAGGTTTTACGTCAGGACGATTTTCTTATGGTTATCCATGCTATGATTATGATGAATTGACTTACGATGCAAATGTGCAAATACAAAAAATCGCGAAGAAGTATCCTGATAAAGAATCAATTATTATCACGAGAGATCCACTTGTGATGATGACAAATCATCCGTTAAAAAAAGTATTTGTAGATTTTTCTGAGCCATTTGATGAGGCATATTTGAAAGAATTTTTAAAAGATGCAGAAATTGAAAAAATGTATGAGCGTGCAGATATTATTGTGACCAGTGATCAAGGGAGAGTATTTCAGAATCAGCAGATCATATATAGTGATGAGAGTTTATTAGAGCAGATACAGTTTGATGTAGATAAAACAGTACAATATAATAACTTGACATTATATACAGAAGAGTACCTGGATATGGCTCTGAAAATTGCATTGGCTGTAAATAAAGGATAAAATATGGAGGTAGAAGATTGAAAATGAAAAGTAGAGGGTAGCTATTATTTTAAGTGTACAACCAATAAGTCATCTTCAGTTTGTCGGCTTGTTTCAAGATGATATAACCGTCAATGGAATCACGAAGTTCTAGAAGTTTTTTCAGTCTTTAAAAACAAGAGGTTATAAATTAGGAATACAACATTAACGAATAGATTCAATATGGTCATCTGAGCAATTCCGATAGGGAAGACATTGTAATAAATCTTTTAGACCACTTTATGTAGGTCGAAAGAGAGTGGTTCTCATTAAGACAGAGATGCTTTAATCGTTGTTAGATGAAGTACAGGTGGTTACAAATATCCTGTGGGATGGACTATACATATAACAATATGGTCATCGGGCAAGCCGGACACTCCATTCATCTTCCTGTGACTTGTAGTATACCGGGTTCATTACATGAAGAATTATAAAGAAAAAATAAGCTTAGGGAAATATTTTCATAACGTTTCTCTGAGAAAAGCGAAAGGAATGAATATAACAATGATAATTACGAGAACACCTCTTAGAGTGTCATTTTTTGGAGGAGGATCTGATTTACCAAATTATTATATGAAATATGGAGGGGAAGTATTATCAACAACAATTGATAAATATTTGTATATTACTTGTCGACCAATGCCACAGTTTTGGGATTTCAAGAGTCGGTTTGTATATGGTTCTAAGACGGAGACGATATTAGAGTTGGAAGAGATTGAACATCCTGCGATCAGAGAAACACTTCGGTATCTGGATCTTGGGTATGGTATTGACATGCATTACAATACGGACATACCAGCACGATCTGGAATGGGATCGAGTTCTTCTTTTACCGTAGGTTTGCTTAATGCATTAAACGGGTTAAATGGTAGGATGGTCAGCAAAGAAGAACTTATGAAAACAGCAATCTATATTGAACAGGAGATGATTGGAGAGGCAGTAGGCTCTCAGGATCAGGCCGCAGCAGCGTATGGTGGATTCAATCATATTATATTTAAGCAAAATGGAGAGATTGAGGTTTATCCAGTTACAATTTTAAAGGAAAGAAAAAGAAAGTTGAATGATAATTTGATACTTGTATTTACAGGATTTCAGAGATTTGCAAAGGATATTGAAAAAGGGAAAATTGAAAAACTCCATGATCATACAGATAACCTGAAAAAGATGAAAGAATATACACATCAGGCAATAGATATTTTAAATTCGGATGTAAGCATAGATGAATTTGGGGCACTATTAAATGATACTTGGAATGAGAAGAAAAAACTTTCAGATAACGTGTCGGATCCTGCAATTGACGAGATGTACGAACGCGGATTAAAAGCAGGAGCTATTGGTGGGAAGCTATTAGGGGCTGGAGGTGGTGGATTTATGCTGTTTTATGTAGATAAGGAAAAACAACAGGAGTTTTCAAAAACATTTATGGACAAGGTATGTGTACCGTTTGCATTTGAAGATTCCGGCAGTCAAGTGATTTATTATAGATGATGTGGTTTGAAAATGAAAATACAGTGAGAGGAAAATAAGAATGCGTGTAAGAGATGCTTTTTTTCAAGAAATTTATGATCTCACCAAAAAGGGAAGAGATATAGTAATTGTCAGTTCTGATCTAGGGGCTCCAAGTTTGGATCTTTTTCGAAAAGATTTTCCGCATCGTTTTATCAATGTAGGGATTGCAGAACAGAATGCGGTTGCAGTTGCAGCAGGCTTACAGTTAGCTGGGAAACAGGTGATTTATTATGGACTCAATCCGTTCCCAGTAACAAGAGCGTTTGACCAGATGCGTGACATCATGGAATCATTACAGATTCCGATTACAGTTACGGCATTGAATGCTGGAACATGTTCTGCCGATGCCGGTTATACACATATGGCGATCGAGAATATGTCGGTTATGAGGACACTGTCACATGTAAGAAAGATCAATCCATCGGATGAGATCATGGCAAGGATGCTAGCAAGAGAGTGCATTGCTCATCCATGTCCGAGATATATACAGTTTGATAAATTTATTGAGGATAGCTGTTACACGGAAGATGAAATCGACTTTGAAAAGGGATTTGTATCGGATCATATAGGTAGTGATGTTGCTGTCATCACTTATGGAATTATGAGCCGGAAGATCCGAGAGATGAATCTTCCGGTCAAAGTGGTTGACTGTTTTTCTCTTCCGATGGATGAGACAGCTTTTCTTCAGGAAATCGGTCAGGTGAAAAGGGTACTGACAGTAGAAGATGGTATATTATCCGGGGGACTTGGAAGTATGATCCTTGAGATGTTCAATGATCGCGGTATTCATATACCGGTTATTAGAAAAGGAATACGTTTGATGGATGGAATGCCGAAGATATATTTAAACAGGGACATGATCTTTGATAGGGAACAATTAACAGATACAGATTTACGAGAAATAATACAGAAATTACTTGAAGGATAGATAAATGATGAAAGAATATGGAGATTGGTATAAAAAATCATATGAGATAAAAAAACGGTATCTGGCCATTTTTTCGCAGCTGGGTTACGGTCATCTGACAACGACGTACTCGGAAACAGAGATCATGATCTGGTTATTGGAGGAGATCATGAACTTTGACGGATCGGATGAAGAAAGAGACAGATTGGTCATTAGTAAAGGACATGGTGCCGGTATCTTATTCCCGATTTTGGAGGACATGGGGCTGTTAAGCGAAGAAGATACGATGAATATGTTAATGAAGGGACAGGATTATACGAAGTTTCAGCAGTATTATGATCCTGGATTTCATTTCTACGGAGGATCGCTTGGAATCGGATTTGGAATGGCTGCTGGTCTTGCAATGGGGGCAAAGTTAAACCGTGAAAACAAGATGGTATTTTGTCTTGTAGGAGATGCAGAATGCTATGAGGGGTCTGTCTGGGAGGCAATGCTGTTTGCAGGTCATAACAGGCTGAATAATTTAGTGGTCATCGTGGACCGTAACTTTCTGGGCTGTTCGGATTTTACAGAGAATATGTGTAAATTAGAGCCTTTTGAAGATAAATGGAAGAGCTGCAACTGGGAGACGAAAGTGATAAACGGTCACTCTTATGAGGAACTGGCGTCCGCTTTTTCAGGGATCAGAAGCCGGAAATCTTCTCAGCCACTTTGCATCATAGCAGAAACTGTAAAGGGAAACGGCGTGGATTATGCTAGCAATAAGCCTTTGATGCATGCATTTATGCCAAAGGGAGAGGATGTTCAAAGGGCAGAGCAATCCTTAGAAAAAGAGTACAGAAGGGAGATGATGCAGTATGAACAATAAGACGGATATTGTAATGATCAGACCGAATGATCAGAAGTCAGTTTATGGCGATACCTATAAATATATTGCCTGTGAGCCGCCATACTGGATGGCTCTGGCGGGAGAATATGTCAGAGATGGTGGTGCAAAGGTTGTTCTTATCGATGCAGAAGCACAAAATCTCTCTTTTGAAAAAGTTGCAGGACGGGTAGAAGAACTTCATCCGAATATAGTCGGCATTTTTGTGACAGGTACGAATTTGTCAGCTTCAACACAGAAAATGCAGGGAGCGAGATTGACCTGTGATGCAATTAGAAAATGTATACCGGATCAGACAATCTTTTTGTGGGGCTTACATCCATCGGCTTTGCCGGAGGATACGTTGAAGGAATGTGACTGCGATATGATTGTTAAGGGAGAAGGATTTGATACGATGATTGCTCTTGCAAAGAAACAGTATAAGAGTCTTGAAGAGTTATCAGATATATGTTTTTTTTCTGACGGTCAGTATACCTATACGGGAACAAAGGGACTGTTAAGTACGGATAAACTTCCAATGCCGGCATGGGATATGCTTGATATGTCTAAGTACAATCCGCATAACTGGCATATTATGGGGGAAGGAAATCCGGAAGATGCAAAGGGACGTTATGGCGTGATCTCAACATCGATCGGATGCCCGTTTAATTGTTCCTTCTGTGCTATTTCCGCACAGTTTGGAGAGCGTAAGGTCAGATTCTGGGATGTGGATCGTGTAATCTCAGAGATTGATCGTCTGGTGCGTGATTATAATACGAAGTATATCAAGATCTTAGATGAGTGTTTTGTCCTTAAGAAAGAGTATGTAGAGGCGTTTTGTGATAAGCTGATCACACGTAATTACGATCTGAATATCTGGGCGTATGCGCGTGTGGACACTGTTTCAGAAGAACTTTTAGCGAAGCTTCGCAAGGCAGGAATCAAGTGGCTTGCATATGGAATTGAAAGCGGAGATGACAATACGCTTGCAGATGTTTCGAAGGGGCAGTTTACAGCAAATCAGACGTTGCAGGCCATGAAATGGACAAAGGAAGCGGATATCAATATTATCGCAAACTTTATGTTTGGTCTGCCGGAGGATACATATGAGACTATGAGAAAATCCTTGGAGTTAGCCAAGGCAATCAATCCGGAATGGATCAACTTTGCCGTGACCATGGCATATCCGGGATCGCGGGATTATTTCTCATATAGAGAGAAGAAACAGATCAGCAGTACCAACTGGATTGAATATGCGCAATATAGTTATGAGTGCACACCGATGGGAAGCCGATATCTGTCACCGAAAGAAGTGCTTGAATATCGTGACTGGGCATTTGGAGATTTCTTTGAGGGGAATGAGAGGTATTTTGATCTGATCCGAAATAAGTTTGGCGAACAGTATGTGGAAAACATTCAGAAAATGATAAAGAAAAGACTAAGAAGAAAGTTATTAGAAAATACATAGAGGGAAATATGAGAGTAAAACAGCAATACGAAGATGTAGTAGGAAGAATTAAGGAAGCACAAACTAATCAAAAAATCAAAACATTTTTTATTGGTCATATGAGGGAACAGGCACAGAGCATACTGACTGTTAAAAAGGTTGTGTTATGCGGTGCAACACCATTCGCACAGAGTGTAATAAGAAACAGAGATTTACTATTTCAAGATGATGTGGAACTGATCATTGAAGACTTTGACAGGGATGAATTGACAGATTATGGGGATTGTATCTATATACTGTGTTCAAGACCAAATATTAGTAAGCATATGAATACTTTAAGGAAGGTAAAGAATGCAAAGGTTATATCTTATCAATTGCTATTGGTATTAGAGCCTCGTTTAAGTTCTCAGCCATATGCATATACATATGATAAAATCGAGAAACAAATAGATGATATTATTGAACATATACAGGAATATTCCCATATATATGAAAGTCTTCAAGACGATAAGTCAAAAGAACTTTTTATGAAGATGATATTATATCGTCTTACATATGATTGTAAGATGCATGAAGATAATGCAACTAAGTATGCACACTATTTTGATGAAGATATTTTTTCTTTAGGTAATGAGGAAATATTTGTAGACTGTGGTGGATACAATGGAGATACATTAGAGGTTGTAAAGAATCTTACAGGAAATAATTATAAAAAATATTATTTGTTCGAGCCGGATAAAGAATTAATTAGTATTGCAAAACAAAAGGGCGATGACAGAGACGTTTTTATTAACAAAGGAGTTTGGAATTGCGAAACAACTCTATATTTTAAACAACAAACAGCAGCTGGAAATGGAACTTTTGTTGCAGAAAAATCGGGGGGCAATAATATTTTGGAGGTTTCAGTAACAAATTTGGATTCTGTTGTAGAGAAAGCATCCTTTATCAAAATGGATGTAGAAGGATCAGAACTTATGGCCTTGGAGGGAAGTAAAGATCTGATCAGGCGTTGTTTGCCCGTAATGGCAATATGTGTTTATCACAAATATGAGGATTATAGAGAATTGTTTTCTTTTATAGATCAATTAGGAAAGTATAAGGTGTACCTTCGTGCGGAGATGGATAATATTGATACAGAACTATACTTTTTGTGCATTCCTGAAAGGTAGCAGTATAAAAGAAGATTGTAGGAAGAAGGAGACAGGATGATTAATTTACCATTGATGAACGATAACATCACAAGGGATGATGTGAATGTATTGATTGATTTTTTACAGAATAACAATATTTTTACGCAGAATAAGAATGTACGTGAGTTTGAGAAAGAATGGAGTGAATGGCTTGGGGTCAAATATAGTGTATTCGTGAATTCGGGATCATCGGCAAACTTCATTACAATGGCGGCGCTGGCGGAAATGTATGGAGAGGGTGAGGTGATCGTTCCTCCGATTACATGGTCAAGCGATATCTCAAGTATTCTGCTTGCGGGACATAAACCGGTGTTCGTTGATATCAATAAAGAGAATATGGCAATGAATGATCATGCGATCATTGAAAAAATCACATCGAATACGAAGGCGGTATTTCTGACACATATTTTGGGCTTTAATGCACTGTCCGATTATCTGTTAGAAGAACTCGAAAAACGAAATATACTGTTGATCGAAGATGTATGTGAATCTCATGGTGCGACTTTCCATGGAAGAAAATGCGGTACTTTCGGGTTTGCATCGAATTTCTCTTTCTATTTTGCACACCATATGAGTACGATCGAAGGTGGAATGGTCTGTACAAATGATAAGAAGTTTTATGAGTATGCAAGAATGTTTCGGAGTCATGGAATGTTACGAGAGAGCACGGATGAAGAATTAAAGCAGGATTATTATAAAAGATATCCGGAATTGAATCCTGAATTTATATTTACAGTACCCGGATTTAATATGCGAAGTACAGAGTTAAATGCGGTGATAGGATTGAATCAATTAAAAGGATTGGATGATAATAATATCAAACGCTGTGAGAACTTCAAATGTTTTTTAGAAAATCTTGATTCAGAAAAGTATTATACTGATTTTGAGTTGGATGGAAGTGTAAATTATGCATTTATATTATTGCTCAGACATCCAGATAACGAATTATTTAAAAAAGTTTGTGAGGCACTGAAAAAGGAAAAGGTAGAATTTCGAAGAGGTACATCAGGTGGAGGAAATCAGATGCGTCAGCCGTATATAAGAAAACGTTTTCCAGAGTTACATCCAGAAGAGATGGTCAATGCGGATTATATACATTCTTACGGAATGTATATTGGAAATTATCCTACGCTGGAAAGGAAAAAGATTCTGCAATTATGTACGTTGTTAAATAACATATAGAGAGATGACAGTAATTGTTTAGAATTGGACAGGAGAAAATGGCTGATGGAAAAAAATGCAAAGATATATGTGGCCGGACATACCGGATTATTTGGAACGGCTATATGTGAGGAGTTAGAGCATCAAGGATTTCATAATCTTATATTGAAAAAACATAGGGAACTGGATCTGAGAAATCAGGCTTCAACAAATCTTTTTTTTCAAGAGGAGAGACCGGATTATGTAGTATTAGCGGCAGCAAAGGTGGGTGGAATACAAGCAAACAGAACACAAATGGCAGATTTTATCATGGAAAATATGCAAATAGAATGTAATGTTTTAAGTGCTGCGCATGAAACAAAAGTGAAAAAGCTATTATTTTTGGGTTCTTCATGTTTATATCCTAAGGAGGCAGAACAACCGGTTAAGGAAACTGCTATATTATCAGGTTCTTGCGAACCTACGAATGAAGGATTTGCAATCGCTAAGATTGCTGGAATCCGGATGTGTGAATATTATCATAAACAGTATGGGGATAATTTTATAAGTTGTATCCCGGCAAATGTTTATGGACCGGGGGATGATTTTGATCCACAGACTGGACATGTGATATCTTCCTTGCTAGCGCGAATGCATTATGCGAAGATGAATCATTTACCGAAGGTTGAAATCTGGGGTAGTGGAATAGCGGAAAGAGAATTCTTATATATTGAAGATGCAGCAAAGGCATGCATACAGTTGTTAGAGGATTATGAGGAAGCAGAGACAATCAATCTGGGAGTCGGTGCAACTACATCCATTAAGCAGCTTGCTTATATTATTAAGGATGTTGTAGGATATGAAGGTGAGATAGTATTTGATATAACAAAGCCGAACGGCATGTTAAAAAGGCGTCTGGATTCTTCGAAAGCAATTGCGCTTGGAATCACTGCTAAGACAAGTCTTGGTGAAGGAATTGAGAAAACGTACGAGTGGTATTTATCAAATAAAAAATAATTTATAAGTGGAGGAATAGAATAATGAGTAAAGTATTAGTTACAGGTGGAGCAGGTTATCTTGGATCAGTATTAGTTCCATTATTATTAGCCAAAGGACATGAGGTCACAGTGCTTGACAGCTTCTATTTTAATCAGTCAACACTGTTAGATTCCTGCCTGAATTCGAATTTTAAGGTTATTCGCGGAGATGCGAGAAATGAAAAGTTACTGGGCGAGGTAATGGAAAGACAGGATTATATCATTCCACTGGCAGCCATGGTAGGATTCCCTCTTTGTAAAGCGGATGAGGTTGCAGCAGAGACAACGAATCTTGGGGCGATCAAAACATTATTAAATCTTCGTAAACCGGAACAAAGAATCATTTATCCATGTACAAACAGTGGTTATGGCGTGGGTGAAGGCGATAAGCTCTGTACAGAGGATACGCCAATGAGACCGATTTCTTTATACGGTACAACAAAGACAGAAGCAGAACGGCTGATCCTTGAAGCAGGTAATTCACTTACCTTCCGTTTTGCAACAGTATTTGGGGCATCACCGAGAATGAGAATCGATCTTCTGGTAAATGATTTTGTATACCGCGCTGTATTCGATCGTACCGCAGTTATCTTCGAGGGGAATTTCAAGAGAAATTATATACATATCAGAGATGCTGTAGGAGCATTTGTCTGGGGAATGGAGCATTTTGATGAAATGAAAGGAAAACCATACAACTGTGGTCTTTCCAGCGCAAATCTGTCTAAGCTCGAGTTGTGTGCAAAGATCAAAGAACATATTCCGGAATTTGTTTATATGGAAGCTCCGATCGGGGAAGATCCGGATAAACGTGATTATATCGTTTCCAATGAGCGTTTAGAAGCGACCGGATGGAGACCCATATACACATTAGACGACGGTATTGAGGAACTGAAAAAAGTATACACAATTATAAAAAATAAGACATATTCCAATATTTAAAATGCTAGAAAGTATATTAATATCTGTAAAAGTAGTATTGCCATTAATGGTATTTATGGGATTGGGAGTCTTGATACGAAAGAGATCTATGGTCTCCCAATCTACGATCAAAGAAATGAATCAGGTAGTGTTTAAAGTTTTACTTGCTACTATGGTATTTTATAATATTTATAAAGCTGATTTACAACAGGATTTTGATGGTTATTTACTGGCATATGCAGCTATTTCTGTAATTATTATGCTGGGGATATTAGTAGCAGTTATTCCTAGATTTATAAAGGATAAGACGATAGCACCGGTTATGATTCAGGGAATCTATCGGAGTAATTTTGTTTTGTTTGGATTACAGGTGACGGCATCAATATGTGGAAGTGATAATTTAGGAATGACGACAATTCTTATTTCTGTCATTATTCCGATGTATAATGTAATCGCGGTAATTTTGTTTGAAACATTCCGAAGAGGAAAAATCAATATTCGCAGTTTATTGAGAGGCATTCTTACGAATCCGTTGATTATTGCATCTGTGATGGGATTGATAGCATTAGGATTAAATGTTAATTTTGGAAGTGTAGTAGATGATATTTTAAAATCAATTTCTCAGATGGCAACACCAATGTCATTAATTTTACTTGGTGGAACTGTGACCATATCTGGTATAAAAAAATATTGGAAATACACATGCATTGCATCAATAGGAAGGCTTGTGATCGTACCGGCAGTATTTTTATCAATTGCAATCCTGATTGGAATTAGAGGGATCGGCTTGGTATCTTTAATGGTGATGTATGGATCACCAACAGCGGTATCATCTTTCCCAATGGCGGGTCAAATGGGAGGAAATAGTGAACTTGCAGGACAGATCGTTGCAACAACAACAATTTTTTCTGTAATAACAGTGTTTATATGGACATATTTACTTAGTTTTTATGGATTGATTATATAGGTGGAGTAAGAATGAAGGCTGTAATCGTTGCGGGAGGAAAAGGTACTCGTATCGCATCTGTGACTCTTGAGTTGCCAAAACCAATGATTCCTATTAATGGAATCCCTGTATTAGAAAGAGAAATAGATTGTTTAAGGCGTCAGGGTATTGTTGATATTATATTGACTGTTAGCTATAAGGCGCAGATGATCATGGATTATTTTGGTGATGGTAGTGGGATTTCTCCAACAACAGGAGAAGCTTTTGGTGTAAGCATCCAGTATTATGTAGAACAGAAAGCATTAGGAAATGCAGGTGCTTTATTTAAGATTCGAGATGAGTTAAAGGAAGATTTTCTTCTTTTGAATGCAGATTCTGTTTTTGAAGTTGATTTTCGGAAATTTTGCGATTTCCACAAGAAGCATGGTGGATGGGTAACCTTATTTACACATCCAAACTCACATCCATATGATAGTGGTCTGATTATGGCAGATAGTCAACACGCAGTATTGTCATGGCTGACAAAAGAAGAAGAGAGACCGATATATTATCATAATAGAGTAAATGCAGGATTGCATATGATAAGCCCCAAGCTTTTAGAGAGTTATTACACCAGAATGCAGGGAATCCTTCCAGAAAAAATTGATTTGGACCGTATGCTATTGAAACCTCTGGAGGGAACTGGAAAAATGTTTTGCTATGACAGTCCTGAATATGTAAAGGATATGGGAACTCCAGACCGCTATCATGTAGTATGTGATGATTATCAGACTGGCGTTGTACAAGCCAAAAGTCTGTCGGTAAAGCAAAAGGCGATTTTTCTTGATAGGGACGGAACAATTAACCGATATGTAGGTTTTTTGAGAAGACCAGATGAGATGGAATTATTGCCGGGAGTGGTTGAGGCAATTAAAAAGATTAATAGGAGTTCATATTTGGCGATTGTTGTGACAAATCAGCCGGTGATTGCCCGTGGTGAAGTTACAAGAGAACAATTAGATAATATTCATAAAAAAATGGAGACCTTGCTTGGAAAGGAAGGGGCTTATATTGATGCATTATATTATTGTCCACATCATCCCGATAGAGGTTTTAAAGGTGAAATTTCAGAATTAAAAATTAATTGTAATTGTCGGAAACCTAAGCCGGGAATGTTATTACAGGCGGCAGCCGATTATAATATAGATCTGAGCAAGTCCTGGATGATTGGGGATTCGAATAGTGACAAAATAGCAGGATTAAATGCTGGATGTAATACACTATTAGTGACGGAGGAAGTCTCTTTATTGAATTGCATTGAACAGATATTGGAATCTAATAAGGGGGGAAAAAATGAAGCTGACAGAGAAAGAACTATATGCCCAACTTGATGAACTGATTGCCCGCTATCCTATTTTAAAAGGAGTAGGGGGGGATATTATGGCGAGCTATTTGATCCTGCAGAATATATATGAGAATGGTGGAAAACTTCTGATCGCAGGAAATGGTGGCTCAGCAGCCGATGCAGAACATATTGCAGGAGAGTTAATGAAGCGTTTTAGGAAACCAAGACCTGTGACGGAAGAATTTGTAAAAGATTTAGTTCATGTTGATGCAAAACGTGGTAGATCTTTGGCAAAGAATCTGGAATGTTCTCTGATGGCAATTCCGCTTGTGGCACATGAAGCATTGACAACAGCTTATATCAATGATGTTGATGGCTTAGGTGTATTTGCGCAACAGTTATTTGGATATGGTACGAATAGAGATGTGTTTTTGGCAATCTCTACTTCTGGAAATAGTGAAAATATATTAAATGCAGCGGTAGTGGCTAAGGCTTTAGACATGAAGGTGATTGGACTGACTGGAAAAACAGGCGGAGAGTTAGCACATTTTGCAGATGTGGGGGTAAAGGTTCCTGAAACAGAGACTTATAAGATACAGGAGTTGCATTTACCAATTTATCATTGGTGGTGTATGATGCTAGAAGAATATTTCTTTTGAGGATAAGGAGAAGACATAGTATGAAAATATGTAAACAGGCATTATATGTGCAGGTTATTGATGGAATAGGTACGGTTCGTGCATGTGGATGGGCTGGATATTATCTATTAGGTAACCTCAGGGATAATACAATGTCGGAAGTATATAACAGTGAAGCAGCATTGGAGTTTCGCAGATCACTGATCGAAGGAACTTATGATTATTGTAATGAAGAAAACTGTCCATATATGGCTAATAATATTTTAGATTCCCAGTTAATTGATATTGACGAAATACCGGAATATCCGGAAATTGTAAGTCTTGCATATGATAGACGATGTAATTATCATTGTACTTGTTGTATTTCAAGATGCGATGACAAAATGGATCCTGTGGTTCAGGATAAAATTGAATCTGAGATAAGGAAAACATTACCCCATGTAAAGGTATTTTCAGCAAATGGTCTGGGAGAGTTTTTTGTAAGTGACAGTATGCTAAAATTGGTTTCAGAATGGAATCCGAAAGATATTCGGAATGCAAAGTTTGAAATGGAAACCAATGGATCATTGTTTAATGAGAAAAATTGGGAAAAGGTGAAAAATATTGGTGAGGCAGATTTAAGTGTTACGATTACGGTACATAGTTTTGATGAAGCTGCTTATCAGTATTTGTCTGGAACTAGTATTAAAATAAGTCAGATAGAGGATAATCTTAGATTTGTAAAATCACTTAGAGAGCAGGGAAAAATCAATTTCTTAGAGATTGCCATTGTCATGCAGGAGAGAAATTTTCGGACATTGCCAGACTTTGTAAGACGTTGTTTAGATGAGTTTGGAGCTGATCGTGTTCGTGTCAGAAGATTTTTACCAGAGAAAGCTATGGATGAAAATATTGAGTGGTTTTTTGATATAAGAAATCCGCTCCATCCATATCATAATGAATATTTAAAAATTATGGAAGATCCTATTTTTAAAGATTCTCGTGTATTTAAATGGACAGGAGATCATTTAAGTAATCGAGGAGAGCTACCAGCAAAGGCGAATTATGAAGTGCTGAAACAGCTTTTTCTGATTGAAAATGTAGGTGAAAAGATTTCAGAATACCTGATAGGAAAGGGATATGGGAAGATTTGTCTTTATGCAATCACAGATATAGGTAAGGCACTCATGAAGGTACTGCAAGGACAAAAGATACATGTGGAATGTATTTATGATCGTAATACATGTTTAACGAAATGGAATGGGTTGGAAGTGATAAAACCAACACATGAGAATCTGGTACATCTTCAGCTTCCGTTGTTAGTTACATTGGTTCCCCGCCATAATGAAATGGAAGAATTTCTGCGTAATCATGGATATAAAGGAAATGTATTAAACTTAGCAGAAATATTGAAGCTGCTTTAAATCATAATCTGTTATAGAGTGAATAGAGTCAGAAGGATGATGGAATGAATAGTTTTTATTCTATAGAAGAACTTCAGAATATTGGATTTCAGAAGCTTGGAAAAGATGTCAATATTAGTAGAAAAGTAAGTATATATAGTGCGGAACATATATGTATTCATGATCATGTAAGAATCGATGATTTTGTTGTATTAAGTGGCTGTATAGAGATTGGTTCATATGTGCATATTGCGACACAGACAGTGATATTTGGTGGAAAAGCAGGTGTATATATCAAAGACTTTGCAAATATATCTTCAAGAGTTGCTTTATATGCAATTAGTGATGACTATTCCGGTGAATATATGACAAATCCCATGATAGCTGAGACGTACAAAAATACACAGCATGAACCAGTTTTTATAGAAAAGCATGTCATAATTGCAACAGGAAGTACTGTATTGCCGGGAGTCAGATTAGGAGAAGGATGCGCGGTTGGAGCAATGAGTTTGGTAAAGCAGAATGTTCAGTCATGGACTATGGTTGGTGGTATACCAGCACATTATTTGAAAGAACGAAAGAGAAAAATTCTTGAGCTAGAAAAGGATTTTTTACAACAGGAAAATGGACAGAGTATGTAGGAGCAGATATATGGAGAGAATCAATGTTACAAGATCACTTATGCCTTCATTAGAAGAATATGTAGAAGAAATCAGTTCTATGTGGGAGACACATTGGCTCACAAATATGGGAGAAAAGCATCAGAGACTGGAAAAACAACTGAAAGAATATTTAGATGTGCCAAATATAACATTGATGTCAAATGGGCATATGGCATTGGAGCTGGCCTTACAGTCATTCAATTTGACCGGTGAGGTTATTACAACTCCATTTACATTTGCTTCTACAACGCATGCCATAGTGAGGAATAATCTGCAACCAGTTTTTTGTGACATCAAGGAAGATGATTTTACAATTGATGTAGAAAAAATTGAATCACTCATTACAGATAAGACATCGGCTATCTTACCAGTTCATGTATATGGTAATATATGTCAGGTAGATGAGATTCAGAGAATTGCAGATAAATATGGGCTTAAGGTCATCTATGATGCGGCACATACCTTTGGTGAGACATGGAAAGGGAAGGGAATTGGGACGTTTGGAGATGCATCTACGTTTAGCTTTCATGCAACAAAGGTTTTTAATACGATTGAGGGTGGTGCAGTCTGCTATCACGATGAAGAGATCGGGGCAAAATTATATAAGCTCAAAAATTTTGGAATTAAGAACGAAGAGGTTGTAGATGGAATTGGCGCAAATGCAAAGATGAATGAATTTCAGGCGGCGATGGGAATCTGTAATCTTCGTCATGTAGATGAAGAAATTGAAAAAAGAAGACATCTTGTAGAGTGTTATCGGGAACATCTTGAGCATATACCGGGAATAAGATTGAATGTATGGCAGAGCGATACAAAGTCAAACTATGCATATTTTCCTGTGATTTTTAATGAAAAGGAATTTGGTTATACAAGGGATGAGGTATATGAAGAGTTAAAGAAAAAGAATATTTATGCCCGTAAGTATTTTTATCCTATCACGAATGCATTTGACTGTTATCAGGGAATATTTGATGTGAATCAGACACCAATCGCACAGAAACTTTCAAAACAGGTATTAACGCTGCCGCTTTATGGAGACTTAGATGGTACAATTGTAGAGCGGATTGCAGATATAATTTATTCTATGTCAAAGGGAAAATGATGATATGAAAATGAGATTGCGATTTTGATTTTGTAAAGGGGATATACCAAATGAAAAAAGTTCAATTACTAGACTGCACACTCCGCGACGGAGCCTACATTGTAGATGCAAAGTTCGGAGTACCCGCAATCAAGGGAATTATAAAAAAATTACAGGATGCAGATGTTGATATTATCGAATGTGGATGGCTGAAAAATACACCACATGAAGAGGGGACATCTTTTTATCATGTGCCAGAGGACTTGGAGCAGTATGTTCAAAAAAGAAGAGAAGATACGACCTATGTGGCAATGATCGATTGGGACAGATATGATTTACAATATCTTCCGCAGCGGGATGGAAAATCACTGGATGCGATTCGGGTTGTATTTCCACATGGGAAACACAAGGAAGGTATTGCAGTAGGAAAAGAAATCGCAAAGAAAGGATATCAGGTGTTTTTCCAGGCTGCGAACACGCTGGCATATTCAGATGAAGAACTCGTGGAACTGGCGGAAGAAATGAACCAGATCAATCCGGTTGCGGTTTCCGTGGTGGACACATTTGGAGCAATGTACCAGGAGGATCTTGAGAGGATCGTACATGTTCTGAATGAAAAATTAAATCCACAGATCAGACTTGGATTTCATTCGCATAATAATCAGCAGCTTTCGTTTGCGCTGACCATGCATTTTGTGGAATTATTGCAGCGCACGGACAGGGGCTGTATTGTAGATGCCAGTCTGTGCGGTATGGGGCGTGGTGCAGGAAATGCAACAACGGAGCTTGTGGCAAATTACCTGAATCTAAAGCAGCACTGTAATTATGACATGAATCAGATTATGGATGCGATTGACATGTACATGCAGTATTTTCAGGAGAACTATACATGGGGGTATTCGACACCGTATTTTATTGCAGGAATGTATTGCTGTCATGTAAATAATATTGCTTATTTATTGAAAAATCATAGAACAAATGCACTTGATATGCGCAATATCATTGAATCTCTGTCACCGGAAGAACGGCGGAAATATGATTATGATCTGCTGGAGGAAAAATATCTCGAGAATCAGAACCGGATTGTGGATGATGATGCGGTAATGGAGCAGTTAGAGCATGCACTTGCAAATAGGGAAGTAGTTCTCATTGCACCGGGAAAAACCAGCAGTACAGACTGGAAGCAGATTACAGAATATATTCAGAAAACCAATGCCATTGTAATCGGAATCAATGCAATCAATCCGAATTATACTTTTGACTATTTGTATCTGATGAATACCGTTCGCTATAATTATGCGAAAGAAGTATATCCAAAACAGTTTGGCGAAGTGCAGAAGATTTTGTTATCCAATATCAAGACAAGCCCGGAAGAAAAAGAAATGATTGTCAATTTTAACCGTGTGATTAAGCGCGGATGGGAGCATTTTGATAATGCGGTAATCAATGCGCTTCGGCTGCTGGACAAGCTTCATGTACAGAAAGTTTCTCTGGCTGGTTTTGATGGATTCAAACACAAGTATAATGAAAGTTATGCAGATGCGGCATTGCCGACGCTCAACCCGGATAATAAATGGGATGAATTAAACGAGGAAATCAATGATATGTTCCAGAATTTTAAGGCTTCTTCTAATATGAAGATTGCTTTTTTGACGGAAAGTATATTTGATCATGGAGAACAGACAATATGAAAGTAATCATCTTAGCAGGAGGTCTTCCAAGTACCCTCATCGAAGAGGACGAAAAGATGCCAAAACCGATGGCAGAGATCGGCGGCCGGCCGATGCTCTGGCACATTATGAAGCAGTATGCACACTATGGATACAATGATTTTATCATCTGTACCGGATATAAAGGAGAAGTGATCAAGGATTACTTCATGAATTTTTATATCTACCAGTCCGATATTACAGTGGATTTGCAGACCAATGAAGTGGAAATACATAGAAAACAGACCGAGGACTGGAAGGTTTCGATTGTGGATACCGGATTACAGTCCTCGGTGATGGAACGTCTGATCATGGTGCGTGAACTGGCAGGAGATGAGCCGGTTCTGGTGGCTTACGGAGATTGTCTGTCAGACATTGACATACAGGAAATGGTAGAAAGTCATCGCAGGCAGCAGTCGCTTGCTACAGTGGCAATTGCACATCCGACCGGCCGAAATGAGATTCTTGCGCTTAATGAGCAGGGCTGTTATATTGGCACAAAGCAGGGAAAAAAGCAGAAACATTCCTGGGTAAATGCCTGCAGTATGGTATTGGAAGCACGCGCATTTGATTATCTTAAGGAAAATCAGGAGAATCATTTTGCATTGTCGCTTATGGATTGTCTGGCAGCACATGAGCCGGTTCAGACGTATCGCCACGAAGGCTTCTGGTCACCGGTTGAGACGATCCGTGACAAGACCTGGATGGAAAACTTATGGGCACAGCATAAAGCACCGTGGAAGGTGTGGGAAGATTAAGCTTCATCATGGAAGATGGAGAAAGAGAGAACCATGGAGGGTAAACAAATGAAGTGGTTGGAATATTATAAAGGAAAAACGGTACTGGTGACAGGACACACCGGTTTTAAGGGAAGCTGGTTGTGTGTGATGCTGGAGATGGCAGGCGCAAAAGTGGTTGGCTATGCGCTGCCACCGGAAAAAGATGCCGTATTATTTGACTGTTCCGGTGTGGCAGAGAGGATGGTTTCTGTAGAGGGAGACATTCGTGACCGGGCACACTTGCAGGAAGTTTTTCACACGTATCAGCCGCAGGTTGTATTTCATCTGGCGGCACAGCCGATTGTGCGGACAAGCTACGAGCAGCCGGTATATACATATGAGACAAATGTCATGGGGACAGTAAATCTGCTGGAATGCGTGCGAAACACCCCGGGGGTACAGTCTGTTTTAAATGTCACTACGGATAAGGTATACGAAAATAAAGAATGGGAGTGGGGGTATCGTGAGAATGATCCACTGGATGGTTTTGATCCCTATTCCAACAGTAAGTCCTGTTCCGAGCTGGTGACGCACAGCTATAAAAAGTCTTTTCTGGATGAAAAAGGAATTGCGGTTTCGACGGCAAGAGCAGGAAATGTGATCGGCGGTGGAGATTTTTCGCGGGACCGCATTATTCCGGACTGTGTGAGATCTGCATTGCAGGGAGAAGAAATTATCATCCGGAATCCATACTCGATCCGGCCATTTCAGCATGTGCTGGAGCCGTTGGCAGCATATATGCAGATTGCGGCGGCACAGGCGATGGAGCACGAAAAAGCAGGATATTACAATGTGGGACCGGAAGAAGCCGACTGTGTCACGGTAGGCGCGCTTGCAGATTTATTCTGCAGGGCATGGGGCCATGATCTGAAATGGAAAAATGTCTGTGAAGAAGGACCACATGAGGCAAAATTTCTGAAACTGGACTGCTCGCATATCAAGTATGCACTGGGCTGGAAACCGTGCTGGGATATCCGCACGGCAATTGAAAAAACCGTGGAATGGACGCGGGTATATGCAACGCATGGGGATATCCGCGCATGCATGGAGACACAGATCAACGAGTTTTTAGAGATGACCAGTGAAAAAAGGGCAGATGTGATATGAAAGTAGTGATTTTAGCAGGGGGCAAGGGCACCCGCATCAGCGAAGAATCCCGGATGCGTCCAAAGCCGATGGTTGAGATTGGCGGGAAACCGATTTTGTGGCATATTATGCGGCAGTATGCCTCTTATGGATTTAACGAGTTTATCATATGCTGTGGGTACAAAGGGCATATGATCAAAGAATACTTTGTCAATTATTATCAGAATAACAGCCAGTTGGAAATTCGCCTGAAGGATCAGCAGGTGCAGGTTTTAAAAAAGAACAGCGAGCCATGGAAAGTGACCATGGTGGATACCGGACTGGAAACACTTACCGCGGGGCGTATTTTAAAGGTGCGCGATTACATCGGTGGAGAACCGTTTCTTCTGACTTATGGAGATGGGGTGTCAGATGTAAACATCCGGGAGCTTATCGCATTTCACAAAAAGCAGGGAAAGACGGTGACGATTTCCACAACACAGCCGGAAGGACGTTTCGGAGCATTGCGTCTGGACGATACCGGCAGTCAGGTGCTCGGTTTTAAAGAAAAGGCACGCGCGGATCAGGCGTGGGTGAATATCGGATTTATGGTGATGGAGCCGTCAGTGTATCCGTATCTGGGCGATGGAAGTACCATGTTAGAGACGTTGCCGTTTGAACGGCTTGCCGCAGATGGGCAGATGGCGGCATATAAGCATATGGGCTTCTGGTCTCCGATGGATAACATTCATGACCGGGAATATTTACAGAAGCTTTGGGACAGTGGAAACGCACCATGGAAGGTGTAACTGCCACGAACGGAAAGGAAAAAGTGATGTTTGAACATAAAACAGAGGAAGAAGCACGGAAAGAAATTCTTTCCATGGTAGAAGGATATTATCGGGCGTTTCATGCGAAAAAAGAAGATTTTAAGGAAGGAGACCGCATTTCGTATGCTGCCCGGGTATACGATCAGGATGAGATGTGTAATCTTGTGGACAGTGCGTTGGAATTCTGGCTGACTTCCGGTAGATATACAGAACAGTTTGAAAAGGAATTTGCAGATTATATTGGTGTGCGTTTTTGTTCGCTTGTCAATTCCGGTTCTTCGGCAAATCTGTTGGCATTTATGGCGCTGACTTCTCCACTTCTGGGACAGCGGCGTGTGAAGCGTGGGGATGAAATCATCACGGTTGCGGCAGGTTTTCCGACCACGGTTACTCCATATCTGCAATATGGTGCAGTTCCGGTTTTTTTGGATCTGACGATTCCACAGTATAATCTGGATGTAAGCCAGTTGGAAGAGGCGCTGAGTGAGAAGACAAAGGCAGTTATGATTGCACATACGCTTGGAAATCCGTTTGACCTGAAAGCAATCCGTTCGTTTTGCGATGCACATGGACTTTGGCTGATTGAGGACAACTGCGATGCCCTTGGAAGTGAGTATTGCATGGATGGAGTGTGGAGGAAGACGGGAAGCATCGGTGATATCGGTACGTCGAGTTTTTATCCGCCACATCACATGACGATGGGCGAAGGCGGTGCGGTTTATACCGACAACCCTTTGCTGCATAAGATTATCCGTTCCCTGCGCGACTGGGGGCGGGACTGTATGTGTCCGTCCGGAAAGGACAATCTGTGTGGTCATCGTTTCGATAAGCAGTATGGGGAACTTCCACTGGGATATGATCACAAGTATGTATACTCTCATTTTGGCTATAATTTAAAGGCAACGGATCTGCAGGCAGCGATCGGATGTGCACAGCTTAAGAAACTGCCACAGTTTGTAGAGCACCGGCGGGAAAATTTTGAGCGGCTGAAAGCGCAGTTATCAGCAGTAGAGGACCGACTGATTCTGCCGGAAGCCTGTCCGGATTCAAAGCCATCGTGGTTTGGTTTTCTCATTACCTGCCGCGAAGGTGTGGATAAAAATCATGTGGTACAGTATCTGGAATCCCATGGTGTACAGACACGCATGCTGTTTTCCGGTAATCTGATCAAACAGCCTTGTTTTGATGAGATGCGTAAAAGTCATGAAGGCTATCGTGTGGTCGGGGATCTGCATGTGACGGATCATATTATGGAGAACAGTTTCTGGATCGGGGTGTATCCGGGGATGACGGATGAGAAGCTGGATTATATGGCGAAGGTGCTTTGTGGTGCTGTTGATGAATAAAGAATTATTGTATGATTTATGATGGAATGTTAAAGGAGATAGTATGAAAAATGTTCTACTTATAAAAGGATCGTCACAATATAATGCAATGAGAAATTATATTGACGAAATTGAGGTTGGATTTAGATTGCTGGGATATAATACATATGTGGCAGATGCAAAAAAGGAGTCTATACTAGATTTACAGATAAATCAGATTTATAAACATGAACATATAGATATAATATTTACGTGCAATGCAATGATGTGGGATTGTGAGGCGTTATTTGAAACATTTCCAAATGCAGTATATATAACATATTTATGTGATCACCCTGCAATACATAAAGTACGATTAGAGACCATGTCATGTAAATGTATTGTTTTTACATGTGATAAAAGACATGAACAATATATTAAAAAATATTATTCTAATATAAAATTTGTAAAGTTTATTCCGTTATCTGGAAGTTATTTTAAAAAATATATTCCTTTTGATAAGAGATCTCATGAAATTATTTTTACAGGAAGTTATAGAGATCCAGATGAATTAAAGAATCGTTTATTGGATGAGTTTTCGGGGAGTTTAATGCAATTTGTACAATATATGATGAATTTGATTATTGAACAACCGGAAAAAGATATTGAACAGTGTTTAGAAGAAACATTACAAGTATATAATGTTCAAGTATCAGATAAGGAATTCCTTGAATTAGCATACGATTTCTGTGATATTGATAAATATGCTCGTTTTTATTATCGCGATAAGGTAATCAGAAAACTTTTGGAAAATGGATTAAAAGTACATGTTTTTGGAAGCGGATGGGATCAATTTAAAGGAACAGGTTGCGAAAATTTGATTATAGAACAGGGAAATTATTATCTTGCATTAAAGGCGGTTGCAGATTCTAAAATTTCCCTTAATGTTATGCCTTGGTTCAAAGCAGGGTTTCAGGAACGCATAGCAACTGCAATGTTGAGTGGAACAGTGGCAGTAACTGATAAAAGTGAGTACATTGATAATAATTTTACGGATGAAAAAGAATTACTTATATATGATTTGAAACATATAGATGAATTACCTAAAAAAATAAAAGATATATTAGCAGATCCTGAAAAAGCACAAAATATTGCAAAAGAGGGAATGGATTGTGCGCAGACGGCACATACATGGCAACACAGAACAATTGATTTTGTTCATTATATGGAAATCTGTTATCCAGAACTGAAGATAGATAATGAAGGAATTGGGGAGCAGCTTTCTATTACATATGATACTTTTCATATAAGGGAAATTGCTGTAGCTGCTATGAATGACTTAAAAACAATTGAAACTATGTTGGAAAGTATACAAAATAACGATAAAATCGAATGGGAAGATATACAGTATTGGTATATTAAGGTTATTACGATTTATATGAATGCAAAAGAAAACTATCCGGAACTTCAGGTCAGTGCATTTATATATAATTATATCACAGGGGTACAGGATGGAGATGCTTCAAGAGGATTGGAGTTGCTTTTGAGAGAATGTTCATTTATGAAAGCTTTTTTCCTTAACATGGAAGAAATGGAATGGAAAAAGGAAAAAAATAATTTAATGTATCAGTTACAGGAGACACAAAACAAACCTAATATTTTTTCACAGAAAATATTAATAAAGAAAATGAAACAAAACTATGGAAATTCTGAAGATAAAGATGTTAAGGAAATTTTAGAAAATGTACAGAAAAACCAATGGGTTGAAGCCTATAATCAGAATTTTGTAGCAGAACATATAAATGGTGGAACGGAAAATGGACAAGTTGTAGGGTATGATCAGGAAGCAGAAATGTGTTATGCCTTATGGAATGGAAAACGAATGTATTATCCTAAAGGTTACACCCAAGGGGATGTTGTTGCCTCTGTAAATTTTGTAAATCTGGAACAAGATGTAAAGTCACCTCATCGTTATTTGGAAGAAAATTTTAATGTTGATGAGGGGGATATTGTAATTGATGCAGGTGTTGCAGAGGGAAATTTTGCACTTGACATTGTAGAAAAAGTTAAAAAGTTATATTTAGTTGAATGTGAGCATAAGTGGATAGAAGCATTAAATAAGACCTTCGAGCCGTGGAAAGAAAAAGTTGTAATTATTGAAAAAATGTTAGGAAGTAAAGATGATGAAAATTATGCAAGTATTGATAATTTTGTAGAAGAGGGCTATGTCAATTTTATTAAAATGGATGTGGAAGGGGCAGAAATTGATTCATTAATAGGTGCAGCATCTGTTTTGGAAAATAGTAAAAAAATCAAGTGTGCAATATGTGCATATCACAGAAAAAATGCAGAACGTGATATCAGAAATATTCTGGAACAACATCATTTTTATACATCTACGACAAAAGGTTATATGTTTTTTAAAGAGGATTTGGATAGTTGGATAGATGGAGAATTAAGGCATGGATTAGTACGGGCAGTAAAGATGGATGCAGTTATTTAGATGGGGAATTGGAAGATGAAACCACAAATCATTCTCGCCGGCTCCGGCGGCTGCATGCGTGAACTCGCATGGCAGATGCCGGACTGGCAGATTTCAGGATATGTAGACGTAACACCACCGGAGCATCCCGTCACAGTGGGAGAACGAACCATTCCTTATCTCGGAAATGATGACTTTCTGTTGCAACAGACCGAAGATATTAACGTTGCAATTGCAGTAGGAGACCCAGCGCTTCGCCAAAAGATTGCGCAGAAATTACGGAAGAATCCCCACATTCATTTTCCGAACATCATTCTCCACGGAGCAGAGGTCTGTTCAGACGTAAAACTGGGCCAGGGCTGTATCATCAGCATGGATGCAAGAGTATCCACCAATGTCCGGATGGGAGATTTTGTATTTTTAAATATCGGAGCAATGGTTTGCCATGATGGCAGATTGGGCGATTATGTCACGCTGGCACCGGATGTGAAGCTGGCAGGTGCGGTACACATCGGAAGCCACTGTGACATTGGTCTTGGCACAAAGGTGATTCAGGGAAGTACGATTGCGGATCATGTGCGTACCGGTGCGGGAGCCGTTGTTGTGCGGGATGTGGAGGAAGCAGGTACGGTTGTTGGTGTACCGGCGCGAAAGATAAAATAAACATCGACTTTTCAATGAGCTATGGATAGGTTATAATATTCATAGCTTATTTAAATTATGAGATGGGAGAAGTTTTATGCAGATTGAACAGATTGAGATTTCTAATTTTAAAGGAATACAGGAAGAAAAGTTTGCATTTACACCCGAAGTAAATTTAATTATCGGTGATAATGGAACCGGAAAAACATCTGTGCTTGAAGCAATTTCTGTTGCGCTGGGAGGATTCCTTGCAGGAATTGGAGAAGTGAGAGGCGTTCATTTTTCAACGGATGAGATCCGACGGGAAAATGAGTTGCTTGGAGATGGTTCTAATACCATAAAGTATAAGACTCCTGTAAAGGTAGAATGTGATTTGAAAATTGAAGAGGAAGCATTTCATTTTGTCCGTCAGAAGAAAAGTGTAAAGAGTTCAAGATCAACTGTAGAACCGAGAGATATTTGCAAAAAAGCGGCATTAATGACAGAAAATAGTTCAACGGTTTTACCGGTAATCAGTTATCAGGGAATATCGAGAATCGCAAATCAAAAAAGAGAAGGATGGGTGGATGTTTTTAAAAGTGACTTTTCCCGTGCGGTTGCATATATTGATTGTTTGGGTGAAGCATCTAATATGAAACAGATGACAAATTGGTTTGCGAGAATGGAACAGATTTCATGGCAGGAAGATAAAAGAATTGCTGAATATGAGATTGTAAAAAAAGCAGTTGGCATTTTTATGAGTGAAATGTTGGAACAAAAAACAATACGTGTGTTTTACGATAAACGTACAGAAGAATTAATGTATCGAAATGAAGAGGAAGTATTGCCAATTCGTTTGTTAAGTTCCGGATTTCGAACATTAATAGGAATGGTACTTGATATTGCATATCGTATGGCTATTTTAAATCCGTTTTTAAGAGATGAAATTTTGAATGAAACACCTGGAATTGTAATGATAGATGAAGTTGATATGCATCTACATCCAAAGTGGCAATGGAATATTATCAAGGCATTGAAAAAAACATTTCCGAGGGTACAGTTTATCGTTACGACGCATTCTCCAATCGTAGTTGCATCCTGTAAAGATGAAAATCTTATTTTATTAAATCCAAAGGAAGAAAGTAAGTATAAAAAATCATTGCAGGGATGGCAGGTGGATGATGTTCTGGAAGAAATTATGCAGACTGGAAATCGATCTCCGGAAACAATGAAGCAGTTAGAACAGCTAAAAGAACTCTCATATAAGAAAAAAAGATTTGAATTAACATCACATGAACAAAAACAATATGAAATGATAAAAAAAGAATTGCGAAAAAGTTTACCTGAAAATGACATCGCCATTGAAGAGGTAGCGATGATGTCGATTTACGATATGATAAAGGAGAAAGAATGAGAGCGGTAAAACGACCGGAAATTCCTCAGAGTTTGAAGCAAAACGCAGACAAATGGACAAAAGATTTGCTTGAAGAGATAAACAGAGTTGGGGTTTATGCAAAAGTACCGGATAAGTATAAGAATAAATACAATCAAACAGATGTAAAAAAATTGCTGGCTCAAATGTATAAAAATCATTGTTGCTATTGTGAAGGGATGCTGGGCGAACAGACATATGGGAGAATTGAACATTTAAGACCAAAGGCATTGCCACAGTTTTATGATCTGACATTCTCATGGGATAATTTACATTGGTGTTGTGAGCGATGTAATACAAAAAAAGGAAACAAATGGAATGAAGAGAATCCGATTTTAGATCCGGCAAAAGATCAGATTTCAAAATATTTGAGAATAGACATTGACAGCGGAAAATATGAATCTATTGGTGGAAGTAAAAGAGGAGAAACTACAATACTTCACACAGACATGAACAGAGAATCTCTTATTGAAGCGCGGCAAAAGCTTTCGATTAAGATCAAAAAATACTACATACAATTAGACAAATGTAAGAGAAAAGAGTTTTTGAAAGAAGTAGAAAGGGAATGTGAAGAGTGGATGTATCCAAGTGTTGTAAAAGAAACATGCACAATGCTGAATGGAGCAACTATTTAAAAGGCAGGTACAAAACATGCACACAACAATCATCGCAGAAGCCGGTGTCAACCACAATGGCAGCATGACACTTGCGAAGCAAATGGTAAAAAAAGCAAAACAGGCAGGAGCCGATTACGTAAAATTTCAGACATTCGTTCCGGAAAAGCTGGTCTCCCGTTTCGCCCAGAAAGCAGAATATCAGAAGGAAACGACCGGAGCGGCAGAGTCGCAGCTTCAGATGTTACAGAAGCTGGCACTGACACAGGAGGATTTTATAGAACTACAGGCGTATTGTAAAACAGTCGGGATCGGCTTTTTGTCTACACCGTTTGATTTGGACAGCATTGCATTTTTGGAAAAACTGGATATGGATTTCTGGAAGCTTCCTTCCGGCGAAATCACAAATCTGCCATATCTGGAAGCAATCGGCCGCACAGGAAGAGATATTGTTATGTCTACCGGCATGTGTAATATGCAGGAAATTCAGGATGCAATTTCCATTTTGGAGAAAAGTGGAGCAGGGAAGATTATTGTGTTGCATTGCAATACGGAATACCCGACACCGTACACGGATGTAAATCTGCTTGCCATGCAGCAGATGCGTCAAATGTTACAGAAACCGGTTGGATACTCAGATCATACGATCGGCATTGAAGTACCAATTGCTGCAGTTTCTTTGGGGGCAACGGTCATAGAGAAACATTTTACGCTGGACAAGCAGATGGAGGGGCCGGATCACCGGGCAAGTCTGGAGCCACAGGAACTGGCACGGATGGTAGCGGCAATCCGGCACATTGAGCAGAGCCTTGGAGATGGCAGGAAAAGACGCACGGCATCGGAAGAAAAAAATTGTGCGGTTGCAAGGAAAAGTATTGTTGCAAAATGTGCGATCGCAAAAGGGGACTATTTTACAGAGGAAAACTTAACCGTGAAACGACCAGGCACAGGGATCAGTCCGATGAAATGGTACGAAGTTCTCGGAATGCAGGCCACGCGGGATTATGAGGCGGATGAACTGATATGAAAAAGATAGCGATTGCAACAGCCACACGGGCGGAATATGGAATTTTGCATCCGCTGCTCGTCCGGCTGATGGAAGAAAAAGCGTTTGATGTACAGCTTCTCGTAACCGGGACACACCTGGAAGAACAGTTTGGGTATACGGTAAAAGAAATTGAAAAAGACGGAATTCCAATTGCACGAAAAATTCCGATTCTTGCCGAGGACAATTCACCATATGGAATTTCCGTAACTATGGCGCAAGCCATTACCGGATTTGCAGATTATTTTAGAACTGGACGGCCAGATCTGTTTTTGGTGCTGGGAGATCGAACGGAAATTCTTGGTATGTGTGCGGCAGCGTTAAACGAACATATTCCGATTGCGCATCTGCATGGCGGTGAATTGACGGAAGGTGCTGTGGATGATTGTATCCGGCACGCGGTGACAAAGATGAGTTATTTGCATTTCCCAGCAACGGAAGTGTACCGCAGGCGGATCATTCAGATGGGCGAAGCCCCGGAGCGCGTATACAATGTAGGGGCGCTTGGCGTGGAAAATATTTTAAGTGTGCCGATGCTGTCGGAGGAGGAAATTCGAAAGGATGTGGAAATTCCGGCAGGCATGCCCTATGCGGTTGTGACGTTTCATCCGGTGACGATGCAGCCGGGTGAGGCAGAACAACAGGTGCGGGAACTGATCGCTGCAATGAGGGAAGAAAAGCAGTATTTTTATCTGGTGACCAAAGCGAATGCCGATGCAGGGGGGAGGCAGGTAAATGCATGGCTTGCAGAGGCACAGAGAGAACTTACCAATATGAAGTTGGTCAGTTCGCTCGGAATGAAGCGTTATCTGAGTGCCGTAAAGTATGCGGCGTTTGTACTTGGCAATTCTTCCAGCGGAATCATCGAGGCGCCTGCGCTTGGCACACCGACCGTAAATATCGGAGACCGGCAGAAAGGTCGGCTGATGGCAGAAACCGTAATCGGATGTATGCCGGAGACCGGGGCAATTCAGGCGGCAATCCGGCAGGCGGAACAAATGCCACACAGACCTTCGTTTTTATACGGAGATGGAAAGACATCGGAAAAAATTGTAAAGATACTGAAAGAATTTTTCCAGACGGATTACCGGCACTGGAAAAAAACATTTTATGATATGGAGTGCAAATGAAACATCTGGCAGTAATCACCGCACGCAGCGGTTCAAAAGGATTAAAAGACAAAAATATTAAATTACTCGAAGGGAAACCGCTTCTGGTCTACTCCATCGAGGCAGCCAGACAGTCTGGAAAATTTGACTGCATTCATGTCTCGACCGACAGCGAAAAATATGCACAGATTGCGCGGGAGCATGGAGCGGATGTGCCGTTTTTGCGTGATGCGGCACTTGCCACGGACACTGCCGGGACCTGGGATGTGTTAAGAGCAGTTGTGCAGCAGTATGCCGAAATCGGGCGGCAGTTTGATACCATTACCCTGTTGCAGCCGACTTCCCCGCTTCGCGATGCGGCAGATCTCAAAAAGGCATTTGAGATTTTTGAAGAGAAAAACGCACAGTCTGTGGTCAGTGTCTGTGAAGCAGAACATTCACCTCTGCTTTGCAATACATTAAAAGAAGATCAGTCCATGTGTGGATTTGTTGATTTACAGAAAGTTGGCCGGCGGCAGGATATGGGAACTTATTACCGGTTGAACGGTGCCATTTATCTGCAGACCACGGAACTTCTGATGAGTCAGGGAGATCTGTACGGAGAACATTCCTATGCCTGCGTGATGAGTCAGGAACATTCCATCGACATCGACACTGCACTGGATTTCCAGATCGCGGAGACAATTATGAGGGCATCCTCTTAACATTTTTTCACACTGGTCGATATATATAACAGGTCTATCATGGAAGATAGAAAAAGAGAACGTTTTCTTGGAGAAAACGAAAGAAGAAACATGGAGGTTCCCATATGAAGACAGAGCAGTTAGCGTTATTTTTAATATCCCCGGACAGTACGGTTGTGGAAGCGATGCAGCGCATCGACCGTAATGCCAGGGGTATTTTATTTGTGACCAATGAGCAGCAGAAACTGCTTGGTGTTGTCACGGATGGAGATATCCGCCGCTGGCTGATCCGCACGGGAGAACTGAAAGCTCCGGTATCCGGTCTGATGAATACCGAACCTAAGAGAATTTCCAGGAAAGAGCATGCAAAAGCACATGAGGTTATGGTGCAGCATTCCATCACGGCGCTTCCGGTTGTCACCACAAAAGGCGTGGTATCTGACATTTTGTTCCGGGATGAGCAGGTGGCAAAAAAGAAAAAGCCGCAGGGGATTTTAAAAGAGGTTCCGGTCGTGATTATGGCGGGCGGAAAAGGGACACGTTTATATCCGTATACCAAAATTCTTCCGAAACCGCTGATCCCGATTGGAGATATTCCGATCATGGAGCGGATCATCGGGAAATTCTGTGAGTTTGGAACGACACAGTTTTATGCGACAGTCAATTACCGCAAAAATATGATTCGCTCCTATTTCTCCGAGATTTCAAAAAACTATTCTCTTGAATATGTCGAGGAGGATAAACCACTTGGCACAGCGGGAAGTTTACAGTTGATCAAAGAGGAGTTTTCCCGGCCGTTTATTGTGACCAACTGTGACATTTTGATTCATGCGGATTATGAAGATATTTACCGCTATCATAAAGAGGCGGGAAATGAACTTACGATTGTCACGGCACTCAAAAATATCGAAGTTCCGTATGGGGTTATTCATTCCAGTGAAAACGGAGCCGTCCAGTCCATGGAAGAAAAGCCGAAACTTTCGTATTTTGTTAATACCGGCATGTACATTTTAAATCCGGAACTGAAAAAAGAGATCCCGGAGGATACTTTTTTTCATATGACGGATCTGGCAGACAGGCTTCTGGCAGAAAACCGCCGGGTGGGAATGTATCCGATCAGTGAGGATTCCTTCCTGGATATGGGTGAGTTTGAGGAAATGCACCGTATGGAAGAAAAACTGAATTTGAAATCTGAGTAACAATTGGAAACAGAAAGGACATATAGAGCAATGAAAAAAGTATTAGTAACCGGAGCAGACGGTTTTATCGGAAGCCATCTGACCGAGAGCCTTCTGGAAAAAGGCTATGACGTAAAAGCATTTGTATATTACAATTCTTTCAACAACTGGGGCTGGCTGGATACACTGCCAAAGGAAAAACTTGACCAGATCGAAATTTTTGCCGGGGATGTGCGGGATCCGAACGGTGTGCGCACTGCGATGAAGGGTGTGGATCAGGTCTTTCATCTGGCAGCATTGATTGCGATTCCGTTCAGTTATCATTCGCCGGATTCCTATGTGGATACAAACATCAAGGGAACGTTAAATGTGCTGCAGGCGGCACGCGATCTTGGCACGGAAAAAATCATGGTGACATCGACTTCGGAAGTATATGGCACCGCACAATATGTCCCGATTGACGAAAAGCATCCATTTCAGGGACAGTCTCCGTATTCCGCGACAAAAATCGGAGCAGATCGTCTGGCAGAAAGCTTTTACCGCAGCTTTAATCTTCCGGTTGCAATTGTCCGTCCGTTCAACACTTATGGTCCAAGACAGTCTGCGCGTGCAGTGATTCCTACGATTATTTCACAGCTTCTGGCAGGAAAAGAGGAGATTAAACTTGGTTCCCTGACACCAACGCGCGATTTTAACTACGTCAAAGATACCGCGGCAGGCTTTATTGCAATCGCAGAGTCAGACAAGACAATTGGACAGGAAATCAATATTGCTACCCAGCAGGAGATTTCGATCGGAGATCTGGCACAGGAGATTATTTCCCAGGTCAATCCGAATGCACATATTGTGTGTGACGAGCAGCGCCTTCGACCGGAAAAGAGTGAGGTCAACCGTTTGCTCGGCTGCAACGCAAAAATCAAGGAGCTGACCGACTGGAAGCAGCAGTATACATTCGAGCAGGGAATTGCAGAGACGATTGCATGGATTCGTCAGCATATGGATGCATATAAGACAGACATTTATAATGTGTAAGTTGTAATTTTAAGAAAAGAGGGAGCAAAATGGGACGGTTTGTACCTTTATCGATTCCGAATTTTGAGGGAAATGAGCGAAAATATGTAGATGATGCACTGGATCAGGGATGGGTTTCCACCGGTGGTGCATACATCACAGAGTTGGAAGAAAAACTGGCAGAGTTTTTACAGGTGAAGAAAACAGCGGCAGTGCAGAGCGGAACTTCGGCTCTTCATCTGTCTCTGATTGCCTGTGGGGTGCAGCCGGGAGATATGGTGATTGTTCCAACGCTTACCTTTATCGCGGCAGTGAATCCGGTGCGCTATCAGTTCGCGGAGCCGGTGTTTATGGACTGTGATGACAGTTTGTGCATGGATCCGCAGAAACTGCGCCGTTTCTGCGAAAATGAGTGTGTGACAGAGGACGGACAGTTAAAGCATAAAGCTACCGGAAAAACCGTAAAAGCCATCGTAGTTGTGCATGTGTTTGGAAATATGGCAGATATGGAAGCCATCATGGATATCGCACAGGAGTTTCACCTGAAAGTGATCGAGGATGCGACAGAAGCACTCGGCACACAATATACGAAGGGGCGTTATGCCGGAAAATTTGCCGGAACTATTGGCGATTTTGGGGCGTATTCTTTTAATGGAAACAAGATTATTACAACCGGTGGCGGCGGTGCTGTGACAGCAAAAGATCCCACAGAAGTGGAGCATCTGAAATATCTTTCCACACAGGCAAAGGATGATCCGCATTTTTATATTCACAACGAAGTGGGATACAATTACCGCATGACGAATTTACAGGCGGCACTTGGTGTGGCACAGATGGAGGAACTTCCGGAATTTATCCACCGTAAGCAGAAAAATTATGGGCTGTATCAACAATTGCTGCAGGAGTTTTCAGGTGGAACACTGCTTTCATTTCGTGAGGGGACTTCCTCGAACCAGTGGTTTTATTCTTTGAAGCTGGATATGGAAAAACTACAGGGAAAAAACATGAGAGATGTAATTACAACGCTTCAGGAGCACGGTGTGCAGACCCGGGCGATCTGGGGACTGATTCATGAGCAGCTTCCGTATCAGAATGCGATTGCTTATGAGATGGAAAAAGCACCGTACTATAGCAGTTGTATTTTAAATATTCCAAGCAGCACACAGATCACAGATGATGATATTGGCTTTGTGGTGGAACAAATAAAAGTGGTATTCAAATCTGGAATTTGAACAGATCAGGTGACATTCACAAGTATTTGTTCGGGTCGATAAGCTGTGTATAGGGTATTTTATAAAACAATAAATGTTATTTACAAAAATTCTCCTTTAGAAGTATAATAGAAATACTCCTACAGGAGGATTTTTTATTGAAAAAGCAATTTGTTAAGGCAATGTTTCTGGTCGGAATTAATTACAGGAAAGCTGAAAAAACTTATACCTGCAGGATAGAAACGGAGACAATAGACAAATGAACCAGTATATATTTACCCCAACCGGATTTTACCCGGACACACAGGAAAAAGAAATTTTGGAGGGTCGCTACGAAACCTTATATCACATGGGATTTTCCAGGCGGTCAAAAGAAATGTCTTCATCGGAGTTGTTCTTATATGAACTGTCAGAGGCATTTTTCCAGTGTCTTACAGAAATGCCGGAACTGGAACTGACAAGAGAAGCGACACATGTGGTGCCGGATGAGGAACATCTTGAGCATCTGCTTTCGTCAGTTCCTTATGCGATCGGGGCAGAATATATTGACCGTAAGTGGATTGCCGGAGTATTTTCGCAGCTGGAGCAGATTTTTCAGAGGGAAATTTCAGGCTATAAAGGCAGTGTGGAATTGTATCTCACAGAGCAGAACCAGAAGCTGCATGTACCGGAGAGGATCTTTCTGCATCTGGTAGAAAATAAAGATGGCGAAGATCCGTTTGTTTTTATGGCAACCTATGCTTCGCTCGGAGAGGATCATGTCGTGCATCATATGCCACTGAAATACGCGCTGACCGAATACCAGGATGACAGAGATAAGCTGCTGGCATTGTTGTCCTGCCTGAACCGTGCGGCAGAGGTATCGGATCTGATTGCAGAACTGGTAGAAAGTGGGGAGATGTTCCATGTTCTGCGTTTTACAGGGAAAGAGGCATATCAGTTTCTGCGTGATGTGGAAAAAATCGAACAGACCGGGATTCTCTGTCGGATTCCGAACTGGTGGAGAAAGCGTGCAATGGAGTGTTCGGTAGAAATCCGGCTGGGCGAAAAGAAACCTGCCATGGTGGGATTTGATTCGTTGATTTCGATGCAGCCGCAGCTGTGTGTGGACGGAGAGGCACTTACGAAAAAAGATGTGGAACTTCTGCTGGCGCAGACAGAGGGGCTGGCATTTCTAAAAGGCAAGTGGGTAGAGGTAAATCATAAAAAACTGCGGGAACTTCTGAAACGCATGGATGGAATGGACACCAGCATTACACTGCGGGAAGCTTTGCAGATGGAAATCGGAAATGGAAAAAAGATTTCCGCAGATGTAGGTGCGCTTGTGACCAACGGGGCATGGCTTTCCAAAATGTTGCGCAATTTGCGAAAACCATCCGGTATCCGTTCGGCAGCAGTGCCGAAAACCGTTCATGCAATGCTTCGTCCATATCAGAAGGATGGGTATACGTGGCTGAATTATATGCAGAAACTGGGATTTGGTGCATGCCTGGCAGACGATATGGGACTTGGAAAAACACTTCAGGTTCTGTGCTATCTGGAAAAAATGAGAAAATCAGACAAAGGCGCAAAAACGCTTCTGGTCGTTCCGGCATCCCTGATCGGAAACTGGCAGAAGGAGGCAGCAAAGTTTGTCCCTGATATGACGATTCAGGTTATTCACGGAAAGACATCTGCGCAGCTTGCACAGGAATTTGATGCAGGGTCTGCATTTCTTACAATAACGACATATGGCATGGTTTCCCGCATCAAGGCATTTCAGGAAACGATGTGGGACTGCGTGATTCTCGATGAGGCACAGGCGATCAAAAATCCGGGCACGAAACAGACGCGCGAAATCAAAAAACTGCAGGCACAGATGCGGATTGCCATGACGGGTACGCCGATTGAAAATGACCTGACCAATTTATGGTCATTGTTTGATTTTATAGATCATGGTCTGCTTGGGACATCCAAAGAGTTCCATGAGTTTACGAAAGGACTGGAAGAAAATCCACAGGGATATGCAAAGTTAAAGTCCATGATTACCCCGTTTATGCTCCGTCGTGTCAAGACGGACAAGACCGTTATTGCAGATCTTCCGGAAAAGGTAGAAATGACGGATTTTGCACAGCTGACCAGAAAACAGACCATTTTGTACCGCAAGGTGGTTTCGGATATGGAGCAGAAAGTCCGGCAGATGGAGGCAGAACACAGCATTTCCCAGTTTGCCAAAAAAGGGATTGTGCTTACGGCAATCATGAAGTTAAAACAGATCTGCAACCATCCGGACCAGTATCTGGGACAGGATGCCTATACACCATCAGAGAGCGGAAAATTTCAGCTTTTGAAAGAAATCTGTGAGACAATCTATGAAAAGCGTGAGTGCGTGCTGGTTTTTACGCAGTTTAAGGAGATTGCGGACGATCTGGCAGCGTATCTGGAGACCGTTTTTCATGCTAAGGGCTACGTACTGCACGGCGGGACACCTGTGGCAAAAAGGACGGAGATTGTGGATGCATTTCAGGGAGAAGCCTATGTACCGTTTATTGTGCTGTCTGTAAAGGCAGCCGGAACCGGACTGAACCTGACGAAAGCAAACCATGTCATTCATTTTGACCGCTGGTGGAATCCGGCAGTAGAAAATCAGGCAACGGACCGGGCATTCCGGATCGGGCAGAAAAAAGATGTGATCGTACATAAATTTGTCTCTCAGGGAACGATTGAGGAAAAAATAGATGCGATGCTGGAATCGAAAAAGGAACTGGCGGAAAACGTAATCGGAAGCGGCTCCGAAAAGTGGATTACGGAGTTAAGTAACGAAGAATTGTTCTCATTATTGCGATTGGAGTAAACGGTATGCGAAGATATTGGGAAATTGATCAGACATTTGCCCAGCCGAGTGAATCTCTGTTAAAGAAAAATCTAAAAGAGAGCGTGAAAAAGCAAAAAGAAAAGGGAAATAAGCTGGAGCCGGTTGTTATTTCCGGCAGGGCAATTGCGAAAAGCTGGTGGGGAAAAGCCTGGTGTGACAATCTGGAGCGCTATGCGGATTTTGCAAGCCGGCTGGAGCGTGGGAAGCGTTATGTGCGGACCGGAACGGTAATTGATCTGAAAATCCAGAAAGGAAAAATCATTGCAAGAGTGCAGGGAACCAGAAAAACTCCCTACCGTGTGGAAATCCGTATCAGCCCGCTCACAGAGAAAAAGTGTGAAGCGATTCTTGAACGGTGTGGTAAGATTGAGACTCTGGAACGATTACTGTCCGGTGATTTCCCAGATGATATGAAAGAACTGTTTCAGGGAGAGGATGGGCTTTTTCCACAGCCAAGTGAGATCAGTTTTCAGTGCAGCTGTCCGGACTGGGCACTGATGTGCAAACATGTGGCAGCAGCACTTTACGGTGTGGGGGCACGGCTTGACACAAATCCGGCATTGTTTTTTGAATTGCGTGGAATCGAGATCGGACGGTTTGTGGATGTGGCACTTGCCAATCGTGTGGAACGGATGCTTGAGAATGCGCGGAAACCAAGCGCAAGAATTATGGATGATGAAGAGGCGGCACAGAAACTGTTTGGCGTGTTTGGGAGGGCATAGCAAGGGATACTACACCAGCATCCCAAGCGTTCCCACCACAATCAACACCAGTCCCCCGGCTTCTTTTTTCCCCAGTTTCTCATGAAATACAAGATAAGAAAACAGAATGGTAACCAGAATACTCAGCTTATCAATCGGCACAACGACACTTGCCAGACCATCCTGCAGCGCACGATAATAGCACAGCCAGGAAGCACCGGTGGCAAGTCCGGACAGGCAGATAAAGCCAAGTTCCCTGTGATCGATTGTGCGCACGCTGTCCTGCTTTTTCGTGACAAACACGACAATCCATGCCATGATCAGCACAACGATGGTACGGATGGCTGTTCCCAGATTGGAATCAATGTTTTCAATGCCGACTTTTCCCAGAATAGAAGTCAGGCTGGCAAAGACGGCAGAGCCAAGCGCGTAGAAGAACCAGCTCCAGCCTTTTTTCCCGGAATTCTCAGAAGAGGTTTCCTTTTTCGTGATCATCAGGTAGGTTCCCGCGCCGATCAGCACCACACATAGAAGTTTCAGTGGGCTGATGCTCTCATGCAGGAAGAGAAAAGCGAGAAGAATGGAGAGGATGGCACTCGATTTATCGACCGAAACCACTTTATCCACATCTCCGATCTGCAGTGCACGGAAGTAGCACAGCCAGGAAGCACCGGTGGCAAGTCCGGACAGGATCAGAAATGTCCAGGTTTTGGCAGAAACACTTCCGATGCCGTGTTGTGCCCCGACCAGAAATACCATGATCCATGAAAAAATAAGTACAATAATGGTACGGATCGCCGTAGCTACATTGGAATCGGTATTTTTGATACCGCATTTCGCCAGTATGGAAGTCAGTCCGGCGAACAGAGCTGACCCAAATGCAAATAGAATCCACATATACAATTTCCTCCCTGAGACAAGCGTAAAATGTTTTGGGGCATTTGTCAAAACTTTTTTCTTGTGATATGATAATTTTATCTTTTTCAGAGGTGACAGAATGTTTGAAAAAAAACAGATCATATACAGTGAAACACAGGGAGTCTGTCAGGTAGAAAATATTGTTTCGCTCTCCGCATCACGCAGGGAGCGAAAAATTCCGTACTATGTGCTGCGCCCGGTATTCGACAAATCCAGAGTATCTTATATTCCGGTAGAAAACCATCAGGTAAAACTGCGGGAATTGTTTACCAGGGAAGAGGCAGAGGCACTTCAGGGAACGGAAGAAATGAAAAAAGACGAAAAACTGAGACAGGCCGTGGAGTATGTATTAGGAAAAAAGGAGGGATAGGATGGCACAGCAGCAGCCACAGCAGGCAATACATAAATTTGTACTTGGAAATAAAGAACTTGAAGGAAAGACAGCGGAATTCCAGTATGACAAAGGCTGGTACAGCATTACGGATATTGTAGGGGAGGAACGCAACGTAATCTACAAATCCCGCAATGCGCAGGAAGCCTATATGAAATGGAACGTATATATCGGCCGCAAAAAAGAGAGACCGTCATCCGGCAAAAACAGCGATGCGGATCATGGAAGCCGTGCGGATGGAAACAGAGCAAACGATTCCCGTGAGCATCGGAGTCGTGATTTCCGCGAAAAGCGCGACATGACGGATCGGCGTGGAAATAACCGGGGACGTCATTGACATATAAAAACAGCACCGGGCAGGTCAAAGACCGCGGTGCTGTTTTTGTTTAAAATTAAAAAGTGAGCGGAGAGCATGGGATTCGAACCCACGTTGCGTCTATTCGACGCAAACCGCATTTCGAGTGCGGCACCTTCGACCTCTCGGACAACTCTCCCTTGAAATTCATCTCCGATGAATTTCCTACGTACATCGCTTCCGCGGAGCGGAACTTTCATGCGATGTGCTCCTTGAGGTATAGCGTAAGCTATATCTCCTACGTACATCGCTTCCGCGGAGCGGAACTTTCATGCGATGTGCTCCTTAATAGTATACAGAATTTACATACATTTTTCAAGTCGCTTATCTTGTGAATGAACAAAAATTATACTATAATATAAATGTGTATGCGAAAAAACGTTTTGTACACAATAAGAGAATATGCAGGAGGAAACGTGCATGATGAAGATCGGAATGCTTACCAGCGGCGGAGACTGCCAGGCTTTAAATGCAGCCATGCGTGGTGTTGTAAAAGGACTTACTACAAACGTAGACGAACTGGAGATTTATGGATTTGAAAATGGGTACAAAGGGCTGATCTATGAACAGTACAGGATTCTTACAGCCTCAGATTTTTCCGGAATTCTTACCAGAGGCGGAACGATTCTCGGATCTTCCCGCCAGCCATTCAAACAGATGCGTGTACCGGACGAGAACGGACTGGACAAGGTAGAGGCAATGAAATCCACATACCGTAAGCTTGGATTGGACTGTCTGGTGATCCTTGGCGGAAATGGTACGCAAAAGACTGCCAATCTGCTTCGTGAGGAAGGGCTCAATATCATTCATCTTCCGAAGACGATTGACAATGATATTTACGGAACAGACGTGACATTCGGTTTTCAGAGTGCAATTAATATAGCTACAGAAACCATTGACTGTATCCATACAACAGCAGCTTCCCACAATCGCGTGTTTATCGTAGAAGTCATGGGACACAAAGTGGGATGGCTTACGTTGTATGCCGGTGTGGCAGGCGGAGCAGATATCATTCTGCTTCCGGAGATCCCATACGACATCGACAAGGTTGTAGAGGCCATTCACAAGCGCACCAAAGACGGAAAGGGCTTTACGATTCTTGCTGTTGCGGAGGGCGCAATCTCCAAAGAAGATGCAGAGCTTTCCAAGAAACAGTACAAGGCAAAGGTAGCATCCCGTAAGTATCCGTCGGTTTCTTATGAGATTGCAGATCAGATTCAGGAGAAGTGTGGTGTGGAAGTCCGGGTGGCAGTTCCGGGCCATACACAGCGTGGAGGAAGTCCGTGCCCATACGACAGAGTGTTATGTACACGGCTGGGTTCCGCGGCAGCCAAAGCCATCATGGATGGAAAGTTTGGTTACATGATCGCGATGATCAACAACAAGACCAAATGTGTGCCATTGGAAGATGTAGCCGGCAAATTAAAGACGGTAGATCCGGATAGTCAGATGATTCAGGAGGCAAAACGGATCGGTATCAGTTTTGGAGATTAATCGTTCGGCTATCTGATATCCGATAAGAAGGAGAAGAAAAATGTCTTACACGGCTTTATACCGTAAGTTCCGTCCCCAGGAATTTGAAGATGTCAAGGGACAGGAACATATTGTTACAACATTAAAGAACCAGATCAAAGCCGATCGCATAGGACATGCTTATCTGTTTTGTGGTACCCGGGGTACCGGAAAAACCACAGTTGCAAAGATTTTTGCAAAAGCAGTAAATTGTGAACACCCGGTAGACGGAAGTCCCTGTGGAAAATGCCCTGCATGTCAGGGTATTGCCGCTGGGACTTCTATGAATGTCATAGAGATTGATGCGGCTTCCAACAATGGTGTCGACAATATCCGTCAGATTCGGGAAGAAGTATCTTATCGCCCGACGGAAGGCAAATACAAGGTTTATATTATCGACGAGGTGCATATGCTCTCGGCAGGTGCGTTCAATGCGTTGCTTAAGACTTTGGAAGAACCACCGGCATATGTAATTTTTATCCTTGCGACCACGGAAGCACACAAGATCCCGATTACGATTTTATCCCGCTGTCAGCGATACGATTTTCACCGGATTTCCATCGATACGATTACTGACCGTCTGGCGGAGCTGATGCGCACGGAGCAGGTGGATGTCGAGGAGCGCGCACTGCGTTATGTGGCAAAAGCCGGGGACGGTTCGATGCGTGATGCGCTGAGTCTGCTCGACCAGTGTATTGCTTTTCATCTGGGGGAAAAACTCACCTATGAAAATGTGCTGGAAGTGCTCGGTGCAGTGGATACGGAAGTGTTTTCCGCACTGTTGCGCCAGGTGCTGGCAAAAGATGTGACCGGTGCCATCCGGACGGTGGATCATTTGGTGGATCAGGGACGGGAACTGGGACAGATGGTGAACGATTTTACCTGGTACATGAGAAATCTTTTGCTCATCCAGAGTGCGGATGACATGGAGGAAGTGCTGGATATGTCGGCAGATCATCTGGCAGCCCTGAAAGAAGAGGCACAGATGGTGGAGCCGGAAACACTGATCCGGTATATCCGGATTTTCTCAGAGCTGTCCAGCCAGATCCGGTATGCGGCACAAAAGCGCATCCTGCTGGAGATTGCAATTATCAAGCTTTGCCGTCCGCAGATGGAAAAAGATCTGTCGGCACTCAATGAGCGTATGGATGATATGGAGCAGAAATTAGAAAGTGGGGCATTTGTTTCGGCGGCACCACAGAGTGCAGCAGTTCCGGTAACAGGTGGCACGCAGGCTCCGGCGGCACAGGCACCGGAGAAAACACAGCTTCCCAAAGCCATTCCGGAGGACATTAAACAGGTGATGAACAACTGGCGGTCGGTCATTTCGGAGATGGGAGGCATCACCAGACAGTATTTAAATCAGGCGGTGCCGACGCTCGGACCGGCGGGAGAACTGCTCCTGGTGTTTGACGATGCAAACGCTTTTTCCTATCTAAGCGACAATAAGGCAGGGTGTATTGATCATTTGAAAGAAATGATTGCGCAGCGGTGTGCAAAGCAGGTAGAAGTACAGCTCCGCTTAAATGAAGGAGGACGCAGCGCAGCCAATACGGTACCGGATTTGCGGCAATTAATCAATTTTGATATTGAGGAAGAGAACTTCTAATGGTATGATAATACAAGATTCGTAAATAACTGAAATTAGAAAGCAGGAGGACCCCACATGGCAAAAAGAGGTGGATTCCCTGGCGGTATGCCGGGAAATATGGCAAATATTATGAAGCAGGCGCAGAAGATGCAAAAGCAGATGGAAGAAGCGCAGAAGAACTTAGAGGAGCAGGAAGTGACAGCCACAGCAGGCGGTGGAGCGGTAGAAGTGACCGTTTCCGGCAAGCATGAGGTGACAAAGGTAAAACTTGCAGAGGAAGTCGTAGATCCGGATGATATTGAGATGCTTGAGGATCTCATCATGGCAGCAACCAACGAGGCAATGCGTAAAATCGATGAAGCTTCCCAGCAGTCCATGTCACAGATTACCGGTGCATTGGGCGGAGGACTTCCGTTCTAAATATGGATTATTACAGTCATGAGATTGCGAAATTGATTGAGGAATTGTCTGCACTTCCCGGAATCGGAGCCAAATCTGCGCAGCGGCTGGCATTTCATATTTTAAATATGCCGCAGGACCACGTGGATGCACTGGCCTCGGCGATTGTTTCGGCAAAGAAAAACGTAAAATACTGTAAGTGCTGTTTTAACCTGACAGATCAGGAAATCTGTCCGATCTGCAGTGATACTTCCAGAGATCACAAGACGATTATGGTAGTGGAGAATACCCGTGATCTGGTTGCATATGAAAAGACCGGAAAATACAATGGAGTCTATCATGTGCTGCACGGTGCTATTTCCCCGATGCTTGGAATCGGACCGAACGATATCCGCTTAAAAGAACTCATGGTTCGTCTGGAGCAGGATGTGGATGAAGTGATTATTGCTACAAATTCCAGCTTAGAAGGCGAGACGACAGCCATGTATATCAGTAAACTGATCAAGCCGACCGGGATTAAAGTGACACGGATTGCCAGTGGAGTACCGGTTGGCGGAGATCTGGAATATATTGACGAAGTGACTCTCCTGCGGGCATTGCAGGGAAGAACGGAATTATAATACACCACCATTTTAAGAGGAGGAAAGAATAAATAATGAATAATTTAGAATTGGAAAAACTTGCGAATGAAATCCGCAAGAGCATTGTAACTGCAGTGCATAGCGCAAAATCCGGCCATCCGGGTGGATCTTTGTCTTCTGCAGATATTTTTACGTATCTGTATTTCGAAGAAATGAACATTGATCCAAAGAATCCGAAGATGGAGGGAAGGGACCGGTTTGTATTATCCAAAGGACATGTGGCACCGGCTTATTATTCCACACTTGCGGAGCGTGGATTTTTCCCAAAAGAAGATCTGGTAACTCTGCGTCACACAGGTTCCTATCTGCAGGGCCATCCGGATATGAAGCATATTCCAGGTGTTGATATGTCCAGTGGATCTTTGGGACAGGGCGTTTCCGCAGCGGTTGGTATGGCTGCAGCCGGAAAATTTGATAACAAGGATTACCGTGTATACACATTAACCGGAGACGGTGAGATTCAGGAGGGACAGATCTGGGAGGCTGCTATGTGGGCAGGACACCGTAAGCTGGACAATCTGGTAGTGATCGTAGACAATAATAATCTGCAGATCGATGGAGAGATTGACAAGGTATGTTCCCCATATCCGATCGACAAGAAATTTGAGGCATTTAATTTCCACACAATTGTGATTGATGGAAATGATTTCGATCAGATCCGTGCGGCGTTTGAGGAAGCAAAAAATACCAAGGGTCAGCCGACGGCAATCATTGCAAAGACGATCAAGGGAAAGGGAGTTTCCTTTATGGAAAATGAAGCAGGATGGCATGGAAAAGCTCCAAATGATGAGCAGTACGAAATCGCTATGAAAGATCTTGAGAAAGCAGGTGAAGCATTATGTCAGAAGTAAAGAAAATTGCAACCAGAGACAGCTATGGAAACGCATTGGTAGAACTTGGAAAAGAGCATGAGAATCTCATCGTGCTCGACGCAGATCTGGCAGGTGCTACCAAAACCTGTATTTTCCAGAAAGAATTTCCGGAGCGCCATTGGGACTGCGGTATCGCAGAGTGCAACATGACAGGTATTGCTGCAGGATTATCTACCTGTGGGAAAGTTCCGTTTATCAGTTCTTTTGCAATGTTTGCAGCCGGACGTAACTATGAGCAGGTTCGCAACTCCATCGGATATCCGCATCTGAATGTAAAGATCGGAGCTACCCATGCAGGAATTTCGGTCGGAGAAGACGGTGCTACCCATCAGTGCCTGGAGGATCTGGCTCTGATGCGTGAGATTCCTGGTATGGTAGTGATCAACCCGTCGGATGATGTGGAAGCACGTGCAGCAGTACATGCAGCATATGATCATGTGGGACCGGTGTATCTTCGGTTTGGACGTCTGGCAGTGCCGGTGATCAATGACAGAGAGGATTACAAGTTTGAGATCGGAAAAGGAATCGTATTAAAAGAAGGTACGGATGTAACCATTTTTGCGACAGGACTGGAAGTGTCAGAGTCCTTAGAAGCTGCAAAGATGCTGGAGAAAGATGGAATTTCTGCAGAAGTAATCAATATCCATACCATCAAGCCGATTGACGAGGAACTGGTTGTTGCATCTGCAACAAAGACGAAGAAAGTCGTAACCGTTGAGGAACATTCCGTAATCGGTGGACTTGGAAGCGCGGTAGCGGAAGTATTGTGTGAAAAGGCACCGACAAAGATGATGCGTATCGGCGTGAATGACCGGTTTGGAGAATCCGGACCGGCGGTTGAGCTGATTCACAAATACGAACTGGACGCAGAAGGAATTTACAAAAAAGTAAAAGCTTTTGCAAAATAATACAGCAAGTACAAAGGAGACTGTCGTATCGAAGGATATGGCAGTCTTTTTTTGCCTGAAGTCTGGAAATATGTCCGGTAGTGTCGTACGATTTTTTTCATGCCTGTCAGGTTTTTCCAAAATTCTACCGGATGGTGGTGATACTATATTCTGGAAAAACGGATAAGGAGGCAGGATATGATAGATATTGCAGAAGGACCGGGACGTGACCTGAAAAATATCAGACAGATCGGGACACCGGCAGAGGGGGATCGGATTTACATAGAAAATGCGGCGTATGCCAGGGTGCATGAAGAAACTTATGAGGAGCGGAGAGTGTTTATCTTTATGGGGCATACAGAGTGCGAGCAGGGTGTATATATGACCTTTGTAGAGGCTGCCATTCCGGTAAGGGATATGGAGTTTTCACAGAATCTGCCGAGATGGGGAACACATGCGTGGTCGGATGTATTCCGTGAGATTAAGAGATCTTATGAGAATTCCATTATTGTCGGATGGGCGTTGGATTGTAAAGGATATCCACCACGCCTGACAGCAGAACTGGAAGCTATCCACAGAGAACAGTTCGGAGGTGCACATCAGGTTCTTTTCCTTATGGACAGTATGGAGGGGGAAGAATACTTTTATCTGCATAAAGGCAACCGGCTGCAACCGAAAAACGGGTTTTATATCTATTATGCAAGGGAACTGCATGAGATACGGATCCCGGATGTGACGATTGAACTGCCGAGACGTGGAACCCGGCAGATGCTTCCGGAGATTCTGACGGAGAGCAAGAAAGAGAACGAAAAAGAAGAATGCAGCAGTTCAAAGAGCGAACGCAAACCAACGTCGTATGCGATGGCTGCTGCAATCGCGTTGCTTTTGGTTCTGGCCGGGGTCGGAATCTGGCAGCAGCGAATTCATATTCCGGGTCTGGAGCAGACCGTGGAGACGATAGGGGAAAAAATCCGCCATGTGTCACAACCGGCAGAAGTCCTGGTGGGAACTGAAAAAAATATAGTGGAAGAACAGACGGAGAGCGCAAAGAGTACGGAAACCATCAGTGAACCCATGCAGCTGATACCGATTGAAGAGGTTCCGGCGGGAGCGGTGAAAAAGGCAGAGGAAGCGGCTCCATCCACACAGCCGGCCGAGGAAAAAGAAAAACCTGTGGCGGTAGAAAAAGCACAAAATTATTATGTGGTACAACAGGGGGATACGTTGAGCGGAATCTGTAAACAGGCATATGGATCAATGAAAAAATTAAAAGAGCTTGAAAAGGCGAATGATCTGGAAGATTCGGATGATATCAGGGTTGGACAGAAATTATTACTTCCGTAACGGGGACTGCAATGCTATAATGATAGAAACGTAAGCGAAAAGGAGAAAAATCGGTGGCTGAAAAAACGGAATTTAAAACCGTAGAGACAAGTCAGGAAGACCTGGAGGAACTGGAAGAAAAAATCAGGAGACACAGGCATAAAATAGCCCGCAGAACGGCACTTGTGATCGTTACTGTTGTAGCAGCAGTGATTTTTGTAGAACTTTGGTCTGCACTTCGCACATATTCAGGATTTGAGGTGCAGGCATCGGCGGAGAGAAAGGACAGTGCGGCAACGGGATATAAGATGTTCCAGGGAAAAATACTGGAATATGATAATGACGGAATCGTGTGTCACGATACAGATGACCGGCTGATCTGGAACCAGTCTTATGAAATGACTACGCCGGAACTTTCCGTGTGTGAACAGTATCTTGCAGTTTATGATCGTGGAGGGACATTCATTTATATCATGTCGGAACGCGGACTGGTAAAGAAAATCGAAACGGCAACACCGATTGAACGTGTATGTGTTGCCCGTCAGGGAACGGTGGCTGTGCTGATGAAGGAGGATGATGTCTCGTATGTACGGCTTTATGACAAAAAGGGACAGGAACTTGCCAGCGGTGAATTTTATCAGGAAAAAGGAAGTTTTCCTGTAGATATTGCGCTGGCTCCGGATGCGCAGAAACTGGCAGTAGATATGCTCGACGTGACAAAGGGTAAAACCTGTTCCACGGTTACTTTCTATAACTTTGGTTCGGTTGGGCAGAATGAAATCGACAACAATGTGGGAACGTACAGTTACAAAAATACGATGATATCGGAACTGGTTTATACCGAATCCGGAAAACTTCTCGCGATCAGCGATGCCGGACTGATCTGGTTTGACGGAGCACAAAAACCTGCGCCGAAAAAACAGATAAAGTTTAAACGGGGGATACAGAGTGTCTTCTATAATAATAAATATGTCGGTGTTTCATACAGCGATACCAAAAAAGAAAACAGCTGGCACATAAAAGTCTATGACATGAATGGTAAAACGGTCATGGAGAATGATACAGAGATTGCATACAACAGAATCGAGCTCCTCGATAATAATGAAATATGTGTCCGGGATGATTATAACTGTGAATTGTTTACCATACACAGCATCCGTAAATTCCGTTATACGTTTGACCGGCAGCTTTATAACGTATTGTCGGGATCGGATGGTCAGAATTATACATTGGTATTAAACGGAGAAATAGAAGAGGTACGATTACAATGAACTGGTTATTGATACTGGTTGTATTACTTGTTGCCGGAAATATTGTCTGGGGATTCTTCCGTGGTTTCCTGCGTGTGGTTTATTCAATGGCTGCCTGGATACTGATTCTGGTTTTTGTTACGTTTGCAACGCCGTATGTTGCAGACTGGATGACAGAACACACAGGCCTGAATACCAGAATTGAAAAGAATTGCAAAGAGAAATTGCAAAATGCCGTGGCAGGGGAAGAAAAAGGTACAGAAGAACAAAACACGCAGGAGCAGAAAGATCTCAGCGGTCTGGGAATGAAACTGCCGGCAAACGTATGGAACCAGATAGGGGATACACATAAACTTGCGGATGGCTGGATGGAACAAAGCGGACTGTATAATACAATTGCGTCAAAAGCATCATCCCTTGCCATGAAAGCGATTGCATTTGTTATTGTTATGCTGATTACGGTGATCGCCTTTCATCTGATTGCCACTGCGATTGATCTGGTGGCAAAACTGCCCGTAATAGGAGAAGTAAATCATATGCTTGGGGGAATTGCCGGATTGATCAAAGGACTGTTGCTGGTATGGCTGGTATTTGCGTTTGCAGCAATGGGGGCAGCGACAGAAGCCGGGAGTGTTGTGATTGATGCGGTATATCAGTCGGAAATTCTGCAATGGCTATATGAAAATAATTTAATACTGACGATTCTGCTTTCGTTTTTATGATTGAATTGTGGTTTGTAAGCACCCGAGGAACAATATCTTGTGGTGCTTATATTTTTGCAAATAAAATGTAAAGTTTTTGTTGACTTTAGGTTGCCTGCGTGATATTATATCTAAGCTGACTCGTGACGAGGACACTGATACAGGCACTGGCAGGAAGCTGAGTGATGGTTGGTGGTCATGATGATGAAAAAAGTTGTTGACAAACAATGACAAACATGATAAGATATCAGAGTTGTCG
>ERZ841120.119-NODE-119-length-75472-cov-25.134731_pt1 | contig 75472 bp, 81 predicted proteins | sample MGYA00519572_ERZ841120 | MGnify/ENA primary metagenome ERZ841120 (study PRJEB31850, sample SAMEA3708890) | human gut metagenome | biome: human gut; feature: human-associated habitat; material: faeces | place: China | collected 2014 ...
CGCCACTGGTGTTCCTCCTAATATCTACGCATTTCACCGCTACACTAGGAATTCCACTTACCCCTCCGACACTCTAGTACGACAGTTTCCAATGCAGTACCGGGGTTGAGCCCCGGGCTTTCACATCAGACTTGCCGCACCGCCTGCGCTCCCTTTACACCCAGTAAATCCGGATAACGCTTGCACCATACGTATTACCGCGGCTGCTGGCACGTATTTAGCCGGTGCTTCTTAGTCAGGTACCGTCATTCTTCTTCCCTGCTGATAGAGCTTTACATACCGAAATACTTCTTCGCTCACGCGGCGTCGCTGCATCAGGGTTTCCCCCATTGTGCAATATTCCCCACTGCTGCCTCCCGTAGGAGTTTGGGCCGTGTCTCAGTCCCAATGTGGCCGGTCACCCTCTCAGGTCGGCTACTGATCGTCGCTTTGGTAGGCCGTTACCCTGCCAACTGGCTAATCAGACGCGGGTCCATCCCATACCACCGGAGTTTTTCACACCGGACCATGCGATCCTGTGCGCTTATGCGGTATTAGCAGTCGTTTCCAACTGTTATCCCCCTGTATGAGGCAGGTTACCCACGCGTTACTCACCCGTCCGCCACTCAGTCACAAAATCTTCATTTCCGAAGAAAATCAAATAGAGTGCTTCGTTCGACTTGCATGTGTTAAGCACGCCGCCAGCGTTCATCCTGAGCCAGGATCAAACTCTCATGTTAAAAAGTTTTGTCCTGCCAGAATTAAATCTGGCTTTTAATCAGAAACAATGTCCTGATTTACTGTTTTAAGGTTGCTTCTTTATAGAAGCGTTCTTGAATTATTCTCAAAATCTTTCAAGGTTTTTCACTGTTCAGTTATCAATGTTCGTTGTTGTTATTTCCAACAGCTTGTATATTTTATCATATCTTCAAGTCGTTGTCAACAACTTTTTTATTTTCTTTGTTATCTCTCAAACGCGACAACTCTGATATCTTATCATGTTTGTCATTGTTTGTCAACAACTTTTTTCATTTTATTTAGAAAATATAGAGCGGAGAAGGAGGGATTTGAACCCTCGCGCCGGTCAACCCGACCTATACCCTTAGCAGGGGCACCTCTTCGGCCACTTGAGTACTTCTCCAGATATTTTCTATATAAAATTACGTCCTTACGTGACGCATTGTTTATTCTACTAAAAACAGTCCTTTTTGTCAACCTCTTTTTTAATTTTTATTATATTTCTGATGCAAATTTCTTAATTGACGTCTCATATAGATTATTTCCATCCTGATCGATTACTACAATGGCCGGAAAATTCTCTACATATAACTTTCGGATTGCTTCTGCACCAAGATCTTCATAACATACAATCTCGGATTTTCTGATACACTTTGAGAGCAGAGCACCTGCTCCACCTACTGCTGCAAAATAGACTGCATGATTGCGGATAATAGCGTCTATAACCTCTTTTGATCTCTTTCCCTTGCCAATCATTGCTTTTTCACCAAGATCAAGCAGGGTAGGGGCATACTTATCCATACGAGTGGCTGTAGTTGGTCCCGCAGATCCAATCGGACGTCCTTCACGGGCAGGAGAAGGGCCCATATAATATATCGTTGCATCTTTGATATCAATCGGTAATTGCTCTCCCCGATCCAATGCTTCTATCATCCTCTTATGTGCGGCATCCCTTGCTACATAGATTGTCCCTGTGATGTATACATAATCCCCGGAATGAAGTTTTTTTGTCACTTCTTCTGTGATGGGTGTTGTAATATGCTGATCCATACCTGTTCCTCCTTATATCGTTCTGACTGCATGACGATTTACATGGCAACAGATATTAACTGCCACAGGAAGCCCTGCAATATGTGTCGGATAAGTATTTATATTAACAGCAAGAGCAGTAGTGGTTCCACCTAATCCTCCCGGTCCAATACCAAGCTTATTGATTTTTTCCAGCATTTCTTTTTCCAGATCTGCAACATAAGGAATCTCAGAATGTTCATTTACCGGTCTTGTCAGTGCTTTTTTGGCCAGAATTGCACATTTTTCAAATGTTCCGCCGACTCCAACACCAACGACCATTGGAGGACACGCGTTTGGTCCTGCATCTTTTACGGCAGTAAGAATCGCATTTTTTACTCCGTCTATTCCATCCGCAGGTTTTAACATGAAAATACGGCTCATATTTTCACTTCCAAATCCCTTCGGAGCAAATGTAATCGTCACCTTATCTCCGGGAACAATCGAATAGTGGATAATTGCCGGTGTATTATCTTTCGTGTTTTCACGAAGAATCGGGTCAGCTACAACGGATTTTCGGAGATACCCTTCCGTATACCCCTGACGCACACCTTCATTGATTGCATCTTCCAGCCATTGCCCTTCAAAATGCACGTTCTGACCGATTTCTACAAAAAATACAGCCATTCCGGTATCCTGACAGATAGGAATCATTTCTTCTCCCGCAATTTTAAGATTTTCCTGCAGCTGCAGAAGAATTTTTTTTCCAAGTTCGGATTTTTCTTCTTCTGCAGCCTTTTTCATGGCATGTTCCATATCTTCCGCAAGAAAATGATTCGCTTCAATGCACATTTCTTTTATATTTCTTGTGATTTCTGCTGTCTGTATGGTCCGAATCATGATGGATCACCTTCCGTCTCATTTTCTTCTGTTGCTTCCTCTTCCGGTGGCATCAGTGATTTATCTTCTACGACTCTTGCAATGCTTGCAACCGTTACACCACTTTTGAGATCAATCAGTTTTACACCAGAGGTTACACGTCCCAGTAATGCCGTATCATTTACGCGAATTCGAATAATGATTCCTTCTGTTGTAATCAACATCAGTTCATCATCTTTTACGACAGACTTCACTCCGATCAGATTTCCAGATTTTTCTGTGATTTTATAGCATTTTACACCTTTTCCACCACGGTTCTGTGTTGTAAACTCATTGATCCGTGTACATTTTCCAAGACCGTTCTCCGATACGATCATGACGGACTCTCCCTGGGAAGCCATCTGCATGGCAATTACTTCATCTCCGGCAGTAAGGTTCATTCCAATGACTCCCATTGTCGTACGACCGGTTGCACGGACATCGGCTTCTTTAAACCGGATACACTGTCCATACCGGGTAAATAACAGAATTTCTTCATCATCCCCGGTAATTTTTACTTCGATCAATTCATCATCATCACGCAGACTGATCGCTGCCAATCCTGTTTTCCGGATATTTTCATAGTCCAGCACGGAAGTTTTTTTCACTATTCCGTTTTTGGTTGCCATAAACAGATATTTATCCTTCTCATAATCTTTGATCGGGATCATTGCGGTAATCTTTTCATCCGGCTGTAACGGAATGATATTGATAATTGCAGTTCCACGAGAAGTACGACTGGCTTCCGGAATTTCATATGCCTTAATCCGGTACACACGTCCCATATTGGTAAAGAACATCAGGTAATGGTGGGAGGTTGTCATAAGCATTTCCACGATATAATCATCCTGAATGGTCTCCATTCCCTTAATTCCCTTGCCTCCACGGTGCTGGCTTTTGAAATTATCGGTTCCCATGCGCTTGATATAGCCAACCTTTGTCATGGTAATAACCGTATTGGTTTCCGGAATCAGATCTTCCATGGAAATATCAAACTCATCGTATCCGATCTGGGTTCTTCTGTCATCGCCATATTTATCTGCAATTTCCAGAATTTCTGTGCGGATAACTGCAAGAAGCTTTTTCTCATCTGCAAGAATTGCCTTGAGTTCCGTGATCTGTGCCATGAGGTCTTTATACTCGTTTTCGAGTTTCTCCCGTTCCAAACCGGTCAGGGTCTTCAGACGCATATCAACAATTGCCTGTGCCTGTGCATCGGATAATCCAAACCTCTCCATCAGGGAATTCTTTGCGTCTGCAGTTGTACGGCTTCCGCGAATAATGGAAATCACTTCATCAATGTTGTCTAATGCAATGATCAATCCCTGTAAAATATGCGCACGTTCTTCCGCCTTGTTCAGGTCAAATCTGGTACGTCTTGTGATAACCTCTTTCTGGTGAATGAGATAATAGTTAAGTAATTCATATAAATTCAGAATTTTTGGCTGGTTATCCACAAGCGCAAGGTTGATAACGCCAAATGTATCCTGCATCTGTGTGTGTTTATATAATAAATTCAAAACAACACTTGGATTTACATCTCTTCGAAGCTCAATAACAATGCGCATGCCTTCGCGATCAGACTCGTCCCGAAGATCTGTAATTCCATCAATTCTTTTATCTTTGTGCAGTTCTGCAATTTTTTCAATCAGTCTGGCTTTGTTGACCAGATACGGAAGTTCGGTGACAACAATACGGTTTTTTCCGTTATCCATCGGTTCAATATCTGTCACAGCGCGTACACGGATTTTACCACGGCCGGTCCGGTATGCCTCATTGATACCGGCAGTACCTAAAATCACACCTCCGGTTGGAAAATCTGGTCCCTTGATGATGTTGATTAATTCATCAATGTCTGTCTCTTTCTCCTCAATATCGTTGTCAATTAATTTCACAACGGCATGAATGACATCACGCAGATTGTGAGGAGGAATATTTGTTGCCATACCGACCGCAATACCTGTCGTTCCGTTTACCAGAAGGTTCGGGTAGCGCGCCGGAAGTACGGTAGGTTCTTTTTCTGTTTCATCAAAGTTCGGGGTAAAGTCAACGGTATCTTTGTTGATGTCCCGAATCATCTGCATGGAAATTTTTGAAAGCCTTGCCTCTGTGTATCGCATGGCGGCAGCACCGTCTCCATCCACAGAACCAAAGTTACCATGTCCGTCGACAAGTGGATATCTGGTCGACCATGGCTGCGCCATGTTGACAAGTGCCCCGTAAATGGAGCTGTCCCCGTGCGGATGGTATTTACCCATCGTATCCCCGACAATACGCGCACATTTACGATGTGGCTTGTCCGGTGTATTACTCAGTTCGATCATGGAATACAGGACACGCCGCTGTACCGGCTTTAATCCATCCCTGACATCTGGAAGCGCACGGCTTGCGATAACGCTCATCGCGTAGTCGATGTAGGAGGTTTCCATCGTTTTCTTCAGGTCAACCTGTTGAATTTGGTCAAATATTTTATCGTCCACTGATCTGCTCCTCCCTAAATATCAAGATTCTGTACATACTTGGCATTTTCTTCTATAAATTCCCGTCTCGGCTCTACTTTATCACCCATCAGAGTCGTGAATGTTACGTCAATTTCCGATGAACTTTCGTCATCCATCATAACCTGTTTTAAAATCCGGTGCTCCGGATCCATGGTGGTTTCCCATAACTGTTCCGCATCCATCTCACCAAGTCCTTTGTAACGCTGGATCTTATTATTCTGATCGCGCCCGATTTCCACAAGAATATTGTTTAATTCTTCATCACTGTATGCATACCAGACATTTTTGTTTTTCTCAATTTTGTAAAGCGGCGGGGTAGCAAGATAAACATGTCCCTGCTTAATAAGCTCCGGCATAAAACGATACAAAAATGTCAGCATGAGTGTTGCAATATGTGCACCGTCCACATCGGCATCTGTCATAATAATAATTTTGTTATAACGCAGCTTGGATATATCAAAATCTTCATGAATTCCGGTACCGAACGCCGTGATCATCGCCTTGATCTCGGCATTATCATAAATACGGTCGAGTCTTGCCTTCTCCACATTTAAAATTTTTCCGCGAAGCGGGAGAATTGCCTGTGTTGCACGGCTTCTTGCGGTTTTTGCTGAACCGCCGGCGGAATCTCCCTCAACGATAAAGATTTCACAATTTTTTGGATTTTTGTCGGAACAATCCGCAAGTTTTCCCGGAAGGGCAGTACCCTCAAGTGCTGTCTTTCTTCTGGTCAGATCACGTGCTTTCCGGGCTGCCTCCCTGGCACGCTGTGCCAGAAGTGATTTTTCACAGATATTTTTTGCCACATCCGGATTCTGCTCCAGAAAATACGTCAGCTGTTCCGTAACCACAGAATCTACAGCACCACGTGCCTCACTGTTTCCGAGTTTCTGCTTGGTCTGTCCTTCAAACTGTGGCTCTTCAATTTTGATACTGATGATTGCTGTCAATCCTTCACGGATATCATCTCCAGTAAGTGCCGCATCGCTGTCTTTTAAAATTTTCGCTTCGCGCGCATATGAATTAAACGTCTTTGTCAACGCATTTCGAAAACCGGCAAGATGTGTTCCACCTTCCGGCGTAATGATGTTGTTAACAAAACTAAACGTGGAATCGTTAAAAGAATCATTATGCTGCATTGCAACTTCCACGTAAACTCCGTCACGATTTCCCTCACAGTAAATAACTTCCGGATATAACGGTTCTTTTCCGCGGTTTAAATATTCCACAAATTCCTTGATTCCACCGGCATAATGGAATTTATGATTATGCAGACTATCTTCCCTCGTGTCTTTTAATGTAATGCATAATCCTTTTGTCAGAAAAGCAGTTTCTCTTAAACGCTGTTTGAGCGTGTTGTAATCATATACGGTTTCTTCAAAGATTTCCGCATCCGGCAGAAAATGAACCTTTGTACCGTGAAGTTGTGGATCACAGTCCCGGACTGCCGCTACCGGCTCATCTGCTTTTCCTCTCTTGTAACTTTGCATATACACTTTTCCGTCGTGATATACTTCAACCGTTAACCAGGCGGAGAGGGCATTAACAACAGAAGCACCTACTCCGTGCAGTCCTCCGGATACTTTGTATCCTCCGCCGCCAAACTTTCCGCCCGCATGCAGAACAGTAAACACAACTTCCAGTGCAGACACACCGGCTTTGTGATTCATTCCGACAGGAATTCCACGTCCATCATCTTCAACGGTTATGGAATTATCTTTTTCTATGGTCACCTCAATGTTTTTACAATAACCGGCAAGTGCTTCATCTACCGCATTATCAACAATCTCATAGACCAGATGATGCAGTCCACGTGCAGATGTACTTCCGATGTACATTCCGGGTCTCTTTCTGACTGCTTCGAGTCCTTCAAGAATCTGAATCTGATCTGCGCCATATTCCTGATTATTATTTGTTAATTCGCTCATCAATTTCCTCCTCATCCAACGGATGAACCTTTCTTTTATATCTCTTCAACCGATTCCTTTTCGTAAACAGTTCCGTTTATCACCTGAAAAATTTTGTTGATACAAAAACGGTTCTTTACAAATTCCTCCAACCCTGTACATGTAATGACAGTCTGTATTTTAGCAATACTGTTCAGCAGGTAATTCTGTCGGTTACTGTCAAGTTCCGATAACACGTCGTCCAGCAGCAATACCGGAGTATCATGAATGGATCTCCTGACCAGATCAATCTCCGATAATTTCAAAGAGAGTGCAGAAGTACGCTGCTGTCCCTGAGAGCCAAACTTACGGATATCCACATTATCAACGGAAAACAGCATATCATCTCTGTGTGGCCCTACCGTTGTCTGGCAGAGTTTCAAATCCCGATTCTGTGCCCGCAGCAATTCATCCGCAAAAAGATCAGCGGTAATATTTGGCTCATACTTTAATACCAGATGTTCCCTACCACCGGAAATTTTAGAATGGATTTCCGAAATAATTTCATTCAGTTCCTCCACAAATTCTTTTCGTTTCCGGATGATTCTTGTTCCATACTCCAGTAACTGCATATCCCATACCGGAAGAGTATCCACAAGATCCGGGCGAAAAGAAATATCTTTCAACAATTTGTTTCTCTGATTCAACACTTTGTTGAAACTGGATAAATCTGACAAATATAGTTTATCCAACTGACAGAGTTCTAAATCAATAAATCTTCTTCTCTCCGCAGGTCCGTTTTTTATAATATTTAAATCTTCGGGCGAAAAGAAAACGATATTGAGTATTCCAAACAACTCACTTGCCTTTTTGATCGGAATCTTATTCACAGCCACGCCTTTTGATCCACTTTTTCTCAGATGCATATCAATCTGGTACTCTTTTTCTTTTTTCTGTACGACAGTACGGATATGTGATTCTTTCTCACCAAACCGAATCATCTCTTTATCACGGCTTCCTTTGTGGGATTTTGTTGTACCACTCAGATAAGCAGCTTCGAGAATATTGGTTTTCCCCTGTGCATTGTCTCCGTAAAGAATATTGGTTCCTTCATCCAGGTGAATATCCAGATTTTCATAATTTCGAAAATTTCGCAGCTCGATTGATTTTATAATCATTGAACTATCTGAATTGTTTCACCCTGAAAGGTAACAACATCCCCATTATGTAATTTTTTTCCTCGTTGAAGTTCTGTCTGACCGTTTACCGAAACCTGCCCATCTAAAATAACCATTTTGGCATCTACACCGGAACCGACAACTCCGGCTTTTTTTAACGCCTGTCCAAGTTTGATAAATTCATCTTCTTCACGAATATTTACTGTAATCATGTGATCTCCTAATTTGCAGCATTGTTAAAGTTAACAGGAAGAATAAGATAAATGAATTTTCCTTCATCATCTTTGATAAAACATGGAGCTTTTGGGTTTACCATATAAAGACTTATAGTTTCTTCATCGATAACACGCAATGCATCAATGAAGAATTTTGGATTAAATCCAATCAGGATGTCTTTTCCTTCTTTCTCGATATCGATATCTTCATTCATGGAACCGATGAAAGAATTGATTTTTAACTCCATACTTCCATCTGTGATATTCATAATGATCGGCTTTTTGTCACCTTCTTTGACAAGAAGAGTAGCACGATCAATACAATCAAGTAATTCTTTTTTATTAACTATAACTTTCGTTTCATAAGCAGATGAGAGCATCTGATCAATGCGGAAATATTCTCCTTCGATCAGACGGGATACAACCGTAGTAGTATCAAATTCAAAAACGATATGGTTGTCCGTCAGGTAGATGAGTACATCATCATCAACTCCACCTGGAACAATTTTGCTGATTTCCTGTAATGTTTTTCCAGGAACGACAACCTTTTTATTTTCGTAATTATTTTTAAGTTCTATATTACGAATGGAGATACGATGACCATCAAGAGAAACAACTTTCAGTTCATTCTCATTAATTTCAAACAGTTCACCTGTCATAAGTTTGTTATTGTCGTTATCAGCAATGGAAAAGATTGTTTGTCTGATCACTTCCTTCAGTGTGAACTGGGAAATCACGATTGCATCATTTTTTTCAATGTATGGAAGATATGAAAAATCGTCTCCAGATTTTCCTACAATATTGAATTTTGCTTTTTCACAGGAGATAACTGTCTTAAAAGAGGCATCTGTTTCAATCATAACATCACTGTCTGGAAGTTTGCGTACAATTTCAGAAAAGATTTTTGCATCCAGTGCAATAACTCCACGTTCAGCAATTTCTCCTTCTACGCGGGTTTCGATTCCTAGTTCCATATCGTTTGCCATTAATTTAATTTCATTCGTAGAAGCATCGATAAGAATACATTCGAGTATTGCCATAGTTGTACGGGTAGGAACAGCTTTGGATACGATATTTACTCCGCGCAATAAATTTGATTTAGAACAGATCAGTTTCATGAAAAACTCCCTCCTGGTATAAATAAAAATATATTAAGACATTCGTCTTAGTCTTAATAGGGGCTGTTAATATGTGAATAAGCCCCTTCATGTTAGATGTTAAGCGGTTTCCGGCGTTTGATAACCGGCTTGAAAGCATGTGAAAGGCGTGAGGATACTTAAAGTAAGTCTGTGGAACAAATTTTAGGAGATTTACGTTAAGAACCTCATGCACAATCCATCCACTGTGGATAAACGTGAATAAGTTGAAATTAAAAAAAGCAAATAAAAGCACATTATAATAGGAAGAAACTCATTTAGTTTGGATTTATCTTCTTTTTGATGGTTTCAATCATATTTCTTGTAGTTTCGTTTTTTTCGTATTCTTCGGTAACTTTCTTGATACCGTGGATAATTGTGGAATGATCGCGTCCGCCAAGCAAAGAACCGATGGTATCTAATGGGCTTTCGGTCATATTTTTGCATAAATACATAGCAATCTGGCGTGGTTTTGCAACATCACTGCTTCTTGTCTTTGAAATCATCTGATCTACAGAGATGTGATAATGTTCAGAAACAACTTCAATAATGAGCTGTGGTGTGATTTCCCGTGGCTTGTCCGGCGTGATAATGTTGGAAAGTTCCTTTTCTGCAATATCCATTGTAATTGGAATGTGGACAAGATTGTTATAAGCAAGAAGTTTATTTAATGCTCCTTCAAGTTCACGCACGTTTGATTTAATGTTGTTTGCAATGTAGCTTAATACTTCATCATCAATGTCAAAGTTATCCGATTCGGCTTTTTTCCGGAGAATAGCCATACGTGTTTCATAATCCGGCACTCCGATATCTGCCATCAGTCCCCACTCAAAACGGGAACGGATACGCTCTTCAAGGGTTTCCATTTCTTTTGGTGGTTTATCGGATGTCAGTATAATCTGTTTTCCCTGTGTCTGGAGTGCGTTGAATGTGTGGAAAAACTCTTCCTGTGTACTTTCTTTTCCGATGATAAACTGGATATCGTCAATCATAAGGACATCCACTTTCCGGTATTTGTCACGAAATTTTGTCATGGATGAAGCATTACCGTTTCGAATGGATTCAATTACTTCATTCGTAAATTCTTCGGATGTAACGTAGATAACCTTGGCATCTGGATTCTGGTTTAAAATAAAGTGTCCGATGGAGTGCATAAGGTGGGTTTTTCCCAGTCCCGGACCGCCGTAAATGTAAAGCGGATTATATGCTTCTCCCGGAGATTCTGCGACTGCAAGGGAAGCCGAATGTGCAAAACGGTTATTATTACCAACGACAAATGTATCAAATGTATAATTTGGATTAAGATTAGATTCATCTGCGGTTACGGCAGGTGTAGCTTTTGCTGGTTTTGTGTTTAATTTCAGCGTCCTGGCTTCTTCCGGAAGGATGAATTTGATTTCATATTCAATTTCTGTAATTTCCACGATCGCAACGCGAAGTGGTGCAAGGTACTTCTTGGAAATATAGCTTAAAGCCATCTGTTCGGAAGGAACCAGGATATAGAGAGTATTTCCCTCAATGGCAAAGACTTCTAAGGGACGAATCCAGGTATCGAAGGAGACATCACTGATTTCGTACTCCTGTTTCACAGTATTTAAAATTTCATCCCACTTTTCAATAATCTTATCCATCTGCTTTTCTCCACATTCTTCTTATAAAATAGGATACTATCCCATAATCCCATTCTTATCTATAATACACCATTTTCGGTGTAGAATCAACTTTTTAGACACCCTTTTATATTTTTCAAAACTAACATATAAACATATGCGTAAACGGCGAAATAATGCGTTTTAGGAAGTTTTTTTAATTATGTGGATGTTGATGGAAAAAGAGTTATCCAAGGCGTATTGACAGTTTATCCACAAGTTATCCCCAAATTGTGGATAACTTATTATTTCGTGGAAAAGCGTGGATACTATATATAGTGGACTGCTTTTCTTCCTTATTATATGTAGTGTTTATAACATTAAATTAGGAAAAAACCTTGATTTTACTTGACTTGTAGCGTTTTTCTGATATAATGCTAAGTGATGTTTTTTAACGTAGAGGAGGTGGATACGAAATGAAGATGACATTCCAACCAAAAAAAAGACAGAGAGCCAGAGTTCATGGTTTCAGAAGCAGAATGAGTACTGCAGGCGGAAGAAAAGTATTGGCTGCTAGAAGATTAAAAGGTAGAAAAAAATTATCAGCTTAGGCCACATTATTGTGGTCTTTTCTTCTATTATGAGGATATTTTCAGATGAAGTTCTCAGAATCATTAAAGAAAAGTAAAGATTTTCAGAATGTGTATAACAAAGGAAATTCATATGCAAACCGTTTATTGGTTATGTATGTTCTGGAAAATCACACAGACAAAAACAGATTAGGTATATCCGTTAGTAAAAAAGTAGGAAATAGTGTTATAAGACATCATTTGACCCGTCTGATCAGAGAGGGGTACCGGCTACAGGAGGACATGTTCAATAGTGGTTTGGACATTGTAGTCATCGCAAGAGGAACAGCGCGTGATGCTTCGTTTCATCAGATTTCGAGCGCACTGAAACATCTTGGAGGTCTTCACAAAATAATACATTAATATGGAAAAGAAGATGGAATTCTATTGAAAAAATTACTTATTGCATGTATTAAATTCTATCAGAGATATATTTCTCCCATGAAGTCAACGAAATGTCCGTATTATCCGACCTGTTCCTGTTATGGACTGGAAGCTGTGCAAAAGTATGGTGCGATAAAGGGTGGGGCACTGGCTGCCTGGAGAATTTTGCGATGTAATCCTTTTTCTAAGGGAGGATATGACCCGGTTCCATAAACCAAATGGAGGTTTTTATGTCAGGCATGATTGAATTGACAGCGTATTCCGGAAAATTCCTCGGACCGATTGCAAAGGTTCTTGGATGGATCATGAGCGGAATTTACGATATTGTTTTAAAAATTTCCGGTGGTACGATCAACAGTGTACCGCTTGCAATCGTTCTCATGACGATTTTGATCTATATGTGTCTTTTGCCATTGACAATCCAGCAGCAGAAATTCTCGAAACTTTCGCAGAAAATGCAGCCGGAACTGAATGCGATTCGTGATAAATATAAGAATCGCAAGGATCAGGAAGCCATGATGGCAATGAATCAGGAGACACAGCTTGTATATCAGAAATATGGTATTTCTCCATCCGGAAGCTGTATCCAGATGCTTATCCAGATGCCGATTCTGTTTGCTTTGTATCGTGTATTTTATAATATTCCGGCATATATCAGCAGTGTGAGATCTTCTTACACCGGTCTTGTGGACGGAATTATCAATACCAATGGTTTTGTGGATAAACTCACTGCATTGATGACAAACTTTAATGCAGTGACGTCCAGTGGATTAAATGCAAACAATGTGGCAGATAAATTAAATGCTGCTACCGGCACTACACTTTCGAATTATGTTACCGATATTATGTACAAGCTTCCATCTACTGCATGGGAGAAGACAGCAGATGCAGGAAAAACTATTTTTGAGCAGTTTCCGAATCTGAGTGACAGCCTTAATTCTACACTCCATGACATGAACCAGTTTAATTATTTTCTTGGACTGAATATTTCAGATACTCCGTGGGCAATCATTAAGAGCAGTATAGCAAGTCATGCATGGCTGTTGTTGATTATTGCAGTATTGATTCCGGTTTTATCTTATATTACACAGGTGATCAATATCAAGTTGATGCCAACCGCAGCTACCGCAGGCGGGGATAATGATCAGATGGCAAGACAGATGAAAACTATGAATACCATGATGCCTCTGATGTCTTTGTTTTTCTGTTTCGTGACACCGGTTGGTCTTGGTATTTACTGGGTTGCCAGTGCATTATGTCGTGCAGTACAGCAGTTCTTTATCAATAAACATATTGAGAACTTAGATCTTGAGGATATTATTGCAAAGAATCAGGAAAAAGTGAAGAAGAAACGTGAGAAGATGGGTGTTACAGAGGAACGCATCCGCCAGGCAGCGGCAATGAATACCAGATCCATCCAGTCGAAGGCAAATGTTTCTTCTGCAAATATAGAGATGGAGCGTGAAAAGGCAAATGCAGCGAAAGCAAATGCAAAGCCGGGAAGTATGGCAGCGAAAGCAAATCTTGTAAAAGAATTTAGTGAAAAGAACAATCGTAAATAAGAGGGGGCAGTTATATGGAGTTTATTGAGATTTCTGCTAAAAACGTGGATGACGCGATTACACAGGCTACTGTTCAGCTGGGAATAACCAGTGATCAGCTTGAGTATGAGGTTCTTGATAAAGGAAGTACCGGTTTTCTTGGAATCGGAAGTAAAAATGCAGTAATTAAGGCTCGTAAGAAATTTTCCATTGATGAGAATGTTGTTGAATTTTTATCTTCCATTTTCGATGCGATGAAGATGGAGGTAGAAATTCTCGTTGCAGTAAATGAGGAAGAACATATCATTGAAGTAGAGTTAAAGGGAGATGATATGGGAATTCTGATCGGTAAGAGAGGACAGACGCTGGATTCTCTTCAGTATCTGACAAATCTTGCAATCAACAAACATTCCGATGAATATTATAAGGTTAAGATTGATACGGAAGATTACAGAAAGAGAAGAAAAGAGACACTTGAGAATCTTGCAAAGAATATTGCGTACAAGGTAAAGCGCACCAAGCGCCCGGTTTCTCTTGAACCAATGAATCCTTTTGAGAGACGGATCATTCATTCTGCACTTCAGAATGATCGTTATGTTACAACACACAGTGAAGGGGATGAACCATATCGCCATGTAGTTGTAACATTAAAGAAATAAGGAACTGACTGATAGAGTTAAAAAATAAGGTGAATATCCAGTTTTGGGTATTCACCTTTGTTTAGAATTGGAGAGACTTATGAATTCAGATACAATTGCTGCAATTGCGACCGCGATGTCTCCTTCGGGAATCGGGATTATCCGGATCAGCGGAGAAGACGCATTGCCGGTTATTGACCGGATTTATCGTTCGAAATATGGTCATAAAAAATTGAGTTTATGTGAAAGTCATACCATTCATTATGGATATATTTATGACGATAACGAGATGGTGGATGAAGTGATGGTTTTACTCATGAAGGCGCCACATTCTTACACAAAAGAAGACACGGTGGAAATTGACTGTCATGGCGGTGTCTATGTTATGAAAAGAATTCTGGAAACCGTAATCAGACATGGGGCACGGCCGGCAGAACCCGGCGAATTTACGAAACGGGCATTTTTAAATGGCCGGATTGATCTGACACAGGCAGAATCTGTTATCGATGTTATCAACGCAAAAAATGAATTTGCACTGAAAAGTTCACTTTCCCAGCTGCAGGGGGCGGTTCTTGTGGATATCCGGAAGATCCGGGCAGATATATTGCATGAAATTGCCTTTATAGAATCTGCCTTGGATGACCCTGAACATATTTCTCTGGATAATTATCCACAAACTTTACACAATACTGTGGATAACTTGGTTATAAAAATTGATAAAATCCTCAAAACCTTTGAAAATGGGCGTTTTCTGAAGGAAGGTATCAACACTGTAATTGTGGGTAAACCCAATGCAGGTAAGTCTTCTCTGTTGAATATTCTGGTGGGAGAGGAACGGGCAATTGTAACGGAAATTGCAGGAACAACCAGAGATGTCCTGGAAGAGCAGATTAACCTGAATGGAATTACATTAAACGTCATGGATACGGCTGGAATTCGGGATACGGAAGATGTAGTGGAGAAAATCGGTGTGGATCGGGCGAGAACATATGCATCGAAGGCGGATCTCGTAATCTATGTGATTGATGCATCGACAGAGCTGGATGAAAGTGATTATGAGATCATGGATCTGTTGCAGGATAAAAAAGCAATTGTTTTATTAAACAAATCAGATCTGGACACAAAAGTCACAGTGGAAGAGGTACAGCATATTCTGGATAAAAAGATTATTCCGATTTCTGCAAAAGAACATCAGGGAATTGATGAATTGGAAGAAACGATCCGGAATATGTTTTTCCAGGGTGAAGTTACTTTTAATGATGAAGTTTATGCAATTAACATGAGGCAGAAAACGTCACTTCAGGTAGCACTTGATCATTTACATCAGGTAACGCAAAGTATTGAGGATGACATGCCGGAAGATTTTTATTCCATTGATCTGATGGGCGCGTATGAAGAGCTGGGTAAGATTATCGGGGAAGCTGTCGAGGATGATCTGGTGGATGAAATTTTTTCAAAGTTTTGTATGGGAAAGTAGCAGGTAAAAAAATGGGTGAAAAAAATATTCCTTATATTGAAGAAACATATGATGTGGTTGTTGTAGGTGCAGGACATGCAGGCTGTGAGGCAGCACTGGCATGTGCCAGACTCGGATTGGAAACAATGATGTTTACGGTGAGCGTGGACAGTATTGCACTAATGCCATGTAATCCGAACATTGGTGGAAGTTCCAAGGGACATCTGGTTCGGGAAATTGATGCACTTGGTGGAGAGATGGGCAAAAATATTGATAAAACATTTATCCAGTCGAAAATGCTGAATAAATCGAAAGGACCGGCTGTACATTCTCTCCGCGCACAGGCTGATAAAGCGGAATACACAAAAGAAATGCGGAAAACCCTGCAGAATACGGATCATTTATCCATAAGACAGGCGGAAGTCGCAGAGATATTAACAAATAAAGACCAGTTTTTTCCGGAAGATGAATATCATGAGGGAGAAGAACAGAAAATTACCGGAGTGCGTACAGTTTCCGGAGGTGTTTACAGATGTAAGGCAGTTGTTCTTTGTACGGGAACTTATCTGAGAGCGCGCTGCTTAACCGGTGAAATGATTACACATACGGGACCAAATGGATTATCAGCTGCAAACCATCTGACAGATTCCCTGGTTGCTCATGGTATCCAGACAAGAAGATTTAAAACAGGAACACCGGCGCGTGTCGATAAAAGGAGTCTTGATTTTTCAAAAATGGAAGAGCAGTTTGGAGATGAAAGAGTTGTTCCGTTTTCTTTCACAACGAATCCGGAGGATGTGCAGATCGAGCAGGCTTCCTGCTGGCTGACCTATACAAATGAAACGACACATGAAATTATCCGAAACAATCTGGACCGTTCTCCGATTTATGCGGGAATCATTGAGGGAACAGGACCAAGATACTGTCCGTCCATTGAAGATAAAGTGGTAAAATTTGCAGATAAAAACAGGCATCAGATTTTTATTGAGCCGGAAGGACTTAGTACAAATGAAATGTATGTGGGCGGAATGTCATCTTCTCTGCCGGAGGATGTTCAGCATGAAATGTACCGGACACTTCCGGGACTGGAACATGTTAAAATTGTAAGAAATGCATATGCGATAGAGTATGACTGTATTGATGCAAACAATTTGTATGCGTCTCTCGAGTTTAAGGCAATGAAAGGTTTGTTCAGCGGCGGCCAGTTTAATGGAAGCTCCGGATATGAAGAGGCTGCCTGTCAGGGATTGATTGCCGGAATCAATGCTGCAATGGAAATTAAGGGAAGAGATCCTCTGATTCTTGACCGATCGGAAGCGTATATCGGAGTTTTGATTGATGATCTTGTCACAAAGAAAAACCGCGAACCTTACCGCATGATGACTTCACGAGCGGAATATCGTTTACTTTTGCGTCAGGACAATGCAGATTTGCGGCTGACAAAAAAGGGATATGAAATTGGACTGATTTCACAGGAGCGGTATGACTGGGTTTGTAAAAAAGAGGAACTGATAAAAAAGGAAATTGAGCGCGTGAATGAAGTTAAGCTTGGTGCGAATGCGAGGGTACAGCATGTACTGGAGCAATATGGAAGCATTCCGCTTCATACCGGTACAACGCTTTCCGATTTGATTCGCAGACCGGAGCTGGATTATGATAAGCTGGCAGAAATTGATACAGACCGGCCGGATTTACCTGCGGAGGTAACAGAGCAGGTGAATATTCTGATCAAATATGATGGATATATCAGTAGACAGATCAAGCAGGTGGAGAAGTTTAAAAAGCTGGAGAAGAAAAAACTTCCTGAGAAATTCGACTATAATGAAATTTCGGGACTTCGAATCGAGGCACAACAGAAGCTGAATGAGTTCCAGCCGTTGAATATCGGTCAGGCATCACGTATTTCGGGTGTCACACCAGCCGATATCTCTGTTCTTCTGGTCTATCTGGAACAGTTAAAATATTCAAATCCAGATTTATTTTTTAAGTTAAACCCGGATGAACACAAAGAAAAACAAGAATAATGGAGGATTCTATGGAATATAATACAGACCATTTTCTGGCTATGCTTGAAAAGATGAATATTTCGTTATCAGACAAGCAGTTGCAGCAATTTATGACTTATTATGAAATGCTCATCGAAAAAAATAAGGTGATGAATCTGACTGCCATTACCGATTTTGATGAAGTCGTCGAGAAACATTTTGTAGATAGTGTTTCTCTGATACAGGTTGTGGATCTTCATCAGCCGTTAAAAGTTATAGATCTTGGAACTGGTGCGGGGTTTCCGGGAATCCCATTAAAAATTGTTTTTCCGGAATTAAATGTGGTGCTGGCTGATTCTTTAAATAAGAGACTTGTTTTTTTGAATGAAGTGATTGATGCGTTAGGACTGACAGAGATCTATACGGTTCATGGCCGCGCAGAAGATCTGGCACGCATGCCCGAATATAGAGAACAGTTTGATCTGTGTGTTTCCCGTGCGGTTGCCAATTTATCCACACTTGCAGAATATTGTCTTCCATTCGTCCGGTTGGGTGGAAAGTTTATTTCTTATAAATCGGGAGAGTGTGAAAATGAAGTGGCAGCTGCAAAATCAGCTATTTTTCTTCTCGGAGGAAAAGTTGAGGATGTGTATAAGTTTTCTATTGGAGAGGCGCAGCGGGCATTCATTTCTTTAACAAAGGCAAACGGTACATCAAAAAAATATCCAAGAAAAGCCGGAATGCCCTCCAAAAATCCTTTGTAATTTATGCTTTTTTCCACTGCTTTGAGCGGAAAAAAGATGTTATCCACATTTATGGATGAGTTATAAAAAATGGACTGTACCTTTGAGGTACAGTCCATTTCCAATTAATTGGATAACTTGTTTTCGATAATTTGGTAAACCTTTTCTGGATTCTCCAGTTGTGGATACAATTTGCAATTGGAAACATAGGTGATGTCTATGTTAGAATTCAGTTTACGATATTCCTGTGCTGTTTTGTAGTTTGCTTTTATATCGCTGCTGATAATAAAAGCAACAGGTTTTGTGATTTTTTTCACAGCATGTCGAAGGTCAATATTCATATAATTGCCAAGAAGACTTGAGTATAAGTATTTTCCATTACTGTTGTCCATATGGGCTGCTTCATAGTAGGCATCTTTCGTTTTGGAAGAAATCAGCTGAGGTCTGCAGTAATAGATAAAACGGAACTGACGGTCAATACGCTTCGGGTTCATGAGCAAATTATAGATAAAGGTTCCGACCAGAGGAAGATTTATGATCGTTTGCTTTAGTTTACTTTGCTGATCCGGCATGGCATCCATGGAATGGAAGGAAACCGGATTAATAAAAATCATTTTGTCAATGATGGAGGCATCCAGTTGATTTGCCATAATTACAAATGAGGAGGAGAGGTTTGAAGCTACAACTGATGTTTTGGATTTTATAATATCTTTGATAAAAGCAGTGATCAGCTGGACATACATATAGTTGGTATAACTCAGTCCTGGTTTGTCGGAGAGACCGCAGCCCAAAAGATCCATGGTATATACCGTATGTTTCTTTTGAAGTCTTTTTGAAATTTTTGACCACTCAACAGATGAACTAGCGGAATTTGTGTCATGAATAAGAAGAACAGGATCTCCTGTTCCAGTTTTTGTGTAAAAAACATTTCCCTGTTTCCAGGAATAATAGGATCCGTTTTTGGTTGGGAGCATATTCTTTTTTGTGGAAGTGGAGGCAACAAACTGATTGTATGCATACATTCCTGCCAGTGTTGCAACACTCAAAAAAAGAAATTTTTTTGTGCCTTTTTTCATGGAAATCCTCCTTGTATTTAAAATTTGTTTGATTTTAAATATATTATAGACATTTTTGGGTCTTTTTACAAACAATATTTATTTCTTTATTTTCTTTACCCGTAAAATGATTTATAATATTATTGATATTGAAAATACAAAACAGAACATATGTTTGAGGAATAAGATGGTAAAAGATTATCTGGAAAAAATCCGTCAGGAGTATATAGAACACAAAGTTTCTCTGGAAGAGCAGATTTCTTCATATGAAAATAAAGTAAAAGAGAATACAAAGTTTCTTCAGGTTTTAGAGAAGGAAACTAATCCCGGGTATGAAGCGTTCAGCCCGAGAGAATTTAATTCTTTTCATAAAGAAAAGATGGAAGAACTTCGGGCAGATCAAAAAAGGATATCAAATGAAATTATGTGTCTGAGAGACCAGATGCAGGAATATGAATTTCGAATTGCAGATATTACCAGCGTTATCAAGGAAGAAACGGAGATTGAAAGAAAGATTCATGAGGCTGCGGATATAGATTCTTATGATACCAGGCTGGCATTACTTCGTTCTGTTGAAACAGAGCGTCAGAGAATAGCGCGAGAATTACATGATTCTACCACACAGAATCTGACTGCAATTGTACATAAAACGGAATTATGCTCAAAAATTATAGAATCAGATCCGGTAAAATGTAAATTAGAGCTATTTTCCATTGGTCAGACACTCCGTAAAATAATTGAGGATACCAGAGGGTTAATCTATGATTTAAGACCCATGTCTTTTGATGACATTGGATTTGACGTTACGGTTGAAAGAGCATTGGATCGATTTCAGAGATTCCATAGAATAGAATGTGGATATTATACGGAAGGTACATCATATCCGATTAACAGTGTTGTTCAGATTACATTGCTTCGGGTGATTCAGGAGGCATGTAATAATGCAGTTAAGCATGCACAGGCATCTTATCTGGAGGTAAAAGTTTCTTATTTAGAAAAGAAGATTGTGTTAGTTATTAAGGATGACGGTAAGGGATTTGATGTAAATGCAGTTCCCGATGAGACAAGGGATGATAATTCCGGATTCGGATTGTCTATGATGAAAGAAAGGGTCTATCTGTTATCAGGAACAATTTCTATAGAATCTGCACCTGGAAAGGGATGTTCTATTATTGTGTCGATTCCAAAAATGAAGGAGGACTTATAAAAATGGCAATTAAAATTATGATCGCAGATGATCATTCCATGATCAGAGAGGGATTAAAAAGTTTACTGGAATTGGAAGGAGATATACAGGTAGTTGCAGAAGCAGAAGATGGTGTTGACTGTCTGGAAAAGTTAAAAATTTGTACACCGGATGTATTATTGCTTGATATTAATATGCCGAGAAAAAATGGTCTGGAAGTATTGCAAACGCTTAAATCTTCAAAGTCAAAGATAAAGGTTTTGGTTCTCACCGTTCATAATGAAGTGGAATATCTGATGAAAGCGGTCGATATAGGGGTGGATGGCTATATTTTAAAGGATTCTGAATCCGCAGAATTGAAAAAAGCTATATTTTCCATCGTAGAAGGAGAAAATTATATTCAGCCAAGTCTTATTCCATCATTAAATTCCAAGATGATTGAAAAGAACAGGGATGAAGGAAAGATAGAGAGCCTCACAAAGCGTGAATTGGAAGTTTTGAAGCTTTTGGCAGTTGGAATGTATAATAAGGAAGTTGCTGAAAAGTTAAATATCAGTGAGAGAACCGTTAAGAACCATGTATCTAACATTTTTAAGAAGATAGAAGTAACAGATCGGACGCAGGCTGCAGTGTTTGCTATTCGCAATAATTTAATTGAATTGTAAAAAGAATGGAAAACGAGAGAGTTTCGTTTAAAAAAGGATAACAAAATGTTTCACGTGAAACATTTTATTATCCTTTCTTATTTTCATAAGTAGAATTTGCTGGAGAGCAGTTTAAATATAAGTTTGCCCGGTGAATTTATGATATGCATGATTTTGATCCGGTTTTAAAAATTAATGAATGAATGATAAACTACCGGAACAATAAGAACATAATATGAATGAAAGTTTTGGGAATACTTTCTTATTAAGCCCATCGGTAAAAAAATAAATTTCATAGTTGTCCCATTTATTACCTTCTTTTCCCTACATATCCAGTTCATCCCGATTTTTAAAGTAACATCACTAATCATATCTTTTAAATTTTTATTTAAGAGATCAAGCAGTTACTGAATAAAATAATGTTCCGTTTATCATCAGATCAGTGGTGAGGAAAATTTTATCATCGTTTCGGAATAAATATAATTATCTTTTTATCTGACAAATGGTGCAGAGAGTAGGTTGCTATAATGTAATCATACTTCTGATATTTCAGGGGTTTCGCTAATCTTCTGAATAGTCGTTTCTTATATAGCCTGTAAATGAGTCTACATTATTTCCAAGATTTTGTAATTCTTTTGTAAAATCTTTCTGATATGGGTGTACCAGAGGGATGTGTCGGATATATGTTTGGTACTTATCAGTATCGTTTCCTTGAAAATTTTTCCATGAAATTATGTGATTAAAAGGTCATAAGGTATGATTGATGTATGTTTGCATGCAATTTGATGGATACCGTAATGACCCACACCACAATTGAGAAAGTAGCAATTTACTATGCAGGCATGTAAATTAGCGGATTATGAGATGCGGTCAGATTATGAAAATGCGAAGCATGTATTAATCTGATTAATCTCAAATGAGGGGCAAAATGTTTTTTGACTCTCATATCATTATATCTAATCCATATAGATATAGTCACGTCGTGAGAGTACCGGTGTCAAAGCCTATTGATTCTTGAAAATATGTAACAAACGTGCAAATATGTTATGAGAGTATCAGTGTCAAAACCCATATCCATGTATGGTTACTTTTGGTGTTTTATTTTTGTACAATAGAAAGGAGTGAATAAAAAGCGTAAATTAATATATTTCTGGGAAAGCTATAACTGTCAAATTTAACATCCTATTTTCACAGACAGGTGCTATAAATATTATTTCTTTGTCTATAGTTTCTTTTATTATGTGTAGAAAGAGAATGTATCTTTTCTTTCGTCTTATAGAACTGAATATCTTCTTTCTTTCGTTGAAATTAATAAAAAACAGAGTATTATTCATCGTATAGAAAAAATTGTCTTTTAAGTAACACTATGTATATCAATCCAAAAGAAGATATAAAAAGATTTCCAATCTACGCATTTAAGCTGCGATTCCGTTTATAATAAAAAGAATAAAAAATAAAAATGTTTCACGTGAAACATTTCACAAAAAAAGCTCAAAGAAAAACATAAAAATCTGCAAAATAACAACATAATTACTATTCGAGATTAATCGATTTTATGTTATACTGTAATAGAAAATAAGAGGAAGATGTGTATGATATATAAAAGTATATTATTGATTTTGGGATATCTATACGGAACAATGTTAACTGCAACGTTCGTTGTAAAACATTCCACAGGAAATGATGTAAGTAAAATAGGATCTGGAAATCCCGGGATGGCAAATGTCATGGAGCATATCGGGAAAAAGGAAGGTGTTTTGGTATTAGCCGGCGATATATTAAAAGTTATTGTAGCCGGTATTCTTGGTCACCTGTTATTTCCAGATAAAACATGGCATGATATTTTTTTATATACAGGATTTGGAGCGATTTTTGGACATAATTATCCACTGTGGAGAAAAGGAAAAGGTGGAAAAGGTGTTACAGTTACCTGTACGTGGTTGATACTTACATTTGGAGTTCTGGGAGCAATCTGTTGCATAATAGGAGGCATGGTAGTGCTACTTACCGGATGGCTTCCGCTGGGCGCGGTTGTCATTCCTGCGCTTGCAATTCCAACGGTATATTTTATACATGGAAAATCTATAGAACTTGTATGTGTACTGATTGCAACTGTCCTTATGCTGATCCGGCATCGCAAAGGAATTTACAGAATAATACATGGGGAAGAACCTTTGCATTTAAAAATTAAAAAGGATAAATAAAAATACACTCTATATACAGAGAATAAGAAAGAAAAGAGGAAAATATGGGAAGAATTATTGCAATTGCAAATCAAAAGGGTGGGGTCGGTAAAACAACGACATCGATAAATCTTGCAGCAAGTATTGCTGAAATGGGCAAACGTGTACTTGCTATTGATTTAGATCCGCAGGGAAACATGACGAGTGGACTTGGCGTGGATAAAAACGAGGTTGAGAATACGGTATATGAGCTGATGCTGGATGAATGTTCCATCAATGAGAGTATTCAGGATACCGTTGTAAAAGGCCTGCGTCTGATTCCATCCAATGTAAATCTGGCAGGTGCGGAAATAGAATTATTAGGAATAAACGATAAAGAATATATATTAAAAACAGCAGTTGACTATATCCGTGATGATTACGATTTCATTGTGATTGACTGTCCGCCATCTTTAAATATGCTGACGGTAAATGCCATGACAACTGCAGATACGGTTCTTGTCCCGATTCAGTGTGAGTATTATGCACTGGAAGGACTGAGCCAGTTGATACATACCATTAATCTTGTACAGGAGAGATTAAATCCCAATCTGCAGATGGAAGGCGTTGTATTTACCATGTATGATGTCCGGACGAAATTGTCAAATCAGGTTGTAGAAAATGTAAAAGAAAATCTGGATACAAAAATTTATGAGACTATGATTCCGAGAAATATTCGGTTGGCAGAGGCACCATCTTATGGAATTCCGATCAATATGTACGATAGCAAATCTGCGGGGGCAGAGAGTTACCGCAAGCTTGCAAAGGAAATCGTGGGTCGTAAAGATTTGTAAAAAGAAAGGGAGTAACAATGGCAGTTAAAAAAGGATTGGGAAAAGGTTTGGATTCTCTGATTACAGACAAGGTGAATACAAAACCGGCAGCTTCAAAAAATAATCCAACACCAAAGAGTGAGCACGCGGCAGACGCTATCATGATGAATATCACAAAGGTAGAACCAAACAGGGAGCAGCCGAGAAAAAAATTCGATGAGGATGCATTGCTTGAACTGGCAGAATCCATAAAACAGTATGGAGTATTGCAGCCACTTCTGGTACAGGAGAGGGAGGATTATTATGAGATTGTCGCCGGGGAGCGCCGGTGGAGAGCCGCAAAAATAGCCGGAATCAAAGAAATTCCTGTGATTATCAAGAAACTTACCAGACAGGAAATTATGGAGATTTCCCTGATAGAAAATATTCAGAGGGAAGATTTAAATCCAATTGAAGAAGCACTGGCTTTTAAGCGGCTTCTGACAGAATTTAATCTAAAGCAGGATGAGGTAGCAGAGCGGGTTTCCAAGAGCAGAACAGCGGTCACAAATGCCATGCGGCTGTTGAAACTGAATGAAAAAGTACAGCAGATGGTCATTGATGAGATGCTGACAACAGGACATGCACGCGCACTTCTGGGAATTGAAGATCAGGAACAGCAGTATATCATTGCGCAGAAAATTTTTGATGAAAAATTGAGTGTGCGGGATACGGAGAAACTGGTAAAAAGTCTCCAGAATGAAAAAAAGAAGAAAAAAGAAGAAAAAGAGAAGATTGACCCGAAACTGGAAGCCGTGTATCATGATTTAGAAGAGCAGATGAAAGGCATTCTTGGAACAAAGGTATGTATTAACCATAAGGATGCGAAGAAAGGGAAACTTGAGATTGAATATTATTCCCAGGATGAACTTGACCGGATTATTGACATGATTCGGACGATACAAAAATAAATGTAGAAAAATAGGGATAAAAGCCTATTTAAAATTTTAACAGAATGTAAGAAAATAGAAACAGGAGAAAAATATGATATCAGAATACTTAGGATTTGATTCCGATTATATTATTTTAGGATTAGCAGCTTTTTGTGTTATTTTATTTATACTTACCGTAGTAAATATGGCAAAGACAAGTAAACTGCGTAAAAAGTATGAAGCATTCATGATGGGAAAAGATGCAAAATCATTGGAAGAAACTTTGGTAACCCGTTTGTCTCAGGTCGATAAACTGATATCTGCAAATGAAGCAAACGAGAAAAATATAAGAAAAATGTTTGACAATATGAAATTCACATTTCAGAAGGTCGGACTGGTAAAATACGATGCTTTTAATGAGATGGGTGGAAAGCTTAGTTTTTCCCTTGCAATGTTGAATGAGTCAGATAATGGATTCGTTCTCAATGCAGTACACAGCAGAGAGGGCTGCTATACTTACATAAAAGAGATTATAGACGGAAATTCAATTATTACATTAGCAGAAGAAGAGCAGGAAGCTTTAAAGATGGCAAAAGAATCTACCGGCAGCAATCCTGCAAAATAACGGGAGTGTAACATGAGGGTAAAATCAGTAAGTGAGTTGTGTGGAAATGAAATATTAGCAGAACCAGTTCTTACAGATGAAAAAATGATATTAATTTCAAGGGGAAGCAGGCTCAAGAAGGAATATGTTCCTTTGATCCGTTCACTTGGGATTGACACCCTTATGGTAGAAGATCCGTATGAAAATTATGAAATGCCATCGCGGATTATTGATTATTCTGTTTTCGGTAAGTTTGTGGAACGCGTACAGCGGGTGATGGAAAACCATATCTATCATAAGAATAAGTCGCTGCGCGAATTTGAAGTAATCGCAAATGAAGTTGTAAAAGAAGTAAGCAAAATACCGGAAAATATAATTATTGATATCAATGCCCGGATTGTAAATTTATATGAACATACTGTCATGGTGACACTTGTGAGTGTATTTGTGGCAAGATTACTTCATCTGGATCAGGTGAGGCAATATAATATTGCAGTTGGGGCACTGCTCCATGATCTCGGACTCCGTTATATCACAACAGGATATGTGAACCGGGACTGGGAAAAGGAAGATCCCATAGAAGCATTTGAGTACAAAAAACATACCATTTTAGGATATTCCGCTTTGGATGAGGTAAGCTGGATCCCGGAAGTATCAAAAAAGATGGTTTTATTTCATCATGAAAGACTTGATGGAAGCGGGTTTCCGATGCGCCGCAGAGATTTTGCAATGGAATGCAGGATTATTCAGGCATGCGATGCATTTGACAGTTATATTACGGGTATGGAGTGCATACGGATTCCCCTGCAGGATGCAATCGGAAAGATACAGGAAGGAATCATACACAAGTATGACCGGAAAGTGGTGGAAACCCTGCTATCTAAGATTGCCTATTATCCGGTAGGAACGGCAGTGAAGATGAGTAATCAGGCAGAGGGAATTGTCGTTTTGCAGACAGAGGATCCGAAGTGTCCGGTTGTTCTGGATTTTCATTCCGGGGAGTCAGAAAAAAAATACAATTTAATGTTACAAAAGGATATTTCCATTCTTCAAATAATATGATAGAATATAATAATATATGGAGAAAGGAGAACCGCGAAGTGCACAAATTCCTTAGGGCGATTGGATTTTCAGATATTACAAAAAAAGATCTTGAAATGATACTGGATGAAGTAATTACCCGTCCGGAGATTATGAAAATTACAAAAGATTCTGAGGGAAACGAGTTTGCGGAACTGTCAGGTTCATTTGCGGCAAATGCCGGAATTACGGTTCGGGGTACTTATCAGGAAGATGATAGTTTTCATATGGATTATTACTATCCGTATGTGTTTGGTACCAGTATTACGACGAATGAGCAGATTGATGTAGAAAAACATGCCGAGAAAGAGTCCTATGCAGGAGTATGTGACGAGGTTAATCTTGGAGTTACACTGATTTTTTATATACAGAATGTAGCGGATTATCTGGCAGAGACAAACCGGCACCTTTCCAAAATACATTATGGGGCAATGCTTGCAGGACTTTCCACCGAGGGAAAAATACTCTGTCCCGTTGTGGAGAGAAAAAAAAATGATGTACCAGCTATCCAGAAAAATGACCGGCACAATCAGTTGATCGCACAGGCAAGAGAAGGCGATGAAGATGCAATCGAAAGCCTTACGCTGGAGGATATGGATACTTATGCACTGCTGTCCCAGAGAGTGATGAAGGAAGATATTTTCAGTATCGTGAAGTCAACGTTTATGCCATTTGGGATTGAGAGTGACCAGTATACGGTATTGGGAGAAATCATTGACTGTGTCACGATGGAAAATAAACTTACACACGAAAAATTGTATGGAATGAAGTTGTTGTGCAATAACATCCAGTTCGATGTGTGTATCAATGAAAAAGATTTATTGGGTGAACCTGCGATAGGCAGACGGTTTCGTGGAAATGTCTGGATGCAGGGAAACCTTTGCCTTGAATAAATTGTCAGGAACTGCCGGTAATCGGCATTTGTTCTCTTAGTTAAATGGATATAACGACAGCCTCCTAAGGTTCAATCATGGTTGAGACTTATGGAAGTTGGAAAGTGATAAGTCAGAGTTCGATTCCAACAGGGATTGACCTGAATGTCAAAATAAGATACAATGGAAATTCATCACAAGAGTGATTGAATTCATAGATATGGTAGCCGGAGCCAAAAGAGCTGAAAAGCCCGAAAATACGGCATTTGTCTCCTTAGTTAAATGGATATAACGGGGTCCTCCTAAGACTCTATTGTAGGTTCGATTCCTATAGGAGACGCTCATTTTTAGCGGTAATGAAGATAGTTTCATTGCCGCTTTTTTTGTGCAGAATTGCAATTTCAGTGACAAATTTGTCAGCGAAACAAGGTTAAATATACTGACTTTGTCAGCGGGGATGGATGCTTGTCACCGATTCATATTTTCCGGTCTGTCACCTAGAGGGATTAACTACAGTGTAGGATGAGTTTTGGGGTGTAAAATTAGGAAAAGCAGTGAGATAAAACACTATATTCTTGCCTGTGATATCAGGCCTGTCGGAAGAGTCCGTTCAGATTAGATAAAAACAATCTATTCTGGACGGGCTTTTTTGCGTTCAGGGAAAGGAAGTTGCCTATGGAAGAAAAGAAGGAATTGCTGGATCAGGATGAAAGAGCTGTAGAGATTGAGCTGGAAAGACTTCGGGGATTTGTAAACCATCCATTCAAGGTTCAGGCGGACAGTCAGATGATTGAATTACAGGAGAGCATTAAGAAGTATGGAATATTAAATCCTCTGATAGTCAGACCGAGGCAGGATGGAACTTATGAGATCATATCGGGTCACAGAAGAAAATTTGCAGCTGAAAAGATCGGTTATCGTAAGGTACCTGTGATCATTCGCGTATTAAAAGATGATGAAGCGGTTGTATCTATGGTTGATTCAAATTTACAACGGGAAATGATCAGTCCAAGTGAAAAAGCATTTGCTTACAAAATGAAGTATGAAGCAATCAAAAGGAAGGCAGGAAGAAGAAAATGTGGTCAGGTAGACCATAATTTGGGAAAGAAAAGCATTGAGCTGATTGGAGAGGAATGTGGGGACAGCCCCAAACAGGTTCAGAGGTATATCAAAATCACAGAACTTATTCCTGAAATGCTTGAAAAAGTGGATGACGGAAGCATGGGATTTACTCCGGCAGTTCAGTTGTCATTTCTGAAAAAGAAGGAGCAAAAGGAAATGCTGGATGCAATGGAATTTGCACAGTGTACCCCGTCACTATCCCAGGCACTCCGCATAAAGAAATTGAGCGCAGATGGGAAACTTACAGTAAGGGATATGGAAGATATTCTAAGTGAGATTAAGCAAAAAGAGATAGACCGTGTAGTATTCAAAACGGAACAGCTTCACAGATTTTTCCCTGTCAGTTACACGGCAGAGCAGATGAGACGTGAAATCTTGGAAATATTGAAATTAAATATGAACAAATATTGGGATGAATAAAGGAGGAACAGATTATGTGCAGAGTAATAGCAGTATCAAATCAAAAAGGTGGAGTAGGTAAAACAGTGTCATGTGTGAATCTAGGAATAGGATTGGCACAGGAAGGAAAGAAAGTGCTTATGATAGACGCTGATCCACAAGGAAGTCTTACAATCAGCTTAGGTTATGAGGAGCCGGATGAAATGGAGTATTCTCTGGCAACACTGATGATGAACATTGTGAATGATGAAAAACTGAATATAGAAAAGACTATCTTACACCATAAGGAAGGAGTGGACCTTATCCCAGCCAACATTGAATTATCAGCGATAGAGGTGTCTTTGGTAAATGCCATGAGCAGGGAACTGATTCTGAGATCTATGGTAGACAGGCTGAGAGAATTTTATGATTACATCATAATTGATTGTATGCCTTCACTTGGAATGATGACAATTAACGCATTGGCATGTGCAGATTCTGTACTGATACCGGTGCAGGCTGCGTATCTTCCGGTCAAAGGCTTACAGCAGCTGATCAAGACAATAGGAAGAGTAAAGAAGCAGCTGAACCCAAAGCTCAAGATTGAAGGAATACTTTTGACGATGGTTGATAACAGAACTAATTATGCCAGGGATATTTCCCTGATGGTGTATGATACCTATTCTGCATCAATTAAGGTATTTGAAACAGAGATACCGATGTCAGTAAGGGCATCAGAGGTCAGTGTGGAGGGTGGAAGCATCTATTCCTATGATCCAAAGGGAAAAGCGGCATTTGCTTATATGGCATTAACTAAAGAAGTATTGAAGGAGGCAGAGTAATTATGGCAAGCAGAGTAGCAGGAAAGATTAAATTACAGTCAGTAGATGAATTATTGGGAGTACCGGAGATTGCCGGTACTCAGGAAATAGAGATTGGAAGAATTCATGCGTTTCCAAATCATCCATTTAAGGTGTTGGATGATGAAAAGATGGACACTCTGGTTGATAGTATCAGGAAAAATGGCATATTGAACCCAGTGATCGTAAGACCGGATCAGAGCGGAAATTATGAAATGATTTCTGGTCACCGCAGGTTACATGCGGCAAGGATTGTGGGATTGAAAAAGATTCCGGCTATCGTAAAGGAAATGTCTGATGATGAAGCTATTATAAAAATGGTGGATGCCAATATTCAGAGGGAAGAAATACTTCCAAGTGAAAAGGCATTTGCATATAAAATGAAACTTGATGCATTGAAGAGAACAGCTGGAAGACCTACAAAAGAAAATGCGTGCCACAATGGCACACATTTACGATCTGATCAAGAATTAGCATTACAGGTAGGTGACAGTGCGAGAAGTATACAAAGATATGTTAGGCTTACAGAATTGGTTCCTGAATTATTGGATTATGTAGATAATAAGAAAATTGGATTGGTAATGGCAGTAGATCTTTCATACCTTGATGAACAGGTGCAGAAATGGGTATATGAATATTTTAAGGAAAATGGATTTTTGAAGCCGGTACAGGTTGAAGCATTGAAGAATTATCCTAACTTATCCAATGTAACACAATTCAGTGTCATTTCTATAATGAATGATGCATTACCGAAGAAGAGTAAGGAATCAAAGTTATCTTTTTCTGCAAAGAAACTGGATAAATATTTTCCACCGCAGTATTCAACGAAAGAACGTGAAAATATAATCATTCAGCTATTGGAACAGTGGAGTGCAGATCAGATACAGTCAGAGTAGAAATATAATTATAATGTTTCAGAAGTGTAGAAACGGCACTTCTGAAACAGGAAGGAGATTCAAATGGAAGACAGAATAAGACTATCCTATTTCTATGGAAAGGAAGCGGATCAGTTTTCATTTTATAAGATACCGAAGTTATTATTTACCGAAGAGTATTTCAAAAAAATATCAGTGGAGGCAAAGGTGTTGTACGGGCTGATGTTGGATAGGATGTCGCTATCTATGAAAAATCAGTGGATGGACGATGAAGGGAGAGCTTACATATATTATTCGCTTGAAGATATCATGGAGGCTCTGGGATGCAGTAACAAAAAAGCAATATCCATAATGAAGGAATTGGACACGGATGCTGGTATAGGTTTGATTGAAAAGAAGCGTCAGGGGCAGGGAAAACCGACAATGATTTATCTAAAACAGTTTATGGTACAGGATGTTCAGAAGTGTAGAAATTTCACTTCTGAGCAAAAATCGACAGTTTCAGAAGTGAAGAATTTACATGTCTTGAAGTGTAAAAATGTCATATCTAGAAGTGAAGAAATTACACTTCCAGAAGTGAAAAATATTCACACTAATAAGAATAATATAAATAATACTGAGTTGAGTAATACTGAATCTTATCTTATCGTATCTGGAAATGATGAGATAGGATCCGACGTACAAGCATATGCAGAACTTATCAGAGATAATATTGATCTGGATATTCTGTTAGAGAGATATCCGTTCGACAAAGAGTTACTTAATGGCATCTTTGATCTGATTTTGGAAACAGTGTTATGCAGGAACAATGAAATTGTAGTGGCATCCAATAAATATCCGGCAGAGCTGGTCAGAAGTAAATTTCTGAAACTGACCAGTTCGCATATTGAATATGCAATGGGATGTATGAAATCAAATACCACAAAAGTGCATAACATCAAGAAATATCTGCTGGCAACATTGTTCAATGCACCAAGTACAATCAGTGGTTATTATCAGGCAGAGGTTAACCATGATTATCCCCAGTTTGCTGTAAGTGGCAAATAATGACTTGACGTATACGGATTTCGTGTATATAATCAAATTAATAAATAGACACGGATTCCGTATATGGAGGCAGATATGAGCAATTTTGAAAATTATGATTTTATATTACATGATGGAGTGGTAATTGAAAATGAAAAGGCTGATAAAGAAGGAAGGAAGAAAAGAATGTCTGCTATGTGTGTAAAGGTTCGTGAACAGACAAATATGAACAGAAAAGAATTTGCTGAATGGCTTGGAATTCCGTATAGAACGATGCAGGACTGGGAGCGGGGTGTGAGCGAGGTCCCTGATTATGTACTGAATCTTATAGCATATAAAGTAAAAAATGAAAAAGAAAAAGGAAACATTTGATAATTGTATGTAAGGCTGGGAGGTATTCGGTTATGTATGAAGATGAATATTATTATGAAGCACGGAAAAAAGAAAATGCAAAATTAGATGCTGAACTGGCGGGGACATTTGCAACCGTCATAGGTGGATTGATTGGTGCAGTGTTATCATGCTTAATATTTTTGCTAAGGAGATTTGATGTATTAAGCTCAGGATTGGCATCATTATTATTCTATATGCTTACTTATACAAGAGAGTGGCATGTGGCTGTCTACATTACAGTGGCTTTTGTAATATTCATCGCATCAATGATTTTACAACATGCGTTCTTGGCAGGAAGAATTATTTTTACAATCTTTGTAAGTATAGCAGTTGCAATAATAGGTGCAGGCTGGAAAGCATATGATACAGAAATTCAGAGAAATACAGTTATGGTAATATGTTTTACAGTTACTGTGATACTAGGTCTGATATCGTGGAAAGGAATAAAAGCTAAGGAAAATGAATAACCGCGACGAACGACTACGGTTTGACTACTATTTTGTTACAAATGACTACGGTTTGACTACTATTTTGACTCTTTTTTTCTGAATAGGGGTGTGATAATATTATCATAGACAAATGAGACATGAAACGCGAAAGCGGTCAGTCATTTGTTTCTCTTTTGCAAAAGAATATGGATCAAGAATGAAGCGTCAGCTCATTACCGGATCGGTGATGGGTATGGCGCTTTTTTGATGCCAAAATCAGGTGACGACCTGAATAATAAAATCAGGAGGAAATTGCATGGCGTATGAATATGACCATGACTGTCCGTTTGAAGCCTTCATCACCAATCTTGGAAAATACAACGAGGGTGAGTTGGTCGGCGAATGGGTGAAGTTTCCCACCACATCAGAAGAACTGCAAAAAGTATTTGAACGAATTGGAATCGGCTCAAAAGATGATTTCGGTAATCCTTATGAAGAATGGTTCATTAGTGATTATGACTGTTATGTTGATGGGCTGTATGAAAAGTTGGGAGAATATGAAAACCTGGATGAACTCAATTATCTGGCTTCCAAGCTCGATGAGCTGGATGATCATGATTATAACCATTTTCAGGCGGCAATGCAGATCAGTGATTATACAGGCAGCATTAAAGATGTGATCAATCTTATTGATAACCTGGATAAGTATGAAATCTATCCGGGAGTAGAAAGCAATGCTGATCTGGGACATTACTATATCGAAGAACTCGGTATGATGGAAGTTCCGGATTATCTTGCTGATTACATTGATTATGAGGCCTACGGCAGAGATGTGGCCATTAACGAAATGGGACAGTTTACAGATTATGGATATGTGAGAGATACACAGGAATCTTTTACAGAATATTACGATGGAGACCGTGAGAACATCCCGGATGAATACAGGGTTATGGATTTTATGGTTTCTGGTGAGAAAGAGAGGAAAACTATGAATTACGAAACATTTAAGCAGGAATTTGCAGAGGATATCAAAGAAAAGCTCTATGAGAGAGGCTATGATGATGTAAGGATCAGCTTCAATAATGTGGAGAAGACAAATCAGAATTATGAAGCTATGTCGGTTGTTCCGGAAGGCAACAATGTGGGTGTCAATTTCAATATTGAGAATGCCTTTGCAAGCTATGAGCACACGGATGATTATGCCGGAGTGCTTGCCAGTGCAACAATGGTCATTGCTGATGGTCTTGACAGAGCCCCTGCTATTGATGTAAGTGCTCTTATGGATTATGAGAACATGAAAGAGAAGCTTTCTGTGGAAGTCATTTCAGCGGATGCAAACGCTGATCTGCTTGCCAACGTACCGCATGACAGAATGGAAGATCTGGCAGTTGTATATCGTTTTGTGATGGAGAGCAGTGAAGATGGACGTGCATCTATTCTGGTCACCAACAATCTGATGGATCGTATGGGAGTTTCCCATGAACAGCTCAGGTCAGATGCTCTGGAGAATTCACCGGAGATCAGACCAGTAGTGATCATGGGAATGAATGAGGTCATGAAGGAAATGATGGGACCGGAAGTATATGAGATGTTTGGAATTCCGGATGATGCGGAGGAAACGATGTACGTTGCTACAGTCCCTGATAAGAATTCCGGAGCAGGAGTAATTGCCTATCAGGATTTCATGGATCAGGCAGCAGAAAGAGTTGGCGGAGATTTCTTTGTGCTTCCGTCTTCCATCAATGAGATCCTTTTGGTTCCCGATAATGGAGACATGACAGCTGATGCGCTCAGGGATATGGTAAAGGATGTGAATGCCAAGGAGGTAAGTCCGGAGGAAAGACTTTCTGATAATGTCTACCATTACGATTCCAAGGATCATGTCTTTGAACTTGCAGAGAAGTTTGAGGCAAGACAGCAGGAAAAGAAAACAGAGATTGATGAAAAAGCAGAGGAGAAAGGATCCGTATTAAAAGATCTGAAGGATAAGCAGAAGGAAGCAGCTGCAAAGCCTCCGGTAAAGGATGCTGCGGAAAAAGCAGCAAAATCAAAAGGCAGAGAAGTATTATAAAAAATAGGATTGTGTCAGCCTGTGGTGATTGCCACGGGACTGGCACTTTTTTGATGGGAAGGAATGGTGATTACAGTGGCAGGAGCACATAAGGATACAAGCAGACAGAATGGAAAGAGTTACAGCGGAATTGGTGGAAGACCACCTATAAGTCATCCACAGAATTGCAGCCATGAGTGTCCGTATGGTCATGATAAATCGTTCTGTTTTCCATGCTATAAAAAGCTGGTGGAAGACATGAGAAAGAAAAAGGAAACAGGAAATGGCATTTGATTATTTCTATGGGGCACAGTCACAGCAGTTTGCATTTTACAGGATTCCCAAGGTGATGTTTACAGATAACAGATTCCAGAATATTTCAACAGAGGGAAAGGTTCTTTACGGTCTTTTATTGGACAGGGTATCTCTGTCGATGGAAAACGGCTGGATTGATGATGAGGGAAGAGTGTATATCATTTTCACCCTGACAACTATAAGACAGGCAATGAACTGTGCAGAAAAATCAGCAATCAAGTATCTGACGGAGCTGGAAGAGTTTGGTCTGATTGAAAGGATCCGGCAGGGATTTGGCAAACCGGCACTGATCTATGTAAAGAATTTCATAGACCAGCAGAATTTACAGGTCAAGACAAGTAAAAATTACAGTTCACCACCAGTAAAAGTTACAGGTCAGGACCTGTATAATTTACAGCCTAATTATACTTATAACAATAATACTGATTTTAATAATACTAATCCTATCTTATCAGAGGATGAGGATAGGATGGGATATGAGAAATATTTCATGGAACAGCTCAATATTGAGGCATTAAAACAGGATTATCCATATGACAGAGAAATGATAGACGGCATCATGGAGCTTATTCTGGATGTTGTGTGTTCCAAAAGAAAGATCATTTGTATTGCCGGGGATGTGAAGTCAGTAAATGTGGTAAAGGGGCGGTTCATGAAGCTGAACATGGAGCATATCCGCTATGTAATGAAATGTATGCAGGAAAACACAACCAAGATCAGGAGCATCAAGCAGTATATGCTGGCAGCACTGTATAACGCACCGGCAACAATAGACAGCTATTATCGTGCAGAGGTTAATCACGATATGGCAGAAGGAAAAATATAGCAGAGGAGAGACAAAAATGGATATGGAGAAAATCATGGCATATGTTGAGAAGATTGCAGAAAACCTGGAAGGACTGGTTTGTGCAATCGGATGTGACAGTATGCCTTCTGATGGGGCAATTTATGTAGATGGCGAACAGAAGGTGAATTATATCAGTACCAGAGAATCATTAAGGATCCTTGATGGATTTGGAAATAACAGTGCGTCAGTAATGATTGGAAAATCAGATTATATTCTGATCTATGACGCAAGCAGAAAGCTGGTCATTGACGGGGAGGCATACCTTCCGTCCGGGTATCTGGTCATGAAGTCCTGTAATGGATTACAGGCGATTGATGATGAGGATATTGCGGATGTGATTGCAGCTTTGAAAAGCAGGATGACAATGCTTGCACTTGGAAAATACAGAATTCAGGCATACCAGCTGGGATAGGAGGCGGCAGATGAATAACAAACCGTGGGCTTATGTAACATCTGCCTGGAGTGCAGACAGGAGCAGAGCCAAAAGGTCTGCAAAACGATATTGCAGAAAATTATATGAAGCAGGCTACACACCAATCTGTCCGCTTTTATCATTGCCGGAGGTAATTGATACCAGTAATGCAGATGAGTACAAGGATTATATGGATATGTCAGAAGATATGTTAAGAAGATCCAGAATTCTCGTGGTTTGTGGTTCAGCGGTGGATGATACGGTGCTTACAGATATAGCAATAGCCAACCGCTTTCATGTAGCTTCATCCACTATGAGGGGAGTCCTCGGTGTGGATAAGAATAAAAAAGAACAGTAACTTTGTGGATACAGCCTTCGGGCTGTTTTTTTGATGGAAAGGAGTGAGAAAACTGGTTCATGAAGAAGTTGACAGGGAGATTGCCAACAAATCTGTGAATATAGCAATCAAAATGTTAAAACCGGAACTTGATCAGCTTATGAAGGGATTAAGAGAGGCAGTACAAGCCCCTGTGAAGGCTGCTGGGAAAGCAGCAGTTAATAAGATCCATCCAACAACCGGCAAGCAGTCAGTGAAAACATTGATCAGGCAGGGACAGGGAGTTTCTTCTATTCCTTTAGCAGATGAAGGTCTGAAAGATTTTCAAAAAATCGCAAAGAAATACGGAGTTGATTTTGCGGTTGTAAAAGATAAAGAGGCAAGTCCACCAGTATATACGGTCTTTTTCAAGGCGAAAGATACGGATGCCATCACAAGGATTTTACAGGATTATTCTGCAAAACAGGTCAAGAAGCCTTCCGTAGAGAAGACCAGTGTTCTGGAGAAACTTAAGAAATTCAAGGAGATTGTGGCGGCAATCCCGAAGAAGGTAGCAGAGAAAAAGAAGGAGAGGTCGCGATGAATACAAAACAGTTGAAAAAGCAGCTGATCCTGAATATCCCCTATATCATTCTGGGATTGCTTGCAACAAATCTTGGTGAGGCATGGAGAATTGCAGCCGGAGCAAATGCATCGGAAAAGGTTCAGAGTCTGGTCCTTGATGGTGTATTTGCAACGGCTTTTTCTAATCCTCTGCCGAGCCTTTATCCGGGTGATCTGCTGGTGGGAATTGCCTGCGGGGCAGCACTCAGGCTTGCAGTATACCTGAAAGGAAAGAACGCTAAGAAGTTCCGGCACAATGAGGAATATGGTTCTGCCAGATGGGGCAGACATGCGGATATTGAGCCATTTGAGGATCCTGTGTTTGCAAACAATGTGATTCTGTCACAGTCTGAGAGGATTACCATGAGCAGCAGACCGAAGATTCCGAAATATGCCAGAAATAAGAATGTTCTGGTAGTTGGTGGATCCGGTTCAGGTAAGACACGGTTTTTCATAAAACCGAACCTTTTACAGATGCATTCATCCTATGTGGTGACGGACCCGAAGGGAGGTCTGGTCAATGAAGTGGGAAATGCCCTTTATAAGAACGGGTACCGGATGAAGATATTTAATACCATCAACTTTTCAAAATCAATGCACTATAACCCTTTCGCCTATCTCCATTCTGAGAAGGATATTCTGAAACTGGTGACAACGCTGATCGCCAATACAAAAGGGGAGAGCAAAGGCGGGGATGATTTCTGGCTCAAAGCGGAGACGCTGCTTTATACCGCATTGATTGGATATATTCATTATGAGGCACCGGAAGAGGAACAGAATTTTTCAACACTGCTTGAAATGATCAATGCAATGGAAGTCCGTGAGGATGATGAGGAATTCAAGAATCCGGTGGATATGATGTTTGATGAACTGGCAGAACAGAATCCGGATCACTTTGCTGTAAGACAGTATGCCAAGTACAAGCTGGCAGCAGGAAAGACGGCCAAGTCCATTCTGGTAAGCTGTGGTGCAAGACTGGCACCGTTTGATATCAAGGAACTCAGAGACCTGACAGCTTATGATGAACTGGAGCTTGATACTCTGGGAGATGAGAAGACAGCACTGTTCCTGATCATGTCAGATACAGATGGAACCTTTAACTTCCTGATTTCCATGATCTATACACAGATGTTCAATCTTCTGTGTGAGAAAGCGGATGATGTGTATGGTGGAAGATTACCGGTACATGTAAGATGTCTGATCGACGAGGCGGCGAATATCGGCCAGATACCGAACCTGGAGAAGCTGGTTGCAACAATCCGAAGCCGAGAAATATCAGCATGCCTGGTATTACAGGCCAAGTCGCAGCTGAAAGCGATTTATAAGGATAACGCTGATACGATCATCGGCAACATGGATTCACAGATTTTTCTTGGTGGTACGGAACAGACCACTTTGAAGGATCTGAATGCGATTCTGGGAAAAGAGACAATCGATATGTATAATACAGGCCAGTCTAAAGGATCCCAGGAAAGCTACAACATGAATTACCAGAAACTTGGTAAGGATCTTATGACAATGGATGAACTGGCGGTCATGGACGGCTCAAAATGTATTGTGCAGGTCCGTGGTGTAAGACCTTTCTTATCCGATAAATATGATCTGACGCAGCATCCGAATTACAAGCTGACAGCAGATTATGATAAGAGGAATTACTTTGATGTAGTAAAATTCCTCAGCCACAACTTAATACTGAAAGCAGATGACGAATACCAGGTCATCGATGTAACCGAGTAAAGAGCTCTTTCCATCCGGCGATAAAGGCCGGGAGGCAGGAGCTTTTACTATATTCCCGAATAGGAAATAAAAGAATTTCCAGATGGGGAGCAAATATGCGCGCATAGCCGGGATCACTGCAGGGAGACCGGCAGTAACTATAAACCGCCCTTTGGTCAGGGCAGAAGGAAAAAGTATATCACACATAAATCATTTAATGGAGGAATTTGAATTATGGGATTTTTTACAAGCGCAGTAGGAACCTTACAGACACTTGTTATCGCTCTTGGAGCCGGACTTGGAATCTGGGGAGCGATTAACCTTATGGAAGGCTACGGAAACGATAATCCCGGAGCGAAGTCCCAGGGAATGAAGCAGCTTATGGCAGGCGGTGGTGTAGCCCTTATTGGAACTACACTTGTACCATTACTTTCCGGCTTATTCTAAATCAGGTTTGGATCATGGGGCAGGGAAAATCCCTGTCCAGGAGGAAAGGAGGAAATAATTGAACAGCATAATTCAGCAGATTACTGACTGGCTGAAGGGCATTCTTGTATCGGGAATCATGGACAACCTCACCAATACGTTTTCCTCTGTGAATGACCAGGTGGGACAGATCGCAACGGAAGTAGGAAAGACACCGAGTAATTTCATGCCGGCAGTCTTCAGTATGGTCAGGAACCTGTCGGAATCCGTGATCATGCCGGTTGCCGGAATACTGCTCACATTCATTGCGTGTTATGAGCTGATACAGCTGATCATCAGTTATAACAATCTGGCAAGTTTTGAGACATGGTTCATCTGGAAATGGATCTTTAAGACTTTCGTGGCAGTGGAACTGATCACACACACATTTGATATCACAATGGCGGTATTTGATGTGTCGCAGAGTGTGGTGCGGCAGGCAGGAGGCATTATACAGGGAAGCACGGCAGTAGATGCCAGTACGCTGGCAACCATGCAGTCCACACTGGAGGCTATGGAGCTGGGACCGCTTTTTGCAATATTCCTACAGTCATTTATCGTGCAATTTCTCATGTACGTACTTTCGGCAGTCATCTTTGTGATTATCAACGGACGTATGGTGGAGATCTATCTGATGGTCAGTCTGGCACCGCTCCCATTTGCAACCTTTGGAAACAGGGAACAGAGCATGATGGGCCAGAACTATATGAGAAGTCTGTTTGCACTGGGATTTCAGGGATTTTTGATCATGGTATGTGTGGGAATCTATGCAGTCCTGATCCAGTCAGTAGCATTCAGCACAGATATCATTGCTTCGTTATGGAAGGTTATGGGCTTTACGATCCTGCTGGCATTTACCTTATTTAAGACCGGAGCAGTAGCACACAGTATATTCCATGCACATTAAGGAGGCAGAGTATGGCAGCATCTTATATCAGTGTTCCAAGGGACCTGACAAAAGTAAAAAGCAAGGTGATGTTCAATCTGACAAAAAGGCAGCTGATCTGTTTTGGCATGGCGGTACTGATCGGAGTACCGTCATTTTTTCTGATGAAGACAGTAATGAAGACTAATACAGCAGTCATGGGAATGATGGTCATTATGATGCCATTCTTTTTCCTTGCCATGTATGAGAAAAACGGACAGCCGCTGGAAGTCATTTTGAACCATATGATACAGGCAATTTTCAAAAGGCCGAAGATCCGCCCATATAAGACGGATAACTATTACGCAGCACTTCTGCGTCAGGCAGAGGCAGAAAAGGAGGTAGAAAAGATTGTTAGACTTTCTCAAAAAGAAAAATCAGGAGAGCAGGAAGTTCACAATGCCGGAAGGATTAAGCAGGGCAGACCAGATGGCAGTAAGGCAGATCGTAAAAAACGCCCGGAAAAATGATGGCATACCGAAGACGGCACAGCAGAGCATTCCTTTTGACAGGATGTTCCCGGATGGTATCTGCCGTGTAGGGCTTGATTATTATACAAAGACAGTCCAGTTTCAGGATATCAATTACCAGCTGGCACAGCAGGAAGACAAGACGGAGATCTTTGAGGAATGGTGCGCATTCTTAAATTTCTTTGACAGTTCCGTAAAGTTTCAGCTTTCATTTGAAAATATGGCAACGGATGTATCGGATTTTGAGAAGAGCATCAAGATCTCCCATAAAAATGACGGATTCGATGATGTCAGGGATGAGTATTCGGAAGTGCTACTTCATCAGATGGAAGCAGGAAACAATGGTCTTACCAAGACAAAATATCTTACTTTCGGGATCCATGCGGAGTCCATGAAGACAGCAAAGCCAAGACTTACGCATATCGAAACAGATATCCTCAATAACTTCAAGAGGCTGGGAGTACAGGCGAGGAGCTTAAACGGCAGTGAAAGACTGGAACTGATGCACAGACAGTTTCATATGGGGGATGATGCGAAGTTCCGTTTCGACTGGAAGTACCTGACGGGATCAGGACTTTCGGTTAAGGATTTTATTGCACCGAGCAGCTTTGCATTTCCTACCGGAAGATATTTTCAGATTGGAGAGATGTATGGATGCATGAGTTTTTTATCCATTGATGCATCAGATATCAGCGACAGGCTTCTGGCGGATTTTCTTTCGATGGAGTCAAGCCAGATTGTTACCATGCATATCCAGTCTGTGGATCAGAATGAGGCAATCAAGACCATCAAGCATACGATCACAGAGCTTGACCGTTCCAAGATCGAGGAACAGAAAAAAGCAGTAAGAGCCGGCTATGACATGGATATCATCCCATCGGATCTTGCAACCTATGGCAAGGATGCAAAGGCACTCTTAAAAGAATTGCAGTCACAGAATGAGAGAATGTTTCTTCTGACATTCCTGGTCATGAATACAGGAAAGACGAAGCAGGAACTGGAAAACAATGTGTTCCAGGCGGCTTCCATTGCACAGAAACATAACTGCAATCTGATCAGGCTGGATTACCAGCAGGAGCAGGGCCTTATGAGCACACTGCCACTGGCCAATAACCTGATCGAGATTCAGAGGGGAATGACCACATCCAGTACAGCCATTTTTGTGCCATTCACTACTCAGGAGCTTTTCCAGAGAGGGGATGAGGCATTGTATTATGGTCTGAATGCGCTTTCCAACAATATGATCATGGTGGACAGAAAGAAACTGAAAAATCCGAATGCACTGATCCTTGGTACACCGGGATCCGGCAAGTCATTTTCTGCAAAGAGGGAGATTGCCAACAGTTTTCTGGTTACGGATGATGACATTATCATCTCGGATCCGGAGTCAGAGTATTCTCCGCTGGTTGCAAGGTTCGGTGGTCAGGTTATCAGGATCAGTCCGACATCCGACCAGTACATCAACCCGATGGACATCAATATGAATTATTCGGACGATGACAATCCGATTGCACTGAAAGCAGATTTTATTCTGTCTTTATGTGAGCTGATCGTCGGGAATAAGGATGGTCTGCGTCCGGTAGAAAAGACGGTTATTGACCGCTGTATCAGGCAGATATATCAGAAATATTTTGAAAATCCGGGACCGGAGAATATGCCGATCCTCGGAGATCTGTATGAGGCCCTTCTGTCTCAGGAGGAACCGGAGGCAAAGCATGTGGCAACCGCCCTTGAAATCTATGTGTCAGGTTCCCTGAATGTATTCAACCACAGAACCAATGTGGAGCTTACGAACCGCCTTGTATGTTATGACATCAAGGATCTTGGAAAGCAGCTCAAAAAGATAGGAATGCTCGTGGTACAGGATCAGGTATGGGGACGAGTAACGGAGAACCGTATCCAGGGAAGATCTACCAGATACTATATGGATGAGATGCACCTTCTTCTTCGTGAAGACCAGACGGCAGCCTATACGGTTGAAATATGGAAGCGTTTCAGAAAATGGGGAGGAATCCCGACCGGCATCACCCAGAATGTAAAGGACCTTCTTGCTTCCAAGGAAGTGGAGAATATCTTTGAAAACTCTGATTTCATCTATATGCTCAACCAGGCAGTAGGTGACAGACAGATCCTTGCTAAGCAGTTAAATATCAGCCCTCACCAGCTTTCGTATGTAACACATTCGGGAGAAGGCGAAGGGCTTTTATTCTATGGAAATGTGATCCTTCCATTCGTGGACAGATTCCCGGCAAATACGGAACTTTACCGTATCATGACAACCAGACTATCCGAAGTGGCTGATGCAAAGAAGGAACAGTCAGCGTAGAGGCTGTTTCTTCGGAAAGGATAGAGCATGAATGAAGAAAAATATACAAGGAATTCTGCTAAGAAGTCCACCCGGAAGAAAAAAGTGAATCCGGATATCCATGCAGGGAAAAGCCACGGCAAAAAGCTGAAAAATGATTCATCGGCAGCCAGGAGTTACCGTGATAAGATCCGGTATGGGAAAAAGGATAATTCGCTTTCAGTCAGCGAAGCAAAAGAACTTCGCAGCATGAAAAGGCAGGGGAGAAGGAGGATATATAAAAATCAGGCAGTTGCAGCCACGGTAAGAAAAACCACGATTAAAAATGAGGATGACAACAGTGGGACAGACAGCCTGAATGCCGGACTGGCAGCAGTGGAAACAGGTATTGGCAAAGTACGGGAGCATGGACAGGCAAGAAAATATTCTTCCAAGATCCATAACCGCAGTGACCATCTGGATGCCGTGCAGGGAGCAAGAGGAGCGAAAGAAGCCGGAGAGGCGGGAGAAAGCACCATGTCAGCTACCGTGAAGAAAACACGCAAAAAGCTGATGCAGAGGGAATTTGCTGAGGCGGCAGCAAAGAAGCAGGCAAAGGAAGCTGCAAACGGAGCAGGAAAGATCAGTAAAAAGCTGACAGATCAGGCGGAGGATCTGATGGGAAGGCTTGCAGAGATGCTGAAAGAATTCTGTGAAGACCATCCGATCGGCATGATCATAGCAGTGGCAATTCTGATCGTTGTTCTTGTAATATCAGGAGCACTGACATCCTGTTCTGCTCTCGGAAGCGGCATAAACAGTGGAACTGTGGCAACTTCATTTACCGCTGAGGATGATGATATCAGGCAGGTGGAAGCAGATTATGTGGCGCTGGAGACGGCACTGCAGAATAAGGTGGACAGCATTGAGACAGATCATCCGGGATATGATGAATACAATTACTCGCTTTCAGAGATATCCCATAATCCTTTTGAACTGGCGGCACTGCTGACGGTTCTGTATGAGAACTATACACCGTCAGAGGTTCAGTCAAAATTACAGACAATCTTTGATTATCAGTATACGCTGACATCAACGGAAGTTGTGGAGATCAGAACCAGGACAGAGACCAGATGGCATTATGTGACACATTACCGGGATGAGGAAAGAACCGGATACCGCCTGGTAAACGGACATCTTGAATCCTATACCTATACCGTGTCAGTTCCATATGAGGTATATGAATCCTATGAGGTTGAAGTGGAGTATGAGTATAAGATACTGAATACAACGCTGACCAACAATGGAATATCCGCAGCTGTCAGTGCACTGAATCTGACGCAGGATCAGATGGAACGGTATACGCTGCTTCTGGAGACCAGAGGCAACAAACCGGATATCTTCGGGGATAATGTATATGCAAATCCGGGTGTATCGGAGGAATATGAGAGATATGCCGTACCGGGAGAATACCTGACGGACCAGCAGTTTTCCAATATGCACCGGGAAGCCGAAAAGTATCTTGGATATCCTTATGTATGGGGAGGCTCCTCACCGGGTACAAGTTTTGACTGTTCCGGTTTTGTGAGCTATGTCATCAATAATTGTGGAAATGGCTGGAACTATGGACGGCTTACGGCAAATGGATGGAAGAATGCAACCGCAAGGGTAGCAGCTTCCGATGTAAAGCCGGGAGATCTGGTCTTTTTCCAGGGAACCTATAACACAACCGGAGCATCCCATGTGGGTATTGTAGTCGATCCGGTAAATAAGATCATGATTCACTGTGGCAATCCAATCCAGTATGCGTCATATGATACGCCATACTGGAGGGCACATGCCTATTGCTATGGAAGAATCCAGTAATTATAAATGCAGCGAAAGTCACCAAAGTGGTGGCTTTTTTGCTGTCACAAAGGGAAAGGAGAAAGCTTATGTATGCAAAGTTAGACAAGCTCCGCGAGGATCTGAAAAAGGCAGTAGCCAAAAGAGATGCAGCGGATGCAAAGGTAAAGCAGCTGGAAGCAAAGCTGAAGGAAGAGGAAAACCAGCAGATCGTCAGTGATGTTGCATCCTACAATTTATCACCGGAACAGCTGGCACAGTTCTTACAGCTTGCAAATAGTGGCAGGTTACAGGAAATGCTGAGCGGACAGGTTCCGATGCCCGGAGCCGTGAATGCAGATACATCCAGTAAGAAACCGGATGAAGACAAAGAGACAGATATGGATAAGGAAGAGGAGGATTTCTTAGATGAAGAGAATGAATAATTTGAAAAACGTGATCGCAGCAAGGATTATGGGAGGTCTGGTAATCGGAATGACAGCCGTTGCGGGTGTGGCACCGGTTACTGTATTTGCACAGAGTCAGGAAGCGGAATGCATCTGTGAGGAAAAATGCTCACAGGATTCCATCAATGAGGAATGTGCAGTATGCCTTTATGATTACAATGTCTGCCAGGGGGTGGATGCACATGTAGAAGGTTCAGAGGAATGCACTGAGACAGCCGAGGAGAGTTATGGCCCTCTTACACCTGATGGAAATATGAACCTGGTGGATGATTATGGCTCCATTAAGGCAGGTGGCAAGCAGTTCATTACGGTTACAACCAAGTCCGGCAATTATTTCTATATTATCATTGACCGTGACGATAAGGGAACAGAGACCGTGCATTTCCTGAATCTTGTTGATGAATCAGACCTTTTGAAGCTCATGGAGGATGATGAGGTGGAATCTTATATGAATTCCCAGGGCATGACTGCTTCGGAGAAAGAGACAGAAGAGGTCAAAGGTACAGAGACTACGGAAGAAATCTCTGAGGAGCCGAAGGAAGAGGCAAAAGCATCTGAAACCGGAAAGAAAAGTAAAAATGTGACCGGAATCATGGCAGTAGTCCTTTTTGCAGCGGTTGGAGGAATCGGTGGATTTATGTATATGAAGTCCAATAAGGGCAAGAAGAAAGCGGATGCACCGGATCCGGATGCAGATTACTTCGACAGTGATGATGACGAGGATTATCTTACAGATATGGACATTGAGGAAGAGTCTGTATCAGATGCAGAGGAAGAAAGCCCTGCTGAAGATACAGGAGAAGATGATCAGGACGAGATGGATGAAGAGTAGCATCAAGGGAATGAGGCAGTCGTAAGGCTGCCTTTTTCTGATGGGAGGAATCTATGGAAGACAAGGAATTTGATAAGCTCACACCAGAGGAGAAAAAGGCAAGATTTCAGAAAGCAGTAGATGATTATAACAGTGGATTTGTTGAAGTGGATTATACATTTAGATCTGTTGCATCAATACGTGTTGAAGAAGCTATGGAAGATGCCGGAAGGGTGTCGGAGGAGTTCAAGCCGGCACAGATCAAGGTAATCTATGAAGCAGCCGAGGCAGATCTGAACCTGGAGCATTACATGAATCCTAAATTTTCCGCATCACATATGAAATTCATCATGGAGCAGGAAAAGGCTGGAAAGGATGTCACATGGCTTCCGATTGGGAAAATCCTCCACAGGAGTATCGTGGAGAAACCGCTTACCAGAGACCAGATAAGAAGGATAAAGGAAAGGATGCAGAGGGCAGAATCTAAGGATTCTGTGATAGCAGATCTGCATGAAAAGAAAAAAGAAGCGGCCAGGGTTCCGAAGAAACAAGGACAGCAAAAGGAGAAAGGAGAGCGGTAGTATGGCAAGAAAAAGCAGATATATGGGATATATGAAGGAATTGCAGAAGATTTCCAAGCATGAGAAGACATCTACAAAAGAGTCTTTGTTGGACAAGCTCAGGAGCATGAAAAACAGGGAGTTCACAATGAACATACCTGTTGGGGAAGGAGCGGAGGATGAACATTAGCGGAATTCGTCCGAAACAGGAATTTTATGCCGGCATGGAGAAGCAGGAGCCGGAGAAAAAAGAAATGCATCGACTGAATCAGGTGGCTATCCGTATGGTGGAAATGCCGCCTCTTTTCAGTGAGGAACCTATGAACGGTCCGGCGGCAGCAGTAAAAGTTATGGCAGATACGTTTCGGGATTATGACAGGGAAGTTGTTGCTGTAGTGAATCTGCGGGCAGACATGAGACCAATCAATATAAATATTGCAAGTATAGGAGCACTTGACCAGTCGATTGCACATCCAAGGGAGATTCTTAAGAGTACCATTTTGTCAAATGCAGCAGCTATCATACTGGTCCATAATCATCCGTCCGGCAGACTGGCTCCAAGTGTGGAAGATATCGGTCTGACTGACAGAATGAATAAGATTTGTGATTTGATAGGTGTTAAATTGGTGGACCACATAATAGTGGGACCTGGAAATGAATTTTATTCATTTCAGGAGAAAAACCAGATGCCTTTAGCGTCATTGAAGCTGACAAAAGATCTGGAAGATATAGAACTGGAGGGATTTAGAGTGGCAGAAAATACAGCGGTAAAAGAAGAGAAGAAGGTAATCACGCTTACGGTTGCGGAATGCATGGAATTTCACAGCATGGGTGAATTTCATGAGAATATCAAGAGTGTGGCAGAGGCTGTAGCAAAATTCAAAGCAATTTCACCGGAGCGTATGCACGGAGTTCCGGCAATCGGAATCAGGGCGGCTGATCCAAAGGATCCGGATGAATATACGGAGATGGATGTACTGATCGGGAGAAGGATTGATATGGATATGCTTCGTTATATACCGGAGATTGCAGACAGCTGGCAGGCACAGCAGATGATCGCGTCCCTGATCCATGAGATGCCGGATGTAAAAGTTGTGGGACAGATTCCCGACAGCATCCAGAAGAAAATAGACTGGCTGGAGTCCAGGGATAAGCGGGCGGATGAATTGCAGCAGATAACAGACAAACTGGAGAAGGGAGTTGTGGAGGTGTTCCAGAGTGACAGATATAAGCAGTTCCTTGACACGATGGCGAAATTTCCGAGATATTCCGTAAACAATTCACTTCTGATCATGATGCAGAAACCGGATGCGCAGCTGTGTCAGAGCTTTACCGGATGGAAACAGATGGGACGGTATGTGAAAAAGGGAGAAAAGGGAATCAGTATCCTTGCCCCGGCACCTTATAAGATCGAGAGGGAACAGACAAAACTGGATGATAAGGGAAGACCGGTATTTGATGCTGATGGAGAACCGGTAAAGGAGAAAGTGGAAGTCACAATCCGGGCATTCAAGGTGGTAAAGACATTTGACCTGTCCCAGACAGATGGAAAAGAACTTCCTACCATCGGTCCGTCTGAACTGGTGGGAAATATTGAAGGATATCCCAAGCTCTTGCAGGCATTGCAGGAAATCAGCCCGGTCCCGGTATCTTTTGAGCTGATTGATGGAGATGCCAAGGGATTCTATCATCTGGAAGACAAGAAAATTGTGGTTCAGGATGGCATGAGTGAGGTACAGACCATTAAGACACTGCTTCATGAAATGGCACACCAGAAATTGCATGACAAGGATAATGTGCCGGAGGCAAAAGACATTTCAAGGAATGGGAAAGAAGTTGAGGCTGAGAGTGTTGCATATGTAGTATGCCAGCATTACGGAATCAACACTTCTGACTATTCCTTTTCTTATGTCGCGGGCTGGTCAGAGGGAAAGGAAACACCGGAGATGAAAGCATCCCTTGATAAGATCCGTCAGACTGCATCGGAGTTCATCTATCAGATTGATCAGAAGATGGAAGTGCTGATGGCAGATAAGAAACAGGTGCAGGAATCGGCAAAAGCGCCAAGTCCGTTTGTACAGGAGCTTATGGATAAAATTACAGAAGGAGCAAAGGATCTGGGCTTTATTCCGGTTGCACCTGAAACACAGGAGAAGACTGCAAACCCGGAATTAAAGGTAGTTGTTGACAAGGCCCTGAAGGATCTTGATAAGAAAAGGACTCTGTCAAAGGTAAAGGAGTCTGTGAAATCAAAGCTGAAAGCCAATACGGAAAAGGCAGAGCAGGCACCTAAGAAAAGCAGAACATCAAAAGCGAAGGAGGAAAGGGCATGAACCAGAAAGAGTTCAATGAAGTGATCGTCAGGCAGACAGATCATTGTAAATCAATGCTGGTGGTAAAGGGAGCAGAGTATGCTCCCAGAGCAGTGAAGAATACGGCAGTGGACAGGCTGGCGCATTTCAAGAAGGCAGCAGTGGTGATGAATACCACACCAAAAGCGGCACTTATGGGGATGCTGTCCAAGCACCTTATCTCTGTATCGGATATGTGTATGGGTGAGCAGCAGTATTCCAAAGAGCAGTGGGATGAGAAGATCACCGACAGTATTAACTATTTCCTGATTCTCCGTGCGATTGTAGAGGAGGAACTGAATGAAGAAGATTGAGGTAAAAATTTTAAACCCGGAATCCATTGACCAGGCAGAGAAGCTGATGGTCTGTGCGGCAAGGCTGACACAGAGAGGACATCAGATTTCCTGCCTGGATGATTTCATGGATCTGTATGAAAAGCCATATCAGAGATCCACCGTGGCAAATCTTGTGAAGCTGCCACATCCGACAATCCAGAAGTTTGGAATCATCAATGTGGTTGTAGTCGGTGCATCCAGAAGATTCCTGGCACAGATTACCAGACACCAGAATGAAGTGAAGTATATGTCGGCAAGCCTGCAATACAGCGACTATTCAGGAGTGGAGGATTTTGTCATTCCTTATGATCTGATGGGAACCGGCCAGGAGGAAGGATATTTAAGACAGTGCAGCATGGCAATGAAAAATTACCAGGAGATGATCAGATTAGGTGTTGATAATGATTCTGCCGGATACTGCGCACCGCAGGGAATGAGAAATATTCTTCTGATCAGCGCAACACCGTATCAGTGGAAGCACATGATCCGTCAGAGAACATGCAGGAGAAACACAAAGGAAACCAGATATGTGATGGTGAAAATCTGGGAACAGCTTCTGGAGCAGAACAGGGAATTGTTTTCTGACTGTGGACCATTCTGTATGAATGGTGGCTGTGAAGAAGGAAAAATGACCTGCGGAAAGAGTGTTCCACCGCAGATGTTACCAACAGACATTATCAGGGTGGATTTCCCAAAACTGTGCGAAGAGAGTGTGTTGGAGGAAGGAGTATCAGATGAAGATACAGCTGATTGATTTTGGTGGGAGAAGCCCGGAAAGGGCTCATGCCAATGATGCCGGGGCGGATGTATTCAGTCCAAAGGATGTTGAGATCCGGCCGGGAGATATCTGTAAGCTTCCTCTGGGATTTGGATTAAAAATACCGGATGGCTATGCTGGGTATATATTTCCAAGGAGCGGATTAAGTTCACAGGGAATTGTGTGTGAGCTGCCACCTATTGATTCTGGATATATGGGAGAGGTTCATGCAATCATCTCTAATGTCGGTAACAGGGAATATGAAATCAAGGAGGGTGATAAGGTAGGACAGCTTGTGATCATGCCGATCTTGATACCAGATTTTACTTTTGAAAACTGGAAAGAGCGTGGAAATGGAGCCTTTGGTTCAACAGGAAGATAGAGATTATCGATCTTTTGCTAGTGTGTAGATATGTGTATGTGATATAATAAGTAAAAGAAATTTGCAAATCGGAAGTTGACAAGGAGGTTTGATAGCGTGAAAAAAATATTTCTTAAAATTGTGATAGGGGTTGTTCTTGTTTGTATTTTATTTGTTTGTTTTCTTTATACGAACAATGAGATCGGCGTGACTTCATCTAAGCTGGAGGCAGATATTCGTTCGTCGCAGAAGATTAAGGATGATTGGACGGTCGATGGAAGCGTTTCCAGCACGATGGCTGCATATATTTCTTACCCTCAGGATTTGAGTGACCATTCTTTTTCCGTCTATGTCAATCGTCCAGGACTTTCCTTCGGATATTTTTTCCGTGGAGGTGGAACTCTTTCGGGGATTCAAAAAGGAATTGTGGAGTTTACTGTAGAGGGATATAATGAACGAGCATTTATTTCTATGAATCAACAGCAGGTGCAACAACTTGAAATAGATGATGGCAACACAATTCAAGTGGTTGATATTGACAGCAATAAACCTTTTGCGATTGTCTTGCCTATAAATGCGGGTAATATTACTTTTTATGATGTAAATAGAAATACTGTGGAATATTGGAATAATCCTCTTTGACAAATTCAAGTTTGTCTGATTCACACACAATTTAATAACAAATTTACATAGCACTTTAGCCAAATGGTTAAGGTGCTATTTTTTTACCACAAAAGGAGGAGCAAAATGTCATATAAATTAGTAATTGCTGAGAAACCCTCGGTGGCACAGTCCATTGCAAAGGTAATCGGTGCAGATAAGAGAGAGGACGGCTACCTGGAGGGCAATGGTTATATTGTCAGCTGGTGTGTGGGACATCTGGTGGAGCTTTCATCACCGGAGTTTTATGATGAGAAATATGAAAAGTGGAGATATGAGGATCTTCCAATCCTGCCATCAGAATGGAATTACCAGATTGCAGAAGCAACCCGAAAGCAGTTCGGAATTCTGAAAAAACTGATGGAAAGAGAGGATGTAACCGGATTAGTGGAAGCCACTGATGCCGGACGAGAGGGAGAGCTGATCTTCCGGCTTGTATATGATCAGGCAAAATGCAAAAAGCCATTCGAGCGTTTATGGATTTCTTCAATGGAAGACCAGGCGATTTCGGATGGCTTTTCTAATTTGAAAAATGGCAGGGAATATGATGATCTCTACCGGGCGGCACTATGCAGGGAGCGAGCGGACTGGATTGTGGGAATGAATGCAACCAGGTTATTTTCAACTCTGTATGGACAGACACTGAATGTTGGAAGAGTCATGACACCAACGCTTGCCATGATTGTACAGAGAGAGGCAGAGATTGATGGATTTAAGCCGGAACCAATTTACAGACTGTCCATCAGCTGCGGAGGCATTACGGCATTATCAGATCGTTTCGAGAAGAAACAGGATGCAGAGAATATCCTGAATGTGCTGAAAGAACAGAAGACCGCACAGGTGACAAAGATTGATCCGGCAGATAAGCAGGAGAAGGCACCACAGCTCTACAGCCTTACAGCGTTGCAGAGGGATGCCAACCGTTTTCTGGGATTTACGGCACAGCAGACACTTGATTATACACAGAGCCTTTATGAGAAGAAGCTGGTAACCTATCCGAGAACAGACAGCCGTTTTCTCACGGAAGATATGGAAAACATAATTCCTGATCTGGCAGGAAAGATGGCTGCAAAATTTGGATATACCAGAAAAATGGCGGTTCATCCGAAACAGGTAATCAACAACAGCAAGGTCAGTGATCACCATGCAATCATTCCTACGGTCAATGTGGCAGATGCAGAGTTTGGAGAACTGCCATCCGGGGAACAGAAGGTGTTAAGCCTGATTACTGCCAGACTGTTGTCTGCACTTGGAGATCCGGCAGTGAGAAATGAAGTGGATGTGGAATTTACCTGTGCAGATACAGTATTCAGGGCAAAGGCAAAGAACATCAGGGAAAAGGGATGGAGAGATATTCGGGAATGGATCATTGGAAGCAGCGCAGAGAGCACAGATTCTGAAAATGACAGGAGAGAAAAAAGTGAGAATGCTGATATGCTGGCCTGCATTGCAACCCTGACCAATGGAAAGTCTTATCCATTACAGAATCCTAAGATGGAAGAAGGAAAGACCACACCCAAGAAACATTTTACAGAGGACAGTTTACTGTCTGCAATGGAGAGAGCCGGAGCAGATGAGATGCCGGAAGAAGTTGAGAGGAAAGGAATCGGAACCTCCGCAACCAGGGCAGCTACGATTGAGAAGCTGGTACGTATCGGATTTGTGGAACGTAAAGGAAACAAAAAGACAAAGTACCTTCTTCCGACACATAAGGGAGTTGCACTGATCACAGTCATGCCGGAGCAGATCCAGTCCCCATCCATGACAGCGGAATGGGAGCAGAAACTTCTGGATGTGGAGAAGGGAGAATTCCGTGATACAGAGTTTATGAACGAAATCGAAGGGATGATCACAGAACTGGTCAGAACTTATAAGATCATTGAAGATGCAGAAGTACTCATGCATCCGGTACTGGAAGAAATCGGAACATGTCCTTGCTGTGGCAGGCATGTAGTCGAGAGACAGAAAGGATATTCCTGTGAGAACAGACAGTGTAATTTTGTGCTGTGGAAGCAGAACCGATTCTTTGAAGCTCTTGGCAAAAAGATGACCAAGCTTATAGCTGTAAAACTTCTTTCCGATGGAAAAGTGGCACTGAAAGGCTGTAAGTCAAAGAAGACCGGAAAGACCTATGATACAACAGTCATCATGACAGTGGATGAGAACCAGAGAGCAGTATTTGAACTGAATTTTGAGAAGGGAGCAGGCAAATATGGAAAAAGCAAAAACAAGAAAGATTAAAAAGTGGGATGAAGTACACGGAGAGCATGAGGTGGAAGTATCGGATAATGCCGGAGGATGTGAGCCGGAAGAGGTGGCTGGAGCCAGCCCTTCCATCAGCAGAAATCCGATGAGGAGCATCGAGGATATGGTGGAGCAGAACGACAACAGCTTTGATGGTGTGATCAATAATGTGAAAGTGGAACCGGCAGCAGGCACTTTGGCAATCGTACAGGATGATAAAAAATCCGTGCTGGAGAAACTAAAGGAACAGAGTAAGCAGGTACAGGCCCCTGTGCCTGTTTCTGATAGAAAGCCGGTTCCGGGATGTTGTTTTGAAAGAGAGTTTCAGGGATGGTAGAAAGATCAAAACGAATTGAGCTGAGAGTGACAGCAGATGAACTCAGGCAGATTCATGAGCGTATGCAGGAGGCTGGTATTTCCAGTCTCACTGCATATATGATCCGGATGGCACTTCATGGGTATGTCATTGTGATGGATCTTTCTGACTTAAAAGAAGTCCTTCGCCTTTTACAGATATCCGGCAATAATCTGAATCAGTATGCAAAAAAGGCAAACGAAACAGGCAGCATTTATCATGAGGATATCGAAGAACTGAGAACAAATCAGAAAGAGATTTTGCAGGAAATGAGAAAAGTGCTGGACAGACTGACAACAATTATGTAAGGCAGGTGAGAAGATGGCGGCAACAAAACTGATAGCAATGCACCAGAATAAAGGCCGGAGTGTGATGCGGTGTCTGAAGGACAGGACCGATTATGCCATGAATGGAGAAAAAACGGATGAGGGAAAATATATTTCATCTTATCAATGTAATCCGGAGCTGGTTGATCTGGAATTTGCTCAGGCAAAAAAGGAATATCTGCATAAGACATGGCGGCAGCCTAAGGGAGATGTGATTGCATATCAGATCCGCCAGTCCTTCAAGCCGGGAGAAATCACACCGGAGGAAGCAAACGAAGTCGGATATGAAACCGGTATGAGATTCACAAAAGGAAAGCACGCATTTATTGTGGCAACGCATGTGGACCGGGCGCATATTCATAACCACATCATTTTCAATTCCACCAATCTGGAGTGTGACCGGAAGTTCCGGGATTTCTGGTTTTCAGGAATAGCATTGCAGAGACTTAGCGACATTATCTGTCTGGAGCATGGGCTTTCTGTTATTCCAAAGGTAAAGCCGAGTGAGAGGCAGCGGAGAACAAAGTACCCGGAACGTGTGAGCATGAGGGATGTCATCCGGGAAGACATTCTGAAATGCCTGGATCAGAAGCCGGCAGATTTTGAAGAACTTCTAAAACTTCTACAGGCAGAAGGATATGAGATCAAACGTGGAAAGCACACCGTAGTCTGTGGGAAAGAACAGAAACGTTTCATTCGGTTCCGTTCACTTGGAGAGGATTTTACAGAAGAAAATCTGAAAAAAGTGATTGCCGGAGAGAAAGAGCCTCCTGAAAAAAATGAAAAAGTGCCGGAACGGAAAGAAGCAAAACCGGAAAAGCGCAAGTTTGATCTGGTAGTTGATATTCAGGAAAAAATGGCACAGGGAAAGAACGGCGGCTATGTCCAGTGGGCGAAAAAATATAATGTGAAACAGTTTGCGGAATCTATTCTGTTTTTACAGCAGCATGATATTCATGATAAGAAAACGCTGGATGCATTGGTGGACGGGAGTTCTGCAAAATACCATGAACTGATGAAAACCATCAAAGGTGCAGAGGAGAAGATGGCAGCAAATAAAGTGATCAAGACTCACATTATCAATTATGCCAAGACCAGGGAAACATATAGTGCCTACCGAAAATCAGGATACAGTAAGAAATTTTACGAGGCACACCGGGATGAGATTACCCTTCATAAGGCAGCAAAGGAAGCATTTTCAAAACTGCCGGATGGAAAGATTCCAAAGGTAAAGGATCTGAATGAAGAATTTGCAAGACTGCTTTCAGAGAAAAAGGCAGCTTACAGCGAATACAAGAAAATAAAAAAAGAAATGCGGGATTATCAGATAGCGAAGCAAAATGTGGAATCCTTCTATGCTGCTCAGCAGAGCTGGGACATAGAGGAAGACATGAGAAAGAAAAGGCAGCAGGAGAGATAAGCATACGGGCAATCATCAAAAAATATAAATTGGTGGTTGCCCTCTTTTTTATATTCCGGCAGAGCAGGAATGTATCAGCACTCACGAAGTGAGGGCGCAGTTTGTCATCGAAGATGACATTCTAAGGGGATTGGGGATGTGCCTCCAACAAGCAAAACGCGCCCGTGTACGTACGGGGGCACTGCTTGCTAACTTGCGAAGCAACAACGATTGCGGCCTTAGTGCGCCGCTATTTAAAGAAAAGGAGAACAGGATGGAAGAGAGAATTATAAAAGAAAATACAGAAGATAAGATAGGCATAACCGCAGCATAGGTAACGGATACTCCCTCTTTCCTCGTCTTGGAATTATCAAACGGAGTTACATCAATGTCAACCGGAACAAAACCGTTAGACAGCTTGGAGGGAACAATGCCATTAGTACGTAAAAGTTCTACATTTTCCTTTAGGATATATTCCCGGAGGGAAGAGCCAATGACATCCATCCTTTGACGAAGGGTTTCTTCTGATGGAATGTTGTAGGCAATTCCGAGCGCAGTTTTATAAAAATCCCGGTCATCATCCATTTCGTGAACAGCCTGGAAATCCGGTTTGCCCATGTATAACATACCGATGTACGTGAGGAGAATATCGCCATTTTTAATCTGATGCTGTGAACGGTTCGGTGTTACATCCATTCGATTGCAGTGCTTAACAAAATCGCTTTTTCCAAGGATTGCTCCTACAACAGCCAAGCCGCTTGCTGGAATGATTCGTTCATTGGTAAATTCGATTTTAATATTTTTCATGGCATAATCTCCTTTGAAAGTGAATTTCTAAGAAGATTATACCTGAAAAACGCTTCACCAAGCAGGTGAATTTATAAAACGATAAAATTTTAATGAATCCATTGAAAAATCAAGCGTTTTACCTATTATGGTGCAATGAACTTCACGGATTTAGGTGACTGTTAAAGCGGTAGCCGATCTCACGAACACTATCTATGGAAAAGTGAGAGTTTGTATGACAAAGTTTTTACGAAGATTCCGAATGTAAAAGCCTACGGTATCCTTTTCATTGCCTGCTGATATTTCGCCCCACACCTTATCATAAATCTGCTCGTATGTAAGAACACGACCTTTATTGGCTGCGAGCAAGCAGAGTATATCGTACTCTTTGACGGTCAGTTCAATTTCCTGACCGTTATTGATAACTCTGCGCCGGCTCAAATTGATTTCTAAGCCGGAAAGGGATAATGTCGGCTCATATGAAATCTCTAATTTTTCAAAATCAGGGTGCTGTTTTACAAAAGCCAGCATATCGTCAAAGGCTGTTGAGTCTTGTGCTTTGAACTCCATTATTACGATTCGTCCGATATTATCACCCCCCTTGGTTAGTTTTTTTGTCTTGGACAACATAAGATTTATTGCGTGAGATAATACGATTCATCAATCGTTTTCAGAATAAAATTCACATCGTCATAACGAGAGGAATCGGACTGAGAGCCTAAACTGCATATCAAAAACTCTTTTCCGTGCTGCTGATAAAGCACAATCAAGTTATAGTCGTCAGACAGAGAGCCAGTCTTAATTCCGCATACATTTTCGTTGTAATATTCGGATGTCGGATCAAGGAAGGCGTTTGTATTCTGCCATATTTGTGTACTGCCATCAGGCAGTGTTGCCGTATAAGTGTTTTGAGATACAATTTCTCTAAACCACGAGTATTCCAACAACCGATATACTACTTCTTTCAAATCTAAAGTGGTGGTAAGTGCCTCCATATCAAAACCACTCGGATCATATAAAACTGTGTCTAAGTACCCCTGCTGTTGCAAATGCAGGTTTAAGTTCTCCATGAAAATCCTCACACGCTCTTGACAGCTTTCTGCTTGCGGCGAAAGTAATCCTCCACAATAATCAGCAACCACATAAGCTGCGTCATTCCCTGACGGTACTAACATTGCCGCAAATAGATTGTGTAAAAAGTATTCTTTTTCCTTGATTTGAGCAACAGACGAGCCAGGTTTCGTGAGTGAAATAGCACCATAGTCTGCAACAACGATACTATCAAGGTCTGCTAAAGTTGACGCATACTCAATAACAAACAGCTTGGCTAAACTTGCAGGAATTTGTGGCTCGTTCTCGTTTTTTGAAACAAATATTTCATCATCAGAACAATCCACCAAAATCAGCGATTTTGCATTATAAGAGTCAGGAAAATCTTCTTTGTAGAGAAAACCATTTATTTTATTCTTTACCTCTCTGAAATTTTCCGGCTGCATTGCCCACGGCACAAACATTATACCTATGCCGATACAAACTACAAGCAAAAACAAAAATACTCCAAATCGTTTTTTCTTACGGCGTTTTCTCTGCATATATGTGCTCACCTCCCAACACCAAAACTCCTATGTGCCATTTTTAATCGGCATAATTTGCCTGAATACACTCTGTAAATCCAGACGGATCTCCCAACTTAGCTTTATCAATATTATCACGAAGATATTTGCGTGTGGCGTCATCACAGCGATCTGTTCCCATATAAGGCATATCAAAGGCTTTTTCGAGTTCAGCTAAGGCTTTTGCCGCCCTTTCCGAATCCGTATTGTAAGTATCAAGCCATTCCTGCATCCAAGAATATTCCCAAAGGTTAGATGCTCTTGTATCGCCATATCCTATCTGAAAAGACGCTCCCGTATCTTCGCCTTCCAAAGCATCAGGCGGCGTAAAGCCCTCCGGCCAATTCAAACTCTCAATGGTCGTTAGGTATTCTTCTTCAATGGTAGCAAAGTCCGTGAAACCTCTTGTGTTTGTGTCGGAGTCCGAAGAAGTGGAGCAGCCTGCCAGCATAATCACCAGCAAAGAAATCATAACACACAATAACAGTCTGTACGGTCTTTCGGATTTTGAGATTGTTCGTTTCATTTTGTTTCCTCCTTGAATTGAGTTTTATTATCTAAGAGCCAATGCAGGCTCTAATTTTGCTGCTTTCAATGCTGGTAATAATCCGCCCAATAATGTTGTAAGCACAGACACAGCAACTGCAACAACAGCAACGCTGATTGGATAACTCGGTGTTCCCACCGGGGAATCCACAGGGAGCAACGCTCCAATACAATGCACCAAAATCAGCGAAATCAAAATAGCTGCAAAGCAAACGAATATTGATAAAATCAACTGTGAGCCTAAAACCAATGCCACAATATTTGTTCGTGAAGCACCTATCGCTCTGCGGATCAGCAACTCATGTGTGCGCTGTTCCAATGAAGATAGTCCGATATTGATCTGCCCTAATACGGAAACAAACAGCAACAAAAGCGAAGTAACCAAAAGCCCTAATTGCAGTATGGACAATACCGAATCATAGGTATCTCCAATATCACTCCGCCCAGCACTTTCCCAGTAACCGCCAATGGTATCAGTCAAAATGTCGCCAAGGGCAGAATGTATCTGTTCGATTGTCAGTCCTGTTGTGGGATGCCAATACACATTTGCATTTTGTACTTGCCACATTGCTGGTGCGAAATTGAGGATCGCCGCAGAATCCGCATAGATAGTCGGAAAATCCCTGCCATCGTTTACTACTCCGACAATATTGAATGGGGTTAACGAAAGTGTGCTTTTTACATTTCCTGCAGCATAGGGCGAATCATTAAAATAGTTTTTAGCTTCTTTGTTTATGACCACTTCAAGCGATCCGCCCTCACTCGAAGGCTCTAACCATCTACCGGATGTCATTGGAAGATTATAGACTTGACTATATGCCTCCGTGGTGCAAACTAAATCAAAAGCCATCAGGTTTTGGTAAACATCATTCGGCGGTATTGGCGTTAAATCTTTCATTGGTGCAAATCGAATATCTTCTCCCATAGAAAAAGTAACAGCGGCTACATCATCAATGGCTTCAAATCTCTGGAATAATTGTTCCATTTTATTTCTATCGTGAAAATCGGATTCCGTTATCACGAATGAGTAAGTAGGTGACCAGCCATATACCTGTGCGTTTACGGAAATCAAATACTCCCGTCCAAGCGTACCAACTAATACCGATCCAAGCATTGCGATAATGCCTACAAGCATTGAAACACTTGTCAGAATACTTCTAAGTGGAGACAGACGAAGGTCTTTAAGTATCATTTTTAGCACAAGTTATCCTCCCTCCATCCATTTCAAAAATCGTATCACAGGTATCTGCAATATCAGGATCGTGCGTAACCAACAGCAGCATAATTCCATTTTCTTTTACGACGCTGTGCAACAGTTCCATAATCTGCGTTCCCGTCTTTTTATCCAACGCTCCCGTAGGCTCATCACATAAAATGGCTTCCGGAGATACTGCAAGCGCCCTTGCGATTGCAACTCTTTGTTGTTCACCGCCGGACAAATTGATTGGGTAATCATTTTCCTTGCTTTCTAAGCCGACACTTTTTAGCAAGCCTGTAATTATCTCGTGACGCTGTTTGGCGGTAAACGACTTTTTGGCATAGAGTAGGGGTAATTCGATATTTTCCCATACCCGCAAGTGCTTAATCAGAGAGTAGTTCTGAAATACAAATCCGATATTATTGGCTCGCAGTATAGACAGATCACGGTCTTTCAAAGCAGAAATAGATATACCATCATAAAGATACTCGCCCTCATATTCCCGATTTAACAAGCCAATAATGGATATAAGGCTTGTTTTGCCTGAGCCGGACTTTCCGACAATGGCATAACTGCGCCCTCGTTGCAATTCCATATTAGCGTTGGTTACTGTTGTCAGCATATCGCCATTATTCAATTTGACGCTTGCTTTCAAATCCTTTATTTTGATTAAAGTCTTTTCGGAAATTCCTTTCATTTTATCAAATCCCCCTCGGATCAAGGTTTGGCGGAGTAGCAGAAACTACATCGCCCTCCTCTAAGCCGGACAGTATTTCTATATTGGCTCCGTCTGTCACACCCAATGTCACTTTTGTTTCCACTCTTTCTCCATTCGGAGTAATTACAGTAACCAATCCCGTCCCTTGTCTACCCGCTATTACCGACAGCGGCAATATAAGGACATCATTTCTCGTTGTCGCCGTTATGACTACCGTTGCACTTTGCCCCGATTTCACATCGACTGTTTGACTGATCAAGCATTGCAGAATGCCCTCTTGCGGCACGATTCCCGTAAACGCATTTTCATCTGCGGCAGGCGACACCACGGCAATCATATCGGTTGGTCCTACACCATCATATACTTGAAATTTTGCTTTCAACTCTGCATACTCCGGTAAGGTACTCAAAAAATTATCTGCCTCTACATTGAGGGCAAATCCTGTATAATGCACTATCGCTACGGGATAATTACTCGGTACGCTTTCATTGGATGGGGCAATAGAGGTAATTGTACCATCCACCGGAGATTTCAATTCTTTGCCGTTCACAGTTCCAATAATTTGCCCGGCAGTGATTTTTTCTTCTAATTCTACCGCTGTATTAAATATGCCATTTTCGGGTGAGGAAATAATAAACGGTACTGCCGGAACAATAGTCGTTTGCGTTGAAACGGTTGGAGTAATTGTCCCTCGTACAACTGATACCGTTTTTTCTGCGGATGTTGCGCTATCTGTAAGATTGTTTTCGTCTGTCTGCCCAATTGCAGAGCAGGCAGATAGCGTAAATACAAGAAACAAAATAGAACATAGCAGCATTTGTTTTCTTAGCAACTTCATCATTCCTCCTTATGCTGTATCACAAAAAATACGAGCCTCTATCTTGATACTTTTATTGTACCAAAACAGAAGCCCGTATTTTCTTGATTGCTCGTAAGATATTCCTCTTTTTTTCTATGCAAATTCTTACAATTTTCCTACGCCAACGGCAAAGTAATTGAAAACTTGTTTTGATCCTCTTGGCTCTCTGCAACGATTGTACCATTGTGTAGTTCAACAATCTGCTTTGCAATCGCCAAACCTAATCCAGCTCCTCCACTGCTTGTACTTCTCGCTGCGTCAAGCCGATAAAACTGCTCGAAAATCCTGTTTAACTTTTCTTCCGGCAGAGTATCGCCGTGGTTACAAAAAATAATGCTGACCGTATCTTCCTGACATTGTGCGCTGATCGTGATATCCGTATTTTCAAAACTGTAGATAACCGCATTTCTCAAAAGGTTATCAAAAACACGCTGAATTTTGTCTGCGTCACATCGAAGCATTATATCATCATCAACACAAAGATTACATTGCAAATTCTTTGATTTGAGCATAGGCTTAAATTCATATACAAGTTGCTCCAGCAGGCGAGTTAAATTGATTTTCGTGTATTGTAATGTAATATCGTATATATTGAATCGTGTTATCTCGAAAAACTCGTTAATCAGATCCTCTAACCGTTCTGCCTTACCAAGAGTGATTGAAAGGTACTTTTCTCGAAGTTCCTTTGAGATTTGCGACTCATCACGCAGTAAAGTAAGATACCCGATTACAGAAGAAAGCGGTGTTTTCAAATCGTGTGCAAGATACATAATCAGGTCATTTTTTCGCTGCTCATTTTCTTTTGCAAGCCTTGCATTACTTTCAGCCTCTTGTTTTAACTGATTGATGTTAGCGGCGATTTCACTCAACTCCGGGGACATTTCAATGTAACTGACATTCTGATCGAACATTTTTCCTGTCGCAGCCTGTACCTCGTACACATAGGCGACTACTTTTTTCAAAAGTAGGTATGTCATGTATATAATACAGCCACCCCACACGATTACAGCCACTATATAAAGATATACTGTTCTGTAATACAAGTAATAATACAAAACATACTTGCGGAGAATTTCCTCTGCCATAATTCCTAAAAGAAAAGTACCGCCAAAAATAAGCACAGAGCAAATCGCACATTGAATTACATACCCTTTGAACAAGGTAGAGAGCAGATAGTTTTTTTCTTTTTTATTCAATTTCATACCCTACCCCCCAAACAGTTTTAATGAACTTCGGATTTTTTGAAGGTTCATTCAATTTTTCCCGAAGCCGCCCAATGTGCGCCATTACCGTATTGTTACTGTTGCGAAGATACTTTTCTTTCCACACGGCTTCAAATAATTCCTCCGAGGCGACAACTTTACCCTGATGTTCGCACAGATACCACAGAATAGAAAACTCCAACGGAGTCAAGGCTATTTCTTTGCCATACAAGTAGCACTTGTGGCTGACTCTGTTTATCAGTAGACCTCTGATGTCATACTCGTCTTTTTCTTCGGATTGGCTCAAATTAGGACTGTTATAGCTCTGATAACGCCTTAATTGCGTCTTTACTCTTGCCACAACCTCTAAAGGATTAAACGGTTTCGTTATATAATCATCCGCACCAATCGTAAGCCCCATAATCTTGTCGCTATCCTCAATTTTGGCGGTAAGCATAATAATAGGGAAGTAAAACTTTTCCCGAATTTTTTGGCAAAGTCGAAAACCATCAATATCCGGCAGCATAATATCAAGTATCGCTAAATCAATCTGCGACTGTTTGATACATTTCATCGCCTCTAACCCATTATAACATTTATATACTGAATAACCATCGTTACTCAAATACACTTCAAGCAGATCAACGATTTCTTTTTCGTCATCCACAATTAAAATCTTCTTGTTCATTGATCCTACACCTCATTTTCGGGTACGGCTTCCATTATGTCGCCAAAATCACACTCTAAGTATTCGCATATATTCAACAGCACGGGAAGGGTAACATTTTCATTTTTTCCGAGTTTCGCAAATGTACTTTTGCTTGCCCCGACCGCTTCTCGTAATTGACTCTTTTTCATTCCCTTGTCAATCAGAAGTTTCCAAAGTTTGTTGTACCGTACTTTCATTTCCGCACCTCCACCCAAATATAGTTTGTATTATAGCACTTTGAGAGTGAAATTCCAATTATTAAGTCTGTATTTTGAGACTTTTAGTTTTCAAACCGGTGCAAGATGGCGGGTATGGAATCTCAGATTACAATTGACGTCTTTCTCAAGAAGAACTGGCTGCCAAAGTTAATGTTACACGCCCTACTATCAATTTACTAGAAGGCGGAAAGTTTAATCCCAGTCTTCAGCTTTGTATTCGAATATGTAAAGTACTTAACAAAACATTAAACGATTTATTTTGGGAGGAGGACAACTTATGAAAACCACCATTCACTGTGATGAAAGGATCACAAATATTCGGAACTCAATTTATGTTAAACTTTTTTGGGGTATAATTATATTAGATACTCTTGCTTATCTACTAGATTATTTTTTTCAAACAAGCTTAAACGGTTGGGTTATTCCATTAGCGCCTTGTGTGTTAATCATTTGGATGTCAATAAAAGGAGTTCTTTTTAATGGAACCCAACATTTTCCACACTGGTGTTGGCTATTTGCACTATGCTATTCTAGTTTAAATAGTATTACCATTTTTGTTATGAGTTCCCAAATTGATACTTTTTTCTATCTTGAACAGTTTAATCAAAGAATTATTGTCTCCTTAATATTTCTAACTGTTTATTTCCTTGTAACATTGTTATTTTTATACATTTCTTATCGTATTGCTATAAGAAAAATTAAAAAACTTTCTACTGACATCTAATTATGTAAAATTAAATGATTATCAATCCCACATTCTTCTTTTAATAAAGCGATAAGGTTTCCCCTTATCGCTTTACATTGAAATTAATAATAAGAGTGCTGCTTAATGCTTATTTTCTATAACACAGTTTAATAAAACAGGCTGGGTAAATAACCATAATACTGCGAATAGCAATACAAAAAATCCTACAAATTTACCGATTGCAGCTATTCCTGAATAATCCCCATCATAAGCGGCAATGATTGAACCAACAACAAATATTAAAATAAACGCCAATATATGCATAACTGCCACCTCCGTAAATGTTCTATTTAACTCATTTATCATGCATCTGTTCCTTATGCTTTATTTATAGCACTTTATACTGTCCAATAATCATCCCTTGTACATACAACATAATCGGTGTATCTTGCGGCTGTTGTGTTCGTAGAATTCGATGATTTCAGGAAGGTTGTCATTGACGGCATCAAATTCAAGATTCTGTTCCCGGCACCATTCGACAGCTTTCGACAGAGCTTCACCGGCGCGGCAGGTCCAGAGAATGAGTTTGTTGCCGTTGCGTTTCCATTCCTGGAGATATTCAATCAGTGCATGGTTGGGTTGACCAAGCTCCGGCCATTTGCTGTAACACAGGGTACCGTCAAAATCAACAGCGATGGTCTGGAAATCCAACTGTTTTTTATTATTCATTCAGATCGTCTCCTTTAGAGGGAGTCTGCTGAACACCAGAATGATAGCAGAACAGGCTTGTTACCGGTTTGTGAAAAAAATCTGCAATTCTCATGGCGTATAGCAGAGAAGGAATATGCTGTTTTGACTCGATATTGGCAATAGTTTTCAGGCTGATGCCGGTTGCTGATGCAAGTTCTTTCTGGGTAATGCCAAGAGCTGCCCTTGCTTCAACAAGTCTGCAAGTAATTGTGTCTGTCATGGTGTTTATGTCTATATCCATATCAGTATTCATATATATGCACCTCCAAATTAAGAATTGTTCAGGTCTGTTCCGCTATAATAATCCTACAGTTTTAAGTGTCTCAAAAAAAGGACTTATGAAAGAACACGGCCGAATATTTTGAAGGAACTGTTCTCTGTAACCGGGATTGGATCATATTTTTTATTCAGTGATATGAGGTAGGTTCCGAGTCTGTTATTCTGAAATTTCTTCACATATGCGTTTCCATCAAGATAGAAAATACCTATTTCGCCATCATCAAGGCATGCTGTCTGTTCAATCCAGATGAGATCCTTATTATGATATCTAGGCTCCATACTGTCACCATCTACATATACACCGAAGGTTGCGGCTTCCGGAATATCAGGAGAGGAAATCATCTCATATTCATCGCTGTCGAGGAAAGAGCCGGTACCGGCAGAAACTGTATTGTAAAATACTTTTCTTTCCCGGATCACGTGAATAGGAATGATATCTGCCGGTTTATAGTTGCCGGTGCTTTCCAGATCTCTGATATATTCAAGCACCTTGTTCATTCCCGTTTCATTCAGGTTTCGGAATGGGTTAAGGGGACTTTGACCAATAAAATCCGTATAGATATCGTATATTTCAAGAATTTCACATAAGGCGAGAAATTGTCTGGCATTTGGTGTTGCTGTGCCAAGCTCCCAGGCGCTGATTGAATTCTGCTTTACATAGATGTCATAGTTTTCCAGTTCTTTTGCAAGCTGGCTCTGGTTCAGCTTATGTTCTTTTCTGTATTTAGCAATGGTCTTTCCTAAATCTTTCATAGTATTATGCCTTTCTAAGTAATCATATCAGGTATGATCTCCCTATTGGGATATATCAAGATTAGCATAAGAATCCCTAAAAATCAATACACAATATCAACTACATTGATAATATGCAATAAATTACCATTGAATAGCAATATAAAAAGTATTATATTATGCCATGTAGACGGATGTCATATCATCCGGCAGTAGGAAAGAAGGTGATTCAGTGAACCGGACAATACTGCATAGTGATTGTAACTGTTTTTATGCATCAGTAGAGCTTCTGCATCATCCGGAGCTTCGGGGAAAGCCTGTAGCAGTAGGAGGTGATCCTGAGGCGAGACATGGAATTGTGCTGACCGCTGATTATACGGCCAAGAGATATGGTGTAAAAACCGGAATGGCATTATGGCAGGCAAAACAGGTATGCCCGGACATAACATTTCTTCCCCCAAGAATGGATCTGTATCTCAGATTTTCCAGAATGGCACAGGAAATTTATGCTGACTATACAGATAAGAGGGAACCATACGGAATTGATGAGTCCTGGCTGGACGTGACAGACAGTGCAACTCTCAAGGGAGATGGATTTCACATTGCACAGGAAATAAGCAGCAGGATGAAAAAAGAACTTGGCATTACGGTGAGCGTGGGTGTGTCGTTCAACAAGATTTTTGCAAAACTTGGTTCGGATTACAAGAAACCGGATGCCATTACTACTATGTATGAGGATGAGTTTCAGAGAAAAGCCTGGTGTCTTCCAGTTTCTGATCTGTTATATGTGGGAAATGCAACGAATAAAAAGTTATATAGCATGGGAATCCGGACTATCGGAGATCTGGCAAAATCTGATGAAACCCTGCTAGTCAGAAAACTTGGCAAGATGGGAAGTATTCTGTGGGCTTTTGCTAATGGATATGATGAATCTCCGGTAAAGCTGGAAAACACATCAGCTCCGGTCAAGTCCGTAGGCAACAGTACAACAACTCCCAGGGATATGGAAACAGATGAAGATGTCAAGATTGTGTTATACATTCTGGCAGAAAGTGTAGCGGCAAGACTCCGGGAGAATGGTTTCCGGTGCCGGACTGTTGAGATCAGTGTCCGTGACAAAGAACTGTTCCATTTTTCAAAACAGGTAAAGTTACAGAATGCGAGCAATATCACCAAAGAGATTGCAGAGGCTGAATACAGGTTATACAAAGACAACTACAGACTGCCGGCAGATGATAAGGAACTGAAAAGCAGCCGGCCAGAGTTCTTTCAAAAGCCACTGCGGAGCATAGGAATACGTGGAACGGATCTTGTGACAGATTATTTCTGGGAGCAGCTGTACATGTTCATGGATCCTCAGGCAAGAGAAAAACAGATGAAAATGGATGAGACGGTTGATATTATCCGCAAAAGATTTGGATTTTACAGTGTCCAGAGAGGGCTTATGTACCGTGACAGAATACTGTCAGCATGTGATGCCAAGTCTGATCATACGGTACATCCGCATGGGTACTTTGGATAGACAGGAGGGATTGAACTATTATGGAAAGCAGCAAGGTATATGTAAATGTCATGGCTGAATTTACAAATGACGGAAGGCTTCTGCCAAGGAGCTTTATCTGGAAGGATGGCCATGTATATGAGATTCAGAAAGTAACAGATGTAAGAAGAGCGGCAAGCCTGAAAGCAGGAGGAGCCGGAATACGTTACACCTGTATTGTTGATGGAAAAGAGAGCCATCTTTTCTATGAAGACAACAATATGTGGTTTATGGAGGAGAGATAGTTTTTTAATGGTGTTATACCAGTCGAAAAGATCAGCAAGAAGGTCACAGGATGAATGGTGCGGACTTCGGCACATCGGAACTCATTTATCCAGAGTATACAATCATCAATGGTTTTCATTTCCCTTATCCGTTGAATGGTACACAAATTGTACAATGTCAGGAGGACTTTGATGATGACTGAGAGAGTTAAGATGAGATATGTGAGCTGCCCGTCCTGCGGAAAGCAGTTGTTTAAGGTGGCAGGGAATTGCAGTGTTGAGATTACATGTGTGAGATGCAAGAAAGAAATCGTAGGGGTGGTGGATGAAATTTATATGAAGATATTTGAGAACTGCCGTGGAAAGGAACCTGATCAGGAAAAAGCCAGCAGATACTCTACGGATATGGAGGCGTTAAGGCAGCGGAAAAGAGCAATATAGCAATAACATGCAGAAAAAGTACAGAATACAGGAAAATATCCCCATAATCTGTCCTTTATGAAAATAAAATAAAGATACTGATATGTGTTGGAAGTCTGGTTTTATCTGGAAAAAATCACGCTAAAATGTCCAAAATCTTCCACATATTACTCGGTTCTGATTTATAGAAGAAAATAGTATTCTATTATGGATGAAATGGAAGGAGTAATATGTCGAACGATAACGATAAATGCCAGGAATATCAAAAGAATATGGGTAAACGTCTGAGAAAGATACGAAAAGAGAATGCACTGTCTCAGGATGATGTTGCGGATGCTCTTGGTATATGCACAAAGCAGTATCAGAGATACGAATATGGAGATTCTGCAATTTCATGTGAGAAACTGTCAATACTGGAAGAGTCTTTTCATTTTGATGTGCGATACATAGTAACCGGAAAGAGAGAGCAGATTGACATAGACAGATATGTTGTAAATATGCCTTGGAAGGAAAAACGCGATTTTTTTGAGAGAATGGCCAGATATGTACTCAGGATATTGAACAACACAGAGAAAGGAGAATAGACGGGGGAATCGTAATATTTATAGGGGAGTAGTGAAAAACCCGACTATTAGGATGAAAATGAGAAATGATAAACGAGATAATGAACACAGAATGATTCATTGTTCAGGCTGCGGAAAGTTTTTGGCAACATGTAAAGAAGTAATATCATTGAATATCATTTGTCCGAAATGCCGGACGGTTACGATTGCGGATCTGAAATCAGGGGAACTTAAGACAATCCGGGATCGGAGAAAAAATCAGATTTGAATAATATAAGCAGTATGAAAATACTGCACGAGTAATAGATAACTGAATAAAATGAGCCAGTGGGCGGACCATCAGACTGGACAGAGGAGCCGGAACCATGATTTCGGTAATGCCGAGAATCCTTAAAGATGATCCCACTGCGCAAGAGTTTGTAAACGAGCTGAATATAGCAGAAGACTATAAGGAGCCTGCAAAACGGAAATATAACGAGAAATCGTTTTATTTTAATGCGTTTTGCAGGCTCTTTTTCTGTTCAATCATAAGACAAGTTGTATTTCCGTTTGGGCTCCGGAAACGGAGAAAAGAATGAGAAATACAAATGCAGAAAATACAATGGGAACAAGAATCAGGGAAATGAGAAAAGCAGCAGGAATGTCACAGGAGCAGCTGGCAGAAATCCTGTGCACTAAGAAAGCAACGATATCAGCATATGAGAATGACCATATAGACATTAAAAGCAGCATTGTTCTGGAAATAGCAAAAGCCCTGAATTGCAGTGGATCATATCTGCTGGAAGGGAAAAAGGCAGAGGTACTGGATGTCAGAATAATGGATGCGTTGCTGGAACTGAAAAATGACCAGATGAGAGAAGTTGCACTGAAACAGATTCAGGCACTGGCACTTCTTGGATAAAAGTACATTCTGAATAGACTTTTGTCTATTGTTTGGGGAACGATTTTTATTCCGTGGTTATCTACAATAATATCTGTAAAGAAGAGTAAACGTACGAAAGCTCATGACATGCAGAAATAAAAGGAGTACAGCAATGACAGAAAAGAACCTTATCAGAGTATATACAGGAGCTACATCAGAGAAGCGCATAGATATCATTATCAAAAACTATACAAAATTCATTGGCATCGTGGACGGATATACAGACGGGCTGCGTTACATGATCGAATGTGAAAAGGAAAGCAGCCACCGGCAGTCAGTTGGAGATCTTGGAGTAAGAGTCCAGACCGGAGGAATGACCAGTGATTCCACTGCAAGAAAAGCAATCAACAATGTTATTACAAGGGAAGCACTGATCAACTGCGATTTTTCAGGTGATGTGCTGGACGGAGTGAACCAGGCAGAAGTATATATTAGGGATGCATACATTCTCAGGGATATGAGGAAAGACTATAACCTGTTTAACAGTCAGCTTGGGATTCTGGGAACAGAAAAGGAGACATTTACCAGGTATCTGCTGAAAGAAAAGACAATTTCGGATATTGCAGAGGATCAGGGAATCACCTATGAATCAGCGAGACAGCAGATACAGAAAATAAAAGTCCGTATGAAAAAGCAGGTAAAGAGATTCATGGATGGACAGCCGGGAGGGATTGCATAATGAGAATGACAGCAGAGAATATTGCAGAAAAAAGATGCTATACCGTAAAGGAAGTACAGGAAATGCTTGGGATTAGCAGACCGACTGTATATGAGCTGTTGAAGAAAAATGAATTTCGCTGGATCCAGATTGGAAACAAGTATCGTATTTCAAAGAAGAGTTTTGACGAATGGCTGGATCAGAAGTCCGAAACTATATAATTTACCTTCTAAATGATATGCAGACGTACATGTTATAGTGGGTGAGAAGGAGGCCGCAGTATGAGTGAAGCGAAGGATTTGACAGAGATAAGGAAACAGATTCAGCAACGAAGTGCCGAACAGAAGCTGACCCGGCGTAGTACCATGTCTGTGCCTGAAATGCGAAAGCTGCTAGGACTAAAAAAGACAGACAGTTACTGGCTGGTCCATAAAAATTTTTTTAAGACTGAAGTGATTGGTGGGATGATGCGGATTGATCTTGTCAGTTTCGAGAAGTGGTATGCCAATCAGGTGAAGTATAAAAAAGTGGACGGCGAAGAACCAGGAAAAGAGTTAAGAGAAAAATCTTATTCATTTAAGGAAGCTGCAAATATTCTGGGAATACATGACTGCGATTTGTATGATATCTGGAAAAATGAAAAGCTGGAGTATATTACAGTGGATTTTGTGAGACGCATTCCGGTTGATATATTTGAAAAGTGGTATGCAGATCAGGATGTATACCGCAAGGTCACACATATTCCAACAGCAGAGGAGTTGGAGAATGATTACATCTGTTTGCAGGATGCGGCGGATCTGCTTGGGATTTCACGGGAAAAATTGGCAAAAATCGCAAGGAGCGAAGAAATTGGAAGACTTCTGGATTCCACCATCTGCAATAATAAAAGGTGGATCACAAGAAAGAGTTTTCAGCTATTCCTTAATGCTCAGAATGTATATTACATCCTGGATGATGGGGATGAACAGGAAAAAGATACAGTATCCTTGGAGATAAAAGAATATATATCCAGGCAGGAGGCAGCGGAGCTGGCCGGAGTGAGTGTATCGACAGTTACCAAATGGATGCAGTCAGGAGAATTCCAGTGTGTCGGAGCCGGAAAGGTTCTGAGGGTTCACAGGCAGCAGTTCCTGAACTGGTTGAATGAGCACAGGGAAGGAGTGATATAACATGGCATTTATCAGGCACCGGGGAAAGACATACTCTGTGGTATATAAAATCCTGGATGAGAATGGAGAAGAACATACAACATCTGAAACATTTGCTACGCAGAAAGAAGCAGATAAACGGAAAAAAGAAATTGAGTACAAGCAGTCTATCGGAAAATTTGAGGTTCAAAAGTGTGCAACATTGAAAGAACTGATTGAAGAATATGTGCAGATATATGGACATGACAAGTGGGGTGTTTCCACTTACTCTGGTAATGTGGCTCTGATAAATAATTACATTCTTCCCACAATCGGAGATACCAAGCTTGTAAGCATCAATACACATTTTATGGAGAAGTATTATAAGGATCTTCTTAAAATGCCGGCGGTAAAGAGTACAAAGAATCCGGATGGTACAGGAACAATCACGGAAAGTACAGTAAATGAGATACATAAGGTATTAAGGAGCTGTTTCCGCCAGGCGGTAAAGTGGGATATGATGGAAAAGAACCCGGCTGTGGATGCAACCGTTCCAAAAGCAAAGAAGCAGGAGCGTGAGATCTGGACAGCAGAGATGCTTATGCAGGCATTGGAAGCCTGTGATAACAAAATGCTCAAAATAGCATTTCATCTTGCATTTACGGCAACACTTCGTATCGGTGAACTTCTGGGACTGACCTGGGATGATATGGATATTTCGGAAGAGGCGATTGCAGATAACAAAGCCTATGTCATCATCAATAAACAGGTAGAGAGAGTATCAAAGGATGCAATAGAAGCACTCAATTCAAAAGAAATTATCATGATATTTCCAAGCCAGAAGAAAAATAATAAAACAGTCCGGGTGTTAAAATCACCAAAGACGGATAGCAGCAAGCGAAAAGTGTTCATTCCGAAATCTGTGGCACAATGTCTGATCGATCTGAAAAAGGATCAGGAAGAAATCATTGAAGCACTGGGAAATGAGTATCAGAATTATAATCTGGTTATGGCTACAACTTTCGGACTTCCTATAGGGGACAGCTATCTGAGGACGAAGATGCAGGACATCATAGATGAACTGGGACTGCCTGATGTAGTGTTTCACAGTTTGCGTCATACCAGTGTCACCTACAAGTTGAAACTCAGTGGAGGAGATATTAAAGCAGTCCAGGGAGATTCCGGCCATGCTCAGGCAGATATGGTAACGGAAGTGTATGGTCATATCCTTGATGAAGACCGAAGGAAGAATGCGGAGCTTATGGAGAATGCCTTTTATAATAAGGAAAATCTCAATCCGCAGATGAAAGCGCAGGATGAAGGCAACAGTACGATTACGGTGCCGGATGGAGTGGATGCAGAGTTGTTGATGAAAGTGTTGGGAAATCCGGAGATGGCTGCGCTACTTACATCATTGGCAAAGACAATGAAGGTATAATTAGGTAGAAAGACGATATTTATATAGAAGAACAAGAATTGACACATGTAGCAGTTCCTTCTAAGTAGGAATTTCCCCAATTACACATAGCTTCCAAAACAGGAATGATGCTTTCACCAAAAGGTGTTAATGAGTATTCGGTTTTGGGAGGAACTACAGGATAAACGACCCTGTTGATTAATCCGTCATTTTCTAATTCTCTAAGTTGCTGGGTAAGCATTTTGGGAGTTGCAGATTTAATGAGCTTTCCTAATTCATTAAATCTAAGTGTTTTTCCAATGAGATGCCATAGGATAAGTGACTTATATTTACCACCTATAAGCTGAAGGGTTGCTTCTACTGGACATTGGAAAGATTGACATGGTTTCATTATATACGACCTCCTGAAATTTGAATCCATAGTATCATTTTGGGTAGTATGGCACTTAAAAGTGCGTACTTGTAAAAAAGAAATACTGTGATAGCATTATAGCGTACTTGTTGAGCAGACACAACAAAAATGTATTAAAAATGAAAGTGAGGAATATTTTTATGGAGTTTTTATCTTTAGCAAAACAGAGATGTTCTGTAAGAAAGTATAAAACTGATGAGATTGAAAAGGAAAAATTGGACAAAATTCTGGAGGCTGCCAGAATTGCTCCAACAGCAGCAAATGCTCAGTCGCAGAGACTGTTAGTAATTAGTAGCCAAGAAGCAAAAGAAAAATTGTCTAAAGGAGTAAATTATCATGGCGCCCCGTTGGCTATCATTGTATGTGGGGATCATTCAGATGTTTTTGTGCGTCCGTTTGATAAAAAGGATATGGTAAGTGTTGATGCAACAATAGTTGCGGATCATATAGTATTAGAAGCAGAGGATTTAGGACTTAGTTCTTGTTGGCTTACATATTTTGATCCTGAGATTATCAGAAATGAGTTTAATATTCCAAGTAACCTTGAACCAATAGCAATTATTGCGGTGGGATATGCTGACACAGAAAAGGCATCACCAGACAGACATTCAAAGGATAGAAAAGCGCTTGAAAGCCTTGTTTGTTACGAAACTTTTTAAGCATATTAAGAAATAAAAGAGATTGTGTTTAAAGATGGAAAACTTGTCTGAGACGCAGCGAAGTAAATAAAATGAATAATATAGGAAGTCAGTAGTGCGTGAATAAACTGCTGGCTTCTTTTTTGATAGATACAGTCGCTCCCAAAGGTGTGCCGGATAGTAAAGTAATAATATCAACATGACGATATAGAAAATGCAGGGAAGAAAATATTGATATAAAGGAGGTTATAGCTATGCAGATTAGTGGATATTCCAGTGCCGCAATGTTGGCATATCGTTCTTCTGGTATGAAGCAAAAAGCAGGCACAGTGAAAATGCAGGATTTTTCTCAGATGGTACAGAACACAAGCGCACAGGCAACAAGCCAAACAGATAAGACAGCGGCGACAAAAGAAGTCTCCGAAGTTGATGAGATGGCAGCGTTCAAGCAGGAAATCTATGAGGAACTGGCTGAAATTGATAAAATGAACTCCTCGGCTATTTTGTCCAATTCTGTACATATCACAGAAGATGGATTCAAAAGAATGAAGGAAGATCCCGCCTATCGCAAAGAAATTATGGATTGGCTTCGTGCAGATGCAAGAGCTTCTCATGGGGTTCCATTTGGTGTCCATGTTACAACAACAATTACAGGAGCTGGAGCAACTTGCTACGGGGCAAATGTTTACCATGATGATAGTGCAGCAACCAAAGCCGCTAAAAAGGATTTGGCTGATAAGAAGGCAGAAGGTTCATTTTATCATTCAGATCGCACCTATGCTGACCGTAGAGCTGCACAGCGCAAGAGGGACAGAGAGTATGTGGCAAGTGAACGCCAAAAGCGGGAACTCATGCAGAAGATGACACTGGAAAAGAGTATTGACCAAAAGGCACAGCGACAATTACTCGATCAGAAGGCTCTTGCACAGAATGTAGTTGACCAGAAGTATGTTCAAGATTACTTGCTGGGAATGCAAGAAAGTAAAAGCTGGAACATTTGAGTATAAATAAATAAATTCATTTATACTTTTATGTAATAATTATGGAAAGGAGAATCCAAAGACAGGGTTAAATTATTTGTCGATAAAGGGAAATGAGGCACAAGGAGTTTCGGTAATCATAACATCCGATAAAGATATAGAGACGCTGAATAAATTAGCTGATGAATTTCAAAAATATCCGGTAAGTTCACAGCGGTCTACGGCAGAATTATATGCTTTACTTGAGATATCAGGAAATCTGAAACGTGAAAAAGATGGTTTTACATTTTTGACTCCGAATGGAATTACATATATTCCGTATGACGGTGATTCTAGTAAAGCATGGAAAATTGATATGTCGGGTTCCTGTTATGCTACTGCCAGAAAATGTTTAGCGGCAGAAAATGATTGTGCAGACATAAGTACATGGACGAAAATTTTGAAAGGAA
>ERZ841120.126-NODE-126-length-73585-cov-9.273276_pt1 | contig 73585 bp, 66 predicted proteins | sample MGYA00519572_ERZ841120 | MGnify/ENA primary metagenome ERZ841120 (study PRJEB31850, sample SAMEA3708890) | human gut metagenome | biome: human gut; feature: human-associated habitat; material: faeces | place: China | collected 2014 ...
ACACCCCCTCCGTCTGCCCTAAAGGGCAGCCACCTCCCCCTACACAGGGGAGGCTGCGCCTCGCCGGGGGGCTACCTTTCATCTCCCATCTCACAAAAAAACATTCCCCGGCGGGAAATTTCCGCCGGGGAATGTTCTATTTTTCCACAATATCCCGGACGATCGCCAATAGATGCTCCGCCTGCCGGGGAGACAGCTTCTCGATCTCCGTGAGCAATTCCTGCGAAACGTGCGGCTCAGGCCGGTGTTCGTTGAAAAAATCCCCGGGAAGCACGTCCAGATATTCGCAGATATACAGAAAGCCGGACATGGAGGGCATGGTCCGCCTGTTCTCGATTTTGTTGATATAGCTTTCGCTCTGGCCCAGAGAAAGGCTCATGTCCCTGGCGGAAACGCCCTTCTGGATACGCAGCTGGGCCAGCCGCTCCGGGAACCATTCCAAATAATCCATTTGCATCACCGCATATAGTATAATGCCATGTACCGGAAATTATAGGGAAATAAAAGATATATTCCGCTTGACATATAGCTTGTAAAGATATATTATTAGCTATATGAGGATTCAGAATCCTTAATACACAAAAAGGAGACAGAAAAGTGGAAGAAAACATCACAGCGACCCCCAAGCCGGAAGCAGCGCCCACCCCGAAGAAGAAAAAGAAGGGCCTGCTCATCGGCGGAATTCTCGCCGCCGCATTGGTCCTGGCGGCAGGAACGTTCCTTACCTCGTGCAGTTCTAAAGGCGGGACACCCTCGTCTACCAAGAAGGATTCTCAAGGGAGTTCATCTTCAACAATTGTCGAGGACGATGAATATGCACTGTTTCATCATGGCCTTGTATCCGTCAAATCCAACGGAAAATGGGGCTACATCGACAAAACAGGGAAATATGTCATTGAGCCGCAGTTTGATTATGCTACTGAGTTTTCAAGCGACGGCTTGGCACTGGTAGCTGTAGGTGACAAAGGCGGATTTATTGACTTGAATGCAAAATTTGTCATCAACCCGCAGTTTGAGTATGCGGAGCCATTTGCGAGCAATGGGCTGGCAGTTGTGAGAACTGGCGGCAAATATGGTTTCATCGACAAGAGCGGAAACTATGTTATCAATCCCCAATTCGATGATGCTAATAGTTTCACGGATAACGGCTTGGCATTGGTGAAACGAAACGATAGGTACGGTTATATCGACAAGACTGGAAGCTATGTAATCAACCCGCAGTTCGACAGGGCTTGGGACTTTGCTGACAATGGGTTGGCACGGGTCCAGGTAGGCGATCAATACGGCTTTGTAGATAAGAACGGTCAATATGTGATTAACCCCCAATTTGACTTTGCGGAGGACTTTTCGGAGAGTGGCCTGGCCGTCATAAGGCAGGGTGCTGAATATGGCTACATAGACAAAACCGGAAGCATGGTTATCTCCGCTCACTTTGACTATGCAAGTGATTTCACTAAAAATGGCTTGGCTGCGGTCAAACAGGGAGACGAATGGGGTTATATCGACAAAACCGGAACGTATGTAATCAACCCACAGTTCGTCCATGCAGGCGATTTTACAAGCGGCGTGGCCGTAGTGGTCGGGGACGATGGGTATTCCCTGATTGACGAAAGTGGAAAGCGCCTGACTAGTCTGGAACATGATTATGTGGATTTTGACGTGATGAGAAATCGGATCCTTTTTTCCGATGGGAATTTGAGCGATGGAAAAATTGGATTTCTGGATACTTCCGGAAATGTTGTGATACCGGCACAGTTCGATTCCTTGAGCGGAGGTTTTCCATCCGGCAGCTTTTTCTCAGATGGATACGCCATTGCCCGTATTGGAGACCAATTCGGGATTATAGACAAAGACGGAAAATATATTGTAAATCCTCAATTTGACGGTGTTTGGTACGAGGAATCAGAATCGTAAATTGCAAAAGTCTCCGGCGGGAAATTTCCCGCCGGGGACATTTTTCCGGTTTTTGCTGCGCTTTTTGCGTTCTTTACGATATTTGCACTACTCGTTCTATCTGTGCTCCCGGAACTTTACCGTTTCTTCTTACCCATCAGGACCAGTGTTGCTCCGGCGGCGGTGAGGGCCGCTGCGGCCAGCAGGGCCAGCATCGGTACATTGTCCACATCGCCGGTGGAGGGTGTCGTGGAGGGCTTCGTCGGCTCCGTAGGCTTCTCCGTGGGCTTGGTGGGTTCCGTGGGCTTTTCGGTAGGCTTTGTGGGGTCAGTGGGTTTGGGCTCCGTGGGCTGGGGCAGCTTGGGAAGGACCACGTCCTCCGGAGAGATTTCCTCCTTGCCCTCTGCGTCTGCAAACAGCTTGCCGCAGTCCGGGCAGACATAGTAGGCAATGTTGCCCTCGGCATCCACGGTCGGCTCCTTGGCCTCCACGAAGGTCAGATTCGGATGGCGGCAGTCGTGGGTCAGCGGAATGACGGCATCGAACTGGGGCAGCCATTCGCCGGTGGTGTAATCCCTGGCCCGCAGGACGATCTCGTCCTCATACACATACATCAGGTAGTTGGCGGGCACGTTGGCATAAGCACGGGTGGCGCCCTTGATGGCAGGCAGGTTCACCTCCGTGAAGCTGCCCACACCCTCACTGACCACTTCCACCGGGTCCACCATGCCGAAGGCACTGTGCAGGTGGCCGCAGAAGTAGACCACATTGTCATGGGCCGCCAGAATGGAGCGGACCTGGGCATCCTGCGCACCGATGGAGTTGTCGTTGATGACGATGGGACTGTAAGTGGACAGGGGGCAGGTATCGATGAAGGGGAAGTGGTTGATGACGAACACCGGCTTGCCGTCGGCGGCGTAGGTGCTCATCCAATGCTCCAGCCAGGCCAGGGTCTCGTCCTCATAATAGCCGCCGTGGCGGATGGGGTCCAGCTCGTTGCCCTCGATGGCATAATTGCCGTTCTCGTCCAGAACCTCCTTGCTGGAACCGGTCTGCAGCTTGTAGTCCGTGTTCATAATGACGAAGTGGAAGCCCTTGTAGCTGACGGTATAGCTGTAGCTATGGCTTTCCTCGGCATCCGCATCATAGTTCACGGAATCCAGGGTAGCGGCGCCGCTATCTACAAATTTCTGGATATGGGCCATGATATTCTGCCAATACACCGGAGAAGATGCCAGATAATTGGCATCCGGAGCATCCCAGGAAATTTCGTGGTTGCCGAAGCAGGCCAGCATCAGCAGGTCCTCCAGGCCGTACTGCTCAATCAATGCGTTGAACACGTCATAGGCGTTCTGGGTGGTGGCAGGCTTGGAATTGTCGGCAAAGTCGCCGCTGTTCAGGAAAACATCCGGCACCAGATCGTTGGCTTTCAGGTCCGCAAACACGGTCTCCAGTCGCTTGGAATCCACGTCTCCGGGAGAGGCGATGTGAATGTCGGACAGCAGCAGGGCAGACAGCTCCGCATCCTTCTGGGGCGCAGCCAGGAAGGTCAGGTAGGCGTCCTTCAGCACGCCGGTGAGCCGGACGGCTTCCTCATAATCCGCTGCGGTCAGATTCTCGGCGGCGGCCTTGGTCTCGTTCAGGACCTGGGTCAAGGCCGCCCGGTAGGGGTTGTACTCGCTGCCCAGTTCGCCCATGCGGCTTTCCGCCTGGGCAATCAAAGCCCGGAGGTTCTCAGCGTGATAGGTGGCCAGCACGTCCGTGTGGCTCAGCACGCCCTTGTACAGGGTCACGTTGTCCAGATAGGCGTTTTCCAGGCCGAACTGTCCCGCCAGGTCCGCACCCAGCACCAGGGTGTTTTCACCCAGGGCCTGCCCGGCCAGAGCGGAAATGCTTCGGATGGCTACCAGATTCTGGTCCACATAGATCTTATAGCTGGAAGTGCGGTCCACGCTGACCGTGACCCGGTGCCAGCGGTCATCCATGGCGCTGCGGATGCCGTCGGTGTCGGCGTGGTTCCCGTCGGTGTCCGTGAGGCCCAGGGTCAGATACTGATTCTGGGGCAGCTGCACGGCGGAGATACCGGCAGTATCCTGAGCGGTATCCTGATTGGAGAACAGCACGCCGCCGACCTTCACATTATTCATGTTCACGGTGGTGCCGGCCTTGGTGGCCAGGCCCGCTGCGGCCCACTGGGTATGGCCGCCGTGAACGGTGCGATACCAGAAGGTCAGGGTGTAGCTGTCAGTGGCCAGGTCAATGCCCTGCAGATTCTCAAAGCGCACGTATTCCGTAGCGTTGTCCTTGCCAAAGGCGTTGTGGATGTACAGGGCGGAGGTCCCGTCGGCACCCGTTACCGTGGCCGGAGAGCCGGTAATTTGTCCGCCGTTGCCGTGGCCGGACCGGTCGACGGCGGTGCCGTCATTGAAGTCCGCCTGCAGGACGATCTCCTGTCCCACGAAGGGAGGATCCTCCAGCAGGACTTTGCCGGTGCCGTTTTCGGTGATGTCGAAATCGCTGCGCTGCACGCCGGGGTTGGCGCTGGGGCTGATGCGTAGGACTGCCCCGTCATTGGCCACCAGCTTGGTCCGCTGGCCGTTGACGGTGGTGGGGACGGCGCTGATGAGGCTCACGTTGGAGGTGCCGCTGGCGGTGAAGGTGTCGAAATCCGTCAGGGTCAGGCCCAGAACGCCGGAATAATCATAGACGTTCATGCTGTGGGCCGGGTTCTTTTCGGAAAAGCCAGCGGGAATCTCCCCGCCGAACACGTTCACGGTGTCGTAATGGGTGAGGCTCGCCATATCGGAGCCGGAATAATGCTGGATATTCAGGGTTTTCGTACCGGAAACGGTCACGGCGCTGCTCCAGACGCCGAACATTCCGGTGCCGCAGTTGAAGGCGCTGTCTACGTTCACGGTGATATTTCCTTCCATAACGATGCCGGATTTGCCGTTGTAGTCCCGCATCTCGGTGATGGAGCCGCCCAGCAGGTTCATGGTCACGTCTCCGTGGACCACGCCGCCGTTGGAAATGTCGTAGATGACCTTCACATAACCGCCCTTCATGGTGAAGGTGACGTTGTTGACGCTGTTGGCCTTGGCGTTGCCGCCCATGGCCACGTTGCTGGTAACGGAGGTATTCTTGTCAATGGTCAGTTCCGCATTGCCTGCGGCCATGCCATTGCTGCCCAGATAAATCTGGTTGTAGGTGCCGCCTTCCAGCAGCACGGTACTGTTTGAAGTCTCGTCGGAATTCAGTTTGCCGCAGAAGATTTTCAGAGCGCCTGCGCCGGTAGTCACCACGCTGTCGGTCACATGGAATTTAGACCCGGCGTAGAGGAACTGGGAGGTCTTGGATTTGGTGGAGTCCATGTGGAATACCAGGGCGTCCACGGTCATGTCGCCGCTGGCGGCAAAGCTCTGCTTTTCGCCCACCCAGGTGAGCCGTGCGCCGGTGTCCCGGTAGTCCACGCCGTCATAGCGGGAGGTCAGGGTCACGGGGCCGGTGACGTTCAGGCTTTCCAGATCCAGGGAGGCGGTCATGCGGACCTCGCCGGACAGGACCACCGTGCCGCCCACGGCGGAGTCCAGGGCTTTCAGGGCTTCCGGCAGGGAGGCAAAGGCCGTTTCGGCGGTCTTGCCATCGCCGGAGGCACTCCGGGTCCCGTCCACGAAGGCCACGGAAAGATACCGCTGGTCCTCCTGGCCATAGTAGATGGTGCCGGAATTGTGCAATGTCATGCCGTCGGCCGAAGCGGCGGCTTCGTTTTCATAGGCTTTCAGCCAGATTTTGCCGCCCGCCTCCACGGAGAGGGTCTTGCCGGTAAGGGCAGCGTCATAAATGGCATTGGCCTGAGCGGCTACATGGATTTCATCAAAATTGGCGCAGGCACCGCCGGTCAGGGAGCCCTGCAGGTCCATGAGATTCAGGACCCGCTTGCCGGTGGTGGCGTTGGGCCAGGTGCCGAAGGTCGCAGGCAGGGCGGAAAAACCGCCGTAGAGGTTCACGGTGATGTCGCCCATGGTGGTGGTCTTGCCGTACTGCCGGGCCGCATCGGTGATGGTCCCTGCTTTCAGGTCTACGGTCACGTTGCCGGTGGTGCCGGAGGTGTTGGGGGTATTGTACAGGACCTTGATGCTGCCGCCCTCCATGGTGAAGTGCAGGTTCCCGGAAACGGAGGCGGCCTTGGAGGTGGAGTTGGGGCCAAGGGTCACGTTGCTGGTGACTTCCGTGGTGCCGCCGATGGTCAGGTCAACATTGCCGGTGGTGGAACCGGAGTTGCCGCCCATGAAGAAGGTGTGGTAGGTACCACTGAGGGCACGGACCCGTACATCCCGGATACCGCTGGGGTCCGAACAAAACACCTTCAGGGAGCCGATGCCGGTGATGTTCATGTTCTCGCCCAGGGTCAAATTGGCACCGGAGTACAGGAAAATGCTGTTTTTGTCCTTACCCGCATCCAATTTGATGGACAGATTTTCCAGAACGGTGGTGCCGCTGAGGGTCAGGGTGGCCTTGTTGCCGGTGAGGGTCAGAGCGCCCTTTTCCGTGCCGGTGATGGTCACGGGGCCGGTGACGGCGGAACCGGCAGCGTCAAAGCCGCCGCCCTCCACCGGTCCGCACAGGACCAGCTTGCCGCCTGCGGCCTTGTCCAGCAGGGCGTAGACCTCGGAGAGGGTCTTGACGGCGGTCTCCGGGGTCAGGCCGTCGCCGGAGGCGGCTGCGGAGCCGTCAACGTAGAACGTGTCGCTGGCCGTTTCCTCGGCGGAGACGGCAAAGGAGCCGGGCAAAAGCGACAATGTCAGCAGCAATGCCGTCACCAGCGCCAGAACACGCCGGGACAGTCCCTTGGGTTCGGTTGCGTTCTTCATGGGGATTCTCCTTAAAATTATATTTTCAGAGGGCCAAAACGAAATTTGGACCGCTCCAAATTGTGAATAAACGAGGACGAAAACATTAGGAAAAGCATTGAAATATGTAGAAAAATCTAATTTGGACCGTTCCAAATTTTAAGCCGTTCAGAAGCCTCCTTACAGGAGGCTTTTTCATCATATCGGAAAACCGAGCCGGAAACAAGTAACTTCGTGCCGAAATGTTGGACATTCCTTGCGATCTTTCCCCAGCGCAGGAGCTTTGCTTGTCTCTATTGTACAGGAATACCGCCTTTTGTCAAGGCCATTCTTGGCAATTTTTCAAAAATCTTACACAGAAAGATGTGGAGACTGCGTTATGGAAACCGTTAAATAAGCAAATTGACGGATTGCAAAACCTCAGCGGGGCCTTGTAGGAGCGTGAGCATTCCCCGCCCGCTTGAATTTCAGGAATACCTCCGTCGATGCGCTGCCTCCCCCTGTGTCGGAGGAGGTGGACCACGCCGGGAGGCCCTACAACACAAAAGCCACCCAGCGGGGCTGTTTCTCCGCCGGGTGGCTTTTTTCCCTTTCAGCGCACGGGATTTTGCGCAGATCTTGGTTTTTTACCGCACCTGACGCTTCTTCATCAGCGTCAGCACGGCTACCGCACCGGCCAGGGCTGCCAGGGTCAGCACGGTGAACATGGCCATGTCGGTGGGGTCGCCGGTAGCCGGGTTGGTGGGGTCAGCAGGCTTGGTTGCTTCCGGCTCCGTGGCCTTGGAGGTCTCCTCAGGTTTCGTTTCGGCGGGCTTTTCCGTCTCCTTCGGCTCCTCGGAGGTACTGGTGACAGCGCCGTCCTCCCCGAAGGTGTAAGTCACACCGTCCGCGGTGACGGAGGTGTTCCGGGCCATTTTGCCGTCGGCAAGGAAGTAGAACTGCACGCCGTTGACGTTCTGCCAGCCGGTCTGCATGGCACCGTTGTCGGTGAAAAAGTACTTTTCGCCGTCCACTTCCTGTAGGCCCGTGACCATGATGCCGTTCAGGCCAAAGAAGTAAGCAGCACCGTCAATGGTCTTCCAGCCGGTGACAGGAGCGTTGTCCTCGTAGTAGAACCGGTTGCCATTTTCGTCCTGCACCCAACCGGATTTTTCCTCGGCGGGAGAGTAGTTGTAGTGGATGGTGATGTAGCCGTCTTCGATGACGGATTCGAGGTCAGGGCCTAATTCGATCCCGTTCCACTGTTCTTCCGTACCGCAGTAGAATACATTCCTCAGAGCGTCGCATTTCGAGAACACGGAATTACGGATGGTTTTTACGCTGACCGGAATAACAATGCTGGAAAGGCTACCGCAGCCAGCAAAGGCACCCACATCGAGCGTTTTCACACCATCCGGGAGGACGATGCTGGTGAAGCCGCAACCAGCCAACGCCTGCTCTCCGATAACTTTCAGACCGTCAGGAAAAGGAAAGTCGCAAAGGTTTTTGCAGCCAATAAACACATGGGATTCAAGTTCTTCCAGTTTTCCAAGGAATTCGACCTTGGCAAGGCTGAGGCACTTCATAAATGCGGCCTGACCTATTTGGGCGACATTTTTGGGAATTGAAATCTCTTCAAGCTGCTCACAATTCTGGAAGGCACCCAGCCCAATCACGGTCAGGCTCTCCGGAAGGGATACGTTTACCAACTGTTTACAACCAGAGAATGCCCAGTTGCCAATGCCGGTAACACCGGATTCAATCACGACAGACTGGATGCTATTTTTGTAGTTTTCCCAAGGCCAATCGGTTTCTGTGAGGGTCATCTCGCCCGTGCCGGAGATGGTCAGAACTCCGTCGTCGGTGAGAACCCAGGTCAGGTCCGCGCCGCAGGTTCCGGAGGTCAGTTCTGCGGCGTGGGCGGTCATGGGGAACAGCCCCACAAGCAGCATTGCACACAGAGCCAGCGCCAGGATTCGTTTGCTCGTTTTCATACACGAAAACTTCCTTTCTGTTTTTTGATTTGAGGTCTGCGATATAAAAGCAGCAGCCTCCCTTCCTTGCAAGATATTAACCGATATTGGTTAATATGATTATATACCATATTCGGTTATGATGTCAAGAGAAAAAAAGGGGGGGGTGGCAGCGTTGATTTCTTTTGAAAATCTATGGAAGGTGATGCAGGAACGAGGGGTCAGCCAGTACGCCCTCATTAAGAAATACAACGTCAGTCCAGGCCAGATCACCCGGCTGAAACGAAATGAGAGCGTCAGCACCCACACCATCGAGTGTTTTTGTAGGATTTTGAACTGCCAGGTCGGGGATATTATGGAGTACATCCCGGAGAAGCCGCAGGAAAAAGAGAATAATGAATAGATACTACACGCCCGGAGAGAACACATCTCCGGGCGTGCTTTGTGTGGGGGGGGAATGGGGGCGTCAAAGCCCTCTCCTGCCGGAGAGGGCTCTGCTGGAGAGGGCTTTTCTCAGAACCCGTTACGCTCTACTTCTTAGGCAAGGACACCCCCCAGTCGTGGCAGAAGCCACGGCAGCCCCCTCAGAGCAGGGCAAGGGATGGTGCTTCGTTCTAGCCCACACCGCCCCTCATCCGTCTTTGCTTCGCAAAGCTACCTTCCCCCAGGGGAAGGCTATTTTGCGTCCCACGCCGGTTTCTGCGTATGGAATTCGTTCCGTGGGGGCGTTATTTTTGCTTTTTGCTCCGGTATTCCGTGGGGGTCATGCCGGTTTTGGACAGGAACTGCCGGTTCAGGCCACGGATGGTCCCGAAGCCTGCCTGGGTGCTGATATCGGCGATACTGTCCCCCGTCCCAGCCAACAGATCTTTGGCCTTCTCTATCCGCAGGTCCGTAATGTACTGGTGAAAGGACGTGTGGAGATTTTCCTGAAAAATATGGCAGATATGATATTTGCTCAGGTACAGCGCCGTGGAAGCCGTTTCCAGAGTGATCGGCTCGGTGTAATTGGTGTCGCAGTAGAGCAGCAGCCGCTGGATGGTGGTGCTCAGGGGGTCCGCCTGGAAGGGTTCCAGGGTCAGTGCCGACAGCACAATGCCCATCAGGGCCATGGCGTAGCCCCGCATCTGCCCCTGACGGAACACGTCCTCCCCGATGCCCTCCTCGCTGAGGGAGAGCATCCGTTCCAGCAGCGGCACCACCAGTCCGGCAGGGGGCGTGACCACCGGGCAAAGGGGCAGCTGCTGGAAAAAGGCGGCGTGAAACTCCGGAAACTCATCCGGGGAGCAGAGCAGGAGAATGTTGTCGTTTTCCGTGTCGTTGGTGTAAAAATGAGCCTGATTAGGGAACACCAGCGCCAGGGCCCCCGCCGTGACCGGGTACTCCTTTCCCTGCACATGGACCGTGGCCTGACCGCTGAGCATATAGGCCAGTTCCAATTCCCGGTGGATATTGGGCCGGGAGCCGATGTTATGCCTGCGCCGGATGGAATAGGTCTTGGCGGGCCGTTTCTCGAATCGCATATCGTTCCTCCATACCGCAATTTTTGTCTGGATTTCCTGTACAAAGTTACTTGCAGTATAGCACAGGGATTTGTATAATGCAAGTAGCGAAATCAAAGAAATATCCACAATGGAGGAACGTATATGAGCGCTTGGCTGTCCAACGCCGTTTTCTATCAGATTTACCCACAGAGCTTCCGGGATTCCAACGCCGACGGCATCGGAGACCTGCCTGGGATACTGGAAAAGCTGGAATATATCCAAAAATTGGGTTGTAACGCCATTTGGATCAACCCCTGCTTCGATTCACCCTTCCAGGATGCAGGCTACGACATTGCGGATTACTACACCGTGGCCCCCCGCTACGGCAACAACACGGACCTGCGCCATATTTTCCAGGCGGCCCACCGGCTGGGAATGCACGTCATTCTGGACCTGGTCCCCGGCCACACCTCGGACCGGCACCCCTGGTTTTTGGAGTCCATTCAAGGACCCGACAACAAATTTGCCAAACGATATGTCTGGACCGACAACCGCTCCCAGTGCTTCGACCTGAAGCGCCCCGGCGGAGATCAGTCCTCCAACATCCGGGCCTACATCCTGGGCGTGGGGGCCAGAGACGGCCTGTGCGCCGTGAATTACTACACCTGCCAGCCCTGCCTGAACTACGGCTTTGAAAAAATCACCGACACCTATCAGTCCGGCACGGAGTCCCCGGAGGCCATCGCCACCCGAGAGGCCATCATGGACGTCATGCGCTTCTGGCTGCGGATGGGCTGCGACGGTTTCCGGGTGGATATGGCCGGAACGCTGGTGAAAAACGACCCGGAGGGGCAGGGCAATGTGCGCCTGTGGCGGCATTTCCGGGACTTCCTGGACCGGGAATTCCCCGATGCCGTGATGATCTCCGAATGGGGCCGCCCGGAGCTTTCCCTGCTGGCTGGCTTCCACATGGATTTTCTCCTGCACAACGGGCCGTCCCATTACATGGAACTGTTCCGCACAGAGCATCCGTTCTTCTCCCGGGAAGGAAGGGGAGACGTGTCGGAATTTGTTCGCACCCACGAAACCAATGCCGCTCTCACCGCCGGAAAGGGGCTGATTTGCATTCCCTCCGGCAACCATGATATGTCCCGATTGGGTGGGATGCTGGACCAGGAGGAAATGAAAATTGCCTTTGCCTTCCTGCTGTCCATGCCCGGCGCCCCGTTCCTTTACTACGGGGACGAGATCGGGATGCGCTGGATTGACGGCCTCCCCTCCAAGGAGGGCAGCTGTTCCTACCGGGCCGGGTCCCGGACGCCCATGCAGTGGGCCGATGATCTGAACGACGGGTTCTCCGATGCCCGTCCGGACCGGCTCTATCTGCCCCTGGACCCGACCCCGGCCCACCCCACAGCGGAGGCCCAGATGGCCGCCCCCAATTCCCTTTGGCAGGAGGTCCACCGGCTCATTGCCCTGCGGCAAAGCTGCGAGGCCCTGCAATCCGAGGCCCCCGTTGCGTTCCTGTACGCCGAGCCGAACCGTTACCCTCTGGTCTACGAGCGTACCGGCAAGACCGGCCGGGTGCTGGTGGTCTGCAATCCCGGCAGGGAAACCCAGACCTGTCCCCTGGACCGGGCGGCCCTGGGAACGGAGATTTACCGCCACGGCCAGTCGGCCACCCTGGAACAGGGCCTGCTGACCGCTCCCGGCGAGAGCATTTCCTTCTTCTACTGCGAAAACTGAAAATTCTTCCGGCGGGGAGACCCGTCTCCGCCGGAGTATTCGGTAAATACTTTTCTAACGTATTATTTCAGTAAATTACAGGCATGACCTGTAAAATTTAGATTGGAGGAACCCCGAATGAAAAAGACACTTGCGCTGGTATTGGCCATCCTGATGGCCCTGTCCCTGCTGTCCGCCTGCTCCAAGGCCCCTGCGGACACCACGAACCCCAGCACCACGGAAGCTACCAAACCTGCGGACACCAAGCCCGCCGACACCACCCCTGCCGCTACCGAGCCTGCGGCCACGAAGCCGGAGAAAACCGGCGTTTCCACCGATTGGATCCTGGAAAAAGACACCAATATGTCCGGAAAAGTGAACTTCTGGATCCCCTTCAAGGGCCCGGCCGGCATGGATGCCATGATCGCCGACTTCAACAAGACCTATCCCAACATTGAAGTTACCCTGAACACTTACAGCAACAACTCCGACGGCAACCTGGCCGTGAACACCGCCATCATGGGCGGCGAGGTGGACGTTCTGGCATCTTTTGGCCTGAACAATACCTACAAGCGCTGGGAAAACGGCCTGTTCCTGGACCTGACCGACAAGTGCGAGGCCGATGGCATCGACCTGCTGGAACAGTGGGCCTTCGACTGCTACAAGTACGACGGCCGCATCTACACCTTCCCCTGCGGCGGCCTTTCTACCTACATTGCCATCAACATGACCGCCTGGAACGAGGCTGGTCTGGGCGAACTGCCCACGGAATGGACCTGGGACGAGTATCTGGCGGCCTGCGAGAAGATGACCAAGGTGGCTGCTGACGGCACCATAGAGGTCTACGGCGGCTCCGACGGCGGTTCCATCAACTTCTTCCTGTATCCCTACCTGCAGCAGACCGGCGGCGATATGTACTACACTGCCGACGGCAAGGCATCCTACGATGATGCCCGTGTGGTCTCCTCCTTCCAGCGGGAGCTGAAGGCCGAGCTGGAGGACAAGATCTGGTTCCCGAAGGCTACCTATCGGGCGGACAACATCCAGACCCAGATGACCTTCTGCCAGTACCAGACAGCTTCCACTGTCACCAACAACATCACCCGGTTCCTGCACGACACCACCAATTACCCGGGCGTGAACTGGATCACCGGTTTTGCCCCCTATCCCGTGGAGGAAAAGGGCTAGACCAACTATATGTCCGGTGTGTCCCCCTTCTCCCATGCGGGCATTGCCCTGAATTGCCAGGATGAGGATGCCGCCTGGGCCTTCCTGAAATGGTATTCCACCTACGGCGTGAAGTACCTGGTGGCCGCCGGTCATCAGCCCATGTGGAAGGGCACCGAGGTCGGCTCTGCGCTGGACATCATCTACGGCTCCGAGGACGAGGCCAAGAAGTGGATCGACGTGGACTCCTACAACCGGGTCGTGGGCCGCACGGACCTGCCCGCCTACGCTGAGACCACCCTGACTGCCTACACCGACGTGGCTGCCGCTCTGAATGAGCAGGCCCTGCGGGCGCTGAACGGAGAAATTTCCGCCGAGGAGGCCATGAAGGAATCTGCCGCCGTGGCCAACGCCGCCATTGCAAGTGCGGGTTAAGTAAGAAATTTGGATGCGTAAGTAAAAAGCCGTCCCCGGTGGAATTTCCCACCGGGGACGAGTTTTTGCCGTGTGACAACACGATTCCAATATGCGGAGCGGGATGCGCCTCCGGCGGGGCATTGTAGGGGCGGCGGCACGCCCCGCCCGCTTTCCTGCGATGATTGGGTGGTAAAAACAATGTGGGGGCTGCCGGGACAGAGAAAAGCCTCCCCTGTGTAGGGGGAGCCATTGCCTCGCCATTAGATTTTACCGCTCCTCATCCGTCTCGGCTAATGCCGAGCCACTTAGTAGAGGTATGACTGCCACCGGCAGTCATGAATATTTCTATTCGCTGCGCGGGGCACAACCCCCAAGGGAAGGCTCTTCTCTGTCCCGGCGGGCTTTTTCGTCGATTCTTACCGCTCAATATTCGCTACCTGGCGGGCGAGGCGTGCCTCGCCCGCCAGGTCAGAACCGTCACTGCCTGCCACTCAGATACATATTACAGTTTCACGCCGATGTCCCGGATCTGCTTCAGCAAGCCCACATGGGGGCGGCCCTCGTCGGGCAGCTGGGGGAAATCGTAAGCCGCATAATTATTGCCCTCGATGATGGCCGGGCCGTCGGGGGTAATGCACACGTCCCAGCCGATATACTTCACCTGGGGCACCACCAGCGCCGCCTTTTTCACCAGCTCCTGGGCTTCCCGATAGTAAGGCACATGGAACCCCTCGAACCGGACCCCGGTCATGGGATGGACGTCCACGGTGTACGTCTCGGAGGTATGGCCCGGTCCCGTGACCACGCCGGTCTCCAGATCAAAATGGCAGGCAAAGCCGCCGTTTTCCAGATTGTCCACGAATTTTCCGTGGTTTCCGGTTTTCAGCACGGCGTAAAGCACATGGGGGACCCCCTCGTGGACCAGCGTCACCATCCGGAAACAGTTGATGGAATAGGGATACAGGCGGCTCATCTCCGGGTGCTGGACGATCACATCCTCGGTGACGCCGAAGTTGTGGGCGGGGTCGAGAATATAGTCGCAGGCGGCGTCGATGCTGTCGAAATCCGCCATTTGCAGCTTCTCGATGCCCTTGCCGCACTCGCCCTCGGAGGGCTTGCAGATGACCTGCGTCCGCTTGGACAGGAAATCGTACAGCTCCTGCCGGGTGCATTCGCTCAGGTCCAGGAATTCCCGGTGCAGGAAGTCTTTGAACACATGATAAAACTCGTTTTTGTGGTCAAACAGGTTCGTATAAGCCGGGTCGTTCATCATTTTGTGCAGCTTCCGGTTCTTCATCCGGGTCATGTAGGTGGCCCGTTCCGAAGCCGTCATGTCGTAAAAGGCAAAGATCATGTAGTCATAATAACCGGCACCGTATTTTGCGGCGCAGCCCAGCATATCGAAGAAAATGGCCGCCTTGGGCTTGCCGCAGCGTTCATGGACCGTGTCGATGCAGTGGTTCATTTTTTCCAGCCGCATCCCCCGTAGCACCCGGGTCAGATAGGAAAGTTCCATAGAAGTGTCTCTCCCTTTCGCAAATTTCCCCGTCATTATACGTCCCGGAGGCGGGAAAGTCAATGCTTTTCGGGAATAAGCCGGGTTTTCCAGGGTAAAATACTCCAAAAAAGGAGGCTTTCCCCATGATTTTATCTTATTTGCGGACCATCGTGCTGTATCTGGTGCTGATTCTGGCGGTGCGGGTGATGGGCAAGCGGCAAATTGGCGAAATGGAACCGGCGGAATTTGTCGTGACCATGCTGGTGGCCAATCTGGCGGCCATCCCCATGCAGGACGGGGGCATTCCCCTGCTCACGGGGCTGATCCCCATTCTCACGGTGCTGGGAGTGGAATTGGTGCTGTCCGCCGGGGCGGTGCTGAGCATCCGGGTCCGGCGGATTTTGTGCGGAAAACCGGTGATTCTAATGGAAAACGGGAATTTTCTTCCGGAAAATCTCAAAAGCACCCGCATTACGCTGGACGAACTGACGGGCCTTCTCCGGCAGAAAGGTATTCTCGATCCCCGGACGGTCCAGTATGCCATCCTGGAAACCAACGGGGAATTGTCCGTGTTTCCCTTCCCGGCCAACGCCCCGGCCAGCGCCAAGGATGCCGGCGTTCAGGCCAAGGAAGCGTATCTGCCGGTGACGGTCGTGTCCGACGGGAAAATTCTTACGAAAAATCTGGAAAAGGCCGGAAAGAACGAAAAATGGCTGAAAAATGTCCTTTCCGGGTTGAAAACCGATGTAAAAAAGACGCTGCTTCTGACTGTGGACCCGAAAGATAATCTGATTTTTTACCCGAAGGGAGGCCGAAAATGAAGCGGCTGTGGGTAGGAATCATCCTTTTGCTGATCCTGCTGGCGGGGACGATGGCCGTCACCGTGGCCATGGACCGCATTTATGCGCCCATGGTGGAAGCCCTGGAAGCGGGGGATCTGGAGAAAGCGGAGGAGCGTTATGGGCGCTGGCGGGATCTGACGGCGGCCTTTGCGGACCATGGACCCATGGAGGAAATGGACAGCCTATTTGCAAGGGCGGAGGTTTGCGGGGACGAGCAGGAGCGCAAGGCCCTCTGCGCCGAGCTGGCCCAACGTGCCCGGGCCATGTCCAATGCCCACAGCCCCACCTGGTGGAATTTGCTGTGAATGGCTCCCGGAGAGGTTTTGTTGGAGCGGAAGGGGCTTGGACGAAGCACAGTCTCTTGGCCCCCTCCCAGAGGGGCTGGCTGGCCATCAGGCCAGACTGGGGGAGTGTGCTTACCTAAGAGGTAGAGGCTTGCCCACTTTGAGTAAAGGCTCCCCTGTGTAGGGGGAGCTGTCACGGCAACGCCGTGACTGAGGGGGTGAACGCTATCGACACGGTGAAAGCCATCGTTCGATAGTCTCCTACAAGAACCAACCGTACACCCCCTCCGTCACCTTCGGTGACACCTCCCCCCTACACGCCGGGAGGCTAAGCCCTGCCGGGAGCCGCTGCGGTAAATCTATTTTTGACATTTTTCCTCATCTCGTCTATAATGAATCCCAAGGGCGCGCTGCCCTTGCATTTCGTGATCCCCACCCAACAGGAGTTGAATCTTATGACCCTTACCGAATTTTTTCATGAACATCCGAAGGTTGCCCTGGGATTTTCCGGGGGCGTGGACTCGTCCTTCCTGCTCTGGGCGGGACGGCAGGCCGGGGCGGACATCCACCCCTACTATATCAAGACCGCCTTTCAGCCGGAATTTGAGTATCAGGATGCCCTGCGGCTTTGCCGGGAGCTGGGCGCAGACCTGACCGTGCTGGAATTGGATGCCCTGGCGGATCCCCAGGTCACGGCGAACCCCGCCAACCGGTGCTATTTCTGCAAGGTGGGCCTGTTTGGCACTCTGTCCCGGCGGGCTTTGGCCGACGGCTACACGGTTCTTTTGGACGGTACCAACGCCTCCGATGACGCCGGGGACCGGCCCGGCATGAAGGCCTTGCAGGAATTGCAGGTGCTTTCGCCCCTGCGGCTGTGTGGCCTGACCAAGGCGGAGATTCGCCGCCAGTCCAGAGAAGCGGGCCTTTTCACCTGGGACAAGCCCGCTTATGCCTGCCTGGCCACCCGCATCCCAACCGGGGAAGAAATTACCCTGGAAAAGCTGCAGGATACGGAAAAAGCGGAAGGGTATCTGTTTTCCTTGGGATTTTCCGACTTCCGGGTGCGGCAATTGGGGAATTCCGCCCGTATTCAGCTTCCGGAGGACCAAATTCCCAATTTGATGGCCCACCGGAGGGAAATCCTCACGGAGCTGAAAAAATACTATAAAAACGTCCTTCTGGACCTGGAGGTGCGGCCATGAACGCGCGGGAGACCCTGGAGGCGGTGGCCGCCGGAAATTTGAGTGTGGACCAGGCCCTGCTGGACCTGAAAAAGGCCCCCTTTGAGGACCTGGGCTATGCGAAGGTGGACCTCCATCGGGGAGTTCGGCAGGGTGCAGCGGAGGTCATTTACGGAGCGGGCAAAACCGCCGAGCAGATCACCGGCATTGCTTCCGCTATGCTGAAAAATCACATTTCCACCGTACTGATCACTCGGATGGATGCGGAAAAGGCAGCAAAAGTTGCGGAAACTTTGCCTTTAGACTATCATCCCGACGCCCGTATCGGCATTCTCGGCCCCATCCCGGAGCCCACCGGCCTGGGCAGCATCGTGGTGGCTACCGGTGGGACCTCTGACATTCCCGTGGCTGAGGAAGCCGCCTTGACGGCGGAGGTCCACGGCAACCGGGTGGTCCGGCTCTATGACGTGGGGGTGGCGGGCATTCACCGGCTGCTGTCCCACACGGACGAAATTATGAACGCCAGCGTCATCGTGGCAGTGGCGGGCATGGAGGGGGCTTTGGCCAGCGTGATTGGGGGCCTTGCCGACTGCCCAGTCATTGCCGTACCTACCAGCGTGGGCTACGGAGCGGCCTTCGGCGGTGTGACGGCTCTGCTGTCCATGCTGAATTCCTGCGCCAGCGGCGTCAGTGTGGTGAACATCGACAACGGCTTCGGCGCCGGGTATCTGGCGGGCATGATGAACCACATGGGAGGCAAACAATGAGAACACTGTACTTGGATTGCGGCATGGGTGCGGCAGGGGATATGCTCATGGGGGCGCTGCTGGAGCTGCTGCCGGAGCCGGAGACTTTTCTGGCGAAAATGCGGGAACTGGACCTACCCGGCATTGAAATCTCTGCAAAAAAGAGTCAGAAATGCGGCATTTCCGGCACCCACATGGAGGTACTTTGCCATGGGCAGGAGGAAGGCCACGAGCAGGAACACGAGCATCATCACCACCATCACACGACCCTGGCGGACATTTCCCACATCCTCTCCCACCTGAACGTCAGCGACCGGGTGCGGCAGGACGCCCAGGCTGTCTACGCTGCCATTGCCGATGCCGAGAGCCGGGTCCACGGGACCACCATTGACCAAATTCATTTTCATGAAGTGGGGACGCTGGACGCTCTGGCGGACGTGGTGGGCGTGTGTGTGCTGATGGAAATGCTCCAGGTGGAGCAGGTTATTGCCAGCCCGGTCCATGTGGGCAGCGGTCAGGTCCACTGCGCCCACGGCATTCTGCCGGTGCCGGCACCGGCCACGGCCCTGCTGCTGGAGGGCATTCCTATGTACACCGGCACCATCCGGGGGGAGCTTTGCACCCCCACCGGTGCGGCGCTTCTGCGGCAGTTTGTCACGAATTTCGCAGGAATGCCCGTGATGCGGGTGGAAAAAATCGGATACGGCCTGGGGACCAAGGATTTTGAGGCCGCCAACGCATTGCGTGTGATGCTGGGGAACACGGAGGAAGCCGGGGAGCGAATCTTGTCCCTGGCCTGCAATCTGGACGACATGACCGGTGAGGCGGTGGGCTTTGCCATGGAGGCGCTGCTCTCCGCCGGGGCACTGGACGTGTTCACGGCCCCTATCGGCATGAAAAAGAGCCGCCCGGGCATTCTTCTGACCTGCCTGTGCCGGGAGGAGGACCGGGAGAAATTTGTCGATCTGCTGTTCCGGCATACCACCACCCTGGGGATCCGCATTGCCCGACTGGAGCGGGAGACCCTCCGCCGGGAGACGAAGACTGTTGAAACCCCCGACGGTCCGGTGCGGATGAAAACGTCCTGCGGTCACGGCGTTCGCCGGGCCAAGCCGGAGTATGAGGACCTGGCGGAGATTGCCAGAAAGACCGGCAAGGGTCTGAATGAGATAAAAGTATAAAACGAAAAAAGTACAGAAAAATCGCCCCGACGGAGGAGAAAATCCCCCGCCGGGGCGAAAAAATTTCCGTTTTTGCGTGTAGGGGCGGGCGAGGCATGCCCCGATGCGCCCGAATTTCATACGCAGAAGCAGAGGGGCGTAAGCCTCCCGGCGTGTAGGGGGAGGTGGCTGCCCGCAAGGGCAGACGGAGGGGGTGTACGGTAGCAATTTCGTAGGAGACTATCGAACGATGGCCTTTATCGTATCGATAGCGTACACCCCCTCAGTCATGGCTTGCGCCATGACAGCGCAGTAGAGGTATGACTGCCACCGGCAGTCATGTTCCTTTCTATTCGCTGCGCGGGGCACAACCCCCAGGGGAAGGCGTTTTTTGCCACGCCGGGGGATTTACAAAAATTCGGCAGCTTACACCCCCTCAGTCTGCCTTTACAGGCAGACAGCTCCCCCTGCACAGGGGAGCCATTGCCCCGCCGGGGGTGCGCACCCTTTCTTCACTCCGCCTTATGGTCCTTCTTATAGGCAGAGGGCGACAAACCGGTGACGGTGCGGAAGGCCTCGATAAAGGTGGACATACTCCGGTAGCCGGAGCGGGTAAAGGCGTTGGTGACGCTGTCCCCGGCGTCCAGGGCCGCCTTGGCGGCCTCGATGCGCTTGCGCATGAGGTATTCCGTGATGCTGGTGTTGAAATAATACTTGAAAATGCGGGAAATATGCTCCCGGCTGTAAAAGAACTGGCTGGCCAGGTCCGCAACGGACCCGATGGTGGCGTAATTTTCGTCAATATAGCTTTTGATTTCCACTACGTTGGAGGGCAGGGCCGTATAGTGGGCATGGTCCTGCCGGGCGTTGGTGCTGATGCAGTAGAGAAGCTCGATGACCCGGGCGAACATCAGCGGAGCGGTCTCCGGGTCGGCCTGGGTGATGCGGTACTCCACGCTGCTGAGGAGATAGCTGTACTGGGCCAGCTTCGGCATGGGAATGGTCAGACAAGAAGCCTGATCTCTGTGAAAAATGCCGGGAAGGCTGGCCCCGCCCAGAAATTGCAGCACCTTCGGGTCAAAATAGAACACCGTCCGATCATATTCGCAGGGGGAAATGAGCCGGGCCGTGTGGGTCACGCCGGGGGGAATGAGCACAATGTTGCCCCGCCGGGGAGTGATCTCCTGCTCGTTGGCAATGTAGCTCACATCTCCGCCGCCGATGATGTCCAGTTCATAGAACGTATGGGTATGCAGCTTATCCGGGAAGGTTTCCCGATTATAGAAGGTAATCCGGTGGGAAAACACCAGATATTCCCCTAGAAAGTAATCCTGCCAGCCGCTCCGGTTGGTACAGACCTTGAGCCCGGGTTGGGGGTCCTGGACAGATGTGTAGTGTTTTCGCACATGACTGCCAAAATAATCCCGCATTTTTGTACCTCCTCATATCACAAATCCCAAAGTCGAAGTCACGTTTTCGGATGATTTTTTGAATCTGTGATGTTATAATCAAACCATACCAGAAATCTCAAGGAAAGTCAAGCATCATCCGGAAAATGAGGGGTAAAGCTATGAAACTCAACACGATCGAACACAAAACGCAGCTCTGCATTGTCGGCGGCGGCATCGGTGGCATGTTTGCGGCCATTTCCGCAGCCCGCCACGGTGCCAAAGTTGTGCTGATGCACGACCGGCCGGTGCTGGGCGGAAACGCCAGCTCCGAGATTCGCATGTGGATCTCCGGCGCAGGCACCCGTGTCCGCAATTTGCAGGAGACCGGTATCCTGGAGGAGCTGCTGCTGGAAAATATGTACCGCAATCCCAAGCGGAATTTCTCCATCTGGGACAGCCTCCTTTATGAAATGGTCCGTTTTGAGCCGAATATTGAGCTGCTGCTGAACTGCTCCTGCTGCGACGCCGAGATGGACGGCAGCAAGGTCGTCTCCGTCACCGGCTTCCAGCTGACCACCTACACCTGGCATACCGTCAAGGCCGATATCTTCATGGACTGCTCCGGCGACAGCATTCTCGCTCCCTTGACCGGGGCCGAGTTCCGGGTAGGCCGGGAGGCCCAGGCCGAGTTCGGCGAGGAGTTCGGCCTTCCCGAGGCAGATCGCAAGACCATGGGCATGAGCCTGCTCATCCAGGCCCGGGAAACCGACCATCCCGTGAAGTTCACCCCGCCCGCCTGGGCTTACACCTTCAAGACCGACGAGGAGATGCACAACAAGCCTCATAACATCTACGCCATCAATACCAACTTCTACTGGGTAGAGCTGGGCGGCGAGCAGGACAGCATTGCCGATACCGAAGAAATTCGGGACGAACTGCTGAAGATCGCCTTCGGTGCCTGGGACCACATCAAGAACTGGGGCGACCATGGGGCCGAGAACTGGGAGCTGGAATGGGTGGGCTTCCTGCCCGGCAAGCGGGAGAGCCGCCGTTATGTGGGCGACTACATCCTCAAGCAGCAGGACGTGGAGGGCCATCCCGTATTCCCGGACACCGTGGCCTACGGCGGCTGGCAGATCGATAACCACCTGCCCGGCGGCTTTTTCATGGAGTCCCAGGGAGGGGCGCACCTGCAGAAGCGCCGCTTGAGCGAGCCTTACGGCATCCCCTTCCGGTGCCTGTACTCCAGGAATATCGAGAACCTGATGTTTGCCGGACGGAATATCTCCTGCACCCATGTGGGCATCAGCACCACCCGGGTCATGGGAACGATTGGCGTCATCGGTCAGGCTGCCGGTACCGGCGCCGCCATTGCCATCGCCCACGCTCTGACTCCCCGTCAGGCCGGTCAGCAGTGCATCACCGAGATCCAGGACGCTCTGATGGAGGACGACTGCTTCCTGCCGGGCTTCCGGAGAAAGATCGAGCCGCTGTCCCTCCGGGGCAAGCTGGAATGTGCCTACGGCGACTGCTCCAACCTGCATAACGGCATCGACCGCCGCATCTGGGGCATGGACAACGGCTACTTCGGCAAGACCAATATGCCCATCTGGTACACCTTCGACAAGCCCGTTCACGTCAACGGCTTCCGTCTGGTGGCGGACAGCGACCTGGACCGGGAGTTCGTGGAGGGCAACCCCGACGGCATCCACACCTCTATGGTGCTGTTCTTCCCCAAGAGCCATAACGACACCACCTTCGGCTTCCCTCAGTGCCTGCTGAAATCCTACAAAATCGAGGCACGGGTGGACGGAGCGTGGAAGACCGTTTACGAGACTCACGAAAATCATCAGCGCTTCATTAAAGAGACGCTGGATGTCACTGCCGACGCCGTTCGCTTCACCCCGCTTTCCACCTATCAGAGCGAGCAGATGGGCGAGGATTACGGCAGCAGCGTGGCCCATATCTTTGCATTCGAAGTGTTCTAAAGACGTATTTTTAAGAATGTATCGGGAAATGAGGATGCGGTAGGGAACGCCCAAAGGGCGGCAGGCACCTCCGGCAGGAGGGGCTTGCCCGGAAACCGTAAGGCCGTACCTCTTAGGTAAGGACATCCCTTCGGTCATGGCTCAGGCGATCCCATCCCACTCCGTACTCCCGTGATACAGAGCGACCAAAAAATTTTTTAGGAGGAACCAAAAATGAAAAAGACCCTGTCCATCGTTCTTTGCCTCGTGCTGATGCTGGGGCTTTTCGCCGGCTGCGCCAGCAAGCCTGCGGACAACACCACCCCCAACACCTCTGCACCCGCCGACACCAAGGCTACCGAGCCTGCCGACACCAAGACCACCGAGCCCGCCGCTACCGAGCCTGCCGGGGAACCCAAGTACATCAACGACAACGCCACCGAGCTGACCGGCACCGTCCGTTTCTACACCGCTTTCGCCGGTGCAAACGGCACCGACGCATTGATTGAAGAGTTCAACAAGTACTATCCCAACGTAAAGGTTGAGTACGAAGTCTATAAGAACAACGGCGACGGCAACGTGGCCGCCGATACCTCCATCATGGCCGGCAACGTGGACGTGATCCTGAGCTTCGGCGTCAGCAACACCTCCGACCGTTGGACCAACGGCATGCTCATGGACATCACCGACCGCCTGGCCGAGGACAACCTGGACCTGGTGAAGGAGTGGGGCACCGATACCTACAAGTATGAGGACCGTGTGTACGCTTTCCCCTCCGGCGGTCTGTCCATCTATGTCGCCATCAACAAGGACAAGTGGGACGCTGCCGGTCTGGGCGAGGTTCCTTCCGCCTGGACCTGGGATGAGTACCTGGATGCCTGCCGGAAGATGACCGAGAAGGGCGCTGACGGCAAGACTGTCGTATACGGCGGCTCCGACTTCAACCAGACCGACTACTGGACCTACTCCATCCGTCAGAGCAAGGGCATGAACGCCTTCTACACTGCCGACGGCAACGCCGATTTCGACAACCCCCTGTTCGCCAAGATTTTGCAGCGTGAGATCGACGCCGAGAACGAGGGCATCTGGTACTCCAAGGCCAACTATCTGGCCGACAGCACCAAGTCCCGGGATATGTTCCTGAACGGCACCAACGCCTCCACCGTGGAGTCCATCCTGACCCGTTACATCGTGGCCGGCGATCCTCAGTTCAAGATCACCTACGCTCCCTATCCCGTGAACGAGAAGGGCGAGACCAACTACATGGGCGGCGCCATCCCCAACTCCTTCGTGTGCGTTACCGCCAACACCAAGAACCCCGACGCTTCCTATGCCTTCGCCAAGTTCCTGGCTACCTACGGCAGTAAGTATATGTACGCTGCCGGTCACGCCTCCACCTGGACCGGCGTGGATACCTCCGACATCGTCTCCGTTGTGTTCGGCAGCGTGGATGAGGCCAAGAAGTACATCGATGTGGACGCCTTCGGTAAGTATGTGGTCGCCGCCGGTGAACCCGCCTACTCCGAGGACAACATCACCGCTTTCTCCGACATTCAGTCTCTGGTGAACCAGTACACCAAGGCTGCCCTGAACGGCGAAGTCACCGTTGAGGAAGCCATGAAGGAGATCCAGGCCGGCGCTCAGGAAGCCATCGACGACGCCAAGAAGTAACTTTCTTCATCTTCCATTCTCCCTCCGGGGTCCCTGCACCCCGGAGGGAACTTCCAAAATGAAGGAATTATAAAAGGCGCTGAACCCCCGACCCTCTGAGAAAAGCCTTCCCCTGGGGGAAGGTGGTCCGGCCAAAGCCGGACCGGATGAGGGGCGGTAGGGACTTCGACGAAGCACCGACCAAAGCCTTCCCCTGGAGGGGAAGGTGTCACGGGCCTCAGCCCGTGACGAATGAGGTCGAAGGTAACAGGTTTGTACTAACTTATGGTGATAATTTTTAGCTTCGACCTCATCAGTCAGCCCTAAAGGGCTGCCAGCTTCCCCTCCAGGGGAAGCCTTACGCCTCGCCATTCCTGCGTATGGAACTTAAGCGGGCGGGGCATACCGCCGCCCCTACACGCAAAATCGGGGGTGCGTCCCGCCCCTCATCCGTCATGGCTTACGCCATGCCACCTTCCCCCAGGGGAAGGCTTACGCTTCGCCGGAGGCGCATCCCCAGCGCCCTCCCCATCCGGGGGAAGGCTTTTGCCCCCCACGGGGCTTGCAATTTCGTCCCGCATCTATCCAAAAGGAAGGAGAATCCCCTATGAAAAAAATGACCAAGGCCCAGCGGATCGAGAATCGGGACGGCTGGCTCTTTATGGCCCCCGCCATGGTGATCTTCCTCACCCTGGTGGTTTTTGCCATCATCGCATCGTTCTTTCTGGCCTTTACGGAGTGGAACTTCCTCTCCGGCCTGAAAGGCATTAAATTTGTCGCCTTTGACAACTTTATCAAGCTCTTTACCCGTGACCGGAAATTCAAGATGGCCCTGGGCAACACCATTCTCTACGCCGTGACGGTGGCCCCCATTTCCATCCTTCTGGCCCTTGTCTTTGCCTACATGATCAACGACAAAGTCTACTTCAAGAAGTTCAACCGGCTCTGCTTCTTCGTGCCCTATATTTCCAGTATGGTGGCCCTGGCGGCCGTGTTCCGCTTCCTGTTCCGCAGCGACGGACCCATCAACCTGATCCTGACCACGTTTGGGGTCCAGGAGGTCCCCAAGTGGCTGACGAACTCCACACTCTGCAAAATTCCCATTATCTGCGTCATGGTGTACGCCGGTATTGGTTTTAACCTGATCGTATATATGGCCGCCCTGCAAAACGTCCCCCGGGAGCTTTACGAGGCGGCGGAGGTGGACGGCGCTTCCAAGGGCAAGCAGTTCTTCAAGATCACCCTGCCCATGCTGTCCCCCACCACCTTCTACCTGTGCATCGTCCGTCTGATCGCCGCCTTCAAAGCCTTCTCTGCCATCAACATCATGGGCTCCGGCGGCAATGCCCCCAGCTTGGTGACGGAAATTTACGCCAACGCCTTTACATCCTATAAATTCGGCTACGCCAGTGCCGAGGCCTGGGTGCTGGTGGCGGTGATTCTGGTGGTCACGGCCATTCAGTTCTGGGGCCAGAAAAAGTGGGTCCACTACTAAGAAAGGAGGGCAAACCCAATGAAACGTGAACGAACTTCCAAAATTCTCAATACCATCTGGGTCACGGCCTGCGCCGTCATCTTCCTGCTGCCATTGCTCTGGATGCTGTCCTCCTCCCTGAAAACCGGCCCGGAGGTCTTTGCCAAGGACTTTACCTGGCTGCCGAAGGTGTTCCAGTGGGAGAACTATGTGCGTGTCTGGAATGACAGCAAGGTCCCCTTCTGGAAGCTGTACCTGAACTCCCTGACCGTCAGCGTGGTGGGAACGCTGGGTCAGCTGCTCCTTTCCTCTCTGGCAGGCTACGCTCTGGCGAAGCTGCGCTTCCGGGGTAAGAACTTCGTGTTCCTGCTGATGATGGTTACCATGATGATCCCCGGACAGGCCACCATCATCCCCCGCTACATGATGTTCTTCTCCGTGGGCCTGTATGATACCCTGTGGGCCCTGATTTTGCCCTCCTTCTTCTCCATCAGCTCCATTTTCCTGCTGCGGCAGTTCTATCTGGGCCTGCCCAACGACCTGATGGAAGCGGCAAGAGTGGACGGCGGCAGCAACTTCCAGATCTGGTCCCGCATTCTGCTGCCTCTGACCAAACCGGCCATGGTGACGGTTACGGTGCTGGGCTTTATTTCCAGCTGGAATGAATACCTGAGTGCCCTGATTTTCCTGCCCAGCAACAAGAATTACACCGTGTCTCTGGGCGTGCAGTATTGGATGCAGATGACCGACGAGTATAACCTGATGATGGCGGCGGCCGCCAGCACCATTCTGCCCATCATCGTCCTGTTCATCGCCACCCAGAAATATTTCGTGGAGAGCATCGCCACCACCGGTGTGAAAGGATAATTCCATGTACGAGCGCATTTATGCAAAGAATGCCGCCGCAGCTCCCAAGCTCATCGCCCACCGGGGGCTGGCGGTGGACCACCCCCAGAATACCCTGTCCGCCTTCCGGGCGGCGGGGGAAAAGGGGTTCTGGGCCATTGAGACCGATGTTCACATGACCAAGGACGGCTTCCTGGTCTGCTGCCACAACGAGACCGTAGACGTCACCTACGAAGGCACGGGCCGCATCCCGGACCTGACCTGGGCGGAGATTCAGGCCATGCCCCACCGGCAGGACAAGAAGGAACGGATGCCTCTTTTTCGGGAGTATCTGGAGATTTGCAAAAATTCCGGCTGCCTGCCCTTCCTGGAGGTCAAGACCGCTCCCCCGGAGGATATTCTGAAGGAAGCCCTGGACGTGTTCCCGGTGGATGAAATTATTTTTTCCGGTATCCATCTGGAGCCGCTGCTGAGGGCACGGGCCGTTTGCCCGGAGATTTTCCTGCACCATATCTTCACAACACCTGAGGAAATGGCGCAACTGGAAAAAATTGGTAATTGCGGCGTGTCCTATAAGATCGACGACCTGGCCGACGCCCCGGAGGGGCTTGTTCAGCGGGTTCACGATGCAGGAATGCTGCTGTGCCTCCGTGCGGCGGACACCCGGGAGAAGGCACTGAATATGATCGCCGCCGGACTGGACTATATGCCTACCAACAAAGTGACCCCTGCGGAGGTGCGTCCATGACCGGCACCGAGCGGATCCTGAACGGAAAATTCTGGTATCTGCTGACAAAAGTCTCCCAACTTCTGGAGCTGAGCCTGCTGTGGACCCTGTTCAGCGTTCCCGTTTTGACCATCGGGGCATCTTCGGCGGCCCTTTTTGACCTGCTGGGGCGGCTGGACACCATGGGCAGCAAGACGTTTTCCACATTCTGGGAATCCTTTCAGGCCCATTGGAAGTCCGGCAGCCTCTGGTGGCTCTTTACGGCGGCGGTGGCAGCATTGGGCGTTGTGGACCTGAGCATCTGCATCCCCAACTTCACTACCGGCTATTTTATGGCTGTCGTCACGGGACTGCTGGTGGCACTGCTGCTGATTTTCACCTGCATGAGTGCCTATTTGCTGCCCTTGTCCATTACCGGCGGACGCACCTTCCGGGAAAGTCTGCGCCCGGCCATGGTTTTCGCCCTTTCCAACATCGTCGGCAATATTCTCATCGTGCTGACCCTGGCGGCGGGGACCTGGATTTTGGGCCGCATCTGGTATGTGGGCTTCCTGTTCCCGGCATTTTTCGCCCTGCCCATTTCCACCGTGACCCGCCGGGCCATGGGGAAGGCGGGGCTTCTTCCCGAGGAGGACGACGAATGAGAAAGCAATATACCATCGGCGTGGATTTCGGCACCCTGTCCGCCCGGGCCGTGCTGGCCGATTTGAAAACCGGCGAAATACTGGCGGACAGCGTCAGCGTGTACGCCCACGCCGTTCTGGACCGGCAGCTTCCGGAGACCGGGGAAGCCCTGCCCGCCGGATGGGCCTTGGAGGACCCGGCGGACTGGGAGGAGGCATTGTACGCAACGATTTCCGGCGTGATCCGGAAAAGCGGCGTGGAGCCGGAAAACATCATCGGCGTGGGAGTGGATTTCACCTCTGCCACCGTACTGCCTCTGGATAAGAACGGCCGTCCCCTGTGTCAGGACCCGGCCTTCCGCCAAGAGAAAAACGCCTGGCCCAAGCTTTGGAAGCACCACGGCTCCCAGAAGCAGGCGGCGAAAATCCGCCGGGTGCTGGAGGCCATGGACCCGGAACGGCTTTCCAGCAATTTCCAGCTGGCCGGTGCGGAAAGTGAGCTTGCCAAGGTCCTGCAGACCCTGGAGGAGGCCCCGGAGGTCTACCGGGCTGCCGCCCATTTTGCCGAGGCGGGGGATTACATGGTGTCCCTGCTCACCGGCAAGCTGGTGCAGAATCGGGGCACGGCAGGTCTGAAAAGCATTTACAGCATGGAAAAGGGCTGGCCGGACCGGGAAATTCTGACGGCCATTCATCCGGAATTTGCAAATTATCTCACGGAAAAATGGAACCAGCCCCTGCTGGACCCCGGCGAGAAGGCCGGGACGGTTACGGCGGCGGCATCGGAAAAGACCGGCCTGCCGGTGGGCTGCGCCGTGGCGGTGTCCGTCATTGACGGCCATGCGGCGCCCCCTGCCTGCGGCCTTCGCGGGGAGGACACGCCCCTGCTGATCCTGGGCACCGGGTCTACGACCACGGTCCTTTCCAAGACCTACCGCTTTGTGGACGGGACCTGCGGCATCGTGAGGGACGGCATCCTGCCCGGCTTTTACGGTTACGAGGCGGGCCAGTGCTGCGTGGGCGACCAGTACGCCTGGTACGCTGCCCATTGCGGTCTGAATCAGTGGGAGCTGACGGACAAGGCCGCCAGGCTGACCCCCGGTGAAAGCGGCCTGGTGGCGGTGGACTGGTGGAACGGCAGCCGGAGCCCCTACATGAATGAAAAGCTCAAGGGCGTGATCTCCGGCCTGCGGCTGTCCACCCGGCCCGAAGAGGTCTACCGGGCCATGCTGGAGGCCACGGCCTTCGGCTGCCGGAATATTTATGACCGTTTTCGACAGGCAGGCTTCCGGTTCCGGGAAATTCGGGCCACCGGCGGCATTCCGGGGAAAAATCCCCTGGTCATGCAGATCTACGCCGACGTGCTGGGCCTGCCCATCCGGCTGGCGGGAATGCAGTACGGATCGGCCCTGGGCAGCGCCATGTTCGCAGGTCTGGCCGCCGGAGCATTTTCCGGTATGGACGAGGCCATGGACCGGATGGAGGACCTTTCCGATACGGTCTATACCCCGAACCCGGAAAATGCGGAAATTTACGACCGGCTTTACGGCCGCTACCGCCGCATCATCGACTTCTTCCGGCAGGAGTATGAGAATTAAAGCGGAAAAGAAGAAAACGACCCCTCAGCGAAGCAGGAAAACGCCGCTCTGCTGAGGGGATTTCGTATAGGCCTTGCGGAGACGGTAAAATCTGACGGCGAGGCGTAAGGCTCCCCTGTGTAGAGGGAGCTGTCTGCCCTGCGGGCAGACTGAGGGGGTGTAATCTTCCAAGGTTTGGACACCTCCCGGCGAGGCTTTGTAGGGGCGGCGGCATGCCTCGCCCCTACACTTAATAACCAACTGCCTACCGCCCCTCATCCGGCCACCCGTAAGGGTGGCCACCTTCCCCCAGGGGAAGGCTATTTTTCACCTCGCCGGGAGGCTGTTCGCAAAACAGCGACCCCCCGGAGGCAAATGCCTCCGGGGGTTCGCTATGCTTTTTCACCCATTCTCCAACAAATAATGCACGGAATAGGTCTCTTTTCCCTGCCGGGTGTAAATTCTCGGCACACGGCGGCTCAGACCGCAGACCAACTCATAATTGAAGGTGTCCGCCGCAGCGGCCATGTCCTCCACGGTGATGACCTCGTCCCCGTCCCGGCCCACCAGCACCACCGGGTCCTCCAGCTTCACGCCGGGGATGTCCGTCACGTCTACCATCATCTGGTCCATGCACACCCGGCCTAAAATGGGCGCCTTTTTGCCCCTTATCAGACAGTAGAATTTCCCGGACAGGCTCCGGCGGTAGCCGTCGGCATAGCCCACCGGCACGGTGGCCACCACGGTATCCTTCGTCGTCGTGAACGTCCCTCCGTAGCTGATTTCCCGGCCGGGAGCCAGGGTTTTCAGATGGGTGATACGGCTGTGCCAGCTCAGCGCCGGGGTCAGGTGCAGACTGCCCGGGTCCACCTCGTCGCTGGGGTACATTCCGTAGGTGATGATGCCGGAGCGGACCATTTCATAGTGCTCCTTGAAATTCATCAGGCCTGCCGAATTGTCCAGATGCCGGATGGGGATGTTTACCCCCCGGTCCTTCAGCATGGAGACAAAGGCGTCGAATTTCTCCGCCTGGGCGTAGGAACGGCTCAGATCGGCGCTGTCCGCCGTGGCAAAATGGCTGAAAATGCCCTCGATTTCCAGATTGGGCAGCTTCGCAATACGCTCGCAGGCGTCCGCATCCTCCTCCGTCACCTGGAAGCCGATGCGGCTCATGCCCGTATCCACCGCCAGATGGCACTTGGCAATGCGGCCCAGCTTCTGGGCGGCCTGGGAAAGGGCCTGGGCATCGGCTTCATGGAAAATGGCAGGGCGAATCTCCCCGGAAACGGCGGCGGGGAAGGCCGGAACGGGGGTGTAGCCCAGGATCAGAATGGGGGTGGTGATATTGGCCTGCCGCAGCTCCAGCGCCTCCAGAATGGAGGAAACGCCGAAGAAAGCGCAGTGGCTTTCCAGAGCCTTGGCCACTTCCACGGCGCCGTGGCCGTAGGCATCGGCCTTGATGACCGCCAGGACCATGGTCCCGGCCTTTTCGGAAATGGCCGAGAGATTGTCCAGCATGGCGTCCAGGTCGATTTTCACATAGGTGGAGTCCAAATCTCGTAAACTCATTGGTGTCCTTCTTCCTTGATCCGCTCCAGCAGCAGCCCCACGGCGTACCACATGGTCTCGTATCGGATAAATTGCAGGGCGTTTTCGTCCCAGAGATACCGGAGCCGGGGAGCAAATTCCTCGTCGGAGTGCCAGAACTGCACCCAGACAGGGACCCCCAGCACGGCGGGGACGGCGTAGCCCAGGTCGGCCCCCGGCATGGGAGCGGCCCCCAGGGCCAGACAGCCCTTGGTAAGTACCTCCGGATGTGCGTCAAAAAACACCGCATCCGGGTTATCGTCCTGTTCCAGCAGCCCCTGATGGAATTGAAGGCCGAAGTCCCGCATGGCCTTCCAGGAGCCGGATAGCTTGGCCCCCGGCTTGCTGTCACAAAGCACATCGAACAGGGTCAGCGTTTCCGCAAAACTGCTTCCGTCGGCCCAGGCTTTACCGATTTTCTTTTCCATCCGGCCCGTGGAGCGTTCAATGCGGTATTCCCGGCCCATCATGGGGGCGTAGAGATAGGTTTCGTCGGCTTTCAGGGAAAATTTCCGGGCCAGAACTTCCGTGTCATAGCCTAAGAATCGTTTCCGGGCGTTTTCTGCCTGAATCAGATAATTGTTCGCTTTTTCCCGGAACATGGGGGAAAAGACCGTTTCGTTATTCATTCACTTTCTCCTTTTTCGGCAGCTTGTAGACCAGCACATAGCCCAGCAAGCTCATCAGCAGCCCGCCCACCAGATCGATAAAAGAATGCTGCTTCACGAAGCACACGGAGATATTGATGAGCATTCCTGTCAGGAAAAACGCCCATTTCCAGAATCCGGAAGAAAACCGCTGAGAATCCCAGGCCCCGAACACCACGGCCATGGAGCCGATGACGTGGAGGGAGGGACAGACATTGGTATTGGTGTCGAAGTGATAGAAGGCTTGGGCCAAATGGGTGAAGAAATTGTCCCGGACGAATTCCGTAGGCCGCAGGTCCTGCTTTGTGGGCCAGACCACATAAATAAGCAGCGTCAGGGTGTAGGTGAAAGCCACGAAGTGCATGAACTTCCGGAAGCTTTTCGGCTCCCAGAGGGCCAGATATACATTCATTCCCACTAAGAATACGAACCAGAACAGGTAGGGAATGAAGAAATATTCGCAGAAAGGGATGAGATCATCCACACGGCAATGAACGCTGAAGCAGTCCGCAGCCGGACGCAGAAACTCCAGAGCGCCGAAAGCAATGCCGTAGGCCGGCCAGTAAAGCACCCAGAGCAGATGAGAAAATTGCGGAGAGGTCAAGTTATTTGGCCGCAGAGAACGTAGATCGATCATGGGTCGCTCCTGAAATGAGGATAAGAATTTCGAAAAAGAGAGAAAACGTGCGAAGCCGGAACTACCCCGGCGAGGCCGGATGAGGGGCGGGACGCACCCTCAATTCTGTTTGTAGGGGCATGCCGCCCCCACACGCAATAACCGACTGCCTACCGCCCCTCGTCCTACTCCGCCGCCTGGATTCATCCAATGCGAAAAAAGCGATGCTCTTATAATACCACAAACGCCGGGAATTTCAATATCCGTTCCACAAGCCGCCCATAAAAATTTCCTTTTGGCGGGGCAATCGGAGCCGGGAGGGGCTTTTTCGACTTATTTTGTCACCTTGACCTGAAAGCCGGCCAGGACGTCCAGGACTTCTTCATGGAGTTTTTTATCGAAGGAATCGGTCAGGCTGGCGTCCACGGTGATGGTGGCCTCCGGGTAGCGGCTTTGCAGCACCACGGCGTTGCTGACCACGCAGATATTGCTGACCAGGCCCACCAGCTCGATCTCGTCGGCCTTTTCCGGCAGGACGGATGCCACCGCCGGGTCGGCCACATTCATGCCGAAGGTCAGCTTATCTATGGCCACGGCGTTCACCTCCGCCAGCGCCTTGGCAGTTTCCCCGTAGACCTGCCAGCCGGTGCTTCCCTTGATGCAATGGACCACGGGCAGATTTTTTCCCTCCCGGGTCTCTAAGTAGTTCTCAAAATGGGTATCTCTGGTGAAAAATACCCGGCCTTTGCCGTAGGAGCGGATCTTTGCTGCGATGCCCGCATCCAGCTTCTCCGCTCCGGGGAAGCCCAGGGCCCCGTCTACAAAGTCGTTCTGATAATCGATGACGAAAAGATAGCGTTCCATGGAAATTGCCTCCAATTCTGATTTGCTATACCATAACAAATTCCGACGGAAAAGTCAACGAGGCATTGAAACCCTTGGGCAAATCTGTTACAATGGAGCGTAACAAAGGAGGCGGACCCATGAAGCAAGACTATATCGCCGTGATGGATTCGGGCCTTGGGGGTCTGAGCGTGCTGCGGGAGCTGCGGCGGCTGCTGCCTCAGGAGCGCTATCTCTATTTCGGGGACTCGGCCAACGCCCCCTATGGGACCAAAACCGTACCGGAGGTCCGGCGGCTGACCCTGGCCGCTGCGGAGAAGCTGAAGGAGCAGGGCATCAAGGCTCTGGTTGTGGCCTGCAATACGGCTACCGCTGCCGCCATTTCCGACCTGCGCCGTGCCTTCCCGGACCTGATCGTCATCGGCATGGAACCGGCCCTGAAACCGGCGGCGGAGCATTTTCCAAGAGGCCGGGTGGGGGTCATGGCCACACCGCTGACGTTGCGGGAGGAGAAATTTTCCGCCCTTCTTCATCGCTTTGACGACACCTGCCGCATTGACCCCATCCCTGCGCCGGGGCTGGTGGAACTGGTGGAGCAGGGCAAGGCGGATTCCCCGGAGGCTCTGGACCTGATGTTCCGGGTCCTGGGGCCATACACGGGCAAGCTGGACGCCCTGGTCCTGGGCTGCACTCACTTCCCCTTTGCTGTGCGCGCCATCCGGGCGGTGCTGGGGCCGGAGGTGGAATTGCTGGACGGCGGCCCCGGCACGGCCCGGGAGACGAAACGCCGTCTGGCCCAGGCGGGGCTTCTCTATGACGGCCCCGGGGAACTGATTCTGTGCAACAGCCTGCCGGGTCCGGAGATTCTGGACCTGAGCCGGAAATTATTGGAATAGGAGAGAGAACCATGGACAAAATTCTGGTCATCGGCATCGCCGGAGGCACCGGCAGCGGCAAGACTACCCTGATGAAGAACATCATTTCTCATTTCGAGGGGTCCGTCACCGTCCTGAGCCACGACAACTATTACAAGCGCCACGACGACATCCCCTACGAAGAACGCTGCAAGCTGAATTACGACGAGCCGGACGCCTTCGACACCTCCCTGATGGTCTATCATCTGGACTGCCTGCGCCACGGCCAGGCCATCGACTGCCCGGTCTACGATTTCACGGTCCACAACCGCAGCAGCGAGACCATTCACATCGTCCCGGAGCGGGTCATCATCGTGGAGGGCATCCTGATTTTTGAAAATCAGGAACTGCGGGACCTGATGGACATTAAAATTTTCGTGGACACCGATGCGGATGTGCGGCTGTGCCGCCGCATCAAGCGGGACGTGAACAAGCGGGGCAGGACGCTGGAGAGCGTGCTGGCCCAGTATCAGGACACGGTGAAGCCCATGCACGAGCGCTATGTGGAGCCCAGTAAAGAGGTACGCCGACATCGTGGTGCCGGAGGGCGGCAAGAACTGGATCGCCCTGGATATGATCCTGGGCCGCATCCAGCGGCACCTGGACAAGGGAGAAGACTTCTATGACCTCACCGAAAGCACTGATCTTTGATATTGACGGCACCCTCTGGGACAGCGTGGCCCTGGTGGGCGAGGGGTACAACCTCCAACTCATCGACGACGGCCACCCGGAGCTGTGCATTTCCGAGGCGAGGCTGCGGACCCTGTTCGGCAAGACCATGGTGGACCTGGCGGACGGGATGCTCGCCGGTCTGCCCAAGGAGCAGCGGATGGACCAGATGGAGCGGTGCATGGACCGGGAGATGGTCCATTTGTGGGAGTCTCCCTGCAACATTGGCTATCCGAAAGTGAAAGAGACCCTGGCGGTCCTCAGCGAAAAAAGGAACTTGTACATCGTCAGCAACAGCCAGCGGGGCTACCCGGAGGTGTGCATCGAGAAGCTGGGCCTGACCCCCTATATCCGGGGCCACCTGTGCTTCGGGGACACCGGGGCGGCGAAAAGCGTTACCATCCGGACCCTGATGGAAAAATACAGAATCGAGTCCGCCGCCTATGTGGGGGATATTCAGGGAGACTGCGACAGCGCCCACGCAGCGGGGATTCCCTTCATCTGGGCCGCCTACGGCTTCGGAGACGTAAAAGACTACGAGGCGAAAATCGATCGGTTTGAGGATCTGCTGAGCCTGTTTGAGAATTGAGAAAAAGCCCCCGACGTGGCATTGTAGGGGCGAGGCACGCCTCGCCCGCCAACGTCTGATGCTTGAGCGGCAGAAATCGACGTAGGGACCGCCGGAACAGAGAAATGGCTCCCCTGTGTAGGGGGAGCTGTCGCACCGTCAGGTGCGACTGAGGGGGTGAACGGTCGGACGATGTAGAAGTGTACCGACCCTTCTGAGGGATGCCTTCCCCTGGGGGAAGGTGGCCGCCCGTCAGGGCGGACGGATGAGGGGCGGCAGGGGCTGCCGGTTTGCACCGTCTCTTGGCCCCCTCTTAGAGGGGGCTGTCACGCTGTGAAGCGTGACTGGGGGAGTGTCCTATCGAACCGTGCGCACTCCCTCCGTCTCGGCTTGCGCCGAGCCACCTCCCTCTAAGAGGGAGGCAAGGCTTCGCCGGGACCCAGTTTCTCAGAGCAAAGGCTCCCGGCGTGTAGGGGGAGCTGTCGCACCGTCAGGTGCGACTGAGGGGGTGTACGCTATCGACATGGCAAAGGCCATCGTTCGATAGTCTCCTACGAAATTGCTACCGTACACCCCCTCCGAGTCGGCTAGCGCCGACCCACCTCCCCCTACACAGGGGAGGCTTACGCTTCTCTGTTTCTGCGTATGGAATTCGGGCGGGCGGGGCATGCCGCCGCCCCTAAACCCAAGAACGATCGTGCCTACCGCCCCTTCGGGGCATATCTCACACATAAATCCTGATTTGGAGGGAAACGCTATGATCGTCTGTCCTTTTTCCGCACTGACCCGCTATGCGGCCGTTCTTCCCGGCGTGGAGGAGGCTATGGCCCTGATTGCCGGGCTGAAAACCTACGAGACTGCCACTTATCCTATCTCCAACGGCCGGGTGATGGTGTCCTCCGGCACGACCATGCCCACGGAGAACGCCACCTTTGAGGCCCACCGGCAGTACCTGGACATTCAGTACCTGGTGAAGGGCCACGAGGTGGTGGGCTGGGCACCCCTGGACACCCTGACCCCCGTGTCCCCCTTCGATACGGATAAGGACATCGGCTTTTACACGGGAAAATGCGACTTTTTCCCCATTTCGCAAGGGGATTGCTATGTAGCCTTCCCGGAGGACGGCCACATGCCCACCCGGTATCTGGACCGGCCCAATGACTATTGTAAGATCGTGGTGAAATTAAAAGTATGAGTGTCGAATTGGATTCTTTCTGCTACGGCTGCCACTACCGGCGCAACGTGGCCACCGCCCGTTCCCTGGGGGACGAGGCCACGGCTACGGCTTTTGCCCGGGAGCTGATGCAGCTTTACCTGGATACCCCCGTGGCCGGATCCGCCTCCCCCCTGCTGTCCCCCGGCACAACGGCTCTTTTTCAGAAGTATTACGGCCTGGATGCGGACCGTTTCCGTCAGGAAAAGGCGGATTCCAACAAATTCGTGCTGGAACGGCTGCCGGGCATCCGCAGGCGCATCGAAACAACCCAGGACCCGATTTTTACGGCACTGCAATTCGCCATTCTGGGAAATTATATCGATTTTTCCGCTTTGCAGGGAGAATTGACCTTTGAAAAGCTGGATGAAATGCTGAAAAATGCCGAAAACATGGACCTGGACCGGGAGACGTACCATCGCTTCCGGGAGAAGCTGGGGAAAAGCCAAAGGCTGCTGTATCTCACGGACAACGCCGGGGAAATTGGCTTTGACCGGCTGCTGGGCGAGGAGATCGCCAGGGCGTACCCGAACTTGGCCATCACCTTCTGCGTCCGGGGCGGTCCGGCGGCCAACGACGCCACCCGGGCCGATGCGGCACTGATGGAGCTGCCCTTCCCGGTCATCGACAACGGCACGAACATCCCCGGCACGGTGCTGTCCGCCCTGGGGGCCCAGGCGAAGCAGGCCATGGACGCCGCCGACGTGATCCTGTCCAAGGGTCAGGGCAACGTGGAGACGTTGTACGGCTGCGGCTATCCGATTTTTTACGCATTTCTGGTGAAATGCCAGCGATTCCAGGACCTGTTCGGCAAGGAAAAGCTGACGCCCATGTTCCTGGAGGAAACGGGCAAACGGTGATAAAACCCAATATTTCGACCCGGCAGGGAGCAGTCCCTGCCGGGTCATTGCATTTGCCGGCAGACCTCCCGGCGAAGCGAATAGAATTCGCCCCGCCGGGAGCCGTGTGTTTTCCCTCTTGCGGCAGGGGTAGTGCCGTGGTACAATGGTAAAAAAGGGGGAATTTTTTTGACTTACGACGCCTGCACCTTATGTCCCCGGCGCTGCGGAGTGGACCGGAGGACCGCACTGGGCTTCTGCCGCTGCCCGGACAAGGCCATCGTGGCGAAAACCATGCTCCACAAGTGGGAAGAACCGGCCCTGGCCGGGAACGGCGGCAGCGGGGCCGTGTTTTTCGGCGGCTGCACCCTGGGCTGCGTGTACTGCCAGAACGCTGCCATCAGCCGCACTCCGGCGGGAAAGGCCGTGGACAGCACCGGTCTGCGGGCCATTTTCGATTGTCTGATCGCTCAGGGGGCGGAGAACATCGACCTGGTGACCCCCACCCAGTTCCTGCCGACCATTTTGCCCGCCCTGGAAGCGCCCCTGCCCGTCCCCGTGGTCTACAACACCGGCGGCTATGAGCGCACCGAGACCATCCGGGCCTTGTCCGGAAAAATCGACATTTACCTGCCGGACATGAAGTACGCCGAGCCTGGCCTTGCCAAGGCCCTTTCCGGGGCGGAAAACTACTTTCCCGTGGCGGCGGCAGCCATCCGGGAGATGGTGGCCCAGGTGGGCGAACCACAATGGGAGGGGGAGCGGCTGAAAAAGGGCGTTCTCATCCGACATTTGATTTTGCCGGGCCAAATCGAAAATTCTCTGAAAATTCTGGACTGGATCGGGGAAACGTTCCGGCCCGGAGAGGTGCTGGTGAGCCTCATGCGGCAGTACACCCCCATGCCGGGGCTTTCCGGGGACCTGGCCCGGAAAATTACCGAGGAGGAATATCAGGCGGTGCTCAGCTGGATGTACCTGAACGACCTGCAGGGATTCGTTCAGGAGGCGGAGGCTGCTCAGCAGGCGTATATCCCGGATTTTTGAAAATTTTTACCATATCCATACCAAAATGTCCGTTGCCAGAAGAGCCGCTTTGGGTTATAATGACAGAGAACGGAGGTTATGCAAATGTTATATGAAGAATTGCAGCAGGATGCCCAGGTGGCGGAGCTGCTGAAAAAAGGAAATCGGGACCTGGGGGTCCTGGGGTTCACGGACCATTCTGTGGCCCATACCACCCTGGTGGCCGAACGGGCCGCTTATATTCTCCGTAAGCTGGGCTACTCCGAGCGGGAGCAGGAGTTGGCGAAAATCGCAGGCTTGCTCCACGACATCGGAAATTCCGTGAACCGGACCCATCACGCCGAGTACGGCGCCCTGCTGGCCTGGGACATTCTCAGGGACAAGCCCCTGACCCTGGTGGAGCGGGTGACGGTCATCTCCGCCATCGGCAACCACGACGAGTCCACCGGCGGGGCCAAGGACCCGGTGTCGGCGGCGCTGGTGCTGGCGGACAAGACCGACGTGCGGCGGAACCGGGTCCGGGAGAAGGAACGGGAGAAATTCGACATCCACGACCGGGTGAACTTCGCCGTCACTGGCTCCAGCCTGAAGGTGGACCCGGAGGAGGCTAAGATCAGCCTGAATTTGCAGGTGGACGAGAGCATCTGCACCATGTATGAATATTTCGACATTTTTCTGGGCCGGATGATGATGTGCCGGGGAGCCGCCGAGATGCTGGGGGCCAACTTCCGTCTCACCGTCAACGGCGGAAAAGTGCTGTAATACAGGAGGGAAAAACCTATGGCAACCAAGAAAAGTAAGAAAATCGGCTATATTTTAGGAAAATGCGTGGGGCCGGTGCTGCTGACCCTGCTGGGCGTGCTGCTGGTGTTCTTCCCGGATTCCGGGTCTGCTACGGTAGCTACGGTACTGGGCTGGGTCCTGGCGGCGGCGGGCATCGTGCTGGTCATCGTCTGCGGAGCCGGGGCGGAATTCTTCGGCGTGGCGGCGGGCGTGGTGGCCACGGCCTGCGGCATTTACGTCATTCGCCATCCCCTGGCCCTGGCCACGGTGCTGGGCTACTGCCTGGGGGTCTACCTGGCGGTCCAGGGCGTCAGCACCTTGTACGATGCCCTGCGGCTCCATAAGGCCCAGCACGAATGCGGCCGGGAAATTCTTCTGGGCATCATTATGCTCTCAGGCGGCATCCTGCTGCTGTGCTTCCCGCTGACTTCTTCCCGGGTGGTGATGATGGTCCTGGGTGTGGCCCTGGCGGTCATCGGTGTGCTGCAGCTGGTGCTGCGCATCCGGGAGCGGCAGTTCCCGGAGCTGCATACCGGCCGGCCGGACATCATTGATGCCGACGAGTAACTATTGGCTTTGGGGTCAGGCCATCCCGGCGGGGGCCACGCCTCACCAGGCCGGGCGGGCGCTGCTGGGGCGGATGTTCCGGGCCTGGACCGGCGAGGAAATGCCGGAAATCGGCACCGGAATCTATGGAAAGCCCCATTTTCTGGCAGGAAACCTGCATTTTTCCATCAGTCATACGAAGCATTTTGTGTTTTGCGCTCTGGGCAACGCCCCGCTGGGGGTGGATGCGGAGGAGCGGGACCGGAACATCGACCTGCGGCTGGCGGAGAAGATACTGACCGAGCCGGAATATGCGGTTTTTCGGGCAGCTTCCGATCAAAATGCCGCTTTGCTGCGGTTCTGGGTGCAAAAAGAGGCGGCGGTGAAGTGGGCCGGAACGGGCCTGCGGGGGTACCCGAAAAATGTCCCCGACCTCCCCCCGGTGCGTGCGTGCCTGAATTGCTGGGTAGCGGTGAAATTTTCCGGCGTAGCACGGTAGGGGCGAGGCACGCCTCGCCGGGAGATTTCTATACACACAAAACAGGAGGACCCCCTATGTTATTTGATTCCCATGCCCATCTGGACGACCGGGCGTTTGACCTGGACCGCTCCGAACTCATTCGGACCCTGCCGGAGCGGGGCATCGGCCTGTTGATGGACCCCGGCTGCTCCCTGGCCTCCTCCTATGCCGCAGCGGCTCTGGCGGAGGAGACCCCCTGGATCTACGCCGCCGCCGGTTCCCATCCGGATGCCGCCGACGAGGTGGACGAGGAAACGCTGGATGCTTACCGGACCCTCATCCGAGACAACCGGAAGGTGAAGGCCGTCGGCGAAATTGGCCTGGACTATCATTATGAGGACGTCCCCCGGGAGATACAGAAAGCCGCCTTCCGGGCCCAACTGGACCTGGCGGCGGAGTTGGATATGCCCGTCATCGTTCACGAGCGGGAGGCCCATCAGGATGCTCTGGAGATTCTGGACGACTACCCCGGCCTTCGGGGGGTGTTCCACTGCTTCTCCGGCTCTAAGGAAATGGCCCTGGACCTGGTCCGCCGGGGCTGGTATGTGGGCTTCACCGGGGTGTTGACCTTCAAAAATGCCCGGCGGGCCATCGAGGCGGCCTCCGCCGTACCTTTGGACCGGATTCTGATTGAAACCGACTGCCCCTACATGGCTCCGGAACCCTTCCGGGGTAAGCGCAATGACCCCGGCTATGTGTACCGGGTGGCGGAGGCCCTGGCCCGGATCAAGGGCATTTCCTTCACCGCCGCAGCGGACGCAACTTATCGCAATGCCTGCACACTCTATGGAATTCGGGAGGAATGAGCATGGAAAAAATCGTCGAGTTTTCCCACGTCAGTGTGGAATTCCCCGGTGTCCGGGCCAATGATGACGTGAGCTTCTCCGTGAACAAGGGCGAGATCTTCGCCCTCGTGGGCGAGAACGGCGCCGGAAAATCCACCCTGATGAACGTCCTGTACGGCATCCATACCCCTGCCTCCGGGGAGGTGTTCGTGAAGGGCGAAAAGGTCACGAAATTTGACCCCAAGGAGGCCATCCGCCGGGGCATTGGCATGGTCCATCAGCATTTTATGCTGGTGCCCAGCTTCACCGTGGCGGAAAACATCGTTCTGAGCCGGGAGCCGAAAAAGGGCATCCTTTGCGACCGGAAGGAGGAGCGCCGCCAGGTGGCGGACCTGAGCCGGGAATACGGATTGGAAGTAAACCCGGATGATATTGTAGGCGACCTGAGCGTGGGATTGCAGCAGCGGGTGGAGATACTCAAGACCCTGTACCGGGGAGCGGACGTACTTATCCTGGATGAGCCTACCGCCGTGCTGACCCCCCAGGAGACGGCGGAATTATTTGCCGTGCTGCGGCGGGTGGTGGCAGAGCGGGGCATGACCGTTATTCTCATCACCCATAAGCTGTATGAAGTGAAGGAAATCTCCGACCGGGTGGGCGTGATGCGCCGGGGCAAGCTCATGGGCATCCACGAGACCGCTTCCGTCACGGCGGAGCAGCTGGCGGAACTGATGGTGGGCCGGGAAATGGCCCCCACTCCGGAAAAAGAGGAACTGACTCCCGGGGAGGCAGCGCTGGAAATTTCGGACCTCCACGCCGACAACAACCGGGGCCAGGAGGCTCTGAACGGCCTGAGTTTGCAGGTGCGCCGGGGCGAGATCGTCGGCATTGCCGCCATCGAGGGCAACGGCCAGAGCGAATTGCTGGAAGCCGTGGCCGGAATGCGGCCCTATCGGGGAAAAATCACCGTAAACGGCGGGGATATTTCCGGAAAAACCCCCGGTGAAATTCGCAAGCTGGGCCTTTCCCATGTGCCGGAGGACCGGCTGTCCACCGGCGTGGACAAGGACGCCTCCGTGTCGGACAATCTGCTGGCGGGCAAGGAAAAGGAACCGGAATTTTCCGCCCACGGCATCCATTTACATCCAAAGGCCATCCGTTCCTATGCCCAGAAGCTCTATGAAGCCTTCGATATCCGGGGCGCAGGCATCGACGTGACCGCCGGGTCCCTGTCCGGCGGCAATATGCAGAAAGTGGTCATCGCCCGGGAAATGTCCTTCGGCTCTCAGGTCCTGCTGATCGCCCAGCCCACCCGTGGCGTGGACATCGGCGCCGTGGAATTTATTCACGGACAGATTCGGGCTCAGCGGGCCGGAGGGGCGGCCATCCTGCTGTCCAGTGCCGATCTGGACGAGGTGCTGAGCCTGTCGGACCGGATTCTCACCGTGTACGAAGGGAAGATCACCGGCGAATTTTTCCCGCCCTACTCCAAGACGGAAATCGGCCTTGGCATGACGGGAACATCCAAGGAGGCCGCCCATGAATAAGAAGAAAATCAACTGGGGCTATTTCGGCTCCCTGATCCTCTCCGTGGTGCTGGCGCTGGCCGTAGGTGCGGCCATTATGGCGGCTACGGGCTACGATCCCCTGAACGCCTACCATGAACTGTTCCGGGGAGCCACCGGCTGCGACAATCTGGGTCAGGTGTTTACCGGCCTGTTCACCAAGCGGCAGTTCGGCAACACGGTGGAGTACGCCATGGTGCTGTTCCTCACGGGCCTGGCCTGCGCCGTGGGTGCCCGGGCGGGCATCTTCAACGTAGGCGGCGAGGGCCAGCTGTACCTGGGCGCGATTGTTTCCGCCTACATCGGTGTGGTCCTGAACGGCTTGTCCCCCTGGATCGTCATTCCAGTGGCGGCCTTGGGAGCCATGGCGGCAGGCGCTCTGTACGCCTGGATTCCCGGCGTGCTGAAAGTGAAAAAGAAGGTCAACGAGGTCATCACGACGATTATGATGAACTCCATCGCCATTTATTTCTGCGCCTTTCTCTCCAACGGTCCCTGGAAAACCAGCCAGCCCAACCGGGTCTCCGGCACGGACCCCCTGGACAACGTGTACCGGTTTACCCAGCTGATCCGGGGTTCCAACCTGACCACAGCCATTTTCGCCAGCGCCATCATCGCCTTTTTGATTTGGTATGTGATGAGCCGCACGGCCACGGGCTTTGAAATGAAGCTCACCGGACACAATCCCCGCTTCGCCAAGTATCTGGGGCTCAGCGTGGACAAGCTGGTCATTGGCTCCATGGTGGTCTCCGGCGCCATCTGCGGTCTGGTGGGCATGATGGAGGCCTACGGTGTCCGGGGCAACTATCAGGACGGCATCAGCAACGAGTATTATTTTGACGGTCTGCTGGTGGCCATGATTATGGGCTATCGCCCCGTGGGCATCATCGTCATGAGTTTCTTCTTTGCATTCCTGAAGGTGGGTGCTGCGGGCATGGAACTGAACGCCGGAGTGCCGGGAGAATTGTACCGCATCATCCAGTCGGTGGTCATTTTCTTCATGGCCGCCGAGGGCGGCGTGAAGGCGCTGCTGAAGGTCCGCAGAGCCGGAAAGGAGGGGGCAAAGCATGGGTAACATCTTTACGACGGGTCTGTTCCGGCAGATGCTCCGCTCCGCTACGCCGGTGGCCCTGGCGGCCATGGGCGGTCTGCTGACGGAACACGCAGGCGTTATGAACATCGGTATGGACGGCATGATCCTGATTGGAGCCTTTGTGGCCGTGGCGGTGAGCGTGGTCACCGGGTCGGCGGCTCTGGGTGTGCTGGCGGCCATTCTGGTGGGCGTGCTGGTGGGGGCCTTTTTTGCGCTGTTCGTGGTGAAGTTCAAGAGCGACGAATTCATCATCGGCACGGCTTTGAACATCTTCGCCGGGGGCCTGACGGTGTTCCTGTTGGGAGCGCTGTTCGGGGTCCGGGGGACTCTGCGGACCCAGGCGGGACTGCCTACCGTGGACCTGCCGCTTATCGATCAGATTCCATTTTTGGGCGAAGTCTTCAGCGGAAATTCCCTGTTTATCTACCTGACAGTTCTGATTGTCCTGATTATGTGGACTCTGGTGTACCGGACCCCCTGGGGCCGTTGGCTCCGGGCCAGCGGCGAGCATCCGGGGGCCCTGCGGACCGCCGGCGTCAGTCCGGAGGGAATGCGCTGGCAGGCATCCTTGCTGTGCGGGGCATTCTGCGGCTTGGCGGGGGCGCAGTTGGCCCTGGGCAACGTGTCCATGTTCTCCGAGGGCATGAGCAATTCCCGTGGCTATGTGGCTTTCGCCTGCGTGATTTTCGGGGCGGCGAACCCCGGAAAGGCCTACCTGGCGGCGCTGATGTTCGGCTTCTTCGATGCCTTGGGCTACCGGCTCCAGGAGTATAACATCAGCTCCAACCTGACGTCCATGATTCCTTACGTCATTACCGTCATTATGATGGTCTATGTGGTTATCCGGGGCCAGAAGAAAAAAGCGGCGGTGTAAAATTTGCCCCCGGTGTGGCACCGTATGGGTGGACAGCACTTCCGGCGAAGCAAGGCGTTTTCGCCCCTCCGGGCAAAAAAATCACCGGAACCGATTGGTTCCGGTGGTTTTTTATTCTTTTTCTCCCTCCGGGAGCAGGTTGGTCATGCTCTTCAGGCTGATGCCCAGGGTGGACATATTGTGAAGCAGGGCCGAAGTGGTGGGAGGCAGGAAGCCCGCCACGCCGCCGATGATGAGGGCCAGGTTGAAGCCCACGATAAAGCGGTAATTCCGGCGGATCCGGTCCATCAGCGCCTGGGATAGCCGCCGCAGGGTCACGAGTTCGAACAGGTCCTGAGAGGACACGGTGATGTCCGCAATTTCCCTGGCGATGGCAGCACCGGAATGGATGGCAATGCCCACGTCCGCTTCGGACAGGGCCGGGGTGTCGTTGACACCGTCGCCTACCATGATGACCGTATGGCCGTCGGCCTTCCGCTGGCGCACGAAGGCGGCCTTGTCCTCCGGCAGGACCTCTGCATGGAAATCGTCCACACCTACGGCAGCGGCGACCACCCGAGCCGTGCGGACGTTGTCGCCGGTCATCATCACAATGTCGGAAATGCCCAGTTCGTGGAGCGCTCGGATGGCCTCCGACGCTTCGGTCCGGAGGGGGTCGGCAATGAGAATGACCGCCGCCAGAACTCCGGACACCGCCAGGTACAGCGGTGAATAGCCCTCCGGCAGGGAAGCGAACTTTTCATCTTCCCCAACGGGCACCCGGCAACCCTCATCTTCAAAGACGAAGTGATAGCTGCCGATGACGACCTTCCGGCCCTCTACCATGCTGGAAATGCCGTGGGCCACCACATATTCCACCTGAGAGTGGTATTCCTCATGGTTCAGGCCCTTATTTTTGGCCTCCTCCACCACGGCGTTGGCCAGGGAATGGGGGTAATGCTCCTCCAGACAGGCGGCCAGCCGGAGCATTTCGGACTCCTCCCTGCCGCCGAAGGGCACTACCTGCACCACCTTGGGGGAGGCGTAGGTCAGGGTGCCGGTCTTGTCGAAAACGATGGTGTCCGCATTGGCCACGGCCTCCAGGAACCGTCCGCCCTTTACCCGCACATGGGCGGCGCTGCACTCCCGCATGGCGGAAAGCACGGCAATGGGCATGGACAGCTTCAGAGCGCAGGAAAAGTCCACCATCAGAACGGCCAGCGTCTTGGTGACGTTCCGGGTCAGAAGATAGGTAAGCGCCGTGCCGCCCAGGGTATAGGGGACCAGCTTGTCTGCCAACCTGGCGGCATGGTCCTCCGCCGTGGATTTGAGCTTTTCGGACTCCTCGATCATCTTCACAATGCGGTCATACCGGCCGCCGCCGCTGACCTTCTCTACGGCAATCACGCAGTCCCCTTCCTCGACAACGGTGCCTGCGTAGGCATAGCTGCCGGGAGTTTTCCGGACGGGCAGGGATTCTCCGGTCATAGACGCCTGATTTACCATGGCCTCCCCGGAGACAACCTTGCCGTCCAGGGGGATCATATTGCCGGTGCGGACGATGATCTGCGTTCCAAGGCCCACGTCCTTCACGCTCCGCAGGACCTCCTGGCCCTCGGTCAGGCACCAGACCTTGTCCACGTTCAAGGACATGGCCCCCGCCAGGTCGGACACGGACTTTTTATGGGTCCAGTCCTCCAGCAGTTCGCCCAGATGGAGCATGAACATGACGCTGCCTGCCGTATCAAAGTCGCCCCGGACCAGAGACACGGTGACGGCGGTGGCATCCAGCACGGACACGGACAGCTTTCTGTGGAACAGGGCTTTCAGCCCGGCGGACACATAGGGAACGGCCTTCCAGACTGCCAGCACCGACCGGACGGGCAGAGGCAGGAACAGCTTGGTAAAGGCCCGGTTCATCACGGAGCCCACCAGCTTGTCCTCAAATTCCCGGTTCAACGCCCGGGGCGTATGCTCCGGCACCAGGTCCAGGGCCTCCGCCTTTTCGTAAGAAAAGGATGAGAAGGCCCGGATAATGTCGCTGCGCTCCCCGGTGTAGACCACGATGGCATCCCCGGTCCGGTCAAAGACCTGAACGCTCCTGACCCCGGAAACGCTTTTTAAGTAGTATTCCAGCAGGTCCGCCTGGGCAAGCGTCATGTGGTTCCGACACAGGTGGACCCGGATGCGGCCCCTGGATTCTTTCAGAATTTGACACTTCATGGGGGTTCGCCTTAGCCTTCGGTGGTTTCCTCGCTGGCGGCAGAGGTGTCCTCTACGGTCTCAGGCTCGGCGTAGCGAGTCTCGTTGATGTCCTTGGCGTCGGCGTAGATGTCACTGCAGTTCTCCCGGGTCCGGGTGACGGTTTCCATCACGCAGTCCTTGGCCCGCAGAACGGCGGCGGTGGCGTGGGTGTAGACCTTCTTGGCGTCCCGGCTGGTGAGAATCTTGATACCGGCAGTGCCGAACAGCACACCGCCTGCAAACAGACCCAGCTTTTCACTGATTTTCATAATAAATTCCCTCCGGAAAATAAATTCTGCCAAGCAGGGGAATGTTAGTCTTAACTAACATATGGGGATACCCCTCTTTGACGCCCCTATTATACACCGCTCCCCCAAAAAATGTCAAGATTCCTGCTTTTTGAATTTTCTATCCCACGGGGAGGCTTGCGCCGAAAGAGCGCCTATGGCATAATACAGAAAAACAATTCGGGAGGACCCTATGAAGCGCATTTTTTCTCTTTTCCTGGCAGCCATTCTGCTGCTGTCCCTGACGGCCTGCGGCAAGACCCCTGCTGCCGGCAACACCACGAACACCACCGCCCCCCAGGCCGAAACGGGCGAGCCCACCACCCTGGTCTACGGAAGCATCGACTACACCCGCATCAACCCGGCCATGGACGAGCATTGCGAGATCAACCTGCTGCTCTTTAACGGCCTGACTGCCCACGATGCGGACAACCAGGTGGTGGCGGGTCTGGCGGAAAGCTGGGACTACGATGCCGACACCTTTACCTACACCTTCCACATCCGTCCGGGCATTACCTGGCACGACGGAGAGCCCTTTACCTCCAAGGACGTGAAATTCACCATCGAGGCCATCATGGACCCGGAAAACGGCTCCGAGAATGCCCCCAACTATGAGGACGTGGTGGAAATTACCACCCCCGACGACCTGACCGTTTCCTTCCGGCTCATCGAGCCCAATGTGGCCTTCCTGGAGTATATGACCATGGCCATCCTGCCCGCCCATCTTCTCGAGGGCGAGGATATGCAGGAATCCGACTTTTTCCGCCATCCCATCGGCACCGGCCCCTACAAGCTGGAAAGCTGGGACGTGGGTCAGTCCATCGTGCTGGTGAAGAATGAGAACTACTATCTGGGGGCCCCCCATATTGACCGCATTCTGTTCAAAATCGTCCCCGACGACAACGCCCAGGCGGTGCAGCTGAAAAGCGGCGAGCTGGACCTGGCCCTGCTGGACCCGAAGAACGCTCAGAATTTCCAGAACACCGACGGTTTCACCTGCTATGACATGAAAACCAGCGATTACCGGGGGATTTTGTTCAATTTCTGGAATGAATACTGGCAGAAAAACCGGGACATCATTCCCGCCGTGTGCTATGCCATTGACCGGCAGGCCATCATCGACACGGTGCTGCTGGGGCAGGGCATGGCAGCCTACGGCCCCCTGCAGCGGAATATCTATAACAATGAGAACGTAGAGCATTACGACTATAACCCCGAGAAAGCCAAGGAAATCCTGGAAAGAGTTGGTTGTACCCTGAATTCCGAGGGGTATTATGAGCGCAACGGGGAGGAAATTGGCTTCGTCATCAGCGTGATGAGCGGCGAGCAGGACCGGCTGGACATTGCCCAGGCCGCCGCCCAGCAGCTCCGGCAGGCGGGGATTCACGCCACCGTGGAGATTCCCGCCCAGATGGATTGGGGCGGACAGATGGCCTGCCTGATTGGCTGGGGCAGTCCTTTCGATGCCGACGACCACACCTATAAAGTGTTCGGCACGGACAAGGGAGCCAACTATTCCGGCTATTCCAACGCCACGGTGGATGCGGAGCTGGCGCTGGCCCGGCAGTCCGACGATCCCGCCGTCCGGAAGGAACACTACGATGCCTTCCAGGAGGCCCTGGCGGAGGACCCGGCCTACGCCTTCATCTGCTACATCGACGCCAATTATGTGGCCAAGTCCACCCTCCACGGCATTTCCGCCGATACCGTCATGGGCCACCATGGGGTGGGAATCTTCTGGAACGTGCAGGATTGGACCATCGGGTAAATTTTTGAGAAGTATTTCCGCTGTCGGAGGGGACACCCCCTCCGACAGCTTGTGCGCTTTTTAAGAAGTCCCCCGACGAGGCGCTGGCTCCCCTGTGTAGGGGGAGCTGTCAGTCCAAAGGACTGACTGAGGGGGTGTAAGCTATCGATGGCGTGAAAGTCATCGTTCGATGGTCTCCTACGAAATTGTTACCGTACACCCCCTCCGAGTCGGCTGACGCCGACCCACCTCCCCCTACACAGGGGAGGCTTACGCCCTGCCGGAAGTTTTCTCGAAATTCGGCGCATCGGGGCATGCCGCCGCCCCTACAGACGAAATCGAAGGCGCATCCCATATTTTATCCCAAGGAGGTCCCCTATGGGCGAAATTCTGAACATCGACCACCTGAGCGTGGCCATCGATACCCCGCGGGGGCAGGTGCAGGCGGTGCGGGACGTGAGCTTTTCTCTCTCCCAGGGGGAGACCCTGGCCATCGTGGGCGAGTCCGGCTGCGGGAAAAGCATCCTCTGCAAGAGCATCCAGCGGCTCCTGCCCTCCGGGGGCCGCATCACCGGCGGGCATATTTTCTTCGGGAATGAGGACCTGACCGAAAAAAGCGAACGGGCCATGACCCGGCTTCGCCGCAGCGCTTTTTCCATGGTCTTTCAGGACCCCATGACCGCCCTGAACCCCACCATGACCGTGGGCAGCCAGATTGCCGAGGCGGTGCGGCTCCACCATGGCCGCCTGCCGAAGGCCGAGGTTTCCCGGCGGGTGCTGGAGCTGATGGACCGGGTGGGGATTCCTGAGCCTGTCCTGCGGCAGCATCAGTATCCCCATCATTTTTCCGGGGGCCAGCGGCAGCGGCTGGTGTTGGCCATGGCCCTGGCCGGGGAACCGGCAGTGCTGTTTGCCGACGAGCCCACCACCGCCCTGGACGTGACCATTCAGGCCCAGATTCTGGACCTTTTCCGCAAAATTCAAAAAGATCTGAACACGGCGACCATATTCGTCACCCACGACCTGGGCGTTGTCGCCCGGATTGCGGACCGGGTGGCGGTGATGTACGCCGGAAAAATCGTCGAGATCGGCACGGCGGAGGAGATTTTTTACGACCCCCGACACCCCTATACCAAGGGCCTGCTGCGCTCCCTCCCGGCCCTGTCCCGGGGCAAGGCTACCTTGCCCACCCTGCCGGGAATGCCGCCTACCCTGATTGACCCCCCTGCCGGGGACGCCTTCGCCTACCGGAACGATCAGGCCCTGGCCATCGATTACGAGGAAGCCCCGCCCATGTTTCAAATTACCCCCACCCACGCCGCAGCCACCTGGCTTCTGGACCCCAGAGCGGAGAGAAACGGAGAAGAAAAATGACGGAAAATCTGCTGGAAATCTCCCATCTGACCCATAAATTTCCCATTGACCGCCGGGAAAGCCTCACGGCCCTGGACGACGTGTCCTTTGCCCTGCGCCGGGGGGAGATTTTCGGGCTGGTGGGGGAATCCGGGTCGGGAAAATCCACCCTTGCCCGGTGCGTGATGAACGTGTACCGGCCCACCGCCGGGAAAATTCTTTTCAATGGCATCGAAACCACGGACCCCAGGGCCTTCCGGAAAAACAGGGCCTATTTGCAGTCTGCCCGGCAAATTATTTTTCAGGATTCCAATTCCAGCCTGGATCCCAAGTGGCAGGCCTGGCAGGTCATTGCCGAGCCCATGCGATTGCAGCACGTTACGCCCAAACGGGGCAGCTACCGGGCTGAGGCGGAATTTCAGATGCACTATGTGGGCCTGGACCCCCTGTATCTGGACAAATATCCCCCGGAATTGTCCGGGGGCCAACGGCAGCGACTGGCCATTGCACGGGCGCTGACCATGGAGCCGGAACTCTTAGTGGCGGACGAGCCGATTGCGGCACTGGACGTGTCCATTCAGGCCCAGATCGTCAACCTGTTCCGGCACCTGCAGCAGGAGCATGGTTTTACCTTCCTGTTCATCGCCCATGACCTTTCCATGGTGGAATTCCTCTGCGACCGGGTGGGAGTCCTGTATCATGGGCGGCTGGTGGAATTGGCCGCGGCCAAAGAGCTTTACGCCAATCCCCTGCACCCCTATACACAGGCCCTGCTGTCCGCCATTCCCATCCCGGACCCCCGGCGGGAGCGGAACCGGGTGCTGCCGGAATTCCCGGACACGTTTCCGACGGACGGGGTCTGGACGGAGGAAACCCCGGAGCATTTCGTTTTGAAGGGAGAAAACCATTGAAAAAAGCCCTTTGGAAGCTGTTGAAAAGCCTTGTTTTATTCGTTTTGAGCCTGTTTTTGCTGTCGGCAGCGGTATTTTATGTGTCCCGGCTGGCGCCGGGGGACCCGCTGGTGTCCTACTATGGGGACCGGGTGGAGAAAATGTCCCCGGAGCAGCGGGCCTGGGCCGAGGCCCGGCTGGGTCTGGACCAGCCCATTTCCACCCAGTACGTCCGCTGGCTGGATCAGGCATTGAGAGGGGACTTCGGCATCTCCTACAAATACAAAATGGACGTACTGGAAGTGATTTCCAGCCGGGTGGGCAATACGCTGATTTTGGGCGGCATGGGATTTCTGCTGATTTTTGTGGGCTCTGCCCTGCTGGGGACCCTGTGCGCCTGGATGGAGGACCGGCCCCTGGACAAAATTCTCTGCCGGGTGGGGACGGTCCTCAGCTGCATCCCGGAATTCTGGCTGTCTCTGGTTTTGATTCTGATTTTCTCTGTGAATCTTGGAATTCTGCCCAGTTCCGGTGCCTATTCCGTGGGAAAAAGCGCAGATTTCGGGGACCGGATGGTGCATCTCATCCTGCCCCTGACGGTGGTGGTCCTGTCCCATCTCTGGTACTACGCCTACCTCATCCGCAACCGGCTGGCGGAGGAAATTCGCTCGGATTATGTGCTGCTGGCCAAATCCAAGGGCCAGAGCCGGGGGAAAATCCTTCTGGGCCACTGCCTGCGCAACGTCCTGCCCGCCTACCTGAGCATCATGGCCATTTCCGTACCCCATATCATGGGCGGAACGTATATTGTGGAGGCGGTTTTTTCCTATCCGGGCCTGGGAACATTGTCCTACGAAAGCGCCCGGTATCAGGATTATAATTTGCTGATGGTCCTGTGCATTCTTTCCGGGGCGGTGGTCATCCTCTGCGGCATGGCGGCCAAGGCGCTGAATGCCGGGCTGGATCCCCGGCTCCGGGATGGGGAGGTGCGGCCATGAACGAAGGATTTCGTGTGGTGGGCCGCCGGCCCATGCCGACCCCGGCTCCCGTGAAAAAAGCCGCCCCCAAGGGCCGGGCGGCCATGATTTTCCTGATTCTGCTGGCTGTCGGCTGCCTGATCGCCCGGTTCTGGACCCCAAAGGACCCAACCTATATGGACCTGGTGAACGCCAACAAGGCTCCCTGCGGGGAATTCCTGTTCGGTACGGACACCATGGGCCGGGACATTTTCTCCATGATTTTTTACGGCGGGGGCATTTCCCTGACCATCGGTCTGGCGTCCACGGCCATTTCCACGGTGCTGGCCATGGTCCTGGGGGCCCTCAGCGGCTTCGCCCCCAACTGGCTGGACCGGCTTCTCATGCGGCTGACGGAGGTGTTTCTGAGCATCCCGGAGCTTCTGTTGGTGATTTTATTGCAGGCGGTGCTGGGCAAGGCCACCCCCTGGAGCATTTCCCTGGTTCTGGGACTCACCGGCTGGACGGGCATTGCGAAAGTGGTCCGCACGGAGGTCCGCAGGCTCCGTCAAAGCGGGTACATCGTGGCCAGCCGGTGCATGGGCGGGGGCTTTTTCCGGCTGCTGTTCGGCCATCTGGCGCCGAATTTCTTCTCGTCCATTCTGTTTATGGTGGTCATGAACATCCGCTCGGCCATGGTGGCCGAGTCCACATTGAGCTTCATGGGGCTGGGCCTGCCGCTGGAGACCATCTCCTGGGGCAGTATGCTTTCCCTGGCGGAGAAGGCATTGCTTACCGGCAGCTGGTGGATCATCCTCATCCCCGGTGCCTTTCTGGCATTGACCCTCCTGAGCATCACCGACCTGGCCCATAACTTCCAGACAGCATCGGCCAGAGGACAGCGGAATTTGTGAAAAAATACCCTTCTGGAGTTTCCAGAAGGGTATTTTTCAGGTTTTACGGATAAACTTCTCCCGGCAGCGGGGGCAAGTGATGGAAATTTTGCCCTTTCCACGGGGGACACGGACGCTCTGGCGGCATTTTGGGCATTTATAATACCGGTGCTGCCGGTCCTTCAGTCGGTCGAAGAACAGCCCGAAGCGGCGGTTCTCCTCATAGCGCTTGTAGGTGTTCCGGGAGAAGGACCGGAACAGCGCCCAGATGAGCAGGGCGTAGGACAAAACTGTCAGCAGCAGCATCACCACGGGAAGGCGAATGAAAGAAGCGATCAGGCTCACCAGCACGCCGGACCCCAGAATGACCATATTGAGCTTATCCGTGCCGTACCGGCCGGACATGAAATTGCGGAAGGAGGCCCCGATGCGGCTGAAAAGCTGCCGGAGCCATGCGGAAAAATTGTTCATAAGCGCCCCCTGGACGGTCTTGAAATGTTAGATGAGAATATTATATTGCGTTTTTTCGCATTTGCAACGGGGGCGGGCCATTGTTTACGGATTGTTTAAGATTTTTCTTGGGCGTTTTGCCAAGAAGCCGCCGGAATCTCCCGGCGGAATTTTCGTTTCTGCCCCCTTGACCCGCCCGGAAAGGTATGCTATATTACGCTTTAAGAATTGCAGGACCTCCTGCACAAAGAGAAGGTCAAAGACGATATGAAAAAGTTTTGGACGTATCTGGTCATTATGGGCGTGGCCGTGGTGTGTGCCTTTAACTATGAGATTTTCGTGTTCCCCAATAAGTTTGCCCCCTCCGGCCTGAACGGTATCTGCACCATGATCCAGTACCTTTCCGGCGTGAGCATCGGCTATCTGAGCCTGCTTATCAACATCCCCCTGGCCTTCATGGTCTATAAGTGCATCAGCAAGCCCCTGGCCATCCGCAGCATGGTCTATGTAGTCACGTTTTCCCTGAGCCTGCTGATTCTGGACAAGCTGGACCTGAGCGCCCTGGCCTACTCCACCGATACCGGCACCAGCACCATCCTGGGACCCCTGGTGGCGGGCATTATTTACGGCGGGTGTTACTCCGTGCTGGTCCGGGCCAGCGCCTACTCCGGCGGCACGGACTTCGTGGCCGCCATGATCCACAAGTATCACCCGGAGCAGAGCCTGTTCTGGCTCATCTTCGGCATCAACAGCATCGTGGCCTTCGGCTCCTACTTTGTATATGGCTATCAAGTGGAGCCGGTGATCCTCTGCATTCTCTATAGCTTCGCTTCCAGCACGGTCACGGACCGGCTGGCCAAAAGCGGACGCAGCGCCGTGCGCTTTGAGATCATCACCGACTATCCCAAGGAAATTGCTGGCGCCATCATCAACCGGCTCCATCACAGCGCCACCCTGCTGCCCGGCAAGGGGATGTATCTGGGCAAGGAGACGAATATTCTCATCTGCATCGTGAACCGGACCCAGGTGGCGGCCCTGTCCTCCATCATCAAGGAGTACCCCCATACCTTCGCCGCCGTGTCTCAGGTGGGCGAGGTCATGGGCAATTTCAAGCACCTGACCAACGACGGCCGTCCCGCCCACGATTTTCTCGACCCCGGCGACGGCAACGCCTGCTGACAGCGTGAGTACCTGCGTTTTACGCAGCGAAAATAAAATATAACGGAGGAGATACCCATGGCCTACTATTATCCGGAGCCCAGTCACACCTTCAGCGAATACCTGCTGATCCCCGGCTATACCTCGGAGGACTGCATCCCCGACCGGGTGTGTCTGAAGACCCCCCTGACCCGCTATCGGAAGGGATTCGAGGAGCCTGCCATTTCCCTGAACGTGCCGCTGGTTTCTGCCATCATGCAGTCCGTGTCCAACGACACCCTGGCCATCGCCCTGGCGAAGGAAGGCGGACTGAGCTTCATTTTCGGATCCCAGTCCATCGAGACCCAGGCGGCCATGGTCTCCCGTGTGAAGCATCATAAGGCGGGCTTCGTCATTTCCGCCTCCAATCTGACCCCGGACGCCACTCTTGCGGATGTGCTGGCACTGAAGGCCGCCAACGGCTTCTCCACCGTGGCCATCACCGACGACGGCACGGCCACCGGCAAGCTGCTGGGCCTTGTGACCAGCCGGGACTATCGTGTCTCCCGGATGGAGCCCACCGACAAGGTCAGTTCTTTTATGACCCCCTTTGCCAAGCTGGTGACGGCCCCCGCCGAGACCACCTTGAGAGAGGCCAACGACATCATCTGGGACCACAAGCTCAACGCCCTGCCCATTATCGATGCGCAGCAGCACCTGGTCTGCTTCGTGTTCCGGAAGGACTACGCCAGCCATAAGGAAAACCCCCTGGAACTGCTGGACGGGGCCAAGCGCTATCTGGTGGGTGCGGGCATCAACACCCGTGACTACGAAAAGCGCATCCCGGCGCTGCTGGAGGCCGGTGCGGACGTGCTGTGCATTGATTCCTCCGAAGGCTACACCTGCTGGCAGTCCAAGACCATTGCCTGGGTCCGGGAGCATTACGGCGACAGCGTGAAGATCGGCGCAGGCAACGTGGTGGACCGGGACGGGTTCCTGTTTCTGGCCCGGGCCGGTGCGGACTTCGTGAAGGTGGGCATCGGCGGCGGCTCCATCTGCATTACCCGGGAGACCAAGGGCATCGGCCGTGGTCAGGCTACGGCCCTCATCGAAGTGGCGGCGGCCCGGGATGAATATTTCCGGGAGACCGGCATCTATGTGCCCATCTGCTCCGACGGCGGTATCGTCCATGATTACCACATGACCCTGGCGCTGGCCATGGGCGCCGATTTCCTGATGCTGGGCCGGTATTTTGCCCGGTTCGACGAAAGCCCCACGCCGAAGGTCATGGTCAACGGGGCCTATATGAAGGAATATTGGGGCGAAGGCTCCAACCGTGCCCGGAACTGGCAGCGCTACGACCTGGGCGGCGCCACCAGGCTGACCTTCGAGGAAGGCGTGGATTCCTATGTGACCTACGCCGGTTCCCTGCATGACAATGTGGAGGCCAGCCTGTATAAGGTCAAGAGCACCATGTGCAACTGCGGCGTGACGAATATCCCCGACCTGCAGCGGGACGCCAAGCTGACCCTGGTGTCCTCCACCTCCATCGTGGAGGGCGGGTACCATGATGTGACCCTGCGGTCTACCTCCCCGGCGAAATAAGAGAAAATGTTATGAAAACAGCACCGTTCCGGAAAGAACGGTGCTGTTTTTGCGAGAAAAAGAGAAAATTTGGATGACCCCGGCGGGGCGTAAGGCTCCCCTGTGTAGGGGGGCCGAGGGATGGTGCTACGTCTCAGTGCCTACCGCCCCTCATCCGTCACGGGCTAAGGCCCGTGCCACCTTCCCCCAGGGGAAGGCTATTTTCCGCCACGCCGGGAGCGTGCCTGACTTCTTACCCGCCTGCGGAGCAGGCGAATTGGAGGATGGTCCGGTACAATTCTCCGAAGGTCAGGCGTGGGACGGTGGTCTTGGCCACGAGGGGAATTCGTGTGATGACTTCCCCGCCCTCCCGGACGGTCAGCTCCCCCAGCCGCTGCCCCTGGCTCACCGGGGCCGTGATCGATTCTTCCAGCGTGACCTCCGTGGTCATGCCTGCTTTCCGGGCTTTTTCAATCATCATGGGCGTCTCTGAGCCGGGGACAGCCTCCACGCTTTCCGCCGTCCCCAACTTCACCGGCACGGCGGCCTCCGGGCAGACCGGCGTATAAAGGGCATAGTTGGCGAAGCCGTAGTCCAGCAGACCCTTGCAGGCGGCGAAGCGCTTCTGGCTGGTCTCGCAGCCCATGACCACGGCGATAAGGCCCAGCCCCTCCCGCTCCGCCGAGGCGGACAGGCAGTACATGGCCTGTCGGGTGAAGCCGGTTTTCAGGCCCGTGGCCCCCGGATAGAAGCGGATGAGCTTATTGGTATTGGAAAGACCGAAGGCCCCGTTCCGAACCGTATCCATCCAAATGGTGGTGTATTTCGTAATATCCGGGTGATTTTTTAACAATTCCCTTGACATAATGGCGATGTCCATGGCGCTGGTCCGGTGTTCCTTTGCCGAATCGTCGTCGTCCAGGCCGGTGCAGTTGACGAAATGGCTGTCCGTCATGCCCAGTTCCGCAGCACGCTGATTCATCTTGTCCGCAAAGGCCCCTTCGCTGCCGGCCAGATGCTCGGCCATGGCGCAGGCGCAGTCGTTGGCGGAGGACACGGCGATGGATTTCACCATGTCTGACACGGTCAGCTGCTCCCCGGCCTTCAGATAGATTTGGCTTCCGCCCTTGGCCGCCGCCGCTTCCGAGGCGGTAACGATGTCGTCCCAGCCGATTTGTCCGCCGTCGATGGCCTCCATGATGAGCAGCAGGGTCATGACCTTCGTGACGCTGGCCGGAGGCAGGGCCTCGTGGGCGTTCTTTTCAAAGAGTACCGTGCCGGTGGCAATGTCCAGCAGCACAGCGCTTTTGGCCCCTTCCCCCAGCTCCGCCGCCTGAATTTTTGGGCATAAAGCCACGAAAAGAAGCAAAATCATCAGACAACTGATCCCTCGCCGCATGAAAAATTCCTCCCCGTATGATTCCTGGTACAGGCTATGGGCCCTCCGGGCAAAATAGACCGGTGGATTTTCGCTGCGGAATGTGGTAAACTATGGAAAAACCTACGTTCGGAGGAATGAAAACGTGGAAACGGAGAAATTATATTATCAGGACTGCCACTGCTATGCCTTTTCGGCCCGGGTGCTGGACTGCCGGAGGGCCGAGGGCGGCTTTGACGTGATCCTGGACCGGACGGCCTTCTTCCCGGAAGGCGGCGGTCAGGCCAGCGACCGGGGGACTTTGGGCGGGGTGAACGTGCTGGATGTGCAGGAAAAGAACGGCGAAATTCTCCACCGGTGCGACGGCTCTTTGCCCATTGGGGCGGACGTGGAGGGAACGCTGGACGTGGCCCGGCGGCAGGACCTGGCCCAGCAGCACGCCGGGGAGCATATCGTTTCCGGCCTTTTGCACAAACGCTTTGGCTATGAAAATGTGGGCTTCCATGTGGGTGCGGAGCTGATGGAGGTGGATTTCAGCGGCCCTCTGACGGATGCGGACATTGCCTGGGTGGAAGCGGAGGCCAACCGGGTGGTCCGGGAAAATCAGAAAATCCGCTGCTGGTACCCCTCCAAAGAGGAACTGCCGCAAATTTGCTACCGGACCAAGCGGGCACTGCCCTGGCCGGTGCGCATTGTGGAGATCGGGGACGTGGACCGGTGTGCCTGCTGCGGGGTCCATGTGGGTTTCACCGGGGAGATCGGGCTGATCAAAATTGTCTCCTGCGTGAAATTCAAGGGGGGTTCCCGGCTGGAAATGTGCTGCGGCGGCCGGGCATATCGTTATTGTGCCGAAATTTTTGAGCAAAATCGCAAAATTTCCCGCTTGCTCTCCGCCAAGCCTCGGGAGACGGCGGAAGCGGTGGAGCAGCTGAAGGGGGCGCTGGAGGCCGAAAAATTCCGGGCCAACGATCTGCAGCGGCAGCTTTTCCGGACCCTGGCGGAGCAATTCGCCGGGCAGGACCCGGCCCTGTGCCGAATGGCGGGCCTTTCCGGTGGGGACGTGCGGCTTCTCTGCCAGGAGGTGCAAAAGGGAAGCGGCGGCCTGGCGGCGGTCTTTTCGGAGCAGGGAAATACCTGGAATTTCTGCCTGATGGGAGACGAGAACCGGGTACAGCAATGGGCCGAAACCCTGCGAAAAGACCTTCATGCCCGCTGCGGCGGCCGGGGTAACGCAATACAGGGAACTTTGTCCGCAGGCGGGGATATACTGGAACCTTTTTTCGCCTCGTTCACAAAAAATTCCCAGTAAAATCGGAAATATTCCTTTACAACCGGGAAACGATATTGTATAATGTTATCTGTGTGGAAATGCGGAATTTCCCACAGTCACAGTCTAATCGCTGCGTTTTCGCAGCAGTTTGAATGGAGGAAATATCAATGTCTGTCAAAGTTGCAATCAACGGTTTCGGCCGTATCGGCCGTCTGGCTTTCCGTCAGATGTTCGGTGCTGAGGGCTATGAGGTTGTTGCCATCAACGACCTGACCTCTCCCAAGATGCTGGCGCACCTGCTGAAGTACGATTCCACGCAGGGCAATTACAGCAACAGCCACACCGTCGAGGCCGGCGAGGACAACATCGTTGTCGACGGCAAGAAGATCACCATTTACGCCAAGGCCAACGCCGCTGAGCTGCCCTGGGGCGAGCTGGGCGTGGACGTGGTCCTGGAGTGCACCGGCTTCTACACCAGCAAGGCTAAGGCTCAGGCTCACATCGACGCCGGCGCCAAGAAGGTCGTTATCTCCGCTCCTGCCGGCAACGACCTGCCCACCATCGTGTACAACGTCAACCACAAGACCCTGACCAAGGAAGACAAGATCATCTCTGCCGCTTCCTGCACCACCAACTGCCTGGCTCCCATGGCCAAGGCTCTGAACGACGGCTGGAAGATCCAGTCCGGCATTATGTGCACCATCCACGCTTATACCGGCGACCAGATGATCCTGGACGGCCCCCAGCGTAAGGGCGACCTGCGCCGCAGCCGTGCCGGTGCCGTGAACATCGTGCCCAACTCCACCGGTGCTGCCAAGGCCATCGGCCTGGTCATCCCCGAGCTGAACGGCAAGCTGATCGGCGCTGCTCAGCGTGTGCCCACCCCCACCGGCTCCACCACCATCCTGAACGCCGTTGTGGCCGGCCAGCCCACCAAGGAAGAGATCAACGCTCAGATGAAGTCCGAGGCCACCGAGTCCTTCGGCTACAACACCGACGAGATCGTTTCCTCCGACATCATCGGCATGCGCTTCGGCTCCCTGTTCGATGCTACCCAGACCATGGTCAACAACCTGGACAACGGCACTTCTCAGGTGCAGGTCGTGTCCTGGTACGACAACGAGAACTCCTATGTTTCTCAGATGGTCCGGACCATCAAGTACTTCTCCGAGCTGGGCTAATCTTAACTCGTAAGAAGAACGAAAAAATTTCCCGGCGGGGGCTTGTCCCCCGCCGGGTTTTTCCGTTGCGGGAAAAAGAAATCTCCCGGCGGGGCATGGAATTCCGATGGCGGCCTTGGCCCCCTCATAAGAGGGGGCTGGCTGCCCGCGAGGGCAGACTGGGGGAGTGTGCTGCCCCCAGAAGTAGGGAGTTGGATGCTCCGAGTCAAAGGCTCCCCTGTGCAGGGGGAGCTGTCATGGGCCATAGCCCATGACTGAGGGGGTGAACGCCATCGATATGGTAAAAGCCATCGTTCGATAGCCCCCTACAAGAACCGACCGTATACCCCCTCCGGCCCCTTCGGGGCCACCTCCCCCTACACGCCGGGAGGCATCGCTTCGCCGTTTCTGCGTATAGAATTTGTGCGGGCGAGGCATGCCGCCGCCCCTACACACAAAAAACGATACTGTATCCTGCCCCTCATCCGACTGCCCTTGCGGGCAGCCACCTTCCCCCAGGGGAAGGCTAATCTCAGAAGGGTCGGTGCCCTTCTACGACTTCTAACCGTACACCCCCTCAGTCTGCCTTTACAGGCAGACAGCTCCCCCTACACAGGGGAGCCTTTTTCGCTTCGCCGGAAGTGCATCCCGTATTTGGCTTTTGAAAACCAAACCCCCGCCTTACCGGGAAACCGGCAGGGCGGGGGTGTACTATCCAAAAACGATTCTGTTTTACCGCTTGAACCAGGTGCTTCGGGACAGCAGGACCAGCATGGGGAAAATTTCCAGCCGGCCGGCCAGCATATCGCCGCAGAGGACCAGTTTGGAAAGCGTGCTGAAGCCTGCAAAATTGCAGGAAGGACCCACCAATTCCAACCCGGGGCCGATGTTATTGAAGCAGGCCAGTACGCCGGAAAGATTGGTCAGAATGGAAAAATTATCCAGAGATACCACCAGAGTGCTCAGCACGATGATGAGCACATAGGCCGCCAGATAGGCGTTGGTGCTTTCCAGCACCGCCTCGTTGACGGTCTTACCGTTGACCCGGACCACCTGGACCTTCTGGGGGTGCAGCACCTGCCGGATGCTCCGGCGGAGGCTCTTGAAAATCAGCAGCAGCCGGGCGCATTTCAGGCCGCCGCCGGTGGACCCGGCGCAGGCGCCAATAAGCATCAGCACCAGCAGCAGCGTCTTGGAAAACACCGGCCACAGGTCAAAATCCGTGGTGGCGAAGCCCGTGGTGGTCATGATGCTGGACACCTGGAATGCCGCATGGCGGACCGTTTCCCTGACGGTGGGGTACATTTTATGGATGTTCAGGGAAATCAGCAGAATGGACCCGAAGAACAGCCCCGCATAGAGCCGCAGCTCCTCGTCCTTGAATACAGACCGGAAATTGCCCAGAAGCAGCAGGTAATAGCAGCTGAAATTCACTCCGAACAGGGCCATGAACACCGTGCAGACGTTCTGGATGTAGGAGGAATAGGAGGCCATGGAGTCATTCTTGATGCCGAAGCCGCCGGTGCCGGCGGTGCCGAAAGCGGTGCAGAGCGCATCAAAAAGGGGCATTTTGCCGAGAATCAGGAACAGAAGGTCCAGCATCGTCAGAGCGATGTAGAGCATATAGAGGATGGAGGCGGTTTTCCGCATTCTCGGTACCAGCTTGCCCACGTCCGGGCCGGGGCTTTCTGCCCGGAGCAGGTGCATGGTGAAGCCGCCGCCCTTCCGGGTGCTGGGGGTAATGGCCAGCAGGAACACCAGCACGCCCATGCCGCCTACCCAGTGGGTGAAGCTGCGCCAGTACAGCAGACTTTTGGAAAGACGCTCCACCTCCGGCAGAATCGATGCGCCGGTGGTGGTGAAGCCGGACACCGTCTCAAAAAAGGCGTCCACGAAGCTGGGAATTTCCCGGGACAGCCAGAATGGCAGCGCACCCAGAAGACTCAGCACGATCCAGCCGATGCTCACGCACACCAGACCGTCCTTGGCTCCGAAAAATTTGTCGCCGCCCCGGCACAGGAGAAAAAGCACACCCGCCAGCAGGGCCATGACGGCCATGGACAGAAGAAAGGCTTTCCCTGCTCCGGATTCCCCGAAATACAGGCTGATGGCGAAGGCAGGCACCAGAAACGCCGCCTCCAACGCCACGATCTGGGCCAGGAACCGGCCCATCATTTTGAAATTCATGGCGGCTACCTCACGCAAAGATGTCGTTGAACTGCCGGAGAACCCCGCGCTCGGAGACCACGACCACCGTGTCCCCCGGCGCAAACTGGGAATCGCCGCTGGGAATTTCCGTCCCGGCCCCGCGGGTGATGCTGGCGATCAGAATGTTTGGCCGCAGCTTCATGTTTTTCAGGGGCTCGCCGCAGTGCTTGGAGTTCTTTTCCACCAGGAATTCCACCGCTTCCGCCTGACCGTCGGCAATGGCGTGGACGGACACGGCGGCGCCGGTCTGGTTCTGCATGGCCCGGACATAGCGGACGATGGTGTTGCTGCACAGCTCCCGAGGGCAAATGACGCTGCCCAGAGCCAGGGAACCGGCCAGGGTGCTGTTCTCGGACCGGCCCAGCTTGGTGATGACTTGCCGGACCCCCCGGGAGGCGGCGTAGAGGGAAATGATCATGTTCATTTCGTCGATTCCCGTCAGGCTTACCAGCGCATCGCAGCCGGAGATGCCCTCGGTCTCCAAACGGGCCTGGCTGGAGCAGTCACCCTGCACGATGCAGGTATTGGGCAGCATGGCGGCAAGCTGGCGGCACCGGGCGGCGTTCTGCTCGATGAGCTGCACGTTGACTCCGTCCTTTTCCAGCATCTTGGCCAGATAGTAGCTGACCCGGCCGCCGCCGCAGAGGATGACCCGCCGGACCCGCCGGGTCAGGACCCCTAGATTTTTCAGCAGCTCCGTCAGATTGGCGGTGGGGGCGGTGACGAAGATGCGGTCTCCTTCCCGCAGGACGAAGTTGCCGCCGGGGATGGTCGCACTGCCGGAGCGCAGCACGGCGCAGACCAGGACCTTGCACTTGACGATGCGGTACATTTCAATAAGGCTCACGTTGCACAGCTTGCTGCCGGAATCCACCCGCAATTCGACAATTTCCGCCCGGCCCTTGGCAAAGGTATCCCGCCGCAGGAAGCCGGGGTATTTCAACAGCCGCTCGATCTCCGTGGCGGCCTGATTTTCCGGGTTCACGGTCATGGAAAGGCCGAAGGCCTCCCGCATGGTAAAAATCTGGTCGGAATATTCCGGGTTGCGGATACGGGCGATGGTATGTAGCTTCGGGTTCATGGTGTGGGCGGTCATGCAGCAGAGCAGGTTCACCTCGTCGGCGTTGGTGGCGGCGATGAGCAGGTCGGCCTCCCGGACCCCTGCCTGCTCCAGGGTGGACATGGTGGCGCAGTTGCCCTGAACGCCCATTACGTCGTATTGCTCCATGGTCTGTTCCAGGACCAGATTGTCCAGGTCGATGAGGGTCAGGTCGTGGCCCTCGGCGCTGAGCTGACGGGCCAGGGTGAGGCCCACCTTGCCGTCGCCTGCGATGATGATGTTCATGCGATTTCCCTCCAAAAGAAGAAAATTTTCCCAAAACTTCTAATATACCAGTATAGCAGACATATTCCCAAATAGCAACCCGGCTTTTTCCGACTTTGGCCGTTGCAAAACGGAAAGCATCGTGTTATACTAAACAATAATATGCCCATTCGGGAGGAATTCCATGAAAACCTTGCTGCATATCTGCTGCGCCCCCTGCGCCAATCAGTGCATCGACAGCCTTCGTTCCGAGGGCATCGACCTGACGGGCCTGTGGTATAACCCCAATATCCACCCCTTTACCGAGTACCGGGCCAGACGGAACTGTCTGTGGGAGTATGCCGGGACCATCGACCTGCCGCTCATCGAGCGGGACGATTACGGCCTGCGGCCCTTCGTCCGGGAAGTGGCGGAGGACATTCCGGGCCGGTGCGTGAAGTGCTATGAAATGCGCTTTTTCGAGGCGGCACGCCAGGCAAAAGAGGGCGGATTTGATTCCTTTACCTCCTCCCTGTTCATCAGCCCCTACCAGAAGCACGAGCTGATGATCTCCGTTGCGGAAGCGGCTGCAAAAGAATACGGGGTGGAATTTCTCTACCGGGATTTCCGTCCCCTGTTCCGGGCGGGCCAGGAGCGGGCCAAGGAACTGGGCTTTTATATGCAGAAATATTGCGGCTGTATTTTTTCCGAGCAGGAACGGTACTTAAAGCCCACCAAGATCATTCCCTGAGGAGGATACCATGAAGAACGAATACGCAGTCCCCTGCCTTTTTGGCCTGGAAGGCATTGCCGGTGACGAATTGCGCCGGCTGGGCATGGAAAATGTCCGGGTGGAAAACGGCCGGGTGCTGTTTTCCGGAGAAGAACGGGATATGGTCAGGGCCAACATCTGCCTGCGGACCGGCGAGCGGGTGCTGCTGGTATTGGCAGAGTTCCCGGCGAAGAGCTTTGAAGAACTGTTCCAGGGGGTCTATCATACCCATCTGGAGCGGTTCATTCCGAAAGACGGGCAGTTCCCCGTGAAGGGCCACTGCCTGAATAGCCAATTGATGAGCGTGCCGGATTGCCAGGCCATCATCAAAAAAGCCGCCTCCAAGCGGCTGGGGGAGGCCTACGGCCTGTCCTGGCTCCCGGAGGACGGCACGAAATTCCAGCTGCAGTTTGCCATCCTCAACGACCGGGTGAGCCTGTATCTGGACACCACCGGAGCAGGGCTTCATAAGCGGGGCTACCGGCCTGTGGGCAACGTGGCCCCCCTGCGGGAGACGCTGGCGGCGGCCATGGTGCTGCTGACCCATTACCGGGGCCGGGAAGTGTTCCTGGACCCCTTCTGCGGCAGCGGAACGATCCCCATTGAAGCGGCGCTCATTGCCATGAACCGGGCTCCCGGAATCAACCGGCACTTTGCCGCCGAGAATTTCCCCTTCGTGGAGAAGACGCTCTGGAAAGAGGAGCGGGAAGCGGCGAAAAACCGGGAATTCCATGGGGATTATAAGATTTTTGCTTCGGACAATGACCCGGCTTGTGTGTCGTTGTCCATGGCCAACGCCCGCCGGGCGGGTGTGGATAAGCTCATCGTCTTTGAAGATGCGGACGCACCCAGCCGGAAATTCCCCGCCGCCGAGGGCATTCTGGTGGCCAATCCTCCCTACGGCCAGCGGATGATGGAGCAGCGGACCGCCCAGGCCCTTTATGAGCGTCTGGGCCGCCGGTTAAAGACCGAAAAGGGCTGGAAGCAGTATATCATTACCTCCGAGCCGGAATTTGAGCGGCATTTCGGCCGGAAAGCCGACAAAAAGCGCAAGCTGTACAACGGCATGATCCAGTGCAATTACTATATGTACCTGGGCGACATGGCAAAAGGACGGAAGAAATGAAGCATCTTTTTATCATCAATCCTGCGGCGGGGAAAAAGGACCAGACCGCCGCTTATGAAGCGAAAATTCGTCCCGCCTGCGAAGCTCGGGGCCTGGACTATGAAATTGCCGTGTCCACCCATCCCGGCAACTGCCGGACCCTGGCCCGCCGGGCGGCGGAGACCGGGGAGGAAGTGCGCCTGTACGCCTGCGGCGGCGATGGGACTTTGAATGAAATTGTCAACGGGGCCGCCGGGTTCCCCAATGCCGCCGTGACCCATTTTGCCGGGGGCAGCGGCAATGATTTCGTGAAGATTTTTACCCAAACGGAGCCGTTCCGGGACATCAATGCCCTGCTGGATGAGCCGGTCACGGAGGATTTCGACCTGATAAGATGCGGGAAAGACCTGGCCGTGAACGTCTGCTCCGTGGGCTTTGACGCCCGTATCGGCACGGATGTGGCGAAATATAAGAAAATCCCCTTCGTGAAGGGCTTCGGGGCCTACGCCCTGTCCGCCGTGGTGAATACCGTCAAGCGGGTGAAGGAACACTATATCGTCCGCATCAACGGCGAGGTCATTGACGGCAGCGAAACGCTGATCCTGGCGGCCAATGGCCGGTACTACGGCGGCGGCTTTCATCCGGTCCCCGATGCGGACCCCCAGGACGGCAAGCTGGACGTGCTGCTGGTGAAGGGTGTCAGCCGGGGAAAGGTGCTGGAAGTCATCGGAAAATACAAAGACGGCCGTTATGCGGACTTCCCGGACCTGATCCGGCATCTGCGGGCGGACCGGCTGAGCATTCAGTGCGACGACGTGACCCCCGTGAATCTGGACGGGGAGCTGCGGCTGCGGAAAAATGTGGACATTGAAGTGGCGGAGGAAAAGCTGCGGTTTTTCCATCCGGCCTGCGTGTCGGTTTCCGAGGAAGAATGTGTGAAAATCGGGGGATAAGCGGAGAATTCCCGAAAAATTCCCGATTTTTTTGCGGCGACCCCCTTGCCAAACGGACCGGGAAGTGCTATAATACAAACAATCTAACGTAGAATTACGAAAGAGAGGGGTCGCAAGCCCCTCTCTTTCTTGCTGAAAGGGGCGACAAGCATGAAAATTACCGAACAGGTGGAGGCCTTTGCCAAGCCCATCGTGGAGGAAAAGGGCTGCACCCTCTGGGACGTGGAATACGTCCGGGAAGGCTCGGAGCGGTTCCTGCGGGTCTACATCGATAAAGAAGGCGGCGTGTGCATCGACGACTGCGAAGCAGTGGCCCGGGCCATGGACCCCATCCTCGACGAAAAGGACCCCATCCCGGAAAGCTATCACTTCGAGGTCTGCTCCGCCGGGCTGGAACGGCCCCTGCGGCGGCCCAAAGACTTTGAACAGTTCCTGGGCTCTCCCGTGACCGTGAAGCTCTACCGGCCGTACAACGGCCTGAAGGAAATCCCCGGAATTTTACGGGGCTACGAGGACGGGAAAGTCACCATGGAAGCCGGAAAAGAAACCATTACCTTTGAAAAGTCCCAGGTGGCGCTGGTGCGCCTGCGGGTGGAATTCTGACAGGAGGAACGAATCATCATGGCAAGAAATACAAGAGCCAAAAAGACGGCGGAAGCCCCCAAGGTAGACATTGGGGCAGAAATTTTTGAAAGTCTCCGGGACCTGGAAAAGCTCAAGGGCATCCCCGTGGACTATATGGTGGAGCGGCTGAAGCAGGCCCTCACCAACGCTTATAAGAAGGACCGGGAGGACCACAAGGACGTTCCCGCAGAGAACGTGGTGGTGGACCTGACCGAGAAGGGCCTGTCCATGCGGCAGGTCAAGACCGTGGTGGAGGAAGTGGAGAATCCCGCACTGGAGATCCAGCTGGACGCCGCCCGGAACGTGAAGGCAGATGTGCAGGTGGGCGACCCCCTGTCCATCAGCGTGGATATTTCCAAGTTCGGCCGCATCGCCGCCCAGACCGCCAAGCAGGTGGTCATCCAGGGCATCCGGGAGGCCGAGCGGGGCATGGCTTATGAGAGCTATTCCTCCAAGTCTCAGGAGCTGCTCACCGGTACGGTGCTGCGCATCGACCCGGAGGGCGACGTGATCGTCACCGTGGGTACCGGCAATGACGCCCACAACGCCGTGCTGCGGACCAGCGAGCAGATTCCCGGCGAGACCTACCAGGTGGGCCAGAAGCTGCGGGTGTATGTGCTGGAAGCCCGGCAGGGCAGCCGCTCCACCAGCGTGTATGTGTCCCGGACCCATCCCAACGTGGTCCGGCGGCTCTTCGAGCTGGAGACCCCGGAGATTGCCGACGGTCAGGTGGAAATCCGCAATATCGCCCGGGAAGCCGGTTCCCGGTCCAAGATGGCCGTGCGGGCCGCTATGGAGGGCATCGACCCGGTGGGCGCCTGCGTGGGTCCCCGTGGGTCCCGTGTGGCTGCCGTTGTGGAGGAGCTCCACGGCGAGAAGATCGACATTGTGGTCTGGAGCGAGGACCCCTGCCAGTATGTAAAGGCAGCCCTCAGCCCCGCCGACGTGGTCAGCGTGGAGCTGGTCCCCGGCCAGAAGGCCTGCCGTGTCGTCGTGCCCGACGACCAGCTGAGCCTGGCCATCGGCAAGGAGGGCCAGAACGCTCGCCTGGCTGCCCGGCTCACCGGATACAAGGTGGACATCAAGAGCGTGTCCGCCGCAGCTGCCGCCCCGGAGGCGGAATAAGCGCTTACAAGGAGGGCAGGTACCATGCAGAAGAAGATCCCCATGCGGCAGTGTATGGGCTGCCGGGAGCGCAAGGAAAAACGGGAACTCATCCGGGTGGTCCGGGGGACGGACGGAACCGTGTCCCTGGATTTTTCCGGTAAGAAAAACGGCCGGGGGGCCTATATCTGCCCCAAGGAGGAATGTCTGGCCAAAGCCATCCGTTCCAAAGCCCTGGAGCGGAGCCTGGAAGCCCCTATCGGCCAGACGGTGTACGACGCTTTGAAGCGGGAAATGGAGGTCGGCCATGACTGACGGATTGCAGTATTTGTCCCTGGCCCGGAAGGCGGGCCTGGCCGAACTGGGCGAGGAGCCGGTGGGTTCCGTTACCCGTGCGGGAAAAGGCGCGCTGGTGCTGGTGGCTTCCGACGCTTCCGAGCATACCTGGCGCAGAGCCATGAGCTTTGTGGCGGGGACCAAGCAGACCTGCATCCGCATTCCCGCAACGAAAGCGGAAATGGGACAGGCCATCGGACGGCAGGAGCTGGCCATCGCCGCCATTACGGACCCCAATATGGCCCTGGCCATGGTGAAGGCCCTGCCCGGAGACCGGACGGAGGCCCTGGAAGCATTGACCCAGAAGGCCGACCGGCAGAAAAAGCATCGGCAGGAAGAAAAGGCCCACGCCCGGAACGTCCGCAAAAGCGGCGGACATACGAAGAAATGATTTTGGAGGTGCGAGTATATGAGTTTAGTGAAGTATCGTTTGCGAGAGGTGGCGTCGGATTTCGGCGTGGCCCCCAAGGAAGTGACGGAGATCATCTCCAAGTTTTCTGAAAAGCCCAAGTCCAATACCCAGGTGCTCACCGAGGAAGAATTGAACATCGTGTTCGATCAGCTGACCAAGAACCATCCGGTGGCGTCCCTGGAGAAGGCCTTTGCCGCCCAGACGGCGGTCAGGCAGGAGGCCCCCAAGGCCGAGGCTCCCAAGCAGGAAGCCCCCAAGGCCGAGCAGCCCAAGGCTGCCAAGCCCCAGCAGGGCGGCAATAAGACCGGCAATAACGCCAACAATGCCAACAGCGGCAACCATAGCGCCAACAATGCAAACAATAATGCCCCCAAGGCCGACAAGCCCAAGGAGCCGGAACGGAAGCGGGAGCGCCGGGTGGTGGATACCTCCGCCGTGCAGGTGAATGCGGCCCGGTTCGACGACCGGGTGGACAATCTGGTCTCCGAGCGGGTGCAGGATTACGCCCGTGGCAAGCAGCGCATCGGCGGCGGCAAGCAGCAGCAGAACAAGAAACGGGACAACAAGTTCGTCAAGGGCAATAAGGCCAAGAACGAGGAGCAGGAGCGTCTGCGCCGGCTGCAGATGGAGCAGGCCCGGAAGGCCGTGCTGACCGTAAAGATCCCCGAGGAGATCACCGTAGGCGAGCTGGCCTCCCGGATGAAGAAGACCGCCGGGGAAGTCATCAAGCTGCTGATGAAGAACGGCGTCATGGCGGGCATCAACCAGACCATCGATTTTGATACCGCCGAATATGTGGCCACGGAAATGGGCTGCAAGGTGGAGAAGGAAGTCACCGTCACCATCGAGGAGCAGATCATCGACGATCATGTGGACACCGCCGACGAGTTGGAGACCCGGGCCCCGGTGGTGGTGGTCATGGGCCACGTGGACCACGGCAAGACCAGCCTTCTGGATGCCATCCGGAAAACTTCCGTTACTGCCGGTGAGGCAGGCGGCATCACCCAGCACATCGGTGCTTACACCGTGGACGTGAACGGCAAGTCCATCACCTTCCTGGATACGCCGGGCCATGCGGCCTTTACGTCCATGCGTGCCCGTGGCGCCATGTGTACGGATATTGCCATTCTGGTGGTGGCTGCCGACGACGGCATCATGCCCCAGACCATCGAATCCATCAACCACGCCAAGGCCGCTCAGGTGCCCATCATCGTGGCGATTAACAAGATGGACAAGCCCACCGCCAACCCGGACAAGATCAAGGAGCAGCTGACCAAGTACGACCTGATCCCCGAGGAATGGGGCGGCGACACCATCATCTGCCCCATTTCCGCCAAGACCGGCCAGGGCCTGGACGAGCTGCTGGAAATGGTGAACCTGACCGCCGAAATGCAGGAACTGAAGGCCAATCCCAACCGCCGTGGTAAGGGTACGGTCATCGAAGCCCGGCTGGACAAGACCCGTGGCCCCATCGCAACGCTCTTGGTCCAGAACGGCACTTTGAAACAGGGCGACATCATCATCGCCGGTACGGCTGTGGGCCGTGTCCGGGTGATGACCAACGATAAGGGCCGCACCGTCAAGACCGCCGGACCCAGCCAGCCTGTGGAGATCACCGGCCTGGCCGACGTGCCGACTCCCGGCGACGAGTTCGACGCCGTTACCGACGAGCGCATGGCCCGGGAACTGGTGGAGCAGCGCCGTCAGGCAGAGAAGGACGCTCTGGCTAAGCTGACCACAAAGGTCACTCTGGATAACCTGTTTGCCAAGATGCAGGAAGGCGAAATGAAGCAGCTGAACCTGGTGGTCAAGGCCGACGTGCAGGGCTCTGCCGAGGCCGTGAAGGCCAGCCTGGAAAAGATTTCCAACGACGAGGTCCGTGTCCGGGTGATCCACGCAGGCGTGGGCGCCATCAACGAGACGGATATTTTGCTGGCTTCCACTTCCGGAGCCATCGTGGTGGGCTTCAACGTCCGGGCCGATGCCGCCGCTCAGGCCAGCGCCCAGCGGGCCAAGGTGGATATGCGGTTCTACCGGGTCATTTATGACGCCATCGACGAGATCGAGGCGGCCATGAAGGGCATGCTGGCACCCAAGTACCAGGAGGTCATCATCGGCCATGCCGAGGTCCGCCAGACCTACAAGGTCAGCGCCATCGGCACCATCGCCGGCTGCATGGTGAAGGACGGCAAGGTGAGCCGGGACGCCAAGGTCCGGGTGCTCCGGGACAACATCGTTATCCACGAGGGCGAGGTGGGCTCTCTGCAGCGGTTCAAGGACGCCGCCAAGGAAGTCACCGCCGGTTTCGAGTGCGGCATGAGCATCGCCAAGTTCAACGACATCAAAGAGGGCGACATCTTCGAGTGCTTCGTCATGGAGGAGATCAAGCAGTAATTCCTGCGCGAGGGCGCTTTTGACTGTAGGGGCGGGGCATGCCCACGCCCCTGCAGCGCCCCGCCGGACACGATCCCGGCAAATCATTCACCCATCCTGCGGAAACCCATCCGGGTTTCCGCCTTCTGCCATATAAAAAGGAGGAATTCCCAATGGCATCCAACCGTCTTATGCGGATCAACGAGGAGATCCAGAAGGAGCTTTCCGGCATGATCCGAAATCTGAAAGATCCCCGGGTCCAGGACACCATGATCTCCATCACCCGTGTGGAGACCACCCCGGACCTGCGCTACGCCAAGGTCTATGTGAGCTTCCTGCAGGAGGACCGGGCGGCGGAGGCCCTGAAGGGTCTGAAATCCGCCTCCGGCTATCTGCGCCGGGAGCTTGGCAGTGTGCTGCGGCTCCATCACACCCCGGACATCCAGTGGGCCCTGGACGACTCCATCACCTACGGTGCCAGAATGTTGGCCCTTATCAATTCCCTGGAGGTAAATTCCGATGACCACGCTGACGAGGGCTGAGACTGCCCGGTGGCTTTCGGAACGGGACCAATTCCTGATTTTGACCCATGTGCGGCCCGACGGGGACACGCTGGGGTCTGCTGCCCTGCTGTGCCGGGGCCTGCGGAAGCTGGGAAAAACCGCCCATATCCTGGAAAATCCCGGCATTACCGCCAAATATGCTTCCCTGCACGAGGGACTGACCCAAAAGGAAGCTCTGGAGGGCGACACGCTGGTCAGCGTGGACGTGGCGGCTCCCAATATGCTGCCGGACGCTTTCCGACCTCTGCAGGAGCGCATCGCCCTGCGCATCGACCACCACGGCACGGCCACACCCTTTACGCCCCTTTCTCTGGTGGATGCGGGAGCGGCGGCCTGCGGCGAAATTCTTTTTGACGTGCTGTGTGAGTTGGGCGTGACCCTGGATAAGCCTATGGCCAATGCCCTGTACACCGCCGTCAGCACCGACACCGGCTGCTTCCGCTACGCCAACACCACCGCCCACACGTTCACCACGGCGGCGGCCTGCGCCCAGGCCGGGGCGGACCTGTCGGACATCAATCTGGCTCTGTTTGAGACCAATTCCTTCGCCCGGCTGAAAATTCAAAGCTATCTGGTGGAGCACGCCCGGTTCTATCGGGACGGGGCCCTGGCGGTCTGCCCGCTGCCCCGTGCCATCGAGGAAAGCGTGGGCGCCGGGGAGGACGATTTAGAGAATATTTCCGGCTTCCCCCGGTCCATTGCCGGGGTCAAGATGGCGGCCACCCTCCGGGAGGACCCGGACGGCCGGGTGAAAATCTCCGTCCGGGCGGTGCCGGGGTATGACGCTTCGGCGGTCTGCGCCCGGTTCGGCGGCGGCGGCCACAAGGGCGCTGCGGGGGCATCTCTGCACCTGCCCCTGGAGGAAGCGGCCCAGGCGGTGGCGGCGGCCATGGAGGAACTGGTTTGACCGGCATCGTCATTGTGGATAAGCCCGCCGGGTGGACCAGTCAGGATGTGACGGCCCGGCTCCGGCGGGTGTTCGGCACCCGGCGCATCGGCCACGGCGGGACCCTGGACCCCATGGCCACCGGCGTGCTGCCGGTGTTCGTGGGCCGGGCCACCCGTGGGGTAGAATTTTTTGAACACGCCGATAAGACTTACGAAGCTGTCCTCCGGCTGGGAACGGTCACGGATACCCAGGACAGCACCGGAACGGTGCTGGAAAAGCGGCCCGTTACCGTGACGGAAGCGGAATTCCGGGACATTCTGCCGAAATTCACCGGGGAAATTGCTCAGATCCCGCCCATGTACTCGGCCATTAAGGTGGACGGGAAAAAGCTCTATGAGCTGGCCCGTGCGGGGAAAGAAATCGAGCGAAAACCCAGAGAGATCACGGTTTTTTCTTTGGATTTGCTGGAATTTACCGGAGAAACGGCGAAGATTCGGGTCCACTGCTCCAAGGGAACCTATATCCGGACGCTGTGCCATGACATCGGGGCGGCTCTGGGCTGCGGCGGGTGCATGGAGACCCTGCGCCGGACGGCGGCGGGGGAGTATACCCTGGCGGACAGCGTGGAACTGGACACGCTGCTGAATGCCGAACGCCCGGAGGACTATCTTCGGGATGTGGACACTCTGTTCCGGCAATATCCGGCGGTGACGCTGACGGAAAAGCAGACCCTGCGCTGCCGGAACGGGAATTCGTTCTCCATTGCCCTGCCGGAGGGCAGCTACCGGGCCTACGACGGCCAGGGGACGTTCCTTATGCTGGCAAAAGTTGAGGGCGGCATCATGGAGACGGTCAAGAGCTTTTTTGATGTGTGATGGGCAGCACAGCCCCTTGGCCCCCTCTTAGAGGGGGCTGTCAATAGGAGTAGGCAGTTGCCCTCTCTGAGTTAAGGCTCCCCTGTGTAGGGGGAGCTGTCACACCGTTAGGTGTGACTGAGGGGGTGTAAGCTACCAATGCGCTGAAAGCCATCGTTCGATAGTCTCCTACGAGATTGTAACCGTACACCCCCTCCGGCA